>Ga0181525_10004302_pt1 | contig 10982 bp, 13 predicted proteins | sample PEATcosm2014_Bin_48_FD_121100 | JGI IMG/M metagenome (GOLD analysis project Ga0181525, IMG submission 121100) | Peatland microbial communities from MTU Mesocosm Facility, Houghton, MI, USA - PEATcosm2014_Bin06_10_metaG | ecosystem: Environmental > Terrestrial > Soil > Wetlands > Peat | place... | reverse complement strand
TCCCCAGCAAGTGATTAGCGCGGAGGGCATACGACATGGTCTTCGCGAAGCATCGAAGGTAAGGGTCGACCAACTGGGGATCGAGTATAAATGGGTACGGAGGGCTCTCGCCCCGCTTGCTGGTATCATTGTGCCCTGCGAGCAGCAAGCGATCTCTGATCGATGGTCCGAAAGCAACACTATAGACATCATTCTCCAAGCGGCGAACGACGAGCACGACGGGTTTCTGCCTCCTTTTCCCGTGCCGCCAAAAGGCGATCCGTTCGAGTTGCTTCAAAGCGCAATGCAGCGTATTGGACTGCTTTCGATTCGGGAGGATGGTCGCGTCGATATCCCGGACCTTTTCCGCGTGGCGGCCTTGATGCTAAAAAAGGGCGGCACCCCTCCGAAGCAAAGACTTTAGGGTCCGTGGCGGGTGGACCGTCCTTGCGTTGCAAGGGCGGGCTGCGACGCTGCCAACACGACCCTTTGTCGCTCAGCGCAAAACCCCGTTGACGCTTGCGTTCGTGGTCCCGGAAGAGGCCCAGGTGCCCACCGCGTTCTCAGTTTTCAGCCAAATCAGAGGGTGGACCACCCCACCCTTTCATCGTGCCAACTCAGAGAGATGCTGCCACTCAAAGTAGATCATGAAGCCCAGCACCACCAAGAACCCTGCCAGTGAAACCACCTCGACAGCCACGATCTTCGCCTTACCTTCGTGTCCAAAAGGTTCTAAGTCCGCCCGCAGCTCCATATTGGCACCAATCGGATTGCCAGCCTAGAACACACAAGGACATTGCCCGGCTGTGCGTAGTCAACGGTACTTAAGGTTAATGTACCTCCGGTTTCGGGAGGGTGGCCTAGGTCTCGGGCGCCTGCTGCCGGGGCGGCCCAGCCTTATCGTCCAACAAAAGGGAACCATAAGCGTTCGCAGGGATGCGCGTTGCCATAATGAGTCATGATGATCCCGAATACGCTTATCAAAGTTCCTATGCCAATGACCGCATACTGCCAATGGCGAATTGACGCCGTCGCCTTGTCAGCATCCTTGTTTTCTTCTTCTTCTTCTTCTTCTTCTTCGTTCTGCACCAAAGGGCCAAGCAGTGCGTCTATTTTCCGGTGACACTCATGGATCATAATTGCGTAGAACGCGGACGCAGCCAGCACAATGGCCGGAATCAGCCAGCCTCCCCTGATCGTGCTTTCGGCAAAATCATGAGTGCCGAGTGCTAAAGAGAATGCGACATTCTGCGCGAAGGCAAAACCAGTTATGGCATCGGAGTAGGAGCCGAGGCTGGCAGCAATTTCTTTAGCGTCGCGGGGCATATAGGGACTCCTCGAAAAGAGTGCGGCGATGATAGCAGGACTTATGCGCGGCTGAAGCCAGGTTAATTTCGGTGGGTCTTTTTCGGCACGGCTGAAGCCGTGCCCTTCCCGGTCAGAGTCGAAAGCAGGCTCCAACGCAACCTCAACGTCAAGAGGCGGGTGGAGTTCCAAGTGCTCTGAGCGTAGGCCTTCGTTCCAATTCGGCACGTGCGCCACGAAATAGCTGACTACGCACTTGCCTTCTCCAGCGCCATCCCCGAGACTTTGCTCAGGGCCCGTGGTGCAACGGAAGCACAGCACTCTGTCCAAGTCGCAGATGCGGGTTCGAATCCCGCCGGGTCCATTCTCCCATCTTTGGAGAAGAGCTTCCGCTTGGGGAGAGAATACAGAGATAATCTCCCCAAGTAACTTGACTTCATGTCCGGCGCGACTAATACTGAAACTGGACAGAGTGTTGCACCACGCTATTTGCGAATGGCTCCGGGTACCCGGAGCCATTCGCGTTTTTGGCGGGTTGCCATGCTGGCGACACAACCCTTGTCGTTCGGCACAAAACTCCCCGGCGCATGCGTTCGTGGTTCCCGCCCCATCGGCTCCGCTCAGGGAAGGCTCTTTACGGAGTGCGCTGGGGACGGGGCACCCGCAGAGTTTTCACAGTCGGCCAAATTAGGGACTGGGCTACCCCGGCGATGCTGGACCTCAGCGGCTGAAGGCGGGTTGATTTCGGTGGGCTTTTTCGGCACGGCTTCAGCCGTGCCCTTCCCGGTCAGAAGCAGTGCAAAAGCAGGGTCAACGTCAAGAGCGTGTCGTCGCGCTGAAGCGAACTTGGTTGATTCTACTTTCAGCTTCCCGGCACTTCCGTGCCGGGCTTTCACATGCCGCCGCTTCGCGGCCGGGAACGGGAGTGTCCCAAGTCTCGAGCTGGTTGGACCCGCGGAACTAGTGATGGCGGACGCGTGAAGCAGGTTCCTCCACTCCGCCGTCGCTGACGCTCCGGCTCCGGTCGGAATGACAAGAGAGGATGAAACGACAGGACAGACTAGCCGCCGGGTGGTCTAAGCCCTCCGGCGCCTATTGCGGCGAATCCGGATTTATTGTCCGACAAAAGGCATCCACAGGTGTTCTTTTTGGGGATGTAGGTAGGCGTACCACGTCATGGTGATCCCGAATAGGGTCATCAAAGTCCCGATGACGATGACGAGAAAGTGCCAGACGCGAATCGTTGCCGTGGTCCGGTCAGCGGGGGTTCGCGTTAGCGGCTTAAGCAGTACGTCCTGTCTGCGATGACACATCCAGATCATGACGGCGTAGAAGGCAGATGCGAGCAGGACAAGGAAGGGAATCAGCCAGCCGCCGTTGATTGCGTTTCCGGCAAAGTCTTTGGTGCCGAGTGCTAGGCAGAACGCAACATTCTGTGCGAAGGAGAAGCCGGCGATGGCGTCTGAGTAGGCGCCGAGTCGAGTGCCAAGTTCGTTTGGGTCACGGGGCATTTGGGAAACTCCTGCAGAAAGAATGGGGCGATGATAGCAGCACTTAGGGGCTGCGCGGGCTGGCTGTCCGATGCCGCCCGCCTAAGGTGTATTACTTCCATCCGGAAGCATGCAGGAATTCGAAACTGTCGATAAGCCCCCGGCCCGAGGAACTCGTGTCGTCCCCTTCGACTGCGCTCAGGGCAGGCTCTACGGGACTTGTTCCCCTATCCTGCCTCTACCCGGCACTGCCGTGCCGGGCTATTGTATGTCGCCCCTACGGGGCTTGGATCGTGGAAGGCACGGGCTTTCCCGTTTTGGGAAAATCTTGTCAAGCCCCCTGGAGGGGCGGTATTGGCTCAAGTCATTGATTCGGCGGGTGAAATAAATTTGCTAATATGTCTCATTTACCCTATGCAATATGATATAATAGAAGCATAGAGTCAAAACAGCGGCGCAGGCCTTTCCGGTCTGCGCCTTTTTTTTTGGCAAAAACGAAAAAGGAGATATGGCGCGGAGGGCGTTTCGGAGACCTATTCCGAAAACCTGGACCGCGCCTTTTTTTATGCCTGGAAAATCGGGTTCGGAGGGAAGGCGGAAGTTTCCGTGGTTACACAGGCTGGATGGGCCTCCGCGGAAGCGGCTGGGGGAGGCGATCGAGGGGGCGTTTCTGGCGAGGGCGCTGATGCTGGGATTTCCGGTGCTGAAGCCGTGGGGAGATAGCCGTCCTTATGACTTTGGGGTGGAAAGCTGGAAGATTTGGAAGGTGCAGGTGAAGTGTGCGACCAGCTTTCGGGGCACGCGATGTGATGCGAGGGCGGCCGGCAGCGGGGAACTGTATACGCTGGACGACCTGGATTTTCTGGCGGCGTATGTGATCTCGGAAAACCTGTGGTATGTGGTTCCGGCGGATGCGTTTGTGCCGCGGGCGACGGTGCACTTTAACTACGGTCCGAAGAGCGAGGGGATGTTTGAAATCTATCGCGAGGCCTGGTGCCTGATGGCTTGTTCGACGAGGGCGCGAGGCAAAGGCGATATTCCCAGGCGATGCCGATGCGAGGAGATGCCGGTGCGGTGCGCGGTGTGTCCGAGGAATCGTACAACGGGCGTTGCTCTGGCAAAACTTACTCCGGCAAAAAGGGAGTAAGTCTAGCTTGTGCCAAGCTCGGAATTGACGCATAGCCTTTTGCCAACGAACCTTTCGAGCTGGAATTTGTCGACAGAGAATGATTCAATGCCACGTGTCGACGAGTAGGCAGTGAAAACCATTCCATCTGCGCCAACCCGCGCTCTTCTTCCAGCTCTCGCCATCACCGCCGCTGTTGTTGCCTGCGCGCTGTTCGTCAATATTGATCTTCCTTATCTCGGCTATGCCATCGCCTCAGCCTTCCTGTTTCATGTCCATTCGAAACCCGGCTGGAGGCAATTGCTGCTGGCCGTCGCCATCGCCGTTGCGCTTGGCGCGCTGCGGCTTGTGTTGATCGGCCATCCTCCGGACATTTCGGGGTTCAAAGGCGCCATGCTTGGACTGGGAAGCTTTCTCGTGCTCGGCGTTCGGGCCGCGCGGTCCTCCGGCATCGAACGCAAACGCCTGTTCGTTCTCCTCGGGCCCGCCGCAGGACTTGTGTTTTTCATCTTCGCCGTGCAGCACGCGCTCACCCTGAGCGCTCATCTCTATCCCAAAACTTTCGATCTCTACCTCTACACCTTTGACTCGAGTTTCGGATTCCAGCCCAGCTTCTTCGTGGGACGCTGGTTCCGTCGCTCCGCGATCATTCGCGATCTTGGCTATCTCACTTATCAGACTTTGCCGCTAGTAATGGCGCTCGTCTATTTAGGTTATGTAGATCCCCGCGCCACCAGGCCCAACTGGCTCTTGCTCCGACTTTTCTTCGTCACCGGACTGCTGGGATGGATCTTCTACAACTTCGTTCCAGCCACCGGACCGGTCTATGCCTTTCCAGGCGCCTTTCCCGCCGCAGCCCCCGATGCGGCTGCCGCCCCGCAATTTCTTCAGCGCATTTTCGTGAACCCAGCGTTTCCGCGCAATGCCATCCCATCGCTGCACGTGACCTGGGTACTTCTTCTGTGGTGGAGTTGTCGCTGGTTTGCGCGCTGGGCGCGCGCCGCCTTGTTGGCGTATCTTCTTATGACGCTCATCGCGACTCTCGGAACCGGAGAACATTACTTCGTCGATCTGCTCGCGGCGGTCCCGTTCGCGTTGCTGGTGGAATCTCTGTGCCAGTCGTCCATTCCGCTTCGCACCCGGGTGCTCGCCCTCGCCACCGGCCTTGTTCTCACCCTCCTGTGGCTCACGCTCGTTCGCTTTGGAACCGCATTCGTTCTCCGGGGTCCGTTCATTCCGTGGACCGTCGCCATAGTTTTCACCGCTGCGGTTTTGCTCCTCGAACCTACGCTCCATCCCAAGCGTAAGGAAGGCGCTTGATCCTTACTGGCAGCCTCGCGCATTTTGGGTGGTGGTGCGGCTTGATGAACATTACATCGTGTCATTCCGAACCGGCGTTCTTTGCCGGTGAGGAATCTGATGGCGGCCGGGCAAAAGCAGATTCCTCGCGCGATAAGACTGCGCTTCGGAATGACAAATCTCTCTGGAAACGATCGTCCAAGAATTTAGGAGTGAGGATCAGAGGCAAGAATGAACAGGGAAGCGCTCCACTACTTCGCCGGCAGAAACTCAATCTTCACATCGCGGCTCGCGGGCTTGAAGTCATAATCCGCCGTCACAAAAACGCGGCCAGTCGCCTCCGCCGCAAGCTCCACTCCGAAAGCGTCCACGTAAGGAATCTGTCGTTTCAGTTTGATCAACGCCGCGCGAACCGCCCGATCCGCATCTGCTGGCACCGACTGCGGACAGCTCGTGGTCTACTATCGCGCCAACAACCTGATTCCGCCGGATTCGCGGCGGTAACGAAACCAACATCCCTGACGAAATCAGGCCATTTCGCTTACTGAACTGTCGATGAATGCAGAACCCAATTCGCGACGGATTCAATGTTCTGATTCAATGTCCGATAACAGGTATTATGTCAACCGCGACGCGCGTACCTGCCTACACCACTACCTCCACCGATCCGGCAGGCGCCAATTGACCTATCTTTCGATCCAGCGTTGCCAGCTTTCCTCGGTTATGGATTGCCAGGGCTACTAGATAGGCGTCGGTGATCTGTTGGTGGCCGGCTACAGGCGTGCGCATACTCTCCATGGCCTGTCGCACATCGATCGAATCACTCCAGAAGTGGTGCCCTGCAAGCTCCAGATTTCGGCTCAGAACCCGCAGGGCTTCCGAGGGGGTGAGTGCGTGCTCCGAAAAGGCGGGATTCGACAGCACCCGGACCAAGGCCGCTTGCGTGATGGGGCAGGTCGCCCAGCCGGCCTCGGCATTTTGCCCGAACCACCGGCTACACCTTTCATGCGCCGTGTGCTCAGGCCATGCCAGCGCGATGAGCACACTCGCGTCGAGCAGATAGCCCGGCACTAGATCTCATCCTCTAACAGTTGCTTCACGCGCTCGCTAGTTATCTTCTTGCCGCCCTTGGGCAGGACCACGGTCCAAAACCCGTTCACCAGCTTCGTCTGAACCGGCGCATTCACACCCCGCCGCACTAGCTCAGACGCAGCCTTGCCCAAGGCCAAAGACCGGGTCTGGGAATATTTCCGCAGCAGTTCCAGGGCGTCATCATCCAGGTTTAGAGTGGTGCGCATCGTGACTAAATGATGTCACCAGCAGCGAGATGATGTCAAGCAGGAAGGAACAGCATCACTACTAAAGCGAGATGCCTACGCTGAGGTACATAACATCAAGGTCGCAGGTCTTGTTTGCCCTACCGGCAACCGGCGGCCGGCAACTGTTACATCTTGTACTTCCCCAGATCCTCGTCGTTCAGCCCTTCCAGATACTTGCGCAGTTCGTCGGCCGTCACCCGGTCTGACATGTTGGCTGCCTGCTTCGAGTTCTTCAGCACCACCTCGTCCACAAATATGGGACAATCCACCCGCAGCGCCAGCGCGAGCGCATCCGAGGGCCGCGAGTCGATGCTAATCACCTCGCCGCTCCGCTCCAGCCAGATCACCGCAAAAAACGTATCCTCGCGCAGTTCCGTCACCACAACCTTATGCACGTGCGTCTCCAGCCCGGTCAGCACATTCTTGATCAAATCATGCGTCATCGGACGGGGCGTGCTCACCTTCTCCATCTCCAACTGAATCGCCGTCGCCTCCGGCACCCCCACCCAAATCGGAAGCACACTATCCCCCGCCACATCCTTAAGGATCACAATCGGCATATTCGACACTGGGTCCATAAGTAGACCTCGGATCGTCATTTCTACTTCCATTGTGACCTCCTTTGGCGGCGCCAAGCGTGCTTCGCTTCTTATACCACCAATTCGCCTAAAAGGCTGTTGGGAAAGCTTACGGTGGCCCTCACTGGGACGTAGGTTCCGGGCTTGGGCGCGGCCACATCGGGGGCGGTAAAGTTGAGGGTTTTGTTTTGCGAGGTGCGGCCGATCCATTGGTTCCGGGCTTCGTTGCGGCCTTCAACCATTACTTCCGATACTGTTCCTATGTATTTCTTGTAGCGGGCGATCTGGATTTCCTTCTGGCGCGTCATCAGCGCTTCCAAGCGGCGGGATTTTTCCTGGTCCGGGATGGCATCGTCTAACGCCAGCGACGGCGTGTTTGGCCGGGGGGAATACTTGAACGTGAACACTGCGTCGTAGCCGACTTCATCCAGCAGGGACAAAGTTTCGGCGAAGTCTTCTTCTGTTTCTCCGGGAAAGCCGACGATGATGTCGCTGGTGATGCTGATGTCGCGCCTCGCCGACTTCATCCACGCGATGCGTTCGAGATACTGCTCGCGGGAGTAGAGGCGCTGCATGGCGTTCAGCACGCGGTCCGATCCGCTCTGCACCGGCAGGTGAACGTGGTCGCAGAGCGTGGGGATGGCGTCGATGGCGTCGATAATATCGCGCCCGAAGTCGCGGGGATGCGAGGTGGTGAAGCGAACTCGCCGGATTCCCGGAACCTCGCCTACCGCGGCCAGCAATTGCGCGAAGGTCTGCTTCCCTGCTGGATCTTTATATGAATTCACGTTCTGCCCGAGCAACTGAATTTCCGTGTAGCCCAGATCGGCCATCTGGCGGGCTTCGGAGAGCACCGACTCCGAAGTGCGGCTGCGCTCTTTACCGCGCGTGAACGGGACGACGCAGTAGGAGCAGAACTTGTCGCAGCCTTCGATAATGGTGATGTAACCGCGATGCGGGTTGGTGCGGGCGGTGAATTCGGTCTCGAAACACTTGTCGGTTTCGCGATCGTCGAGTCCGGTGATGCGGACGAGGCTTTGAGCTGCGAGCTTGGAGCTGTGAGCTGCGGTGCTGCCAACCGGCGTGGACGTAGAGGCAGCCGTTGCGCGGGAGATTCCTCGCCCCGCTGGTGAAAGCGCGGGGCTTCGGAATGACGCCTCGTTATAGGGTACGGGCTCCGTTGGCGGCGCGGCTTCCAACTGCGTCAGCATCTGCGGCAGGTTGCGGTAGCTGGCCGAGCCACAGACCAGCGACACATGCGGGGCGCGCTCGAAAATCTTTTCGCCTTCCTGCTGGGCCACGCAGCCCAGCACGCCAAACTTCTTGCCCTGTTTCAGGAGCTTCTTGTAATCGTTCAGGCGGTTGAAGACCTTCTGCTCCGCTTTATCGCGAATGGAGCAGGTGTTGTACAGAATCAAGTCGGCCTGCTCGACCGTCTGCACCTGGCGGTAGCCTTCATGCAGCAGCGTGCCGATGACCTTTTCGGAGTCATGCACGTTCATCTGGCAGCCGAAGGTTTCGAGGTAGAAGGTCTTGTGTGGGGCGGCGGACATATAGGAAGTATAACGCGGAAGGGATTTCCTGCTTCTACCTGAGCTGGGGCCACCAGCCCGACTAAAGACGTCTACCGTTTTCGACCAGGTTGAGGAATGCCCGGTGGACTCGGGTGTCGTCGCTGAGCTCGGGGTGGAAAGTCGCGGCCATCGCAGTTCCCTGCCGGACTGCCACTGGGTCATTGCCTTCGGTGGCGATGACTTCGACGCCAGATCCTATTTTCTCAATCTTTGGGGCGCGGATGAAGACCATTTCTAGCGGGGAATCGCCGAGCTTTTCTGACACAAATCGGCCTTGGCGGATGGAGCTGTCGAGTTGGCGTCCGTAGGCGTTGCGGCGGATGCGGATATCGATGGCGCCGAGGCCGGCCTGCTGCGGGTTTTCGACTTCGGTGGCGAGCAGGATGGCTCCGGCGCAGGTGCCGAAGGTGGGCTTGAGGCGGACGAACTGCTTTAACTTTTCGAAGCCTTCTTCTCCCAGAAGTTTGAGGAACGTGCCGCTCTCGCCGCCGGGGATGACGAGGCCATCGATTTGATCGAGTTGCTCGGGCTTTTTTATGAGCACAACTTTGGCGCCCAGCTCTTCGAGCCGGCGGCGGTGAGCGTCGAAATCGCCTTGCAGGGCCAGGACTCCGATGGTCATGGGCAGTCGTTGGTCGTTAATCGTTGATCGTTAATCGTTGGCAAGATCAACCTGGCGAGACCTACTTCTCGCAAATATGGCGAGAAGCGGGACACCCCAGTTTCTTGTTTCATTCTAAAGGATGGGTTGGAGGAAGATGGAAGTCACAATCCCCATCCGGCGTTTAGTCCGGGAAAACGATCTTGGGGTGGAAGAGGGTGCCGGCTACGCGGGTGGCGATGGCGAGGAGGTCGCGCTGGCCGGAGAAGACTTTGACCTGGCGGGCGCGGGAGAGTTCGGGGAGATTGATGGGGCGTCCGTGACGGATGCGGTCGGCGGTGAGGTCGTCGGCGGTGACGGAGGGGAATTGGGGCAGGAGCTGGCGGGGGTGGATGAAGAGGTCGGTTATGGCTTGGTTGCGGGAAACGGCAGGTTCCTCCACTGCGCCGTCGCTGCCGCTCCGGCTCCGGTCGGAATGACAACCTTTTGTTTGCCCTTCCATCTGTTGTTCAGATCCTCTTTCAACTTTTCCTTTAATTAGTTGTTCCTCTATTTCTGCGAGGGTGTGGGCTTGGGCGATGTCGAATTCGGCGACGGAGGTGCGGCGCAGGGATTCGAGATGGGCTCCGCAGCCGAGGAGCTGGCCCATTTCGTGGGCGACGGAGCGCATGTAGGTTCCGGAGGCGACGCGGGCGCGGAAGGTGGCGCGGTCGGAGTCGATGGCAAGAATTTCGAATTCCTTGATCTCTACCTGCACGGGCTTTAGGACTACCTCTTGTTGTTTGCGCGCCAGCTTGTAGGCAGGGACGCCGTTGATCTTTTTGGCGGAGAATGGCGGCGGGACTTGCTCGATGAGGCCAAGGAATTTCGTGGCCAGGCGCTGCAGGATTTCCAAGTCGAGGGTAGTGGTGAGGGCCGGACGGACGAGGGCGTCCGTCCCTACCGGGTCCGTGGTGGGTACTCCATCGGCGTCATAGGTGTTGGTGGAGAAGCCGAAGCGGATGACGCCTTCGTAGGTTTTCTCTGATGTGGTGTAGAACTGGGCCAGGCGCGTGAGCGATCCGGTGACGAGGGGGAGAACGCCGGTGGCGAGGGGATCGAGGGTGCCAACGTGGCCAATGGATTTCTGCCGCAGGATGCGGCGCATGCGGTTGACCACGTCGTGCGAGGTCCAACCAGCGGGCTTATCGACGATGATGACGCCATTCATGGGAGGAATTTGGTAAGTTGGTAATCGAGTAATTTGGTAATTTGAAAATCACGCAGGATTGCTGCGGTTTTCAATTACCAAATTACTCGATTACCACGTTACCAGATTTCCTATGCTTCCTCTGCGCGACGACCAGCCGCGGTATAGCACGCCCTGGGTAAATTATTTCTTGATCGGGCTGAATCTGCTGATATTTCTCTTCGAGGCCACGCTGGGCCAGCGCAGTCTGGATTTGCTGATTCGTCAGTTCGGAGTGATGCCGTCGCATGTGGCGGCGTTCTTGTCAGGCTCGCCCAGATATCCCTTGCCGGCCGTGGTGCTTCCCTTGTTCACTTCTCTGTTTTTGCACGGGTCGTGGATGCACGTGATCGGCAACGTTTGGTTTCTCTATATTTTTGGCGACAACGTGGAGGACTACCTGGGGCACTTTAAGTATCTGGTGTTTTATCTGCTGACAGGCGTGCTGGCGATGGGTACGCATGTGGCGATGAACCTGCATTC
>Ga0181525_10004301_pt1 | contig 10982 bp, 10 predicted proteins | sample PEATcosm2014_Bin_48_FD_121100 | JGI IMG/M metagenome (GOLD analysis project Ga0181525, IMG submission 121100) | Peatland microbial communities from MTU Mesocosm Facility, Houghton, MI, USA - PEATcosm2014_Bin06_10_metaG | ecosystem: Environmental > Terrestrial > Soil > Wetlands > Peat | place... | reverse complement strand
CCTGGAGATGACAACCAGCGGGGCGCTGGTGCGCTACGAATGGAACGATGCCGGCGGTTCGCTGGTGGTAACCCCTAATAATGAATTCCTGCTCGAGAGGATCACGACGGCAGCATCCGCCAAGCCGGCCGAGCAACCTTTTCTGATGCCGAACACCTCGGCGATTCTGGACAACAATTTTTTTATTCACCGCGAGGTGCTGGCCTGGCGATATCTGGCAACCAACTGTCGGAGCGAGGGCGGCACGCAGAAATGCCAGAAGGAGTCTGCGGACTTTGGGGTGCTGGTGCCGCAAGACCGGACGTCGATGCGGGTGCGCATGGAGTTGGTGGGAAGAGAAAAGATCACAATCCGCGGAGGAGAGCGTGAGTTATTGCGGCTGAACCTGAAGGGCGAGTCGTTCTCCTGGGCCATGTGGGTGGATGATCAAGATCAGTTCAAGCTCATGCGAGTCCTGATTGCGGACGAGAACACGGAAGTGGTGCGGGATTAGCCGGGCGGTGAGTTCGACTTCGAGCCGGCAGGGGTAGAGATTTGCCGTTGGCAGATGGACGTACGGCGCGAGTTCTGATCACGGTGCTGCTGTTTGCGCTGGGGATGGGGTTTCTTTACGTCGCCCGGCAGACCTTGATGGCCTTCCTGTTCGCAATTTTTTTCGCCTATCTGATGAGCCCCGTGGTGTCGCACCTGGAAAAACTTGTGCGCGGGCGGGTGCTGGCCATCGCGATCATCTATCTGTTGATGCTGGGCCTGGTGGTATTGTTTTTCGTCTCCATGGGACCAAGGATGGGCCGCGAAAGCGCGCGCCTCGGGCAATCTTTGCCCGCCCTGGCCCAGTTGAGTTCGGGGCAGATCGCCGAACAACTGGGACAGCAGCACGGCTGGAACTCCCGCCTGGTGGACCTCCTGCGAGACTACCTCGCCAGTCACAGCAACGAGATTGCGCAGGTGGCGAAGAACGTTGGGCTGCACCTGGCCGATGTAGCCAAACAGGCATGGCTGCTGGTGGTGGTGCCGCTGCTGTCGATCTTCTTTCTGAAGGACGGGCGGGCTTTCAGCGAGGTCTTGCTGGCTTTGGTGCAATCGCGGCCGCAACGCGAATTGTTGCAGGGCGTGCTCAGCGATCTGAATCAGATGCTGGCGCATTTCATCCGAGCGCAACTAAGTTTGGCGGCGCTTACCTTCCTGGTTTATTCGGCGGTGTTGGCCCTGCTGCGGGTACCTTATGCGCTGGTGCTGGGGACGCTGGGCGGCTTGCTCGAATTCGTTCCGGTGGTGGGACCGCTGGCGGCCGGGGTGGTCATCATCGGAGTGGCTGTGCTGATGGGCTACAAGCACTGGCTGGCGCTGCTGGTATTTCTCGGCCTCTGGCGGCTGATCCAGGACTACGTCAATTCCCCGCGCATCATGGGTCAGAGTATGGAACTCCATCCCCTGGCGGCTATTTTTGGGGTGATGGCGGGCGGCGAAGTGGCGGGCATCCTGGGTATTTTTCTTTCCATACCAGTCATGGCGAGTCTGAGAATTGTGTTCCGGCGCTGGCGGCTCTATGCGGAAAAACGAAAATTCGGTCCGTTGAATGAGTACGTGCTGGGAAACCAGGTTGGACGGCCCAAGTAGGGGCAGACTCTGCTCGCTCTTCCTTCACCGACCCTTCAGTGTGCTTGGCTGGTGCCTCGCGGCGACCCTTGTGATCGCGATTCTTGCCCGGTCTCGATGATTGACTTCTGTTCGCATGCCCCAACTCGCTGCCCCAGGAAACGACGCTCCATCGGGTTGCGCGCCAAGGCGAGGGCCGCCTGGAAGTGCTTGCGCGCGGGCTCGTAGCTCCTGCGGCGAAACTCTAACTCACCCAGAGCCGCCGAGTAAAACGGATATCTGGCCAGACGATCGACATTCGGGATCGAGAAAACCTCTTCGAGCCCACGCTCTGGACCCTCGGCCTGCGCGACCGCGATGGCGCGATTGAGCGCCACCACCGGGGAGGGACGGATCCTCATCAAAGTGTCGTAGAGAGAAACGATGGCGTTCCAGTCCGTGTCCTCCGCAAGGCGGGCGCGGGCGTGCACCGAGGCGATCGCGGCTTCAACGTGATACTCGGTGAGTTCGGAGCCGGTGGCGGAAAGGTCCAGAAATCTCAGTCCTTCGGCTACGAGCCGCTGATCCCAAAGCGATCGATCCTGATCGAAAAGCGCATTTAGGTTGCCCGAGGCATCGACCCGCGAAGGCAGACGAGCCGTGCTCAGACAGATGAGCGCGGAGAGAGCGTAGGTCGCAGGGGTCGCTCCCAGCGGGTGCTCCAGAAGTATCGCCGTCAGCCGCATCGCCTCATGGCAGAGTTCGGCGCGGACCGTGAACTCGGCGGAGGCTCCGTGGTAACCCTCGTTCAACAGCAGGTAGAGCGCCCGGTGGACGGCCGGAAGCCGCGCTGAAAAATCAGCCGGCGCGGCGATGTCGAACAGACGCTTCGATGCCGCAAGCATTTTTTTGGCCCGCGAGATCTTCTTCTCCATCGCGGCGTGGGTGCTGACAAACGCGCTCGCGACTTCTCCCACGCTGAACCCGCACAGGATGTGGAGTACGAGTGCAACCTGGGCCTGCTCAGGCAAGCGGGGCTGGCAGCAGGAGAACATCATGCGGAGCAGGTCGTCTTTGATGGCGTTGACGGCAAAAAGTTCTTCGACCGTGGGGGCAAGGGTCCATTCGCTCTGCAGCAGCCGGCTTAGCTCCGGCTCGAAGGTGCGGGCAGTGCGCTCGCGACGCAGGATATCGAGTGCGCGATTCTTGGCCGTCGCCATCAGCCACGCTGCGGGATTTTCGGGCACGCCGCGGAACTTCCACACCTCGAGCGCGCGGCAGAAGGCGTCCTGGACCACGTCTTCTGCCAGCGCGAGGTTGTGAACCCCGAAAATGTGAGTCAGCGCGGCGACCATGCGTCCCGCCTCGTGCCGGAAAAGATGATCGCTCGGCTCCATCACATGCTCATTTTCATGACCGGGCGCACTTCCACCGTCCCGTCGCCCTCAAAGATGGGGCAGCCCTTCGATAGCTCTGCGGCTTGCTCCAGGTCACGCGCCTCGATGAGGGTGTAGCCGCCAATGACGTCCTTGGTTTCGGCAAAGGGACCGTCGGTCACGATCTTTTTCCTGCCTTTTACCACCTTGCCAGAAGGTTCGAGGGGCTGGCCCTGATCTTTGATGTGACCCTTGGCGCCAAGGTCCTTCAGCCAGGTCATCCACTTTTGCATCGTCTGTTGCATTGTCTCAGGAGATCCCCCGCTCTCGCCACCACGATAAAGATACAGAAACTCGCTCATTGTGATTCCTCCATTTTGATGGTTACTTCCAGGCTGTAGACGTTTGAATAAGAGCGTAGCGGACAATTATTTTTGGACGACGGAGCCACCCACGCGTCGCTCGATCGGGCTGAACTCGCGCACCGGGCACGAAGGTGGGTGGCGTTTTGGCATTTTGTGTGAATCGCTCTCCTATGGGATTCTGACGTGTGGTCGGTCTCGCGAACCATCTTGAAATGAGCGCTGTTGTAAAATCCAGATATTCTTCATTCTTAGCAGGCGAGAGTATGAGCCGCGAATCATGAGCGAAAAGCTTCCAATCGGAATCCTGGGTGCGACGGGTGTGGTGGGGCAGAGGTTTATCCAGCTGTTGGAGAGCCATCCCTGGTTCGAAGTGGCCTGGCTGGCGGCTTCTGACCGCTCTGAGGGCAAGGTGTATCGAGAAGCTGCGCGCTGGCGGCTGAAGACGCCGATTCCGGCAAAGGTGGCCAAAATGAAGGTTTCCCCGGCCACCCCGGAAGGCGCGCCGAAGATCATCTTCGCCGCGCTGGATGCCTCGATTGCCGCCGAGATGGAGCCGCGCTTTGCCGAGGCTGGGTGCGCCGTGGTTTCAAATTCCAGCGCGTTGCGCATGCAGTCGGATGTGCCGCTGGTGATTCCGGAGGTCAATCCGACACACATCAAGCTGATTGATGGTCAGGCCTGGCGAAAGCGCTCCGGGGGCTATGTGGTGACCAATTCCAATTGCTCGGCCATGGGGTTGGTTCTGGCACTGGCGCCCCTCTACCAGCGCTTCGGCCTGGAAGCGGTCATGGTTGTGACCATGCAGGCGGTCAGTGGGGCGGGGTATCCCGGGGTTGCGTCGCTCGACATCCTGGGCAACGTGATTCCCTACATCCGCAATGAAGAAGAGAAGATGGAAGAGGAAACGCTCAAGCTGCTGGGACAACTGAACGGAAAAACCATTGTGCCAGCGTCATTCAGCATGAGCGCACAATGCAACCGGGTTGCGGTCGAGGACGGCCATACGGAATCGGTTTCCGTGCGCTTGAAAACCAAGGCCGGGCCGGAGGAAATCATCGCCGCGTGGAACGAATACAGTGGCGTCGCACAGGAATTGAAGCTGCCGAGCGCCCCGGAGCGTCCGGTGGTTTACATGGAGGCGAACGACCGTCCGCAGCCGCGCTTCGACGTCGATATGGGGGCGGGAATGACGACTGCGGTCGGACGGCTGCGTCCCTGCGGCGTTCTGGACTGGAAGTTTACCGTGCTTTCGCACAACACCATCCGCGGCGCCGCCGGGGCCGCGGTATTGAACGCGGAGTTGCTCAAAACCAAGGGCTACTTCGGATGAATTCCGATCCCGCCGAGTCCATCGCCGACACCAGCAATCTTTACGGGAAGTCACGCCGATGATCGTGATGAAATTTGGCGGCACATCGGTGGAAGATGCCCGCGCGATTGAGCGCGTGGCGGCCATCGTAAAAGACCACATCCCGCAGAGGCCGGTGGTGGTGGTCAGCGCCATGGCCAAAGTCACCGACACTTTGCTGACCATGGCGCGCGCGGCCGGAGCCGGCGAACGCAAGGCCGCGCTCAAGCTCTGCCGCTCCCTGCAGGAAAGGCACTACCATACGGCAAGCGAGTTGCTCGGCACGGCGCTGTTTACAGACTTTCACGGGGAGCTGGGATCTGACTTTGAAGCGCTCGATGAATTGCTGCGCGGCATTTCCGCCGTGGGCGAGGTGACACCGCGGACCACGGATCATGTCGCGGCTTTCGGCGAGATGCTCTCCAGCAAAATTGTAGCGGCCGCGTTTTCAGCGCTGGGATTGAATGGCGTACACGTGGATTCGCGCGAGGTTCTGGTTACCGATAGCAGCTACATGGAGGCGGTACCCCAGCAGGAAGAAACCAACCAGCGGCTGCAAAGCAAAGTTAAGCCTTTGCTCGAAGCCGGAAAGGTTCCGGTGATGGGGGGCTTTATCGGGGCGAACCGCGCGGGCGTGACGACGACGATCGGACGAGGCGGCTCCGACTTTTCGGCTGCGATTGTGGGCGCAGGACTGGGCGCAGAGCGAATTGAAATCTGGACCGACGTCGATGGAATCTTGACCACCGATCCGCGGATTTGTCCGGAGGCGCGGCGCATCAAAGTGATCAGTTTTGACGAAGCGGCGGAGCTGGCCTACTTTGGCGCCAAGGTGCTGCATCCGGCGACGGTGCTGCCGGCCATCCAGAAAAATATTCCCGTGTTTGTGCTGAATTCACGGAATCCCTCCTGCGAAGGGACGAAAATTATCACTCGCGCCCGGCAGGGCAAGAACATTTTCAAGGCCATCGCAGTGAAAAAACGCATCACCATTGTGGATGTGGCCGCGCCGCGAATGCTTCTGGCTCATGGCTTCCTGCGCGCCATCTTCGAGGCCTTTGACCGGCACAAGGTTGCGGTGGACGTGGTCTCCACATCGGAGGTGAGCGTTTCGCTCACCGTGGATTCGAACCATGCGATCCCGGCATTGGCCGCTGATCTGGCCAAGATGGCCGACGTGAAGTACGAGGGCCGTAAGGCAATTGTCTGCCTGGTGGGCGAAAACCTGCGGGATAAGCCGGGCGTGGCCGCGCTCGTGTTTGGCGAGTTGAAAGACAAAAAGATCCGCATGATCTCGCAGGGCGCCTCGGAGATTAACCTGACGTTCGTGATCGAAGAAGACGAAGTGCCGGAGGTCATCCGGCGGCTGCACAGCACTTTTTTTTCGGATCTGGATCCGGAAGTCTTTGCTTAAGAGCATCTCCGATCCCTGGGTGAAATGGGTTCCATGAACATCCTTCTTCTTGGCCGCGGAAAAACCGGAGCGCTGGTGGAGGAAACAGCGCGGCAGCGCGGACATCAGGTTCATGTCGCGGGCGCTGCGGAGAATGCCGGGAGTGCGGCAGTCGCTCGAGAGAAGCTGAGCGGAATCGACATGGTGATCGATTTCACGTCTCCCGCCTGCATCGTCGACAATATCGAAGCCTGTGTCAACGCGGGCAAGTGCATGGTCGTCGGCACCACGGGCTGGCATTCGGACCTCGATCGGGTGAGGAAGCTGGTTGAAAGCCGTGGCACCGGATTGGTGTACGCCGCGAACTTCTCCATCGGGGTGAATTTATTTCTCGACGTTGTCCGTGCGGCCGCAGCCGCTTTGGGTCAGGAATACACGGGCCAGATATTCGAGCGGCACCACGTCGAGAAAAAGGATGCGCCGTCCGGAACGGCCCTGGCGATCCAGCGTGTCATCCGCGACGCCAGCGGTAAGGGCGCGGACAAGGCTCTCGAAATTACTTCTTTTCGCGAAGGCGATGTGGTGGGCATGCACGAGGTTGTGTTGGAATCCGCCGCCGACAGGATTTACCTCTGTCACGACGCCAAGTCTCGCCGGGGCTTCGCCGAAGGCGCGGTGCGCGCCGCGGAATGGCTTCTCGGCAAGAGCGGGTTTTACGATTTCAAAGAGGTTTGGCGCGAGTTGTAATCGACTGCGTTGAAAGTGCAAACTCGGTCGCACGAGGCCAAGTTTTGGCTTCGCCGCCATTCGCGTTATCTTAATAGCATGCAAGTCCGTGGCTGCGGTACCGCGCTCGTCACTCCGTTTCATCAGGATGGTTCGATCGACGACGTTGCCCTGCGCAATCTGGTCGCCTGGCAGGTCGAGTCCGGCATAGATTTTCTCGTCCCCTGCGGGACCACCGGCGAGACGCCGACTCTCACGCACGACGAGTGGCTGTCCGTGATCGATACGACCATCGAAGTGGCTGCCGGGCGCGTGCCGATCGTGGCCGGTGCCACCTCGAATTCCACGCTGGATGCGGTTGAGAAGGCAAAAGAAGTTGCGGCGCGTGCCGGAGTCGACGGCATTCTTACCGCTTCCCCGTACTACAACAAGCCGACGCAGGAGGGACAGTACCGGCATTTCAAGGCGATCGCCGAGGCGGTTGGCGACAAGCCGGTGATTCTTTACAACGTTCCCGGACGCACCGGAGCCAACCTGGAACCGGCGACGCTGGCGCGACTCGCTGAGGTTCCGAACATTGTAGGGGTGAAGGAAGCCAGCGGGAATATGGCGCAAATTGCCGAGGCGATCCATGCGGTGCCCGAAGGTTTTCTGGTTTTTTCTGGGGACGATGCGGTTACTCTGCCCGTGATTTCGCTCGGCGGTGTCGGAGTGGTTTCGGTCGCCGCCAATGAAATTCCCCGGGAGATGGCAAGCATGACGCGGGCAGCGCTGAGCAATGACTGGACCACGGCGCGCAGCATTCATCGCAAATATCTGCCGCTGATGCAAGCGAACTTCATCGAATCCAGCCCTTTGCCGGTAAAGGCGGTGCTGGCGATGATGGGCAAGATCGAAGAAAATTATCGGTTGCCGCTTCTGCCCATGCGTCGGGATACGCGCTCAAAGCTACAGAAAATTGTGGCCGAGGTTGGACTGATCGCGAGACTGGCCGCGCCCGCGCCTGAGTCAGCGGAGTTCTACCTCTACGAGAATTGGGCCGCTGGTCCGCATAAGATCGTGCTCCACCGCGGATCGTGCGGGCAATGCAATCAGGGCAAAGGCCGCCCCGCGGGGCACGATGCCAACCACGCGCGATGGCACGGACCTTACGCGACCGTGACGCAGGGGCGCGAGGTGGCGCACGGCATGACGGGAGTGCTGATTCGCAGCGAGTGCAAGTGCGTGTAGCTGGCGTCATCCGGGACCCGGGACCCGGCACCTCAGACCTTGGGCTCTTGCACTCTGCTATCCTCTTCCACTGGATCTGAGAGATTCACATCCGGCGTCTGAGATCTGAGGTCAGACTTCCCATGTCCTCCCTGAAAACTTCCATCGAGCGTCTCGCCGCGCTGGGCGAAGTCGAGCACAACCCCGACGCCCGACGGTTGTTTCTCGAATTCCGCGATCAGCTTACGCGGGGCAAGATTCGTTCCGCCGAGAAAATCGATGGCCGTTGGGTGGCGAACGCTTGGGTCAAACACGGTATTCTGCTGGGATTTCGCCTGGGAGAACTGACGGAAAGCAACTGTGGCGCTTTGACGTTTGTGGATAAGGACACTTTCCCCCCGCGGCAGTTCTCGCGGGCGGACCGCGTGCGCATCGTTCCTGGCGGCTCGTCGGTGCGTCTCGGAGCCTATGTTGCAGCCTCGGTAATCTGCATGCCTCCCATGTTCATTAACGTAGGCGCTTATGTAGACGAGGGCACGATGGTCGATTCGCACGCGCTGGTGGGATCGTGCGCGCAAGTTGGCAAGAGGGTCCATCTGAGCGCGGGGGCGCAGATTGGCGGCGTGCTCGAGCCCGTCCATGCCGCGCCCGTGATCATCGAAGACGACGTTTTGGTCGGCGGCAACTGCGGAATCTATGAAGGCACGCTGGTGCGCGCGCGGGCAGTGCTGGGAGCGGGAACGATTCTGACGCGATCGACCCCGCTGTACGATCTGGTGCGTGGCGAAGTTCATCGCGCCGGGCCTGAGACGCCTCTCGAAGTTCCCGAAGGCGCGGTGGTCGTGCCGGGTTCGCGCGCGGTGAAAAAAGGCGTGGCCGCGGAGCTAGGAATCTCTTTGTACACTCCGGTGATCGTGAAGTACCGCGATGAGAAGACGGACCGCGGAATCGAGCTGGAAGATTGGCTCCGCTGATTCAGAGTGCTCAGCAATCATGCGATCCGTCGAGGTTTACCGTCAGCGCCCGAGCTTGATCAAACAACACCTGCACCTGCGCGAGCTTGGCTGCCACCGCATCCGCCTCGCCAAGCTCGGATGCCCGATACGTGCTGGTCAATCCGATCACCTTCATGCCGGCGGCGTGCGCGGCGCGGATCCCGGCGGGTGCGTCCTCGATCACCAGGCATTTTTGCGGATCGAAGCCTAACGACTTTGCGCCCTTCAAATACGGCTCGGGGTGCGGCTTCCCGTTGGCGACGTCGTCGGCAGTAATCATGACCTTCGGAGCCGGTATGCCAGCCAGGCGCAGCCGCGCGCTCGCCAGATGGCGACTGCCCGAAGTCACGACACACCACCGGCCTTCGGGAATGGAGGCGACAAGAGCCGCGGCACCGGGCATCACCGAGACGCCGTCGTGATCCGCAGCCTCGCGCTTCTCGAGGATGCGAACCTCAGCGTCGGCGTCGAGATGCGGAGCGAGCGTCCGAATCACTTCGACGGCGCGAACGCCATGGGCGATGGCCATGACTTTCTGTTCCTCAATTCCCCGCTCCCGGGCCCAGATGCGCCACTGCCGGCCAACGGAGCCGGTGGAGTCGACCAGAACTCCATCGAGATCGAAGAGAATGGCGGAGCAGTGAAAGGTGGGCATCCTCTTTTTTATCACATCGAGGACGGGCTATCGGTTGGATGCGGGCAGAATATGAGGAACCGGTTGAACCAAGGCTTCCTGGTGGGCGCGCTGCCTGAGTTGCGCGTGACGCTCGCGGAAGTGAGCTTTGGCGCGCCCGCCCCAGGCGCGCACGAACCAGTAGTTCAAAGCGGCACCGATCGCGGAACTGGCCAGAGGAATCACGCGCCCGGCCCACTTCTCGACGACTTCGGTGCTGGCGCGGGCGGCGATGCGCTGGATCACGCGGGGAACAAACTTGTTCACCACTTCTTTCTCCAGCAGTTCGCGGCTGATGTCAACACCCGCGGCGCTGGCTGCGGCGATCCACAGTTCGGCGATCTCGTGGTCGGTATTGAACTGAAAGCCGTAAACCAGACTCAGCTTCTGTATGGTGCGCATGGTGATGGCGGAAAGAATGCCGAGATCGGGGAAGATGGTAATCAAACCTCCGAGGCCGAAGCCGGCGCCCTCCAGCGCAGCGAACTTCATGCCGCTGCGAATGATCTCGTCGGCCACGACGTCGAGTTCGCCGATATCGAGCGAATACACTCCGTGATAGCCGCTGATGGGCATTCGGTACGCGGTGCGAAGCTGCAGCAGAAATTTTTCCGGATCGACTTGCACCGTCGAGTAAGCGCGCGTAAGCCCCTGGACCAGCGTCTTCTCTACACGGCCGCGAAGCCACGACTTGGGTTGAGCGTCGGCCATTGACTTAACATTAACTCAGAGTGCGGGAGAACGCCATCGGGCGGCGAGGGTTCGCGCGATTCCGTGTGCTAGCATTGCTACTACAAAAATAATGCCAACTGGAAAATTGCAAGTCATCCCCCTGGGCGGCCTCGGCGAGTTCGGTATGAACTGTATGGCGGTGCGTTGGGGCGATGACATTATCGTGGTCGACGCCGGCCTGATGTTTCCCGAGGCTGAATTGCTCGGCGTGGACATCGTGGTTCCCGACATTTCCTATCTTACCGAGAACCGCGAGCGGGTTCGCGGAATCATTCTCACCCACGGCCACGAGGATCACATCGGTGCGCTGCCCTGGATTCTCTCCGAGCTCAACGTCCCGGTCTGGGGCACGGAGTTCACGCTGGCTTACGTGGAAGACAAACTTGACGAGCACGGATTGCTCGACGCTGCCGACCTGCGCGAGATTCACGCGGGCGAGCGTTTCAAAGCCGGAGTATTCACCATTCATCCCATTCGGGTGACGCACAGCCTGGTGGATTGTGTCGCGCTGGCGATTCACACCCCGCTCGGCGTGGTGATTCATACCGGCGACTTCAAGGTTGATCCCACGCCCACCGATAATCATT
>Ga0181525_10004300_pt1 | contig 10983 bp, 9 predicted proteins | sample PEATcosm2014_Bin_48_FD_121100 | JGI IMG/M metagenome (GOLD analysis project Ga0181525, IMG submission 121100) | Peatland microbial communities from MTU Mesocosm Facility, Houghton, MI, USA - PEATcosm2014_Bin06_10_metaG | ecosystem: Environmental > Terrestrial > Soil > Wetlands > Peat | place... | reverse complement strand
GATCCTGTAAGTCATTGATTCTAATATCCATGCCTGGTGTCTTACCGACGCATGATCCTGGCTCGCGAAAAGGAACAAGCGATTGGCGCGGGGTCCAACAAGGCACGCGTTCGTGACCTGATTTTTGCGGACAAACATAAGTGATTGAAAATGTTCTACTTCTGGGTGCCGCTCCAAAACTAAGTGGCATTGGGCACGGGTGCCTGCGCCACGTCGTATCAACGCTCTTTCTTGCCTTTGGTCTTCAGTACGATCGGCGTGCCACGAAAGCCGAATTCCTTGCGGATCTGGTTGACCAGATAGCGTTCGTCCGAGAAGTGCAGCGGGGCGGCGCGGTTGGTGAACAGAACGAACGTGGGCGGGCGCACGGATGCCTGCGTGATGTAGTAAATCTTGCGCTCCTCGAAACGCAGGCGCTCGACGAAGCGGTTGAGCTCACCTGTCGAGACGCGCTTGGTAGCTGATTCGTAGACCTCGCGGATCAATTTGAAAATGCGGTTCACGCCCGCGCCCGTCTTGGCCGAGAGGAAGACCGCCGGCGCATAGTCCAGAAATTTGAGATGATCGCGCGCGTCCTGCTCGAAGTCTTGCTTCTTTTTGTCCGCGATCAGGTCCCATTTGTTGACGCAGAGGATGACGCCGCATCCGCCTTCGTGCGCGTAGCCGGCGATGGTGGCGTCCAGGCCGAGCACGCCTTCGGAGGCATCCATCAGCACGAGCACCACGTCGGCCATGCGGATATTGCGGCGGGCCATGACTACGCTCAACTTTTCCGCCATCAGCTTGGTCTTGCCCTTGCGGCGGATGCCGGCGGTGTCGATGAAGGTATAGCTCGCGCCGTCCCGCACCACGGTTTCGTCGACGGAGTCGCGCGTGGTGCCGGCGATGGGCGAAACGATGGCCCGGTCTTCGCCGGTGAGGGCATTGAGCAGCGTGGATTTGCCCACGTTGGGGCGGCCGATGATGGCCACCTTGACGGATGCGAGGGGCTCTTCGGCGGTGTCTGGCTCGGCGGGCTTGGCGAAGCTGGCGGTCACATGATCGACCAGGGCATCTATGCCGAGGCCGTGTTCGGCGGACACGGGGAAGATGTCGCGGATTCCGAGCGAATAGAAGCCGTGGGCCAGGTCTTCGCGCGCTCCGGTATCGGCTTTGTTCACGGCCAGCGAGATGGGTTGGCCGAGGCGCAGCAGCATGCGCGCCAGATCGCGGTCGGGCGCGGTGATTTCGGCGCGGCCATCCACCAGCAGGATGATGTGGGCGGCGCCTTTCAGGGCGACGCGCGCCTGTTTCAGAATCTGGCTGGGGATGTACTCGGAATCGTCCATGACGATGCCGCCGGTATCGATCAGCTCGAAGCGCCGCCCGCGGTAGTCGGTGAGGCCGTGCAGGCGGTCGCGGGTGATACCGGGCTCGTCTCCCACGATGGCGCGGCGCTGCCCTGTAATACGGTTAAAGAGGGTCGATTTTCCGACATTGGGGCGGCCCACGATAACTACGGTGGGGAGAGAGTGAGGCATGTGTTTCTAATGATACCAGCAGGAAGGTCCGGCGGCGGCTCAGTGGCCGTTTGGTTGCTTTTTCGGGACGAACAAAGCCAATTCAGCCTTTGTTTTCTTCATTCGGTGGTTAGGGTGGCCTGGAGCGAACCAACGAAATCGGCTGTTTCAACCCAGTCAGATTTTTGGCCGTAGCCGCGGCTAGCCTGTCGGTGTTGAGAGTAGGGTAGAATTCAAACACGTCAGTCATCCTCTTTCCGCAGGGGCGGGTGTCCCGAAGAGTCGGGACACGGCACGCCACGGGCGCGCGCCACAGGGCGGCCCGTCGCTTACAAATCTATAGAATCCTCGTTGCGCACGTTGAAATACTGGATAAGGTCGTCGCGCAGTCTGATGTTGCGGCCGGTAAGTTGGAGGACGCCCTGAAAGTCGTACTTGATATCCAGTTCGGGGTCGTATGCGTCTCCCACCAGGATCTTCCAGCGGTCCTGGTAGCGGCGGTGCTGTTTGGAGCCGTGCCAATAGTGATTGACGGTCCCGGCGACGACTCCCACTTTTCGTTGAATGTGCTGCTCGGCCCGGTCCTGCCAGCGGTTCCAGTAATTGATGTAGGACTTGCTGATGCCTACCGGAAACGACTTGTCCACCTGACCGAGCAAGGCGTAGGCCATGTGACGGTCGCCGGAGCCGAGGATGCCGATGTCGCCCAGGCCACCCAGGTCGCTGACGGCCGAGCGGCGGGCCGCCCATGCGTAACCGGTGTGCATGAGTCCCTTAAATGGGTAGGATCCGGGATCGGCGGCTCTGCCATTCTGGGCGTTGGGCTTGCGGATGATAGGCTGCAGGACGCGCCGGTCCTTGAGGTACGAGGCGAACAGGCTGCCGCACTGGGCGATGGGCTGGTGCTCCGGGCCGTAGTCGACGCTGTGGCTCCACATCTGAACGACCTTGTAGATCTGCAACTGATGCAGGGTTTCCTGAACCCAGTCGGGACGGGCAAACTGAACGTCGGCGTCGATCCAGGCGACATATTCGGCGTCATGCGGGAGCCGGGAGATCCCCACGTTGATGAGGTTCTCTTTGTGCCAAAGGACTTCGGGGGAGCGCAGTTGGATGTGGCGGGGATTGGCGGGATCGGTGATTTCGAAATGCCGGTCGCGGAGGGCCAGTTCCACGGTATAGAGGATTCCGCCCGCCTCTTCCACCATTTTGGCAAAGGCTTGATAGAGTTTGTATCGCGCGTAATACCGCATGGGGTTGGATACGACGGTAACTATATACAACTGTTGGGTAATCGGCGTGACGTGGTGCTGCCGATGGGAGGGGTGAACTTCCCTCCGGGAATCCTGCTGTTGTTGCGGTGTGATGTACTTCATCGACTTCTACGAGTTCCTTTCCAAATATGGGCGCTGTTGCATTGTGTTGCATTATGTTGCATGGAGACGGACTGCGAGCGAGCATAGTCCGGCCCTTGTTTTCGCATTTGCCGTTGGGGGAGACCGGAAAGCGCCCGGCGGGCTGCCGGAGCGGGCCAGCAGGGGCTACCGTGGCCGAACCTGAGGCGAATCGATTCGCTCTTCCGACTCAAGGTTACCATTCGGGCGGCTGGCGGCCGGCCACTGGCGGCCGGGAAATGGCCTGTAGGTTACTGACAAACGGCGCAATAGGCTTTTTGAGCCGGCGTGTGACCGGCGCTTTGGCGATGCCCAAAGACGGCGCGGCTTCAAGCGCGGACTTCGGCGACAGGCTTGACGGGCACGATGCGGGCGACACGTTCCATGATGCGTTTGTTTTGCTCGGCCTTCTTCAGGTCGTGGGCGGCCTGTAGCCGCATCCACAGCTCCGGCGAGCCGCCAAACAGCCGGGCCACCTTCAGGCACATGAACGTGGATAGGGGCTTGCGCCCGGAGAGAACGTCGTGCAGCATCTGGCGTGACACACCCAGGGCTTTGGCGGCGGCTGTTATGGAGAGGCCGGTGGACGGCAAGATGTCTTCCTTAATGATCTCACCGGGGTGGACGGGCGGCTGTCCGTTTTTTTCGTTCCATGGCTTCCTCCTATTTAGGATAGCCTCTCATGCTGCGGACCCGCTGTCGAGCGGGTCCAGCATTTTTCCGGCCACCCCATAACCTCAGGCCCTGCGTCGGCGTCTTTACAATTTGGAGTTCTTCCAGAATGAAAATCAATGATTTACGGCGCGCGGCGGTAGTGTGCCTTGCGATAGGCATGGCCGCCGCGCAGCAGCCTGCCCGTACGAACCTGGTTGGCGCCGTACAGGCCATCGATCCGGCGAACGGCCAGATCACCCTGCACACAGACGACGGAAAGACCGTCAAGATCACACCGCACGCCACGGCGAAGTTTCTGCGGCTGCCACCCGGCGAAAAGATCGCGAATGCCACGCCGATTTCAGCCGGCGACATTGCCGTGGGCGATCGGTTACTAGCGCGCGGCGAGCTTTCCGACGATAAGAATGCCATGGCAGCCAGCACGCTGGTGGTGATGACGAAGGCGGACATTGCCAAGAAGCAGGAAGCGGACCAAGCCGAATGGCAGAAGCGCGGCGTTAGCGGCCTGGTTACCGCCGTGGATCCCAAAGCGGGTGAGTTGACCATCAACACGCGCGTGATGGGCGAGACAAAGCCGCTGATAATCTCGGCCGGCGAGAAGGCCGACATCCGCCGCTATGCCCCGGATTCGGTGAAGTTCGCGGATGCCAAGGCAGCCGCGCTAGCGGATATCAAAGTGGGCGACCAGGTGCGGGCGTTGGGAGAGAAGAGCGAGGACGGGACACACTACAAGGCCGAGGAACTGGTATCCGGGTCGTTCCGCAACGTGGCGGCGACGGTGACCTCCATCGATGCGGCGGCGAACACCATGAAAGTGATGGATCTGACCACCAAGAAACCGTTGTGGGTGCATTTGAATGCGGACTCGACGATGCGCAAGCTGCCGGATTGGGCGGCGAGAATGATGGCCACGCGGGCATCGGGTGGCTCAAGCGGCGGGGCTGCCGGCAGCGCACAGCGCCCCGAGGGCGCAGCCAATGCTCCAGCGGGCGCTCCGGTAGGCGCTGCGGCGGGCGGACAAGGCGGAGCCGCTGGACCGGGTGGACCCGGTGGCATGCGGGGCGGCCGGGGCGGCGACATGCAACAGATGCTGGAGCACATGCCCGCGATCAAACTGGAAGACCTGAAGCCGGGCGATGCGATCATCGTGTCGAGCACGGAAGGCGCCGAACCCGGTCATGTGACGGCGATAACCTTAGTGGCAGGCGTGGAGCCGATCCTCTCGGCCGCGCCGGCGGGAAGCCAGCGCGCCGCCGCGATGCTGGGCTCCTGGAATCTGGATATGAACATGGGCGGCATGCAGTGATCGCTGCGATCCTGCTATTTGCCGCTCTGGCAGCGCCTTCACCAGTTAAGCTGACCGGACAGATTACCGATCCTTCCGGGGCGTCGATCCCCGGAGCGGCGGTTACGGTAACCAGCGCCCAAGGAACCGTGAAGGTTGCCGAATCCGATGCACAAGGCCGCTACACCGTGGATGGCCTGACGCCGGCAACATATACCGTGCGGGCTACCGCGCAGGGCTTCGCCCTGTTCGAGAAGATCGGCCTGGATCTCAGCGCGGGAGGCGCCGCGCGGCTCGACATTCCGATGATCGTGGTCGCGGAAAAGCAGGAAGTCACGGTCTCCGACACGGCGCACGTGGACGTAGACCCGTCCAACAATGTCGGCGCGCTGGTGATGAAAGGAGACGACCTGGACTCGCTTTCGGACGATCCGGACGATTTGCAGAACGACCTGGAAGCGCTGGCGGGACCGGCGGCGGGACCCAATGGCGGACAGATCTATATCGACGGCTTCACCGGAGGGCAGCTTCCGCCCAAGGAGTCCATCCGCGAGATCCGCATCAATCAAAACCCATTCTCGGCGGAGTACGACAAGCTGGGGTTTGGGCGGATCGAGGTGTTCACCAAGCCGGGCACGGACAAGTTCCGGGGCCAGGTATTTTTCAATTTCGGCGATTCGATTTTCAACGCGAGAAATCCGTTCGCGCCGGACAAGCCGCCCTATCAGAACCGCATGTTTTCCGGAAACTTGAGCGGCCCGCTGGGAAAGAAGGCTTCGTTCTTCATCGACGCGGAGAGCCGCGATCAGCAGGAAACATCCGTGATCAGCGCGCTGACGGTCACCGGACCGTTCAGCCAGGCGGTGCTGGCGCCGCAGCTACGCACGACGATCAGTCCACGTATCGACTACCAGGTGAATTCCAAGAATACGCTGGTGGGGCGCTACCGGTATATGAACGCGACGCTGGATAACCAGGGTATCGGCGTGTTCACGCTGCCCAGCCGCGAGTACAACGTACACAATGGCGAGCAGAGCGCCAGCCTCACGGACACCATCATGGTCAGCAGCAGCGTGATCAACGAGACGCGGTTCCAGTACATTCACGACACGTTCCAGCAACTGGGAAACGACAGCGCTCCCGGTATTTCGGTACTGGGCGCGTTCACCGGGGGCGGCACGCCCTTCGGATCGGGACAGTCGTTCAGCAACGAGGACCACTACGAGCTGCAGAACTTCACCTCGATCGTTCACGGCACGCATTTCTTCAAGTTTGGCGGCCGCTTGCGGGACGTGCGGCTGAACGACCTCTCGACGGGAAATTACAACGGCACGTATACGTTCACGTCGCTGGAGGCTTACGAGGAGGGCCTGCCCAGCCAGTTCTCGATCGTCGCGGGCACGCCGCTGGCGGTGGTGAAACAATACGACGCCGGCCTGTTCGCGACGGACGATTGGCGCCTGCGGCCGAACTTTACCCTGAGCCTGGGAGTGCGCTTCGAAACGCAGGATAATATCGGCGATCGCGCCGACATCGCGCCGCGCGTGGGGTTTGCCTGGGGCGTGGGGGGCGGCAAATCGGGCACGCCCAAGACCGTGATCCGGGGCGGATTCGGAATCTTCTACGATCGCTTCAGCGAATCCTATGTGATGACGGCGCTGCAGCAAAATGGCATCCTGCAACAGCAGTATGTAGTTAACGATCCAACCTTCTATCCCAACGTGCCGTCCCTGACGGATCTCACCCCAGCCTCTTCGACGATCCGGGAGATCGACGCGCACCTGCACGCGCCGTACACCATGCAAAGCGCGATCGGGGTGGAGCGCCAGTTGCCCAAGAACATCAGCTTGTCGGTCAACTATACGCATTCGCGGGGGGTAGACGTGCTGCGGTCGCGCAATATCAACGCGCCGCTGCCGGGCACGTACAATCCGCTGGTACCGGGAAGCGGCGAGTTCCCCTATGGAGACGTGGGCAACATCTACCTCTACGAATCGAGCGGTCTGTTTACGCAGAACCAGTTGATCGCCAACGTCAACGCGCGCGTCAACGCTAAGCTGAACCTGTTTGGCTACTACGTCTTGGGCAAAGCGGAAAGCAACACGGATGGGGCGGGGACCTTCCCCTCGAATCCATACGACGAGCAGCCGGACTGGGGGCGCGCGGGATTCGATGTGCGCAATCGGGTTTTCGTGGGCGGAAGCATCGTGACGCCGTTGGGCCTGCGGTTCAGCCCGTTCATCATCGCCCAGTCGGGCGCGCCTTTCGATATCACGATCGGCGAGGATCTGAATGGCGACTCGATTTTCAACGACCGGCCCGCGTTCGCCGGCCCCAACGCGGCGGACCCGATACTGACGAAGTACGGACTATTCGACGCCAACCCGCAAACGGGCGAAACCATCATTCCGCGGAATTATGGCAACGGTCCGGCCCAGTTCAGCGTAAACCTGCGCGTCAGCCGGACGTTCGGGTTCGGCGGGGAGCGGGGCGGCGGCGCCATGCCGGGAGGCGGCGGAATGATGGGCGGGGGCCCGCGCGGCGGAGGCGGTGGCCCTATGCGCGGCGGACCGTTCGGCGATGCGGTGACCGGCCAACGCTACAACCTCACCATCGGCGTTTCGGCGCGCAATCTGTTCAACGATGTGAACCTGGCGCCGCCGATCGGGAACCTGTCTTCGCCGCTTTTCGGCACTTCCAATGCGCTGGCGAGCGGCTTTTTCGGGTCGGCTTCGGCCAACCGCCGGGTGGAGATGCAGGTGCGGTTTTCATTTTGAGGCCGGACAGGCCGGGAGGCCTGTCCCACGCGCGTCAATGCGGGAGCGGCTGGAAGAGGGCGAACGCAGCGCCCTGCGGGTCGGCGACGACGGCCCAGCGGCCCACGCCTTCCATGGTGGTTGGCCCGTAGTGGATTTTCGCGCCCAAGGATTGGGCCTTGGCGGCGGCGCCATCGCAATCGGATGCCAGAAAATAGAGCAGCCAATGGGCGGGGACGCCGGGCTGTAGACCGGCCGGCGGCATGCCCCCGATGAACGTGTCGCCGTTCTTGATGTGGAGGTATCCGGATGGGTCCTTTTCTCCCGGCGTAATCTCCCAACCGAACAGATCGGCGTAGAATTGGCGGGCGCGGGGCAGATCGGCGGTCATCAGGTCCGCCCAGCACAATGTGCCGTCCACGCCGGCGATGCCGATGCCTTGATTGGCCTTGGGCTGCCACAGGCAGAACGTCGCGCCGGTGGGATCCTGGACCACGGCCATGCGCCCCGCATCGAAGACGTCGAAAGGCGGGGAGAGCACGTTCCCTCCCACTTGCGCGGCGCGGGCCGCGGCGTCGTCGGCGCTAGAGACGGAAATGTAAAGCATCCAGTTCGGCGGGGCGCCGCCCGAACGCTCGGGATTCAGAGTATAGGCGGCCGCGGTATCGCGCCCGTCCAGGCGGAAGATGGTGTAGTACTCGCCCGGACCCATGGGCATGTCGTTGGCATTCCACCCGAACAGGGAGGCATAGAAATTCTTGGCGGCGGCTTGATCCGTGGTTCCGAGTTCGACCCAGACAAACGCGCCCGCGGGATACTTGTCGATTTGGGGCATACGAGCGAGTATACAACGGGGCGGGGCGCAAATGCCCTCAAGCAGGCTGTAACATTTCGATCAGAGTGATGCGGAAAGCGCCGAGGGGGCTTGAAAACGTCAGCCTCTCGACGGCCTTGGCGCCGCACACGCGGAGGGTGTAATCGCTGCCCTCGACCACCGAGGGCATGGAGAGGCCCACGCCCCGGGGCAGCACGGATTTCAGATTGCCGGCCACCATGTTGGCCAGCTCACCCATGGCGTCGCGGACATCGTCATCGATGGCGGCGGGCAAATCGATGCCCATGAGCCGATTCGCGAAATGGCACGCCAGGCGCGCGTCGCACTCCACCAGCACGGCTCCGCGCCATTCGCCGGCGAAGTGCACGGCGGCGGTAATCACGTCCGGTGAAGGCGTCCAGGGCGCATCGGAAACGGCGACTTCCAGATCGATCATGGTCTGGAAGACCGACTCCACGACGCGCGCCAGATCGTCCCGATAAACGTCCAGAGAAAATGGCGCAGCAGGCATCTTGTCCTTTCATGGAACCTGGTAGAAAACGGTTTGACCGAATATTTTGCGTTCGAAGCGGTCGGTGAGGTTCAGGGTGGTTTCGCTGCCGCCCAGCAACAGGTAACCTCCCCGGAAGAGCGTTCCGTAAATCTGGTCCAGGATTTTCCGCTTGGATTCCAGGTCGAAATAGATCAAAACATTGCGGCAGAAGACCACGTCGAAAGGTCCGCGCGCCGACATGCTCTGGCGCAGGTCGCAGGTGGAGAATTCCACCATGCGGCGCACCTCCGGCTTCAATTGCCATTCCAGGCCCACCCGCGTGAAGTATTTGACCAGGTAGGCGACCGGCAAGCCGCGATTGACTTCGATCTGCAGATACCGGCCGGTGCTGGCGCGTTCGGCCATCTGGGTGGACAAATCGGTGCCTTGAATCCGGATGCGCCAATCGCCCAGCCCCATCTCCAGCAGCATCATGGCCAGGCTGTAGGCTTCCTGGCCGGAGGACGACGCGGCCGACCAGAAGCTCATCTTCCGGGTATCCTGGCGCAGCGCGATCAGGCTCGGAATCACGGACAACCGCAGCGCATCGTACTGCGCGGTATCGCGGAAGAAGAAGGTCTCATTGGTGGTCATGGCCTCCACGACCTGCCGTTTCAGGAGGACGTTGGCGACGGGACCGCCGAGCATGGTGCAGAGATCGTTCAAATTGCCCAGCCGCAGCTGCTTGGCGATGGGCATCAGGCGGGCTTCCAGCAGATAGCGCTTGTCACCGTCGAGCACGATGCCGGACTCGCGATAGACATAGTCCTGCAAGAAGCGGTAACTTTCGGGACGTAGTTCGGCTTCCGGCATCGGATCATCCTTTACCAATTTGCCTGAGAATCTCGGGAACCACCGCGCCCAATGGAATCACGCAGTCCGCCAGTCCGGCCGCGGCCACGGACCCTGGCATGCCCCATACCACGCTGCTGGCTTCATCCTGGGCGATGACGTAGGCGCCCTTGGCCCGCAGCACCGCCGCGCCGCGCATTCCGTCCTGCCCCATGCCGGTCAGGACGGCGCAGATGGCGGCCCCGCCGTAGACCTCTCCGGCCGAACGAAACATTACGTCCACCGAGGGGCGGCAGGAATTCTCCGGCGGCGATTGGTCCAACCGGACCACATTTTGCCCGTTCCGGGTGCGCACGTGCATGTGGAAGTCCCCAGGGGCGATCAACACCGCGCCGGCGGTGACGGGCGCGCCCTCAACGGCTTCTTCGACTCGGAGTTTCGTGGCGGTTTGGAGACGCTCGGCGAGGAACCGCGTGAACAAGGGCGGCATATGCTGCACGATCAGAATAGGCAGCGGAAAGTCCGCCGGAAACTGAGGCATGATGGCCCCTAGCGCCGTGGGACCACCGGTGGAAACGCCGATCGCCAGCACCTTCGGCTGGCCGGCCCTGCGCACCTGAGCGGGCGCCATGACGGACGGCTTGGGAGCGGCGGCCGGCGCGACGGCTGAAGGGACCTTGGCGCCGGTGAGGGCAAAGAATTGCTTGATCTTGGGGACCAGTTCCGTGCGCAAGCTGGCCATCGAGCGGTCGAGCGATCCGACGTTGGATGCCTTGGTCACATAATCGTCGGCGCCCAGCGCCAGAGACTCCAGGGTCAACGCGGCGCCGCGATCCGTGAGGGTGCTGAACATGACCACCCGCGGCCGGGTTTCGCTGTTCCGGATGCGGCGCAGGACAGTCAGACCGTCCATCTCCGGCATCTCGATGTCCAGCGTGATTACATCGGGGTTCAACTGGGCGATGCGCTCCAGCGCGATGGCGCCGTTCGACGCCGCTCCGACCACTTCGAGGACCGGATCTTCCGATAGCGCGTGCGCCACCAAGCGGCGAATGACCACCGAATCGTCGACCACCAGCACGCGAATGCGGCCGCCCGGCGGGATGGCTTTCTTGAATAGGCTGGTAACCATCCGCGCCTCTACTGGATCAGCCCCATGATCCGCAGCTTGTCCGCCAGGATCTCCTTGGTGAACGGCTTCATCATGTATTCGTT
>Ga0181525_10004298_pt1 | contig 10985 bp, 14 predicted proteins | sample PEATcosm2014_Bin_48_FD_121100 | JGI IMG/M metagenome (GOLD analysis project Ga0181525, IMG submission 121100) | Peatland microbial communities from MTU Mesocosm Facility, Houghton, MI, USA - PEATcosm2014_Bin06_10_metaG | ecosystem: Environmental > Terrestrial > Soil > Wetlands > Peat | place... | reverse complement strand
TACGGTGCCATTTTGGGAACAGCTTCTCTCTGCGCATTGCTCGAGATCGGTCTCTCTTTCATGACTCCAGCTCTTCTGAAGAAGCTCTTCCCACCCATCGTTACTGGTCCAACTGTTACCCTTATTGGTGTTTCCCTTATCCAAAGCGGTCTTCAGGACTGGGCTGGAGGAGCTGGTGGCTGTTTCGGTAGGCCAACCACCGGCATATTCCAGAACTGCCCGACGAACTTTGCTCCGCATCCTCTTCCATGGGGAAGCGCGGAGTTTATTGGTCTTGGATTCTCAGTCTTTGTCAGCATTATCATATTCGAGAGATTCGGTGCTCCGATTATGAAATCTTGTAAGCTTTTCTCTCCAATCATTTTGGTTCCTCGGGCTTACATTTCTGCAGTGAGCGTTATCCTCGGTCTGCTCGTTGGCTGTATCATTGCCGCCGCCTGTGGTTACTTTGACAAGAGTGGTATCGACTCCGCACCAGTAGCATCGTTCATCTGGGTACACACCTTCCCGCTCTCTGTCTATGGACCTCTCATCCTCCCCTTGCTTGCAGTCTACCTCATCCTGATGATGGAAGCTATCGGTGATATCACAGCCACTTGTGATGTTTCCAGACTTCAAGTCGAGGGAAAGCTCTTTGATTCGAGAATCCAGGGTGGCGTCCTTGCGGATGGCATGAACGGCATGCTCGCTGGACTCTGCACCATCACCCCGATGTCCACATTCGCCCAGAACAACGGTGTCATTGCGCTCACGCGCTGTGCCAACCGAAAGGCCGGCTACGCTGCTTGCTTCTTCCTCATCGTCATGGGTCTGTTCTCTAAGTTCGCGGCAGCATTGACTTCAATCCCATCCGCGGTTCTTGGCGGAATGACTACCTTCTTGTTTGCCTCTGTCGCTATCAGCGGTATTCGCATCATTTCAACTGTACCCTTCACTAGACGCACACGTTTCATCCTCACAGCTGCTATGTCTCTTGGTTTCGGCGCCATCCTCGTCCCAAACTGGTTCAGCTATGTATTGTAAGTTCCCATTGTCCCAGAACTTTATCTTCTCTTTCACGTGTCTCACGAGATCTTTACTCCCTGGCTAGTCTTAAAAGCAAACTACTCAGGAGACACTGTGTCAACTCAATTATAGCCATCGCAAGCAATACTGACATTCTGCAGTACGTATACTGGGGGAAACAAAGCAAAGGCAGGCTTCTTCGACGCTATTGTTCTCGTATTGGAAACTGGTAAGCTCCTCCTAACCTTGCTGACTTTATAAACCTAACTCGCTGTGCTTCAGGTTTCGCAGTTACAGCTTTCATTGCCGTCGCTTTGAACCTCCTCCTCCCAGAAGAAGACCTCAACGAGGAAATGGAATCTCTGGCTGGCGATATCGCCGACAGAAACGAGGCCGAGCTTGAGAATGCCGAGGACCCTAAATTCGCTAATCCATCTAAGGGAGAGTCTGGTGAATCTTCCAAGTTTGTGTCTCACCAGAATGTTGATAGTATTGATGGTGAAGGGAAGGCGTGAGAGATTTATTGTGGGAGAATATTCGTTCTGCATACTCTTGTATTCGTAGCCATAGTGCTGGTGTTGGTTAGAATGTTCCTTGCAGTGATGTACATTGACCCTTTATTTTCCGACTTTGGCTAAGCGAGCTTTCACGTGAAAGTTGTTTTGGATTGAAGCTCTCTTGATAATAATTCACGTTCTCCAGGTTTTTTGAGGCTAGCAATAGCCGATAGCCGGGATAGAGAACACACGAAGACTAGAATGGAGATTCGGGGGTAGTTGAATGAAATCTTGTTCTTGATTGGGTACAGCTATTGATTTCGGGTATTGATAACAAGAATCTCAATACAATCATGTTTACAAACCATCCACTCAAGTATTAGACATTTGAAAGCCAAGGCTAATGTAGAAAACCATGGAGAACTTGACCTCGCTTCGGAATAGGGGAAGCGAAAAGACGAGCCAATCAAGTTCACCGATATTCGCCACCCCTATTATTTCATACCCTGCAACAGCCCCACCCGCCTTGGGTAATTCTGGACTCAATGGTTTTCTTCCCACCTCCGCATAACCCGCATGAGCTGAGAGAAGAAGTAGATATATAATGAAAGGCAGTCCTGCTGCGAACATCTTCTCCAGACCTGGTCTTCAAGATTTTTGAATCCATATTCCTAAAGCTGTTCGATTCGTGTCCCAATGCCTCGATCCCTGAATTCCTGGCGCTCGGCTAGCAACTAAACCTCCTCGATTTTCCAATTATACTATAATAAGGAGCCTACAAAGCTTTGGCTAGAGTTTTTTTTACCAAAACATTATAAGTTCGAGCTCAAAACTGCACCTAACTAGATCACAGAAGCAACGCAATGAAAGTCGTCTCATTGAAATGCCAAGACAAAAAATTAGGTGCTTTCGAAACAGATCTGTTCCCTTTTGCCTCTGGTGTTCTCGCCTACGCTCACGATCAGATGTCGTCTTCGAAAACGCCTCGTAAAGGAGCTCTTAATTCACTGGAATAGTAGACGCTACTCTCTCAAAGCACTCTCTAATCCGGTCACCACCCGTTACTTTCATTCGAGTAGTCCATGCCGTCCAAGTTTGGTCCGAAATTGGTCGGGAAAGAGTCGGAGCCTTGTTGATCCGGCGACATTTGGTCCTGGAAAGGGTTGTCTGGAAACAGAGAAGGCGCACACTCCATACCTTGGAAGTCCCAAGGACCGAAGATGTTGTCTTCGATATCTTCGCTGATGTCTCGAAATGTCTCGAAGCTATCTTCCGGACCTATTGTTTCGGGAGCTGCGACTTCCTTCACTTCTTTCATCCAGTACTTTAGCTCTGACATAGGCGGCCAGTCCCCACCAGCCTTTCCCCCGCGGCTCTCACCGTGTTTGTCCTTGCGACGAGGTTGTTTGGGTTTGAAGTGAGCTCTTCGGAGGTGAGCAGCCGCGTTGTAGTAAGCCACGTATTGTTTTTTGTGCCTGTGGCAAGCCCGGCAGTTCGAGAGAGGGCGGATTGGCTTCGGATGTTGCAAACCATCATTCGGCTCAACGCAGATCCATTTCGTGATAGTTCCTTTGTGCTCACGATCTACATGTCTGCGAAGCTCATGTTCTCCTCGAAAGCCTTCCGGGTGACCGCGGCATTGTTTGCAATACACTCGATCATGTTTAGGGCGTTGGTATGTCCGTTGCTCTGATGTTTTAGCGTCTGGGCTTTTCAACATCAAAGTGTCATTATCACCGACTTTTGGCATCAGAGGAGCGAGGTTGTGAATAGCAAGGCGGCGGCGGTCAGTCATCTCGTTATCCTCGCTCGAAAGAGAGATATCTTCAGACGGAATCCGAACGAACGGAACTTCTCCTGGGGGCATTTCAGAGGCGACTGTGCCGTTATCAGATACATCACGATGTTCTTTAAGAGTGTTTTGCTCTTCATGGAGCTTTTTAATCTCCTCAGCTTGTTGAATTTGCAAAGGCCGGAGGCACCTGGAACCCGCGGCGGTTCTGTGGTGTGAGGTAAGCTTGTCCGCTCGAAGAAAACTCAAACCGCATCCCCATTCGGTACCATCAGTAAGAGTACCCTTACAGATAAAATTCTTCTCCCCACCATGGAGCGCTTCATGTCGCTTCTTGTCGTTATCTCGCGTGAAAGACAAGCCGCACTCACTGCAGGCGAATGGCTTCTCACCTTCGTGTGTTCTTAAGTGAGCCGTCAAATTATGTTTCCGGGTAAAACTTTTGGGACATTGAGTACAAGTATAATTGGCAGAATGTATCTGTCGCAATGGCAGCGAGAATTTTGGGAATTCAAGGTCATCCGAGATCTCCATGCCATGGTCATTAAACATGTGTTCTTCCAGCTCTTTCGGAAATGAGCACCCGAAAATGCTTGTTGGACATCCTTCGAAGTAGCACAAGAAAGCACGGTCGTGCCGTGCCACATGCTGTTTTCGGTGATCTTCCTTGAGAAATCCTTTGTAGAAGTACTGGCAGTTGATTCGAGGGCATTTGAACCGGTTTGGGCCGTAAAATCTGTCCAGGATTAACTGTCTATCTGTACCTTTTGAAGTCGAAGACAAAGTTTCGAGAACTGTCCTCACTTCTTTAGTAATGGAGGATAGATCCAGGACTTCATCAGCAACCGGGCCTTGTCCATGAGGACCGAGTTGTTTTCGAGTAGAGAATACAGCTTGTACGAGCTTGCTGAACATGCCATATTCTTTCATCGGTTGTAATTTGTCCTGAATCGTCTTCGAAACCACAAGTGTGTCAGACGATTCAACCCAATGGAGCTCTAGGAACACTTCAAGTGCTTCTGCCAGTTGGTCTAAAAGCTCCTTCTTTTCGATTGCGATTCCGGCTTCGAGATGAAATACCCACGACGAAACGGCGTACTCGTAGAACGAGAAGAACCCTTCTAGCCATGATTTCTCTGTCTCATGGTCTTCGACTCCCTTGGTTACGCTTGGCAGACTGAGATACGACACGCTGAGAATTGCGAGATCGTATTCTACCTGGATGGGATTGATATGTTGACTTCTAATAAGATATCTAGTGATTGTTTAGCCGGATATGATTTGAAGACAGGTGTAGAAAACTCACTCTCTGGCAGTGGCATGTACAAGCTCTATGGACTCATCTGAACGTATCTCAACCAAAGATGCACAAAGTACCTTTGGATGCACACGATGCATGCGGCCTTCGTAATCCATTGTTTGATGTTCAAGGTCAACAGACATTGCACCTTGAATCTCATACCATTTCATTGGACGTTTTGCACATGCAATCCATCCCAAAAGCTGCTTGGCATCATTCTGCCGCGAGATTGCTGTGTTTGGGTCTAGTATTCGATCCAATATCCTTGCGTAGCTTACACGATATTAGAAAAGAACTCATTGATTATTTAGGGTCAGTTCATCGCTTACGCTTCTTCTAGATTCCGAGGAAATTTTTCCTGCATCTCTTGCATGAAGTTTTGCCGTGATGTCTGGTCGTAGAGGTTCAGCACGACCAATTTTGCGAAGAGAAACATTCCTGGAGTTGATCAGCCTAATCAACAGAGACTAGAATGAAAAATTGAACGTTACCCTGAGCTCTTGCAGTGATGATATTGGCAACATTTAATCCTTTCGGTTCAAGTGTTCCGAACTTCTCCTCAATCCGTTGATGCCACACTTTTGCATACATTTCGATATCACTTTTGTTGCTAGTCGAAGTCAATTTAATTGACGGAAGCATAGAAAGATCCTTGCGAGCGTATCCATCATCTTGGCTCACAAATAGACACCGAATAGTGTCCATTTCTTTACGAGGAAGAACATCGACGAGTTGGCGAAACCAGGTAGATAATTCCTTGCGCTCATCTCTATTGCACTCGTCAAGACCATCAAGGATGATATAAGTCTGTTTGCAGCTGAGAATGACTGTTTCGAGTAGCTCTTTCGCGAGCTTTGAGCTGCTGAGAACCGTTTCGCCGCTGCAGGAAGCCCGCTCATCGACATACAGCAGGAGGTCATCATTGGATCTCTGAGAACTCAACACCTGAGACAAAATGCCTCTTGCAACAGCTAAGAAGCTGTTTCGTGACTCGTCGCCGTATTTGCAGTAAAAGAAGGCAACTGTAGTATGGGGAAGCTTCCGCGCTTCTTCAATGGCGAGGGATGCCAGCACACTTTTGCCTACTCATGATCAGCAGGAAATTTGGCTTGTGGAAAGTGACACTTGCCTGCTCCAGGGATACCGCTAAGCCAAAGCAACGGGTTTGAGCAGAAATCTGGATCGAACCACTTGCTGAATTTATCCTCTTTAATCAACCATTGACCCGTCCCTGGGTATTCCGACCTGGCCTTCTCGCAGCCTTCCTGGATAGTTTCAGAGCTCGCGGGTGACAGCCATTGCAGAACTTTTGAGCGGCGACGGTCTAGATCAGCATCTCTTACGTTCCTAAATTCAACTTCCGCTATTTTTCGAACCCTCTGAACTTCCTCGAACTCGATGATGCCTGCTTGACTTTCAATAAGCATTCTATGTTGCTTCATTTTCTGCTTCAGTCCTTCTATCTTGGAGTTAAAACCTCTCCACGATGATTGAAAAAGCTTCTCCCACTCTATATGAATTCTCAGCAGACAGAAAAGGTAGTGGATGAGGGGAACGTACTTCGTCTCTTAAAATAACCAAGCGCCTCCCGATGAAATTCCAGAATATCTTGAAAAATCATAAACAATGCTGTCATCATGTGCGGGCTTGAGGAAAAGAGTTCTTGATACTGTGAAAGCAAGGGTATCTGCTCTCCTATTTGTTGATATGTATCAAGGAGAGAGTTCAGGGCTTCCGACATATTGGAGGCTATCTGTTTTATACTTAACAGTTTGCCAATGACAGGTTTTTACAACAACATACCAATAAAAGCAATTTCATAGGACCCTGGCACACGTCAGAGTACTATAATAACTTGAAGATGGAACGACTCTTACCCAAACAAATGCAACGAAATTGGATGTGTTCAAGAATACTTCGAGAACCTGGCCGTAATCCTTCATCGTGTCTAAGAAGGGCTTTAGTCTTCCCATATACATCAGCTTTTTGTCCTTTGCCTGTTGATTTTGGATTCCATTGATCGCCTGGTGAAGACTCTGAAGGTCAGTAAGTTGAAAGTCGGCAAGCTCAGCCTCGTCCAAGTCAGCTTTTTTCTTGAAAGCCGCAACCGCTCTTTCAAATTCAGGTAGAATCGTTGCCATGTCCGCGAATGAGAGTGGCAGCCTGGCAGGTAGAGGAACAGAGATGTGCTTTGCTTTTGTTCCCTCACCCCCAAATATTCAAGGAATCAAGGAGGCTGCGGCGACAGATTGTTCCGACAATCTCCCAGAGCGGTACATCACTCAAAAGAAAGATAATGGGAGTATTTTGAGCCCAATATGTCCTGAGAGAGTTGGACTCCTGCTGAAGAATTTTACTTGGAAGAGCCAAGTTGTTCTTGCAAGTTGGTATATCCAGGTTGAAGTCCTTGTTTCGATCAGTCAGGCTGATTCACAAGGTGCATTGCGGTTATTTGTGTTCCACTCAGTCAGCCTCACTCTGCTGTCATGTGTTGCAATAGTGGAGGCAGTGCATGAGGTACCCTCCAATTGCAGCATTTCAGAAACAAGCCACGATCACGAGTATTGGGGGTAACGAGAGCCTTACCTTCATTTCCTCCAAAACTTGGACACAACTTTGAAGCATAACTTCATTCTTGGCAAAGACGTAACAGAGATTTAACTCAAGATAACGGACAATGTCGAGTTTGAAACGGCCACGAGTAACTGACTGGGCCCAAGAGAATGTTGATCGGCCGCGAGACAAGCGGATGGTTTACGAACTTGACCATCACAGCTACGACCATGGAGGACAAATTTCATGGCAACATTTGCCTGAAATTTATGAGACTGGCTATGATGCTCAAGCTTCGATCCCAAGTATCGTGCCGGCCATCAAACACCTGTCCGACGATTCAGTCCTTTCGGCTCAAGGCTTGTCGCAAGGCCCTCAATACTTTGAGAATAGGCTATACCAAATCAACAATCAAATGGCATTCCTAGGTAGTCAAGAGGCTGGCCCAAGTTTTTCAGCGGAAGGCAGCCAGAATTCTTTCATTTTTGGGGGAGACTTGTCAACAATCTTGGGTACCGACATTCCAGGGGTGTCGCCACTCGAGACTTCTGACGCCTCACCTAAGACAATTGAGATCTGCTATGGAAGTGTAAGTCTTCAATCTCTTTCGGCCAATAAATTAACATGCTAAGTGTCATAGATTTGTGATGCCAAGGTCCAGATAGATGACGGGTTTGACCTAGAATGTTTTCATAGCTCCCACAAGAATGCCACAGAACCCACGAAATTCATACCTCTCCAGCTATTGTTCGGGGAAAATCATTGTGTTCTTCGAACGAGCGAAGGGATTAAGTTTGGGGTTTTGAATAACAGGGGTTTCCGGTGCCTTACAAAGTTACACTGTTTCCAAGACCTAGAATACACTCCTCTGATCGCCTCGAATAATTGGAAGGACAGAATCTTCCTAGTTGGCAAAGACTCAAAGCGAAAGTGTATCAGTCTTGATATAAATATATCGGGTCCAAGATGTCAACTAGACACCACGGCAAGACAACTATCACAAGCTGGGCTTTTTCTACAGCCACCACATCATGGAACTACCAGTCTTCCATACGAGAACCCACAATACCTTCATCTCCCGGGCCTGATTCAAGTGACTGAATTGCCTGCTTATTCACAGAATATCAGTACTGTCAATCACGGCATTCCGGACGACAAGCAAGTATTGGCTTGGAACACTGCATACCCTGATTTCGACAAACTTCTTGAAGAGCTTCCCCGGCACGACTACCTAGAAGAAGCAGTTGTGGATTTCCGTGTCGTGACACCATTATTAAGGTAGAATTTTATTAAATCTAAGTAATCGATCCAGCTAACGTCAAAAAGTCACCAGAAGGAAGCAGTTGACTGGATATTCAGACGCGAGACGTTGAACTCACCCGTCTCTCGGAGCCTTTGGGAACTTGAAAACTCAAAGAAAGACTTTAAATGGTTAGTAGAACCGTGTTGTTACCTTGCCTCCAATGCTACAGAACTTGTGCTCATGGTCTTTCGAACCACAGTTACCAGCACATAATCACAGGAGCTAAGAGTCCAACGCCAAATGATTTCTTGGGAGGCATCTTGGCTGACGATATGGGGCTTGGCAAGTCATTAGCCATGTTGTGTGCAGTCATGGGCTCGCTTGGTAGAGCAAGCGACTATGCTGGGCAGATACATAGCGTTGGATCACCAAGGGAAGGTCGAATGGCTGCCAAGTCCACGCTGATCATTGTACCCTCTGCTTGTAAATCCTGTCCCTAGGTTTCTCGAGTGCTATGATGGATTCTGATTATACTCCAGTGCTGCTCGATAGTTGGATCGAAGAGATTGATAAGTTCGAATTCCCCGGAAATCGGTATTTGTCCCGTCCGCTTGCTGATTTTGGTAGACATGTTTTCCGAGGCACACTCAGGTACATCAAGTACCATGGACAAGACAGACCCAAAGACCCATCTTTCCTTGCCCGATATGAGGTCGTTCTCACCACCTATGGTACTGTGGTCGCAGACTTCAATCGATCACACAAAGTCCTTGAGAGTATCGAATGGTATCGCATTATTGCTGATGAAGGTACGTTTACCTTAGAAGATGAAGTCCTAATGGTAAAATGCAACCTGTAACATTTTCCCCAGCACATGTAATTCGAAATTTATCGACGAAACAATTCCGAGCTGTGAACAGAATACCCTCTCATATTCGCTGGTGTTTGACTGGTACCCCAATCCAAAATTCTTTGACAGATCTCGCTGCACTTGTGTCTTTCCTGGGTGTGCCGATCCTAAAAGAGCCAGCCATCTTTCGAAAGCATGTTGATGGCGCTACGCATCCTTCTAAAGCCAATGCTCAAGTTGATTTCCAGAATCTTCGGCTTCTGCTTGGTTCGATTTGCCTTCGACGTCCCAAGGATATTCTTTGCTTGTTTGGCTTGACCGTAGAGGAGCGACGACCGAAGTTTTCGGCGGTAGAGCGACAAGAATACAACGATCTTCTACGTAAGGGTAGAGTGGCTCTTGATTTAGCATTGAGTGGTCACAATTCCAGGGAAACCCACCAAAAAGTGATCGAAGCATTGCTCCGGCTTCGCTTATACTGTAACAACGGGTTGTCTCCGGGGAAGGACAGTACTTCGAGCTCCTCTTTGGACTCTGAAGATGTCCTTAGTTTTCTTCAACAGAGTGGAGAAGTGATTTGCAAATACTGCAGTTGCGATATCCTATCCCTGGACATGGTGGAAAATCCAGATGTCGTCCACATGACAGAATGCCGCTTGTTGATCTGTGGCGAATGCATCTTGCAGTACCAGCAAGAACTCAAGAAAAGTAGAAAGAATGGAGAACAATTGTGTCCTTTCTGTTCCGGGAAGAATTGCAAGGACAACCTTTTCCGCAAGGACAGCAAAGTTCGCGAGAGAGAGCTTGCTGCCAGAGAAGTATATCCCTCGAAACTGCTGACTCTGCTGGACGATATCCAGAGGAATCCTCTTCACGAGAAAAGGTACCGAAACCGTAATATATCCTTCTCATACGCATATAATGGCTCACATGTGTGCAGTATCGTTTTCTCTTTCTGGAAAAAGAGTCTTGATCTTATCGGCGATCTGTTGAAAGCTAATGGCATTCGTTATTGCCGCGTCGATGGGTCACTATCTCTTGGAAAGCGCAAGACAGTGCTGGCGGAGTTTCAAGCAAATCCAGAGGTGGGAGTTCTGATAATGACTCTCGGTACGGGTGCTGTTGGGTATGTAGCCATCTTTGTTCGACACTCTGCTCGGATTATTGACTAACGATATAGACTCAATAACTTATCTATTGCAAGTCGGATTTATCTTCTGGAGCCCCAGTGGAATCCATCTGTGGAGAGTCAAGCAATTGGTCGCATTTTCAGGCTTGGACAAGAGAGGCCGGTGACTGTAATACGATATATCATGGATAAATCAATCGAAGAAGTACGTTCTTGCTCCTCTTTCTCCGTTCTGGCTTTTGTAACGAACCAACCCCTTGATAAAGAATGTGAAGAATAAGCAGTTGAGAAAACTTGGCCTGGCTTGTCGAGGATTCGATACAAAGAGCTCTGTACAAAGGATTGAGCAGCTCCAACAGCTCAAGGTAAGCCAATAAGCACCAAATATTGGAATGTACCAACGATTAATCGGCATCAGTCTATAATACTCGAGTGCTAGATTATTCGAGCCTCCATTTTCAACTCAATATCCATGGGAAAAGGGCGCAGAAGTAACAAGATCAAACGTGAAAAGTGGAGGAAGGGTGGTCAGAAGGTTATCAGATGTTCTTCGACAAGAGAAAGAACAGGGCGACTAGATACACTAAAATCTCCACGCGATGGTCATCTTCCTGTT
>Ga0181525_10004297_pt1 | contig 10985 bp, 8 predicted proteins | sample PEATcosm2014_Bin_48_FD_121100 | JGI IMG/M metagenome (GOLD analysis project Ga0181525, IMG submission 121100) | Peatland microbial communities from MTU Mesocosm Facility, Houghton, MI, USA - PEATcosm2014_Bin06_10_metaG | ecosystem: Environmental > Terrestrial > Soil > Wetlands > Peat | place... | reverse complement strand
CGATACGTTCGATCTGTGCAAAGAGTGCATTGACGAAGGGTTCACGAGCGTGATGATTGACGCGAGCCACGAGCCGTTCGAGAAGAACGTGGAAATCTGCAAAAAAGTCGTGGATTACGCGCATCAGCACAACTGCGTGGTCGAGGGCGAACTAGGCATGCTCGTCGGTGCGCAGCATGACGACGGCGAGGAAGGCGGCGGTTATTCCAAGGGGGGTGCCTACACGCATCCTGATGAAGCTGTCGCGTTCGTCAAGGCTTCCGGCGTGGATTCGCTCGCGGTAGCGATTGGCAACTCGCACGGCGCTTACAAATTTAAGGGTGAACAGCACTTGGATTTGGAAAGATTGAAGGCGATCAAGAAGGCGTTGCTCGACGCGGGCATGGGCGATTATCCGCTCGTGCTGCACGGCGCGTCCAGCGTGCCCAAAGATCTAGCCGATGAGATCAACAAATACGGCGGCAAAATGGGCACGGATACCGCTGGTGTGCCGGAAGCGGATATAGAAATCGCGCGTCGCGTCGGATGCACGAAGGTGAACATTGACACCGACCTACGCATGGCGATGACGGCGGCCATCCGGAAGGTATTCTGGGAAAACCCGAAGGAATTTGATCCGCGCAAATACATGGGTCCGGCGCGCGCGAAGGTGAAAGAGCTTGTCCGTCACAAAGTCCGCGACGTGCTTTGCTGCGCGGGACATGCGTTTGACTAAAAATTATTTTCCCAGCAACGCCCCAGGCCAAACCGGCTTGGGGCTTTTTTATTGCCACAATCAAAGTGAACTTTTGGCACAGTTGGCACACTTTTTGTGCCAAATATTTCCAGTTGGAGCCTCAGTTGCAATTATTCAAATCGCAAAACGCATTGAATTTTCAATGGTTCTTCGTCGTCCCAGCGTTTGGCATTTCCCAAGCTAAAGATGTTTTGTCCGAACAAAAACATTTAACCAAAACAAAACCGAAAGGAAAATTATGAAACTGATACAATACCAACGTCCCGCACTGGACTGGCCGACATTTGGCCGGCTGGCAAGCTTGCAGGATGAAATTGACCGCCTGTTTGAATCGCCGTTGCGTGCGTGGGCACCCGCGATCGATGTGCGCGAAGACGCCGACAACTTCGTCATCCGCGCGGAATTGCCGGGACTCAAACGCGATGACATCAACGTTTCGTTGCAAGACGGCGCGCTCGTTATCTCCGGAGAACGCACCGTTGAAAAGGTCGAGGATGGCGTCGAAATCCACCGGCAGGAACGCCACTACGGAAAATTCCAGCGCGCCCTGTCGCTGCCCGCGCCTGTGGCGGCGAACCAAATCAAGGCGCAATACAAGGACGGCGTCCTGATCGTGACGCTGCCGAAAGTCGAGGAAGCCAAGCCGAAGCAGATTGACATTTCGGTGAATTAACCGAGAAAAAAAGCAAACTCCCGCGAACGTCGCAGTTCGCGGGAGTTTTTATTAAATAAATGACGGCGGGCACGATGATTACACACGAATTTTATCACCACACCCGCCGCTGCACCCAGTTCTCATTGTGCTTGGAAAATTTAATCCATCAGACGGACTCGGCAAGCGATTTTTGAAAATAATTTCCTCTTCGGCTGCAACTTCGTATCTTTCAGCTAAACAGCTTTACAATTGGTCGGGCTGGTTCAAACAATCAAATCAAATATGCCGAAAAACCGACGGATGCTCCAACTCGCAGGTCTTTGGCTTTGCGTTTTTTGGTCCGGCATTGCGGCGGTGGCGGAAAATGGAACCAGATCGGATTCGCAATTTATTGTGGATTCGTGGAGTAACAAGGAGGGTCTGCCTGAAAGCGCTGTCATTTCAGTAATCCAGACGAGGGACGGTTATCTCTGGCTCGGAACGCTCAACGGCTTGGTGCGCTTCGATGGAAATCATTTCACGATTTTCGACGAGAACAACACGCCTGAACTGCCGAGCAGCCGGATTATATATTTGTTTGAAGACAGCCGGACGAATCTCTGGGTCGCCACCGAGACCGCTGGACTGTGCATTATAAAAAATGGAATGGTAAAAAGCTTTTCGGCTGAAACCGCCGGCGGTGGCAAAAAAGTGTTGAGTACCGACGAAGACTCATCCGGCGACATCTGGTTCAACACTCCGGAAGGCATTCTTGACTACCACGCGGGCAAAATGAATTTCAATCCGGGCATTCAGGGATTTTTCCCCGGGCCGTTTCAAAAATGGCAAATCGAAAAAAAATATTCCAGATCATATCCGTGGGGAAACACGAACGTCACTTCGGCTTGCGAGGACGAAAAGGGCAATCTGATTGTTGGCACGCAAGGCGCGGGAATTTTTTGGCAGGAAGCAGATGGAACATGGCGGCAGATTTCCGAGCCGCAGGGATTGTCGTCCCGCTTCGTGCTTTCACTTTGCATGGATAGGGCGGGAAATCTTTGGGCAGGAACCGACGGCGGAGGATTAGATCGCATCAAAAGAAAAATTTTCTGCGCCCCGGATGGATCCGGCCCGTGGGTGGCGCAATCCGTGGCCGAAGACAAATCCGGCGCAGTGTGGATAGCTTATGCGGGCGGTGTGTCCTGCCTGAAATCAAACTTGGTAACCGATTTTGGCCCGGACCAGGGATTGTTAGATCCAAATGCGTGGACGGTGCTGGTGGATCGCCGGCAGCAGGTTTGGGTCGGCACGCGGTTCGGGGGACTGTTTCAATTTCAACCCAATAATTTCGTTCCCGCGTACGACGCGGAAATTCTCGACCAGCAGATTTTTGCGCTGTTTGAAGACCGCAGCGGACAATTGTGGGCTGGCACGCAAAACGGCCTCGCCAATTATGACGGCCAAATATGGAAGCTTTTCACGACTCACGACGGCCTTTCCGAAAACACCGTCAGCGCCATTGCACAGGACACCAATGGGGATTTCTGGGTCGGGACGGAAAACAGCGGATTGAATATTTTCAAGGACGGAAAATTTTCCTCAATTAAAAAATCGGAAAACGGCCTGCCCGGTAATGATATTTCCTGTCTTTACGCGGACAAGGACGGCGTTTTGTGGGTTGGAACTTCGGGCCACGGCTTGGCGCGGTTTGAAAACAGAAAATGGAAAAGTTGTTCGACAGGGAACGGCCTCGCTAGCAATCACATCAATTATCTTATCGAAGATGAGGACGGTAATTTGTGGATCGGCTCGAACGTCGGCTTGATGCAAATCCAAAAAAAATCGCTGGACGATTTTGCCACCGGAACGGCGAACGTCATTTCCTGCCGGACGTATGTGGAATCCGACGGGCTGCCGACACGCGAATGCTCCGCCGGTTCACAGCCCGCCGCGTGCCGCGCAGCCGACGGTACTTTGTGGTTTCCCACCACGAAAGGTTTTGTGTTTGTCAATCCTGCGGAACTCAAACCCAACTTGCAGCCGCCGCAAGTTTTGATCGAATCGGTCCGCGTTGATGGCGTTGAACAAAAAACAAATTTGTTAGATTCGGCGTGGTCGCAATCCATCGTCATCCCGCCGGGCTATGAACAATTGGAAATTGATTATACTGCGCTGAATTTTTCCGCGCCAGATGCTGCACGCTTCAAATGCTGGTTAGAAGGTCACGAGAAAGCACCGGCGGACGTCGGTGCCGAACGTGTCGCGCGCTATCCGAAACTGCCGCCGGGAATTTATCATTTCCACGTCACCGCGGAAAATGAAGACGGCATTTGGAATGAAACCGGCAGCGTCCTTGAAATCACCGTTCAGCCATATTTCTGGCAAACCAATTGGTTTCGCATCACTGCAATTATTTTTGCCTTGGCTATCGTCGCGGCAATCGTGCGATTTATTTCCACGCAAAAATTGCGGCGTGTATTGCAATTGCACAAACAAAAGGAGGCTCTGGAGAAAGAACGCTCGCGGATTGCGCGCGATTTGCACGACCAGCTTGGCGCAAACCTCACGCAAGTCGCCCTGCTTGGCGAAATGGCCGGGGCCGACAAAAATTTACCGGACGAAATCGAGTCGCACGCAAAGCAAATTACTGAAACAGCGAGAGAGACGACGCATTCGCTTGATGAAATTGTCTGGGCTATCAATCCATCCAACGATACGCTGGAAGGCCTCGCCAATTATGCCTGCAAATACGCGCAGGAATATTTCGCACTAGCCGGATTGCGTTATCGCGTGGATTTGCCGACGCAATTGCCCGCGATCACGATTCCGCCGGAAGTCCGCCACAATGTTTTTCTCGCGTTTAAGGAAGCTGTTAATAACGTCGTCAAGCACGCTCAGGCGTCCGAAGTCTGGATTCGATTGCAATTGCTACCGCGCGATTTTATTTTGGAAATTGAAGACAATGGCCGCGGTGTCGGAAATCAATCTGCACCGCAAAATCGAAATGGTCTTCGCAACATGGCAAGGCGCATGGCTGACATTCACGGAAACTTTTCCATTTCCGGCGGAACAAACGGCGGAATGGTTGTTCGCCTGAAAATTCCACGCGGGAAAAATTGAATCTATGCCCATCGCCGTTTCCATTGTCGAGGACAGCGACAAACTGCGCGAGACGCTCGTGCGTGTGCTGAAACGCGCCGACGGCTTTCGCTGCGTGAGCCACTACTCGAACGCCGAGGATGCGCTAAAGGATTTGCCGCAGGCGAAACCCGACGTGGTGCTGATGGACATAAATTTGCCCGGCATGAACGGCGTCGAATGTGTCCGGCAGTTAAAAAAAATCGCGCCGGAAATCCAGGTGATGATGCTCACCGTTTATGAGGACACGGAAAACATTTTTGACGCGCTGGCGGCGGGCGCGAGCGGCTATATGCTCAAGCGCACGGCGGGCAAGGAATTGCTCGAAGCGATTGAGGAGGTTAAACGCGGCGGATCGCCGATGACAACGCACATCGCGCGCAAGGTCGTGCAATCGTTCCAACGGTCGCCAGTGGCGGAAGCGCAGGCCGAAAGCCTTTCCGAGCGCGAACAACAGGTGCTTGATCTTTTGAGCCAGGGATTAATCTACAAGGAGATCGCGGAGAAACTCGGCATCAGCTACGAGACCGTCCACACCTATATCCGCCGCATCTACGAAAAATTGCAGGTGCGAACGCGCACTGAAGCGGTGGCGAAATTTTTGCGGAGATAGATGCATATGCCCCGATCATTGTATATGGGGTGTTCACCCCACTGGTTGCGCCCGGCATGTCTGGCTATTATCCTTAGCCAGTGTCACGTTACGGATATTTTCCGACTGAATCTGAACTCGCCTTGAATGGCGCATCGCAGGCGGCATTGCATGAACGAGCCGCCGCAGCGACGCGCATCCAATTTGGCGAAAAGGTTTTTGTGCGTGCCGTGGTCGAAGTCTCGAACTTTTGCCGAGAAAATTGTTCCTACTGCGGGATGCGCCGCGACAACCGCACCCTGGCGCGCTTCCGCGCGAAACACGAACAGCTTGCCGAACTTTTGATCCATCACCGCCCGGCCAGCGTCACCGACGTGAATATTCAAGCCGGTGAAGACCCCGTGGCCGTACGCGAGGTGGTTTTACCGCTCATCGAAATCTTGCGGCGCGAAACGCCGCTCGGCATCAGCGTCTGCCTCGGAACTCTTTCGCAAGATCATTACGATGAATTGCAGGACGCAGGCGCGAGCATCTTCATCATGAAGTTTGAATGCGGTGATGCTAGGCAATATGAGCAACTCGAAGCCCCCGGCACTTTGGCGGAACGGCTGCGGCACATCCGCCAGCTCGCGGAAAACAATTGGAATGTGAGTTCCGGCTTCATCATCGGCCTGCCTGGTCAAACGCCAGCCGATTTATTGAAAAACCTTGAACTTGCGTGCTCGCTGCCGCTGGATGGTTGCAGCGTCAGCCCCTTCATTCCAGGCGAGGAGACGCCACTCGCCCAAAATCCCACGGCAAATTCCGACTGGACTTTCAATTGCGTCAGCGCGCTGCGGCTGATGCGCCCTGAGTGGATCATTCCCGCGGTCAGCGCATTTAACCTGACGGAACAGGATGGCTACCGGCGCGGCCTGCGCGCGGGCGCGAACCTCGTCACGATCAATCTGACGCCGACGGATGTACGCGGCGATTACGTCATTTACAAACGCGACCGTTTCATAATGACCGAGGAACGCGTGCTGAATGCGATTTCAGCCGAAGGTCTCGCGCCGTCTAAGACCGGTCTGGTGGATTTTTATCTCGGCAAAAGGACGAACAAAGCCGCCGTCGGAAAAATTTCCGAAATGGCGAAGGCATAATTGAAGCGTGCTTTTCCCCGCGCCAAAAAATTCGGATCCGACCGGTGCAAACCGCGTCGTCGTCACGGGTACGGGAATTGTCACGGCGCTCGGCATCGGCTGGCAAAAAAATGCGGAAGGTTTTCGCGCCGGGCGGAACGCGTTTCGACCGGTGACCTTGTTCGACGTATCGCGGCAGCGGTCAAAAATCGCGGCGGAGGTGGATTTGCCGGCTGAACTGCCGACCACCAAATTATCCCCGAACAGCATCTGCCGTTTAAACCGCGCCTCAAAAATGCTTTTGATCGCCGCACACGAGGCATGGACGCAAGCTGGTTGGAATGCAGTGGAGAATCTGCCAGTTGTGATCGGGACAACCAGCGGTGAAATGGCCTTCGGCGAAAATTATCTACAGCAGGCAGTCCGATTTCCGTACTCCAAAAAAGCGCAGCCGACGCGAGTCGTGCATTATCAAGCCCAGCAGCAGGGACTTGATTTGTGCAACGCCTTCGATTTTTCCGGCCCCGTCACAATTGTTTCCAACGCCTGCGCGTCTGGCGCGAACGCCATCGGCCACGCTTTTGAAACGCTACGAGGCGGGCATGCGGAGAAAATCCTGACCGGCGGCTACGACTCGCTTTGCCAGTTGACCTTTGCCGGGTTTGATTCGCTCCAGGCGCTTTCACCCACGCCTTGCCGCCCATTTGACGCGCAACGCGACGGATTGACGCTCGGCGAAGGCGCGGCAATCCTGACCTTGGAAACGCTCGAACATGCGCGGAAACGGAATGCGGAAGTTCTCGGCGAGATCACCGGCTACGGCGCGACGACCGATACACATCATTTGACGCAGCCGCATCCCGAAGGTAAAGCTGCCTTTACCGCGATGACCTCTGCATGCGCGTGTGCAAAAATCTCGCCGGAGCAAATTCATTATGTCAACGCACACGGCACAGCTACGCCGCATAATGACGCCACGGAATCCGTCGCAATCAATCGTTGGGCGACCGACTACGCAAAAAATCTGCCAGTGAGTTCGACAAAAAGCTGCAGCGGTCATCTGCTCGGCGCAGCGGGCGCAGTGGAAGCAGTCGCTTGTTTGATGGCATTGCGCGGTCAATGGCTGCCTCCGCAAACTTCACTGCACAAAATTGATCCCGCGTGCAATTTCGAAATTGTGCGGCAGCCCGTTGACAAAAAAATAGATACTGCGCTCTCAAATTCCTTTGGCTTCGGCGGTGCAAATGCGTCGCTCATTTTCAGGAGGTGGCCGTGAGCAGGATTTTTGTCCACGGGCTTGGCGCCGTTTCACCGGCGGGTTGGGGTGTGCCGGCATTGCGCGACGCCTTGAAAAGAAATTCACCAGTACAAGCACAAACCATGGTGCGACCAGGCTGGAAAAAGCCGCTTCACGTCCGTCCCGTTCCGGAGCCGGTTTCTCGTCCTGTATTTTTTGATCACCCTCGTTTGCGACGGGCAAATTTAATTGCACAATTTACTGTTGCCGCCGCGCTTGAAGCGCTGGGCAAAAATGTTTCGCTCGTGCAAGGCGGAAGTATACGGCTTGGCATTATTGTGGGAGTGATGGCTGGCGGCGTGAATTATTCACGCCGGTTTTATGAGGAAGTTTTGCAAAATCCCAGAACAGCCAGCCCAATGATCTTTCCAGAAACCGTGTTTAACGCGCCGGCCAGCCATCTTGCTGCATTTCTTGGCTCAGAGATGATCAGCTACACGCTCGTCGGGGATGACGGAACGTTTTTGCAGGGTGTCGCCATCGCCGCCCAGTGGCTTACCGATGGCAAAGTGGATGCCTGTCTGGTTATCGGCGCAGAAGAAACTGATTGGATTGTGGCTGATGCGATGAAATTGTTTCGACGCAAAACAATACATGGCGCGGGCGCGGGCGCGATCTTGTTCAAGAAAGATTCTGGTTCCGGTGCCATTGCCGAACTAACCGTCATCACCGATTCGTTTCCATTTACGCAAAGCCAGTCTCGATTCGAAACGGCGCGCAGAATGCGGGCGCATCTGCCAAGCTGTGCCCCGAACGAATTGCTTTGCTGCGGCGAACAAGACGCCGCCGAAAATGCTGCCTGGAAAGATTGGGCCGGCGCACGACTCGCGCCCAAGGCAATTCTTGGCGAGGCATTCGTGGCTTTTGCCGCGTGGCAGTGTGTTGCAGCTTGCGAAAGCATCCGGCAAGCGGAGTTCACCGCCGCGAACATAAGCGTGGTCGGCGTGAACCAACAGGCGGTCGGCGCGCGTTTTCTGGCTTGCGCAGATGCGAGTTAAATTACAGTTTTTCTTTTACGATGAACGATTCAACTGAACTCAAGGAGCAGATCAAGCAGATGCTTGTCGAAAACCTGATGCTGAAAATCAACGCGGGGGAAATTGCAGATGATCAGGCACTGTTCGGACCGGGCAGCCTGGGCCTGGATTCGGTGGATGCACTACAGCTTGTTGTGGCACTTGACAAAAATTACGGACTGAAAATTTCAGACACGGAAGTCGCACGCAAGACGATGCAAACCGTCAACAGCATTGCTGCCGCCATTGAAAGCCGATGAAAATCTGTCCCGTCTGTGGAAATTTGGAGGTTCGCGAACCCATTGCTTTCCAAAGCGCAGTCGTTCACATTCTGTGAGCGCATAACTTTTTTCGCACGCCAGCAAACACTCCAATTCAAATACCGAAAGCGACGCATACTGTTACAAACAGTATTTATTTTGGACGATTCCTTAAAAATCATCGCCGCATCAAAGTGAGCAGTAGCACGTCATTTTGACGCAGCGGCAGTGTCGCGCTGAATTTTCCATCCGCACCAATTTTCACATCACGCTCAAATTCCGGCTGACCGCTCGCGACGGAGCGCAATTTTGCTTCCTGGGCACGGGTTAATTGCGATGGAGAATTCATTTCCAAATAGGCCGAATAGGCATCGTTTTTTTCAAACCCAATCTCCCGCAGCTCAAGCATATAATTTCCCGGCGGCACATTCGCCAAATTCACTTCCACGCTGCCTTTTGACTTGGCCGGTTGCAGTTTGCGAAAGACTGCCTGATTGGGAACGGTCGCGTCGGCCAAGCGGGTCAAATCCCATAATAAAATTTGTGCGCCGCCTATTTTATCGCGACAGATCCACGACTGCTGGTCGCTGTTTTTCAACTCTGTCGCGCCGATCTGATTCATGAATTGATACGCAAAATACGCCGGTTTTTTTATGCCTTGAAAATTCAACAGTCCGAAGCCGCCGTGAAAAGGCGTCATTGGCGGGCCATTTTCCTCGAAAATGTCGGTGAAAGTCCAATATGACATGGAGGCGATTCCGTGTTCCGCGTGCTTGAATTGCTCCAAAATATATGGAGCAGAAAAATAGGAATCGTGGATCGGATCGCGCGGCGAGTAGGACGCGCTCCATTCGGTGACATGAATTGGCAGATTCGTGTGAGTGGTCTCGTCCACCAGCTTACGCCCGGTCGCCATGGTGTCAGCGGGTGCATGCAGGTTATTGCCAAGGTAAAGAAATTGGTCGCCGTTTTCATCCAACCCGCTGGTGCCGTTCCCGAGGCCATAGGTGTGAAAGCTGATGAAATCCAGCGCCGAACGATTGGTCCGGCAGAATTCGATCAGTGGCTGAATCCAAATGGTCTGCGAACCCGCCGGACCGCCGACGGAATAGTTTGCATTCACACTTTTTATGTCCGCCGCCGTGTGTGCGTATAGGTGAAAATACTCGGCGCATCGGTGTTTCGGATCATGCGATGCAAAAAACGCAGGATAATCCGCCTCGTTCCAGATTTCAAAATTCCAATGCTTCACTTCATCAGCGCCGTAACGCGCAGTCCAGTGCGTGACGAGGTCTTTGACCAAATCATCCCATTTGTCCCAGGATTTTGGCGGCGTGACATTTGCTTTCCACCAAAAAATGGTTTGATTGCCGCTCGCGAGCGCATCCGGCATGAAACTGATTTCCACAAACGGTTTGATTTTCATCGCCAGAAGCGCGTCATAAAGCTCATCAATGTATTGAAAATTGTGGCGTGGCTTGCCGTCCTTGGTTTCAGAGTAGGCGCCCATGTCATCGCACAGCAGTCCATGAAAGCGGATGGATTTGAAACCGATTTCGTCCTGGCACATCTGCAATTGTCGCTGCCAGTCAGCGCGCAACCCTTCCGCCGCGCGTCCTGCTCCGATGCACTCGTGAAATAATTCCGAATGCGGGCCTTGAATGTTTTGCCAGTCGGCGAAGATGATGCGAATGGGAGCAGCAACAATAACGTCAGCAATTGCATTCCACTCAACCAACATGACACCCGCAACAAGGCAGATAAAAGTCTGCCAAGACGATCTAATAGAATTGCCCATCAAAAAACTACTCATGAAATTGGATGATATTCTCTTTTGATTTGTTAAAAACAATCGTTTTTCTTTTATATGAAACTTTTTTGGTTTAGATTTGATTGCTGATGGCTTTGCCAACTTTACAGAAGCTACAAAACAAACGGAAACATTATCATCGAGAAATCAAGGCCCAATTGGGAACACTGAAAAATTGGCGAAAAACCCTATAACTGATCAATACGCGCCAGCGTTGATTCTTCTCGCAAGATTTTTATAGACCAATAAGTTCTTTATAAGGATTCAACGCCGCGCCAAATTATTCACTCGCCATGAAATTGCACGCCCTTGACCTCGCCGTCATCATCATCTATTTCGTGACGGTCATTTTGATCGGCCTCTGGGTATCGCGGCGGGGCT
>Ga0181525_10004296_pt1 | contig 10986 bp, 11 predicted proteins | sample PEATcosm2014_Bin_48_FD_121100 | JGI IMG/M metagenome (GOLD analysis project Ga0181525, IMG submission 121100) | Peatland microbial communities from MTU Mesocosm Facility, Houghton, MI, USA - PEATcosm2014_Bin06_10_metaG | ecosystem: Environmental > Terrestrial > Soil > Wetlands > Peat | place... | reverse complement strand
CGGTGTGTAAAGTTGCCGTCACGGTGTGTTGGAACAAAGTTTCGGTGTGTAAGAATGATTTTCCCGTGTGTAAGAATGGAGTCACGGTGCGTAAACCTGGAGCTACGGTGTGTAGAAATGGTGTAGCGGTGTGTAAACAGGAAGTTACGGTGTGTAAAGTTGCCGTCACCGTGTGTGAACGGGAAGTTACCGCGTGTAAAAAGTGTGTCACGGTGTGTAAAAAGGAAGTTGCGACGCGGGGACAGGAAGTTGCGGTGTGTAAACTGGTGGCGACCGCGCCGTCGGAGCATCGGACGATACCGCCGGAGCCGCGCGAGTTGGATGCCAGATGTTTCATGGTGTGCAAAATTGAATCTGCAACGACCTTAGCAGGATTGGCGGAACCGACGAGAAGTCGTTTTCAACTTAAAGTTGAACGGTGGAGACGACGGGAAAGTGGAATTTTATGTTCACAAACCAAGGCTGTTTCCCTCGCCATGCGCGATAGCGCGGGGAGAGGGCCAGGGTGTGGGGTTTAATTTGCGCCCAAGCCCACCTCACCCCGGCCCTCTCCCCCCGTCCAACGGGCGGAGAGGGGGAAGCAACGGACATTTTTCTCCCGTTGTTCACCAAAGGCATGATCCCGCCGGAATCATGTTCAGCGCCGTGGAGATTTTTCCAGGAGGCAATGGCCCCGTGTGCATTTGGGGGCCTTGAGGCAGAAAAGCCGGCAGCGCGTCAGGCCGGTGTATTGGAGGAGCCGCTCGATGTTGTTGCCGCCGGGAAAACGCCGTCCGTGTTCCCACAAGCTCACGATGCTGGCCGAGACGCCCAGGTCGGCGGCGATCTGTTTCAACAGAAGATTCTTCTCACGCCGCCACGCCTTGAAGATGGTTGCAAAGTCGCCGCGAAAACCACACCCAAACCCTGATTTCCCATTCACGGGAAAATTTCAGCACAATGTCGGCGTCAAGGAAAGAGAATTTAGACCGTGGTGTGGTCAAATTTTCCATTGCGCAAAAAATAAATGGTCTGCCGGATGGCCGAAGCATTCCGCATGAGAAAAGGATGCGCCGACGAAATGACGATGTGGTCGGCCATGCCCGCGAGCCTGGTTCGTTCCACGGAAACTTTCCCGTCGTCGCTGCCGGGAATGAGAAGGCTGTTGATCCAGTTGATCGTCCGGTTTCCGGCGATGACGCCCACGCAGAAATTCGCCGGGCCAAGCTTGTTCGGCGTCGAATCTTTGCCGGTGCCCAGCTCATTGCCAGCCGGGCCGTTGATTTTTTTGAATAGCCACCAGCCGCCCAATTTATCCACGACTTCGCTGCCCTGGTTCGGCGGACCGAGCATCACCACGCGGCCAAGCGACGGCACGGAATGGCTCGCCAGATAACTGCGCACAAGAATTCCGCCGAGCGAATGCGTGACGAAATTTATTCTCACCGCGCCGTCGCGCTCACAATCCGCCACTGCCTTGCCTACGACATCTTCGCCCAGACGTTCGATGGATTCAGACCGCGAAGGATAATCCACGTTGAGAACTGTGTAGCCGGCCTGCGTCAGTGCGCGTTCCATGACAATCATCGAGCGGCTAGTGCGGCAGAGACCGTGCAGCAAAATCACGTCTTCGCGCGCTTCAAGCGAATGGGAGAGCAGCGGCATGATTGCCATAAGTGTAAAGACCCGCCGGAACAGGCATTTCCTACTGCCCCGCATAAAATGCATCCACCTTCGCGGCGACATCCCTGTAGCTGATGTCCGTTTCGTAGATGATCTTGAACTGCTCCACGGCCTCCTCTTTTTTGCCCATGCTGTCCAGCACACAGCCGAGGTTGTAGATCAAATCCTTTTTCTCGTCGTCGAAAACAATTTTCTCCTTGATGGCGTTTTGCAGCGTGCGCGCGGCGAGGTCGAACATCCTGCGCTTTGCGAAGCATTGCGCGAGCAGGCTCATGGCGGCGAGACGCCTGTGCGGGTTGCCCTGCGCCTTCTGCAATTCCGAGATCGCCTCGCCGATCTTTCCCGCCTGAAAATAAAACTGCCCCATTTCAAACCGGATTGCCAGGTCAGTCGGGAATTTTTCGACACGCTTCTGGCATTCGGCAACTTGAAAGTCCAGCTTCTCCGCCTGAAGCCTCGCCACCTCTGCGGCATGTTCCGCGCCAAAGGGATTTAACTCCGCGATCTGATAATCAAACCGGCGCACAATCGTGTTCGCGATGGCCTGTGAAAGCGACGCGTCACCCCCGCCCATCTCGGAATTTTTAATGCGGTCGTAGAATTCCAGCGCGCGGTCAAATTCATTCTTCTGTGTGTAAAGTTCGGCAAGCTGGCGCACAAGCTTGAGATTGTTCGGCTCGGTTTGCAGGCGCGACTCGTATTCATCAATCAATCGCGCCGCCACGTCCTCGGTTTTATGCGCGCGCTTTTCCTGCTCAAGCGATACGGCCTCATCCTTGTTCTTCAATATGTCGCGATACGATCCTCCGCCGTCTTCGAGCGCGCCATAGCCGCCTTCGTCAAGCGTCTTGCGCGCGGACAGATTTTTCAGCGCCTGGCTCAGGTCGCCGTCATTTGGATATTCGCGAAGCAAATCCATCAGGATTTTTTCGCCGCGATTGTGATCACCCAGGCTGACATCACCCGCCTCGGCAAGGGTGTGGGCAAAATCAATCGCCAGATTCCGATCCTTCGGCGAATGCTTTATCAAAGTCTCATAGGACAGAACGGCGGTGCGCGGCAGCTCCAGCGCCTTCGCCGCCTCAACGATGATCCTGTGTGCGCTGGAATTATTCGGATCGCCGTTTAAAATTTGCTCGGCAATGGCCATCGCCTCGCCGGGGTTTTTGTTCAGAACCATTTTAGCCTTGGCAATTTGCGGAGAAGAACCGGCGCCGATCATCATCTTTTTGAAGAAACCGCCTCCACCGGCTCCGCCGGTCTTCTTGAATTGCGCCGCGCGAAGCGCCTTGCGGCATTCGTAAAACGCAGGCTCCTTTTCAAGTATCTGGTTGAACAGCGCGAGGGCGTAATCAAGATTTTCCCGCTGAGCCGCCTCGCTGCCCTTGGTGAAAAGAGCCCGAACGTCGCGCGGGATTTCGTTGACAGTTTTTTCAGCCATAACTTTAGATAAAGAAAAAATCGTGCTTTCTCAAAAAATGTCAACCGCATTGCGCCTTTTGGCGCAAGGCGTGATCAACCAAAACCAGCGCGGTCATCGCCTCCACCATTGGCACCGCGCGTGGCAGCACGCACGGATCGTGACGTCCACGTCCTTTGAGCGTCGTGTTTTCAAACTTTTCCGTCACCGTGTCCTGCTCGTGCATGACGGTGGCGACGGGCTTGAACGCGACGCGAAAGAAAATCGTCTCGCCGTTCGAGATGCCGCCTTGAATGCCGCCGGAACGGTTTGTCGTGGTGAAAACTTTTTTGTTCCGCGCGCGAAAAGCGTCGTTGTGTTCACGACCTGTCAGCAAGATGCCGCCGAAGCCCGAGCCGACTTCAAACGCCTTCGACGCTGGCAGGCTTAACATGGCCTTGGCCAAATCCGCCTCGAGCTTGTCGAACACCGGCTCGCCCCAGCCGGCCGGAACGCCGCGCGCGATGCCCTCGACAATCCCGCCAACGGTGTTGCCATCGCGCCGCATTTTCTCGATGAGCCGGATCATTTTCTCCGCAGCCGATTTGTCCGGGCATCGGACGATGTTTGATTCGACTTCGGAAAACTTCACTTTGTCGGGGTTTATTTCCGCCGAAATTTTCTGGACCTGCTTGACGTAAGCCAAAGTTTCCACACCGAATTTCTCACGCAGAATTTTTTTCGCAATCGCACCGGCGGCAACGCGGCCAACCGTTTCGCGCGCACTTGCACGTCCGCCACCCGCCCACTCGCGAATGCCATATTTTGCAAAATAAGTGAAGTCTGCATGCGACGGGCGGAACTTCGACTTCATTTCCGAATAAGCTTCGGGTCGCGCGTCCTCGTTTTTCACCCAAAGGCAAATCGGCGTACCGAGCGTTTTGCCATTGGAAATTCCGGAAAGGATTTGCACCGTGTCGAATTCCTTCCGCGGCGTGACGATTTTGGACTGCCCTGGACGACGGCGATCCAAATCCGGCTGTATGTCCGCCTCGGAAAGATTGAGACGCGGCGGGCAGCCGTCCACAACAACGCCCACGCCACCGCCATGCGATTCGCCCCACGTCGTGATGCGGAACAATTGCCCAATACTGCTTGCCATGACGCGATTATGCAAAAAAACCACACCTCGGTCAAATGCGGCGTGAACTTCCCGCTTGCATCCTGGAACGGACGCTTGGAAATTATCCGAAATGTCGGCGGTTGATTTTAACACCGGAGAGAGAATCCGCACGGCACGCGCCCTGTGCGAAAAGAATCTTTGGCCGGAAGTGCTGACCTTCGCCGAACAATGGCACACGGAAAATCCCGCGGATTACAAGGCGCTGTTTTACATGGGGCTTGGCTTCAGTGGACTTGGACAATTTATGCAGGCTGAAACAGCGTATCGCCGGGCGTTGACCATCGATGCAAGCGATACGAAGGTCTGGAACAATCTCGCAAAGATACTTTTTGAAAATTTGAAGCGCCCTAAGGACGCCATTTTGTGCATCGAACAGATTTTGAAACTGGATCCTGGCAACAAGCTCGGATGGGCGAATCTGGCGGTAATGGTCGGCGAGCTTGGGTTCCATGACAAAGCGTTGATATATGCCGGACACGCCATCGAGATCGACCCCAAATTTATCGAGGCTTACCTGCACAAGGCCGCCGCAGCACGCGCCCTGGGCAAAATGGAAATCGTCAAGGAAGTTTGCGACAAGCTGGCTGCCATCGAACCTGAGAAATTCGAGCGTGACCGGTAATTTCGCAATAGCGGCTCATAAACCTGCCTTCAAATAAGGCCCCAGTTTTTCTGCCAATTCCTCCGGCAGCCGTTTTGGCCTTTCGTCAATTCCGGTGCAGACGTGGAATGTTTCCGCTTCTAGTATCAATTTCCCGTTTTGGTTTAAAATACGGTGACCGAAATTCAGGCGCACTTTTTCAATGGCCGTCACCCAGACTTCAATCGCCAGCAAATCGTCATAGCGTGCTGGAAACCGGTAGTTCAACCGCGCCTCGATGACGGGGAAAATCATGTCGTTTTCCTGCCACTTCAAAACCGTCGCGCCGAGCGAGCGGATAAATTCGCCGCGCGCGGATTCAAGCAGGTCAAGATAGCGCGAGTGATAAACGTGGTTGCCGACAGTACATTCGGCATAATTGACCCGGTGCGTGTGGCAGAATGGATTGGCCATGCGGCAAGTTTAAAGTCCGGGGTTCCGGGTTCAAAGTTTTCTTTTAAAACCAAATCAGTTCAAATGGGATACGAGAATAATTGGTAAAAAAATTCCATTTGCGCGCAGATAATTTGAGAGTATGTTGCCAGCGTAAATCATTAGCAAGCCGTCAGCTTGCTAATTCAGATGAGTTAATATATCATTTTTTCATCATGGCCGTAACCAAAGTCAGTTCGACGGTGCATTTTGTCACGCGAGGCTCGGCGGTGAGCGGACGACACGGATCGGCAAACGGCCGTTGGGTGCCGAATACGGATGTTTATTCCACCGACTCCGGCCTCGTCGTCAAGGTGGAACTCCCCGGCATGAAGAGCGAAAACCTCGAGATCACCGTCGAGGAAAACCGCCTGCGGATTTCCGGGACGCGCCCCGATTGCTGCCGCCCACCGCAATGTACTTTTCTTGTCATGGAAATCAGCTACGGCCCGTTCGAGAGCATGATTGAATTGCCTGCCGGCTTTGATCTCGGTCAGGCCAAGGCTGTTTATGTGAACGGTTTTCTGCGCATTGACGTTCCGGTGGCGCATCATTCACATTCCAAGACGACCAAAGTTCCAATTACCGAAGGAAGTTAGCCGGTGCGCATTCATCTTTTCCGGCGCACGGCATTTAATGATTGTGGAAACGACGACGACATCGCCGGAAACGGAGTTTATCAGCATCCTCGGCGCTTCCGAAAAATCGGATGCGCCGCCGCGAATCTCATCACGCTCCCTGCCGGACACGGTGCCGGTTCTTGGCCTTTCAGACATCGTTATTTTTCCCGGAGCCATTGTGCCGCTTCTCGTCGAGACCGGGCAGAGCCTCAAGCTCATTGACGACATCGTCGCTGGTGACCGCCTTTTTGGCGCAGTGTTGCAACGCAAACCCGAGATCTCCGAGCCAAATCCAGAAGATTTGCACGAAGTCGGCTGCGTCTCGCGTCTGTCGAAAATGGTAAAATTTCCGGACGGCACGGTAAGAGTCCTAGTCGAGGGTCTCTGGCGCATCCGCCTGAAAAATTTCACGCCACCCGCGCCGTTTTTGCGCGCAACTTACGAACTGCTCCGCGATGAAACGGAAAATTCCGTCGAGCTCCAGGCGATGCTTCGCAATGCGCACAAGCAATTTGAGGAAATAGCCAAGATGTCCACTGCGCTGACCGATCAAGTGAAAATCGCCGCGTTGAACACGGAGCATCCGGGACATTTTGCGGACTTGATTGCCGCGAATTTGAATCTGCCGCTCGAAGAACGGCAGAAATTGCTCGAAACCGTTTCCGTCCGCGAGCGGTTGCAAAAACTTCTGCCGATGCTCAACCGCGAGCAGGAAGTCCTGACGTTAAGCTCAAAAATACAAAATGACGTCGCCTCGTCCATCGCCAAAACTCAGCGCGATTTTTTTCTGCGCGAACAATTGCGCGCCATCCAGCGCGAACTCGGCGACAATGAGCCGAATGCCGGCGAAACCAAATCGCTCCGCGAAAAAATTGACAAGGCGGTTTTACCCGCCGAAGTCCGCAAAGCCGCCGAGCAGGAACTGGAACGATTGCAGCAGACGCCGCCCGCCGCCGCCGAATACGGCATCGCGCGAAATTATCTCGACTGGATTCTGGCGTTGCCTTGGGAAAAATCCACCGAGGACAAGCTTGATTTGAAGGCGGCGGAAAAAATCCTGAATGAGCAGCATTTCGGCCTGACAAAAGTCAAAGACCGCCTGCTGGAATTTCTCGCCGTCATCAAGCGACGCAAGCAAATCAAAGGCCCGATTCTTTGCCTCGTCGGACCGCCCGGCGTCGGCAAAACATCCCTTGGCAAAAGCGTCGCTGACGCCCTCGGCAGAAAATTTGCACGCATTTCACTCGGCGGAATGCGCGATGAGGCGGAGATTCGCGGCCACCGCCGCACTTATGTCGGCGCTATGCCCGGCAGAATCATCCAAACCTTGCGCCGCGTCGAAAGCCGCAATCCTGTGATTCTTCTGGATGAATTGGACAAAGTCGGCGCGGATTTCCGCGGCGACCCGGCGGCAGCGCTGCTCGAGGTTCTCGACCCTGCGCAAAACCACACGTTCACCGACCACTATTTGGATTTGCCGTTTGATTTGTCACGCGTGCTTTTCATCGCTACGGCGAACTGGCTCGAACCGATTCACCCCGCGCTCCGCGACCGGCTAGAAGTAATCGAGCTGCCGAGCTATACCGAGTCGGAAAAATTGCAGATCGCCAAGCGCTATCTCGTGCCGCGCCAGATTGAGGAACATGGCCTGACCAAAAAAGATGTTCAATTCTCAGACGCAGTTCTTAAAAAATTGATCCGCGAATACACCCGCGAGGCCGGTGTGCGGCAATTGGAACGCGAAATCGCCGCGCTCGCCCGCAAGGCCGCGCGGAAAATAGTCTCAAAAAATGGGACGGCCACGATGGTGAAGCTCGAAGCTGGCGAACTGGAAAGCTATCTCGGTCATGCGCCGTTCATTTCCGAAAGCGCGGAAAAAATCACGGAATACGGCATCGCAACCGGCCTTGCATGGACGCCCGTCGGCGGTGAAATTTTGTTCATCGAGGCGACGCGGATGCGCGGGCGCGGCGGATTGCTGTTGACCGGCTCGCTCGGCGACGTGATGAAGGAAAGCGCCCAGACGGCGGTGAGTTATCTGCGTTCGCAGGCGAAAAAATTGAATCTGGATTTGAGCGATTACGCGAAATTCGATTTGCACATACACGTTCCGGCAGGCGCGACGCCAAAGGACGGGCCCAGCGCGGGCGTGACGCTGGTGGTCGCGCTGGCTTCACTGTTGAGCAACCGACGCGTTCGTTCGGACACGGCGATGACTGGCGAAATCAGCCTGCGCGGGCGTGTGCTGCGCGTGGGCGGCATCAAGGAAAAAGTCCTGGCTGCGTCACGCTTCGGCGTGAAGCAGGTGATTTTGCCGGAAGGAAACAAATCCGACTGGCTGGACGTTCCGGCGGAAGTGCGCGGAAAATTGAAAGTCCATTTCGTCCGGCAGATTTCCGAGGCGATTCAACTCGCGCTGGAAGGGAAATGAAAATTCTTTCCGTAGCCGTCGCGATAATTTTATTTATGGCCGCTGGCGCGACGGCGGAGACGACGAATGATTTGTCTGACGCAGAAATTCAAGGGCAGCAATTGGCGAAACAACTTTTGGAACAAAGTCCTGCCACAAATTTTACTCAAAATGGAACCTTGAAAATCCGCGATTCAAAGGGAATGACAACCAATATTCCTATATTTTGGGGAACGCTCGTGACAACTGGATATTGGCGGGTGAGTTACGTCGCAAGGCAAACCAATTACGACAACGACGTCTCTTCTCCATCAGTGGAATTGGCAATCATTCACAAAAATGGTGAACCTAATGAGTATGATTTTTCTGAATATAAAGGAGGCGTTGGACGTTCACAGGACTTCATTCCTGCAAGGCATTTGCATGAAAATCAAGTTATGATTCCTTTTGTAAAATCAGATTTCTGGATTGCCGATTTGGGCATGGAATTTTTCCATTGGCCGGAGCAGAAGATTTTGAAAAGGGAAAACAGCCGCACACGCATTTGCAAAGTCCTGGAAAGCACGAATCCAAATCCGTCCACTAACGGCTATTCGCGCGTGGATTCGTGGATTGACGAGGAAACGCTCGGCATCGTGCAGGCTTACGCTTACGATGCGCAGGGCAGGAAGCTCAAGGAGTTTTATCCCAAGGATTTCAAAAAGGACGGGAACGGCCAGTGGCAGGTCGGAATGATGGAGATGATCAACGTCCAAACCAAATCACGCTCGCAGATTGAATTTGATTTGAAAAACTAGGCCGCGGCTGGTTTCATCTGGCAGCTCATGCTGCGCTTTCTAAAAATTGTTTTGATTGTCTGCCTCGTCGCGATTTTCGGCGGGCGAATATTTGCCGACGAGACCAATTCCATTCCCACGAACTCCGACGCGGTGGCGAACGGTTATGTGCAAATCCAGGCGCAATTGCACGCGACACAGTTGCAGATCGAGCAGAGCCGCGAGGAGGAGGCGGCCGCCGCCCAGCGCAACGCCGACGCGATGAACGCGCGCATCGCGCAACTGGAACAGGCCATTTCCACGCAACGCGCCGGCGACGTCGATGCCGCGCGGCGGACTCAGCAACTGACTTTGTATCTCGTCGGCTCGTTTGGGTTTGCGGGACTGCTGATTTTGCTATTGATGGGATATTTCCAGTGGCGCGCGTTCTCGCAACTGGCGGAAATCTCTGCGCATCATGCCGCGATGATTGAGGCGGGTGAAGGCGTACATCAGCTAGCCGCACCCGGAAGGGCGACGGTGGAAACTTCCAACGCGCGGTTGCTGGACGTGGTCGGGCGACTGGAAAAACGGATTCTCGAACTCGAAAGCGGCGGACGTTTGCTTGCCGGGCCTTCGGCGAAATCAATTGACCCGCTCGCGGAGGGCCAAAAATTTCTCGACGCGAATGAGCCGCAGAAGGCGCTGGAATGTTTTGAAAAACTCCTGTCCGCGCTGCCTCAAAACGCGGAGGCGCTTGTCAAAAAAGCGTCGGCGCTGGAAAAACTCGGCCGCACGGACGAGGCGCTGGCGTTTTGCGACCGCGCCATTTCCGCCGACGCTTCGCTGGTGACGGCCTATTTGCACAAAGGAGGTTTGCTCAACAAACTGGCGCGTTACGAGGAATCTTTGAAGTGCTACGAGCAGGCGATGCTGGTTCAGGATAAAAAATCTCCGGCAAGATCGTAGCAGTGAACTTGAGTTCGCCTTAATTTGAAACAAGCCGGCTCACGTCGGCCGCCACTTAATTAAAATTAATCCGGCTGCTGGTGACGCGCTCCTTTTCAATCTGTTCGCGCAACAGATCGATTTTCATTTTCAGCAGCTCGCGGTTTTCCTTCGACTGTTCGCCAAGTTCTTTTTCCAGTTCCGCAATCCGCTGCTCATAGGCGCGAAGTCGTTCGAACATCGGCGTCTGGACGGCTTCGAGGCGGCGGGCAAGTTCGGTCAACTCGGCGGCGGCGGTGTGCTGCGCGGCGAGCAGTTCGCGGCGTTGCGCGGCGAGTTCCTGCACGACGGCGTCCTTGAGCGCCTGCGCGAGATGCGGCGCGATTGGCGCGGAATTCAAAAGCGTGTTGACGGCGGGCGGCGGCAGCGGCTGCGTCTTTGTATTGAGAGCTTTTACGATGATTTGTTCCGCGTCGCGCGTGCCTTCGCGGCCGCAGGCGGGACAAAAAACCGGCACCGGCATTTTGCCGCCGACAGGCTCGACATCGAAGGAGTATTTCTGGCCGCAGGAGCAGATGATTTTAACGGGAATCATGCCTTACCAGAGAAATGATTTCTGTTCGCCAATCAGTTCGTCGCCGTTCCAGAGCGTGACGCGCCATGCGACAACCTCGCCGAAAGTTTTATAATCGTCGCCGCCGAGCGTGAGCGAAGTCCAGCTTCGGAAATACTTCGGGACAACCTCCTGTTCAAGAACGGTCTGCCTGGGCAAACCGTCCGCACCGACGCCGCGCAGTTCGGCGCGCAGTTTTAGTTTGTCCGTTTTCGACGCCTTCCACAGAACGTCGAAGCGCACGGCGGAAATGTCGTTCGTGTGCTGGCTCAAATAAAACTGGTAGGCGTCGCGATCGAACAGGCTGGGCGAAACCGCGTCGTG
>Ga0181525_10004294_pt1 | contig 10990 bp, 11 predicted proteins | sample PEATcosm2014_Bin_48_FD_121100 | JGI IMG/M metagenome (GOLD analysis project Ga0181525, IMG submission 121100) | Peatland microbial communities from MTU Mesocosm Facility, Houghton, MI, USA - PEATcosm2014_Bin06_10_metaG | ecosystem: Environmental > Terrestrial > Soil > Wetlands > Peat | place... | reverse complement strand
TCCGTAGCCTAACAGCCGTGAAGTCTCGAGCACCCCTAGCGGCGGCGTTGGCCGCCGTTTTGCTGGCCGCCGCCCCTCGCCCGGCTACCCAGACCGTCTATTCCGCCCCGGCCATCCTGCGGGCCGCCGGCGCTTCGACGACGGATCCTATCGATGCGGTCCTTGCGGACGGTCGAATTGCGGCGCCGATTGGGAGCAGTACCTTTGTCGGGACCAATCCGTTTGGAGTGACGCTCACGCCGGATGGCCGTTTCGCGATCGTTGCAAATGCCGAGCAGAATGCGATCGGGCCAAGCACGCAGCCGGCGCAAGCCGCCGACCTCGTTGCGGGCTATTCGCTAACGGTCGTCGACGCCAAGACTATGCGGGTCGCTTCGATCTACCGCGCGGCGGGGGTCGGGTTTTCGGGGGGTGTGGCGTCCTTGCGCGACCCGCAAAATCCAGCGAGGACGCTCGTTCTTGCGAGCGACGGGCCGAACGATGTGGTGCGCGTGTTCGACATCGGCGATGACGGGACGCTCGTTCCCGAACCGTCGACCATCGCCATGTCATCGCGTGGCTTTCCGAATCTCATCGTTGTATCCGCCAACGCCACGCGCGCGTACGTTACAAACGAGCGAGACGACAGCGTTACCGCCATAGACGTTGGCGCGCGGCGCGCGCTTGGAATTGCAAGCACCGGTTTTGCGCCGCACGGCGTAGCCGCCGATGCTACGCGCGTGTTCGTGAGCAACGAAGGGTTTGCGGGATATTCGGCCCTGGCGGCGTCGGCAAGGGCGCCTTCGTTTTCAAACGTCGCAACCGATGAGACGCGCGCGTCGTCGTTGTCGGTGTTTTCGCTGGACCGCAGCGGCGGCTTCGCTGCAGGCGCGTCGGGCGTGGTTCGTCTCGATCCGCTTCCCGATGGCGTCGACACCGTCGGAGGCGCGCATCCGAACGCCGTTGTGGTGCGCCGCGACGGCGCGTATGCATACGTGTCGCTCTCCAACGTCGATCGTGTCGCAACGGTGGCGCTCGATGGAGATCCGCGCGTGGTCGGCGGTCTGGACTTACGATTCTTCGTCGACTCACCCTACGGCACGCAGCCGGGCGCTGAAGCACTCTCGAATGACGGAAAGCGCTTGTACGTCGCACTCGCCGGGTTGAACGCGGTCGCCGTGCTCGACGCGCGCGAGCCGGCCAAACTGCATCGGCTGGGGTTGCTTCCGACCGGCGCGTTTCCGTCGGCTCTCGCGCTTTCACCCGACGGGCGGTACCTGTTCGTGACCAGCGCAGATGGCGTCGACGGTTGGGGGCAGTTACAGCGCGTCGATCTCAAAAAGTTGCCGCTGATGAAGTCGACGCTGTCCGCGTTGCGTTATAACCGCACGGCGAGCGCCGCCCGGCCGAACCCCGTCGTCCCGCCGCTAACGGGCGACGCCAAAAGCGACGCGATCGATCGTGTGATCACGATTGCAGTCGGGGCGGGGACGTTCGATGCGTTTCTCGGCGATCTCGGGCGCGGAAATGGAGACCCATCGCTGTGCGAGTTCGGCCAATCGGTGACGCCCAATCTTCACGCCCTTGCCGGAAGCTACGCGATCGCCGATAACTTCTACGCCGACGACCTGCGCGATGACATCAACCGGCTCTACGGATTTGGCGGTGTGGACACGCCCTACGTTCATCGCACGCTCGCGACCAACGCGGCTCGTTTTCCATACGACGCGCACGGTCAGGATCCGATCGACTATCCTCGCACCGGTTACCTCTTCAGTGCGCTAGCTCGAGCGAATCTGTCGTATCGCGACTACGGCGGGCTCGTGAATCTCTCGGGATACATTCCTTCGATTCCGCAGGCGCCGCGGCGGGGACGGACGAGCGAGTCGTCCGGTCTCGGCGGCACGTATACGCTCGACGTTCCCGGACTTGCGGTCCTCGATCAACACGTTGATGAGGCATACCCCGCATGGAATCCGGCAATCAGCGACGTCGCGCGCGCCAACGAGTTCGTGCGCGACATGGGGAACCTCGTCGCTTCGGATCAGCAGCCGGCCTACACGTATGTTTGGCTGCCGAGCGTGGGCGGCGCGGCGGCGGCCACCGACGCGGATCGCGCGCTCGGAACGATCGTCGCGTTCCTGTCGCGGACCCCGCATTGGTCGTCAACCGCGGTGTTTATTGTCGCCGACGGTACGGGTGGAACGCGGGACCACGTCAACGGAGCGCGGACCTTCGCGCTCGTCGTCTCGCCGCTCGCGAAGGCGCAATACGTTGGGCGCCTCCATCTCTCGAGCGCGAGCGTGGTAAAGACCGAAGAAGAGCTGCTTGGCTTGCGTCCCATAGGTCTTGCGGACCTTCTCGCCACCGATATGGCGGATTTCTTCGGCGAAGTCCCGTATCCGAATATCTACCAGGCTACCCCATAAAGGCTCCCTCTAGTTTATGACGACCGACGCTATCCATTTTGGCCCACGTCTCGTGGGAACGCCCACCGGGAAGCTGCGCGCGGCGCTGCTTGTGCGACCCGCGATCGCCATCGAGGCGGCGGCGCCCATTCAGGGCGAACCGGGCGCCGTATACGCTCGCGCCCTCGAGCAGCACGAGATCCTGCGCAAGACCCTGGCCTTCTTTGGAGTCGAAACGATCGTCCTCGATACTCACAGCGACGACCCGCACGAATCGGCCGTAGCCGATGCCGCCGTGGCCTTTGAAGACGGTGCGCTTGTGACGCGTCCGAGTGCCATGTCGCGTCGTGGCGAGGCCGAGCGAATCGAAGCGGAATTCGCCAAGATCGATATCCCGGTGGCCGGTAACATTGCCGCGCCCGGCCTTTTTGACGGCGGAGATGTCGTGCTCGTCGGCCGGACGGCGTTCGTCGGGGCCGGTCCGCGTGGAAACGCTCTGGGCCGCCGCGGTTTCGCGAGCGTCGCGCAAGCGCATGGGTACCAAATCGTAGAAGTACCGCTGACTCCCGACGCGCCGCCGCTGCGAACGATCGTCGGTGCGGTCGCTCGCGACACGGTGTTGATCGCGCGCGATCTCGTCGATCCGGCGCTGTTCTCAGGCTTTAAGACCATCATCCTCGAACGCGGCGAAGCGACGGCCGCCGGCGTTCTGCTGCTCGGCGAACATCACGTTATTGCCGACGTACGCTACCGTACCGCGCTCGGCCAAATGCGTAAGGCCGGGATCGTGGTTGAGGGCATCGACCTCTACGATTTCGAAAAGGTTGGAATTACGCCGTCGATGCTGGCACTCGCGCTCAAGCGCGATTAATCCCGCATGCGCATCGCCGTCGTTTCGGATATTCACGGTAATCTCGTTGGGCTCGACGCGTGCCTTGCCGACTTGAACGCGCAGGGCGGCGCCGATGCTATTGTAGCCGCGGGCGACTTGTGCCTCGACGGGCCGAAGCCGAAGAAAGTGCTGCAACGTCTCGAGGAAGTAGGCGCCCAGGCGATCCGGGGAAATACGGAGCGCTATCTCGCGGCGCCCGGCGATGAGACGTTTGCAACGATGGAGCACGCGCAGCTCGAGTGGACTCGGCGAGATCTCGGTGAAAAATGGCTGACGTGGATGGCCGATCTGCCGTTCGCAATCCGCATCGGTGAAGACGACAATCAATTGCTGATCGTGCATGCGAACCCGACCAACGACTCCGAGCATCTCTGGCCCGACGCCGACGACGCGATGCTCGAGCGCCTCGTGGGAAACGAGCGAGCTACCGCGATAGCCTTCGGTCACCTGCATTTGCCCTACGTCCGGGTCTGGCGCGGGAAAATGCTCGTAAACGTCGCCTCCTGTGGTCTACCGAAGGACGGCGACGCGCGTGCCGGGTATGCGATCTTTACCGAGCACGCTTCGGGATGGGCGGTGAAACATCGCCGCGTCGACTTCGATGTGAAAAAAGTTGCAACCCAATTGGCCGATTGCGGGATTCCGGGCAATGAGGAGCTGATCGCTACGCTTCGACGCCACCGCTACAAGCGCCTCAAAGGGTTCGTTCCGTAATTTTGACCCCAGCCATCGAAATCGATCGCCTCGTGAAAAGGTACGGCAGCTTCCTCGCCGTCGACCATATTTCGCTACGCGTCGAAGCGGGTGAGTTCTTCGGTTTCCTCGGGCCTAACGGCGCGGGAAAGACCACGACGATCAACGCCATCGTCGGTCTCGCTCGTCCCGACGGCGGGTCGATCCAAGTTTTCGGCAAGAACAATCAGACCGACTGGCGTGCGGCTCGGCGCGCGATCGGTCTCGCGCCGCAGGAATATAACTTCGATCGCTACCTCTCCATTCGCGATATTTTGATTTTTCAAGCCGGCTATTTCGGTTTACGCGGGCGCGCGGTACGCGAGCGCGCCGACACGCTGCTAGAGCGTTTCGGCCTCACCTCGAAGGCGAACGCCGACTACATGAAGCTTTCCGGCGGCATGAAGCGCCGCCTCACCCTTGCGCGCGCCTTGATGAACGAACCGCAGCTGCTGATTCTCGACGAGCCGACGGCGGGTGTCGACGTCGAGTTGCGACTGGAACTCTGGGATTTGCTGCGCGAGCTCAATCGCGAAGGCCTCACGATCTTTCTCACCACGCACTACTTGGAAGAGGCGCAAGAGCTCTGCAAGAAGATCGCGATTATCCGGCAAGGGACCATCGTTACGCAGAAACCGACCCTCGAGCTGATCGCCGACGGCGCCTCACTGCAGGACGTATTTTTGGAGCTGACGCGCGCATGATCGACGTACGAACGATCAACGGCGTCGCGCTGTGGACGCTGATCAAACGCGAGATGATTCGCAGCCTGCGCATCATCAATCAGGTTATATGGCCGCCGATCATATCGACGCTGCTCTACGTCTTCGTCTTCGGGTACGCGCTCGGCAGCCGGATCCCGAGCGTGCAAGGCGTGAACTACGCGCAGTTTCTCATTCCGGGCCTGATCATGCTGCAGACGATCGATTCATCGTATGGGGAATGCTCGAGTTCGGTGTTTCAGGGGCGTTTCATGAACTCGATTCAGGAGATGCTGATCGCGCCGATGTCGGCCTTCGAAATCGTGGCCGGGTACGTTTTCGGCAGCCTGGCCCGTGCGCTGTTGATCGCGGGGCTGATCACGGCCCTGGGCGTCGTACTGGTTCATGCCTGGCCACAAAACTGGGCGGTCTATTTCGGCGTTATCTGTCTAGTGTCGATTTTTTTCTCCGCCCTTGGGATCATTTTCGGCCTGGTAGCCGAGAAGTTCGACCACCTCGCCGTGCTTACGACGTTTATCATCACGCCGCTCACGTTCGTCGGCGGCGTCTTTACGGCGGCGACCATGTTGCCGCCCGTTCTGCGGCAGCTCGAACTGTTCAATCCCATCTTTTACACGATCGACGCGTTTCGCTATAGCTATACCGGTACGAGCTACCTCCCCCTGGCGACGTCGCTCGGGGCCATCGCGGTGCTAACGATCGCCGCGTTCGGCCTCGCGCTTTGGTTGACGGCGATTGGCTACAAGCTGCGTACGTAAGAGGATGGATTCATGATTTCAGTGCTCGCTCTGGCCGCCTTAACGCTGACTCCCTGGAGAGGGTCGGATCTGCCGACCGCGACGCAGGCTGCGGCCAAGTATCGATTGACGCTCACCGGAACGCCCGGCAAGACGGTGCATTTGTCGGTTACGGGCGTCGCAGATGGTTGGATCGCCGCGTTCTGCGACAACAGAGTGTGCTCGCCGACGCGCGTGACCGAGACGATCCCCAAGTCGGGTCAAGTCGTGGTGCAATTCGAATTGATTCGCGAGACCGACGACGCGCCGCACGCAAGCGGCGCCGTCATCCGCTCCGACGACGGTCACGCAGTTACGGTACCAAGCGCCTCGCGCTGACCTCGAACACGCAGATTCGTTCGTCCTGATCGACGATGCGCGCCGTGCGCAACTGACGAAAGCCGGCCTTTTCGAGCGCGCGGATGCTGCGCGCGTTTTCCGGACTCGGTGAAGAAAGCACGCACGATATCGTGGGGTGCGCAGGAAGAACGAAGTCCTCGACGTAGCGACGGATGATCGACGGACCGTAACCACGGCCGACGTACTCGGGGTCGCCGATGACGTAGTCGATGGCTGCTGCGTTCTCGATGCCGAGCGCGTTCGCGTACTCGGGATAACTGGCGACGTGGTAGTGCTGTATGTAGCCGACGTCGCGGCCATCGATCTCGATCGCGTGCATGAACGTCGGCTCGAGGCCGTCCAGCGTCGGCCCGTATTCCCGTTCGGTGCCTTCGAGATCTTGAGGCTCGCCGTCGAACCAAGGGGACGCGTGAGGAGCACGATGCCACCGCAGCATCGCCGGCAGATCGGCGCGCGTAAGTGGCCGGAACGTTACGTTCACTCGTGTGGAAAGAATGGATTGTGTATTTTCTCGAGCCCGATCAGGCTGGGAGGGCCGTGCCCCGGCATGATCACCGTGTCGTCGGGCAGCGTGAACATTTTCGAATGTACGCTGTTGAGGATGTCGGCATAGCCGGTGGCTTCGCCGAACACGCCGCCGACGCTACCCGCGAAGAGCGTGTCGCCCGTAAAAAGCGCGGACTTGAATAAAAAGGATGAGGATCCGTCGGTGTGGCCGGGCGTGTGCAACATGCGGATCTTCGCATCGTCGCCGAAGGGCAGTTCCTCGCCGTCGCGGACGCGCAGCGCCTTCGACCCGAGCGTGCCGATCGCGTGTACGTCCAGTTCGTGCATCACGATTTTTGCATCCGGGAATGCGGCCGCAATGTCGGCGGTAGCGTCGCAGTGATCGGCGTGCTTGTGCGTAACGAGAATGTACTGTAAGTGATACTTGCCGTCGCGGAGCATGCGGAGCAAATTCCCCGGAACGCCGGCCGGATCGACCAGGGCAGCGCGCGCGCCGCCGTCGAGGAAGAAGACGTACCCGTTGCTCGGATGGGGGTCGTGCGGATGATGCGAGACATCGGCTCGTTCGATCGGCGGCGGAGCCCACGCATCGGTGGCGCGTTCCGCCAACGAACCCGGATCGAGTTGAAGAACGCGCGCGACCTTGAGCGCCTGCGGACCGGTCGCCGTTCCGTCGTCTTTCATCCACCGTGCGATGTCGTCTGCGTCGAGACCGGTCGCACGTGCGAGGGCGCGTGCGTCAGTGCCGGTGCCGCGCATCGCTTTGCGTAGGCAGTCGCCGAAGGTATCCTCAAGCGGAATACTGGGCCAGTCGCTCATGGCCCGAGGCTTCGACACACCCGGCACGGTAACTCCCTGAGGTGACACCGAGCGTCAGACTCGTCGCGCTTCTCGTCATCGTTTCGTGTGCCGCAACGATCGGTCTGCGGTACGTCCCCGTCACGTATTCGGCCGGACACGACTGGAGTCACGCGATGGTCCACACGGAGCAACAAGCGCTGGACTTCGCGGTGCAATCCCTCGATGCGCTCGGGGGGCTGCCACCCGATGCCGAAGCCACGTCGCTCGATTCGATGGCGCGAAGCGTCGGGAAATCCAGGATGACCGTGGAGTATTTCTTCCAATGGAGGCCGCGCGACTCACTGACGAGTTCGGATCAGATCGTGGTCGGTGTCGCCGAACGCCCAGATGGAATTATGTTCGTTTCGGGCATTTCACGCCGCTGGCACCCTGCGTGGTGGCGTGCGCTCGAACAGTGGCAGATGGCGGCCCACGCGTTGCCCGTGCCCGCTCCATCGAAGGTTTATGGCGCGTGCGCGCACGGCATCGATGTGGGCGCGGTGCGACGCGTCCTCGGGGCAAGGCTCGTGCCCGTAATTTTCAAGTGCGTCTGCCAGCCGAAACTCGCATCGGTTTCGTCACGGGTCGCCGTCTCCGCATTCTGGAGTCACCCGATCGTCCTTCGCATTTATGGCTACGACCGGTACGCCTATACAATTCCGGTGCGAACGGTTCGGATTTCCGAGATTCGGGAGCGGTCGGTCAAGTTCGTCCGCCCCCTGTTGATTGACGGCAACCTTTATGGGAGCCTCGACGGGGAGCACGTCTGCCGCGTCTGACGCTCCTGAAACCGGGAGGGCCCTTGGCGGGGTCGAACTGAGCGTAACCATGGAACGTGTCGTCATCATCGGTTCCGGTCCCGCCGGACTCACCGCCGCCATCTACGCCGCTCGCGCAAATCTCGCTCCGCTCGTCCTTGCCGGCGGTCTGTACGGCGGTCAGCTGATGCTCACGACCGAAGTCGAAAATTATCCCGGCTTCCCCGAGGGGATCATGGGGCCCGATCTCATGATGAACTTTCGAGGGCAAGCCGAACGATTCGGCGCGCGCATCGAAAACGTCGACGTCACCTCGGTGGATTTCTCGAAGCAGCCTTTCGTCGTTCGCACGGCGGATGAGGAATACCACGCCAAGACCGTCATCGTTGCTACCGGCGCAAGCGCGCGTTGGCTCGAAATTCCCGGCGAAGAGTTGTTGCGCGGGCGCGGGGTTTCGACGTGCGCGACCTGCGACGGCGCCTTCTTCCGCGAGAAGCACATCGTTGTCGTCGGCGGCGGCGATTCGGCGATGGAGGAAGCCCTATTTCTCACTCGCTTCGGCAGCAAAGTGACGGTCATTCATCGTCGCGACTCGCTGCGCGCAAGTAAAATCATGGTCGAGCGCGCGCACGCGCACGAAAAGATCGCTTTCATCTGGAACACCGTCGTCGAAGAAGTGTATGGCGAGACGCATATGCGCGGTCTGAAACTGCGCAACGTGGAGACAGGCGCGACGCACGATCTCGATGCCGACGCGTTGTTTATCGCGATCGGGCATACGCCGAACACGGGCATTTTCAAGGGGCAGCTCGATTTGGACGAGGCGGGCTACATCGACTCGCCCGACGGGACGCACACGAACATCGAAGGCGTTTTTGTCGCCGGCGACGTCAACGACATCCGCTACAAACAGGCGATTACGGCCGCCGGCGCCGGCTGTCGCGCCGCAATGGACGCCGAGAGATATCTCGAAGCGCTCGAATATTCTTTAGCCGCGTCATCCTAGTAGAGCCGGGTTCCGTTCGGAACGGCAAACTGCGGACGCACTAACACGACCGCTCCGGTTTCGTCGTTCATTCCTAGGACCAAGACCTCGCTCGTAAAGCCGGCGATTTTCTTCGGTGCGAAATTCACGACGGCGCAGACCTGCGTACCCGGTAAATCTTGCGCGCGATGGCGAACGGTAATTTGCGCCGACGAGGCGCGCACGCCGATCTCGGGCCCGAAATCAATACGCATCGCGTACGCGGGCTTGTGCGCTCCCTCAAGCGGGCGCGCCTCGAGAATCGTACCGGCCCGAACGTCGACTTTCGTGAAGTCGCCGTATTCGATCATGCACGCTCCGGATCGCGTGAAAACAGCGCGTCGAATGCATCCTGCAAAACGGGATAGGCGAAGGAGAAGCCGGTGGATTGCGTTCGTTCCGGCACCACGCGCTGGCCGAGCAAGAGCAGATCGGCGCCCTCGCCGAGCATGGCGCGCAGCGCGAGTATCGGCGTGGGTAAGAAGGTAGGACGCGACAACGCGCGACCGAGACTACTGGTGAAATCCGCGTTTGTCACCGGCAGCGGCGCCGTCGCATTGAGCGCGCCTTCGGCGCCGTCGATCGCAAGGAGATAAACGCCGATCAGGTCCGCAATGTGCACCCACGACATCCACTGCTTGCCGCTCCCGATCTTTCCACCTAGACCAAGTCGAAACGGAGGCAGCATCTTTGCGAGCGCTCCCCCGTCGGTCGCGAGTGCGATGCCGGTGCGTACGATTGCCACGCGCATGCCGAGTTCGGCCGCACGGTTCGCTTCGCGTTCCCAAGCGATGCAGACCGTCGCAAGAAAATCGCTTCCCGCCGCACTGCTTTCGGTGAACGTTGCGTCGTCGCTCGTGCCGTAGTATCCGATGGCCGAGGCACTGACGTAGGCGTTCGGCCGGTGCGGTTCTGCAGCGAGCGACTCGAGGTAGCGACGCGGCGCCTCAACGCGGCTCTCCACAATGCGGCGTTTTGCTTCGTCAGTCCAGCGCTGCGCGATGGGTTCTCCGGCAAGATTGACGACCACGTCGCACGCGGACGTTTGGCGCGCAGCGGCTTGGGGATCGCGCAGGCCGGCCTCGACCACGTCATCACCGCGCAGTTGGATCGCCGCGCGCAGGTAGCGCCCAACCAGACCCGAGGCACCCAAGATTCCGACGCGCAACGCTAGTGCGTGGCGCCGGCGATCGCGCTTGAAATGTCGTCGAGATCGTGCGAGGCGCGGCCGATTGCCGCCGAAAGCGCGGCTTGGTTTCCTTGCGCGAGCGCGTCGCTGATCCAGGGGAAAGCCACGGGTGCGTAGCCGTTGCGGCCGTAGAAGAGTTTATCCAGCCGGTGGACGATCGCAATTTCCTGGTTGCCGTCGGCTCCGCGATTGTCGGCACGACTCGCGGCGCTCGCAAATCTCCCGATCGAAGCCACGAGCGGACTAAAATCCGCCGGGCTTGACGAACCGCTGGACAACTGTGAGAGGGCGGCGCGCATGCGCGGAGCGTACGCGGCGAGCCTGTAGGGCGGGGCTCCGCTGGCAATGCGCATCGCCAGGAGCGCCACGAGCTGTGCGACCGCATTGTGATTGACCCAACCCGGATCCGCTTGCGTTTGCACGTAGTTCAAGTCGTCCCACGGCGAATGGTAGACGCCGAACACGCCTTGAAAACCGAAATCCATAACCGGCGTTCCGACATCGTAGAGAAACGACTCGAAATCCGACCCTCCGGCAGGCCCGCGAATCTGCGCTCCGCCGGGTTGCGCGTTCCACCGCGATGCGAGCGGCTGTCCCTGCTGGGCCGGATCCTTGACCGTCCATGCGGCGGGTAGCATGAGATTTTCGAGCGCGGCCGCGGCGGAGGCGCCGAAGAACTTGCCCGTCTCGCTCTCGTCGTCGTTGATGTACGCGAGCGCTCCGCTCTCGAGCGCATCGTGGTGCATGCGAACGTACGTTTTGGAACCGACTTCGCCGATTTCTTCACCATCAAATCCGACGAT
>Ga0181525_10004292_pt1 | contig 10995 bp, 8 predicted proteins | sample PEATcosm2014_Bin_48_FD_121100 | JGI IMG/M metagenome (GOLD analysis project Ga0181525, IMG submission 121100) | Peatland microbial communities from MTU Mesocosm Facility, Houghton, MI, USA - PEATcosm2014_Bin06_10_metaG | ecosystem: Environmental > Terrestrial > Soil > Wetlands > Peat | place... | reverse complement strand
GGTGCGCTGAAGCAACGAAAAGACTTCACCGGTTTAAGGATGGCCCGATAGTAACTGCCACCAAAGTGATGCGGAACAGGTTTCCGCAGTGCCCTGGAGTGGTGGCCAAAGATTCGTTGACCCGCACCGATGTGATCACTAAGGTACGTCGAAGCAATCCTTTTTCTGTGCGGGTATTTGTCGGCCGTCTGTTGGCTTCCCTGCGCACCGAAAGGGATAACACAAACGAGACGTGCCGGAGCAGTGGGTTCATCTCCGGATTTTTCGGCCAACCAGCGTCGTTTCGCCGCGGCCGGTAATTCAACTTCTGCTGCTGAGGGTCTCTATGTACGCCAAAGGTGCTGTGGAGTCTGTCCGCCGTTTCTCGTCTTTTCACCTCCTCTCCGCCCTGCTGATCGCGCCAGTGTTGCTGGCGTCCGCCACGGCGGCGCACGCGGCCACCTATACGGTGACGAATCTGAACGATTCGGGCACCGGTTCGCTGCGGGCGGCGATCACAGCGGCCAACGCCGACACGGCGGGTGTAATTGTGTTCGCGTCAGGGCTGAAGGGCACGATTACCCTGCAGAGCGCACTGCCGAACATCGCGACAACGGGCACGATGACGATCACGGGGCCGGGGGCGAATCTGCTGACGATTTCGGGGGCAAACAAGTATCAGATCCTCGGCTTCACGTCGGGAACTACGAATTTCTCCGGGCTGACCTTCGCCAACGGCACCGTTTCGGCGACGAATGGGTACACGACGGAGTACGGCGGCGATCCAGGCTGGGGAGGCGCCTTTTACACCACGAAGGGCACCACGGTAAATGTGGCAAACTGCGTTTTCGTCGGGAACGACACGACGAACGGCAGTGGCGGTGGGGCGATCCTGAATGAAGGGGTTCTGACGATTGTGAACTCGATGTTCGTTGGCAACCAGTCGCCGGGAGTCGATGGCGGCGGCGCCCTCTTCAACCTGGGCACGATGACGGTTCAGGGCAGCACCTTCGCGTACAACTATGCCTTCAACGAAGGCAGCGCGATTCTGAACTACTCCGATGAGTCGAGCAATTTCGGAGTGACCACGATCAGCGACTCAACCTTCGTGAACAACATGGTTCCCGTCAACGGTGGGAGCCTGGGTGCGATTTACAACGAAACCGGAGCAACGCTCACGCTGCGCGACAGCACCCTGGCGGGCAACCTGCCGGTGGTCGGCGGCGGCATTACGAACGCAGGAACGATGACGCTGTCCGACAACGTGATCGTGGAGCCAGCGACCGGCAGCCGTCAATGCACGGCGCTTCCGGCGCCGGCGTCGCAGTGCCCGACGTTCCCCAGCAGTCCGGACGCTAATGGAAATTTCGACGATGTGGCCGGTAATCTGAAGCTTTCGTCGCTGGGATACTACGGCGGTTTGAGCCCGACGATGTTGCCGCTGCCGGGGAGCGAACTTTTGTGCGGCGCGACGACAGCGGGTGCGAAGGACGTGAAGGGGAATGCGCTGACGATGGACGAGCGCGGTTTCGGGATCGATCCCGCGTGCGCGGCGGGCAAAGTGGATGCGGGCGCGGCGCAGGCGCATTATCTGACGGTGACGGCGACGAGCGATCCGGGAAGCGGCACCTGTGGGGCGACGTGCGTGTTGCGCGATGCGATTGCTGAGGCGAACTCCCAGGGGGATGCAGATATCATATTTGCCCCCGCAGTGACGGGGACGATCAAATTGGGCAGCGAGTTGCCGACGATTACCGGCGAGGTGGATATCATTGGGCCGGGCGCCAGCGTGCTGACGGTGTCCGGGAACAGCGCGGTTCCGGTGTTTGGGATCACGACCGGGACGCTGGATATTTCGGGTCTGACGATCGCGAACGGCAAGTCGGCATCGAATGGCGGCGGCATTAACAACACCGCGGGGCTGGTGACTTTGACCAATGCGGTCCTGACCGGCAACTCCGCGGTAAGCGACGGTGGGGCTATCGACAACGGCGGGGTAGTGCTGGCGATCGACAGTACGATTTCCGGCAACAAGGCGGTGCTGGGCAGCGCGATCTACAACACCGGCGCAGTCAATCTGGAGTACAGCACGCTGGCGGGCAATGCAGCGAGCAGCAGCGGAGGAATTTATAACAACAGCGGTGGCTTATTGACCGCGGTGAACACAACCTTTGCGGCGAACACGGGCACGGGGGCGGGAATCGACAACCTCGGGACGCTGGGGATCGAGAACAGCGTTCTGGACGCGGCGGGGGAGTGCGCGGGCACGGGATGCCCGACGGCGGCCGGTAGCGGTAACGTAGCCGGCGCGACGAATCTGGCGGGGTTGGGCTCCTATGGCGGGCCGACGCCGACGGTGTTGCCGCTGCCGGGCAGCTCGGCGATCTGCGCGGGGCTGGCGGCGAATATTCCAGGGATGGCGCTGACGGATCAGCGCGGATTTGCGAACGAGAACCTCACTTACACGGGTTATTCCTCGGCCACGCCATGCGTGGATGCGGGTGCGGTGCAGACCAGTTACACCTCGGCGCAGTTTACGGGCACGGGTCCCTTCGTGGCGACGGTGAACGTGCCGGGGATCACGCCGGCGGTGGTCGTATCTGTAACAGAGAACGGACAGAACATCGGCGGAGTGCCGGTACCGCTGACTTTCGCCGGAGCGGGAACAGCGACGGGCCTGACGGCGACGACGGTTACGGGGACGGGGGCGACGTACAGCGGTCTTACCGTGAGCGCAGCGAGCGCGCCGACGGATTCGCTCGCGGTGAGCATGACGGTGGTGGGCACCGACACTCTGACGGCAGGGCCGGTGACGCTCACGGTGAGTCCGCCGGTTCCACCCGTCACGGCCACGGTCGCGAGTTCGGCCAGCGTTACGCTGCCGGCCACGAGCGTGAACCTGTCGGCCACGGTCACCAGCGGCGGCAATCCGGTCGCCGAAGGACAGGTCAGTTTCACCGTCCAATCCACCACGGTCAGCGTCCCAGTCGGTGCCAATGGAGTGGCCACGGTGGTCTTTCCTCTCGCGGGCCTTGGAGGAGGGACATATTCGGTCAGCGTGGCTTATTCCGATGTTGGGGGTAAGTACAACGCCAGCGCTACGACCAGTGTCCTGACCCTCAACAAATCGACGCCCACGATCAGCTGGGCAACGCCGGCTGCGATTACATACGGAACGTTGCTGAGCGCAACGCAGCTGGATGCGACGGCCTCGGTGCAGGGCACGTTCCTCTACTCGCCGGCGGCAGGCACAATGCCGGCCGCGGGGACCGACACACTGTCGGTGACCTTTACGCCCAGCGATAGCGGCGACTACAGCACGGCCATGGCGAGTGTCAGTCTGTCTGTGACCATACCTCCGACGCCCATCGTGCCCTATATCCAGGTGAACGGCGCGAGCTGGCAATCGATCACCGCGGTGACGGTCGCCGCCGGTTCGGTGGTCAACCTCGGTCCGCAACCGCTCACCGGCGGTTCGTGGAGCTGGACCGGAACCAACGGGTTCACATCGACGGCACGAGAGATCGACGGCATTCCGTTGAATTCGGGAGTGAACACGTACGTTGCCACTTACACCAATCCAGCAGGGATGAAGAGCACAGAGACGTTCACGATCACGGTAACCGGCTGGCAAAAGATGCTCACCAGCGTGAGTAATGCAGCGGTGGGTGCGGATGGCACACTGGTTGTGGTGAACGCGCCGAATCAGACCATCTGGGAATACGCCGCGGGCAAATGGACGCAACTGCCAGGACTGGCGAAACAGGTAGCGGTGGTCAACGCGAACAGCCTCTGGTGTATCGGGACAGACAACAACGTGTATCGGTTGAGCGGCAGCACGTGGATCCGTGTGGGCAACAACGTCGACTCAATCGCAGCCGCATCGGATGGAACGGTCCTGGTAGCAAACGACACAGCGCAGACCATCTGGAAGTATGTTGCCGACAATAGCTGGACCCAGATTCCAACGGGCCTTGCTAACGTCTTGTCCGTGGTCAGGAACAACGACTACTTCGTGGTTGGCAGCGGACCCGGTTACTGGGCGTGGAACTACAACGGAAGTTCGTGGTCGGCGGTAGGCCAAACAGCCTACAGCTGGATCTCTTCGGCTTCCGATGGGACGGTGATTGCAACGACCAGCGGAAACGCCATCTACCAGTTCGACTCAGCCAATAACTGGACGCAGGTGACAGGAACGATGAAAGAGGTGGTTGTGCAGAAGGCCGGTGCGTACTACGGCATCGGAACGGACGGCAACCTCTACAGCTACGGCACGCACTAAACCCTGGTTCGATCCTTCGCGGAGGCTGCGTATTGCACGCCGCCTCCGTTTAGTTTTTTGCGCGAAGGAAATTTGCCGGACGCCGCGGTCCGCCTCCCGAAAAGATGGAGTTCCACCTTTCGGTGGAGGCGGCATGCGACTCGATGCCTATAAGATAGGCGGACAAGAATACCCCTGAGCTCCCCAGGCTCGCAATTTATTTGAATTTGCGCCGTCAGTGATCGGTGCGACAGAGTGCGGTGTGGCGCGCGGGACGAGGAACGGACGGATGCGAGAGGAAAGCACGGCGAGGACGAATCTGCGTCTGGTATGGCGTCCACTGGCGTTCATCGCGTTGTTGTTGCTTCTTTGGGAGATTGGGGTGCGGAGGCAGGCGAGCCATTTGCTGCCGGGGCCGTGGGGCGTGGCGGGCGGCATTGCGGACCTGGTGCGGCATGGGTTGTTGCTCAAATATGTAGTGGCGTCGTTGTTTCGGGTGACGTGGGGCTTCGTGCTGGCGGTAGTGCTGGCGATTCCACTGGGGCTGGCGGCGGGGTGGAATCGCAGGGCAGAGATGGCGCTGAATCCGATTCTGCAGATTCTGCGGCCGATCTCGCCACTGGCGTGGATTCCGATTGCGATTCTCTGGTTTGGCGTGGGCGATCTGGCGGCGATTTTTCTGATTTTTGTCGGCTGCTTCTTCCCGCTGATGCTGACGGCGATGAACGCGGTCGAGAGCATTCCGGCCGTGTATGTAAATGCGGGACGGAATTTCGGGCTGAGCCCGGCGAGCCTTGTGTATCGCGTGCTGTATCCGGCGGTGGTCCCGAACCTGATTGTGGGGCTGCGCATCACGCTGGGCATTGCGTGGCTGGTGGTGGTAGCGGCGGAGATGATCGCGGTGAGTTCGGGGCTGGGATTCCTGATTGTGGATGCGCGGAATGCGGGGAATCGCTACGACCTGGTGGTAGCGGGGATGCTGATTATCGGACTGATTGGGCTGCTGCTGGACTGGGGCATGCGGTCGCTGGAGAGGGTGAAGTCGTTCCGCTGGAGTTACTCGGAGGATTAGTGGCACAGATGCAAACTGTGGCGGCGGGTGCGGCGCTGAAGACGAAGCTGACACTGGATCGCGTCAGTGTGGTCTTCGAGCGTGACGGAAAGCGCACCGAGGTTCTGAACGACATCGGTCTGGAAGTGGGCGATGGGGAGTTCGTGTGCCTGCTGGGGCCGTCGGGGTGCGGGAAGTCAACGCTGCTGAATTGTATGGCGGGATTTTTGTCGCCGACCAGTGGCGAGATTCGCGTGGACGGGGAGACGGTGCGGAAGCCGGATCCGCGTCGGATATTTGTGTTTCAGGAGCGAGGGGTTTTTCCGTGGCTGACGGTTGAGGGGAACATTGGATTCGGATTGTCGAAACTGTCGAGGGCAGAGCGCGAGCGGCGGATCGCGCACTACGTGAAGATGGTGGGCCTCGAGGGGTTCGAGAAGACGTACCCGCAGGAGCTGTCGGGGGGGATGAAGCAGCGGCTGGAGGTGGCGCGCGCGCTGGCGGTGAATCCTGACATGCTGTTGCTGGACGAGCCATTCGGCGCGCTGGATTCCATCACGCGGCTGATTATGCGCGGGGAACTGTTACGTATTTGGGAGGCGGAGCGGAAGACGATCATTTTCGTGACGCACGACATCGATGAGGCGGTGCAGCTGGCGGACCGGGTGGTGGTGATGAGCGCGCGGCCGGCAACGATTCAGCGGATCGTGAACATCGATATTCCGCACCCGCGGGACATCAGCTCGGCGCGGTATCTGGAGTTGCGGGACGGCATCTTTCAGCAGATTGGCCTGGCTCACAAACTATGAACGCGCTAAGCCAACCCGCAAAGTGGGAGCGGTTCTTCTGGCCGATTCTCGCGACGGCGCTGCTGCTGGCGGTTTGGTATTACTCGGTGCGGTGGAGCGGGACGAAGGTGTTTCCGTCGCCGCGCGAGGTGGAAAAGGGGCTGGCGGAACTGGTGCGGCATCACGTTTTGTGGAAGGACATCACGGATTCGCTGCGTCGGGTTGCACTTGGATTCGGGATGGCGGTTCTGATTGGAGTGCCGCTGGGGCTGGCGCTGGGGTGGTATCCGGCGGCCAACCAGGTGGTGAATCCGGTGATGCAGATTCTGCGGCCAATCAGCCCGATCGCGTGGATTCCGGTGGCGATCATTTTTTTCGGCGTTGGCGACAACGCGGCGACGTTCCTGATTTTTCTGGGGGCGTTTTTCCCCATCGTGGTGGCGTGCATCAACGGAGTGGCGAATGTGCCGCAGGTGTATCGGCGCGCGGGCCGGAACTTTGGGCTGACGGGGCCGCAGTTGCTGGCCAGAGTTTTGTTTCCCGCGGCGCTGCCGCAGATTCTTGTGGGATTGCGCATTGCTTTGGGGATTGCGTGGCTGGTGGTGGTGGCGGCGGAGATGATCGCGGTGGATTCGGGGCTGGGATATCTGGTGATCGATTCGCGCAACTCGGGCAAGCGCTACGACCTGGTGGTGGCGGCGATTCTGTTGATTGGGGCGATCGGTCTGATTCTCGACGTGGCGTTCCGGCGCCTCGAAAAGCTGCGGTCGGTGCGATGGGGGTTCCGCTTTGAGTCCTAAAAAGGTCGTGTTGTTTGGCGCCGCGTGGCTGGTGTTGATCACGGGCCTGCATGCGTGGCTGAACGTGAACTGGGACGTGGCGCTGAATAACTTTCGCCCGCCGGCACAGCGGAAGGTTGTCGTCGCGTACATTCCGGTGACGTGTCAGCTGACATGTCCGGTGACGGATTATATTTCGAAGTTTTCGGAGAACGGCGAGCTGTTTTTGCCACGGATGTTCCAGGGCTTTCCGGAGATCAAAGAGGCGCTGATTTCGAACAAGGTGCAGGCGGCGTTTATCGTTGCGCCGCTGGCGATTGCGCTGGCGTCGCAGGGCGTGCCGATTAAGGTGGTGTATCTGGGGCATCGCTACGGCAGCGCGATGGTGGTGAAGAAAAACGGGCCTGTGAAAACGGTGGCGGATCTGAAGGGGCGCACGGTCGCGATTCCGAGCCGCTTCTCCGATGAGCGGCTGATTCTGTTTCGGGCGATGAAAGTGTGGGGGCTGAAGCCGGGCGACGTGAAGATGGTGGAGATGGCGCCGCCGGATGTGTCGGGCGCGCTGGCGGCGGGAGCGATCGACGGGTTCGTGATGGGCGAGCCGTTTCCGTCGATGGCGGAGATGGGTGGATTCGGGCGAGTGCTGTTTCAGGCTCGCGATTACTGGCCGGATTACATGTCGTGCATTCTGGTGGTGCGGCAGGATCTGATCGACAAGCGGCCGGAGACGGTGCAGGTGCTGGTGGATGGGATCGCGCGCTCGGGGCTGTGGCTCGACAAGGGCAAGCCGTATCGCGAGGATGCGGCGGACTTTGTGGGGCGTTACTACTACAACCAGAAGCCGGCGCTGCTGCGATGGGCTCTGACCAAGCCGATGGATCGCGTGGTGTACAGCCAGCTGGCGCCGCGGAAGGCGGACTTCGATATGGTGCGCGATCTGATGATGGAAACTGGCGTGCTGAACAAGAAGATCGAGTTCAGGCAGTACACTGACACACGGTTTTCGGACAAGGCGTCGATCATGACGGCGTGGAAGTATGAGCCGGGGATTGCGGCGGCGAAGTAAAGATAAGCGAGGGAGAGAAGATGCAGCGCAGACGGTTTGTGCAGATGATGACGCTGGCGAGTGCGGGCACGCTGGCCGCTGTGGAACTGGCGGATGCCGAGGAGACGAGGACTGTTGCGTATCGAGTGAAGGGGTTCACATGCGTCACGTGCGCGGTAGGCCTCGAGACGATGCTCGGCAAGCAGAAGGGCGTGCAGTGGGTGAAGGCGACGTATCCCGAGGCGCTGGTGACAATCCGGTACGATGCTGCGAAGGTGAACGAGGCGGCGCTGCGGGGATTTATTTCGGAGCTGGGATTTACGGCCGAGGCGGAGCAGCGCAGCTGAATCTGTGGGCGCGCGACGCTGCGCGGGAACACGAACGACAACGGAGGAAATGGATGACAGCTACGCGCAACGACTTTGCCGCAATCGCCGATTCGCTAACTATGGCGCTCGATTTGAAGCAGCCGCCGGTGGCGATCTCGTTCAGCGCTGCGGCGCCGGAAGGGGTGCCGGCGCATTCCGGACGGGTTCCAGCCGGATGCCGATTCTGGCAGGATGCTGCGGCGGGGGCATTTGCGACAGCTGCGGCGGATCACTATCTTTGCGCGATTGGCGTCTACACGCATAACCTGCAACCTTCCCCGGAGCAGCAGACCGATTTGATGGACGCGCTGAAAGTCTTCGCAGACCTCGGGTATGTGCGCGAGGAGGACTTGGGGCAGATTCCGGTTCTGCAGTCGCAGCCGAAGTATGTTGTCTACGGACCGCTGGCGCGGGCGGCAGTTGCGCCGGATCTTGTGATGCTGTTCGTGAATTCGAATCAGACACTGATACTTTCTGAGGCGACGCAGCAGGTGGAAGGCCAGGTGGCGCCGGCGATGGGACGGCCGGCGTGCGCGGTGGTTCCGCAGGTGATGAACACGGGGCGCGCGGCGTTGAGTTTGGGATGTTGCGGGGCGCGTGCTTATCTGGATGTTCTCGAGGATGACGTTGCGGTCTTCGCGATTCCTGGCGCGAAGCTGGCAGAATATGAGGAGCGGATCGAGGCGCTGGCTAAGGCGAATGCCCTGCTGTCGCGGTTCCATCAGATTCGGCGGCAGGCGGTGGAAGAGGGACAGAATCCGACGATCAAGGATTCGCTGGCTGCACTGAGCGCGTAGGAGGGAGCGGTCGCAGGGCGGAGATTTTCCTGAGCCGCTTTGCGTACACTGCTTGCCATGGATCATTACGTCGAGCGAGTTGTCGATCTGATCGACCCCAGGGAAAACCATCTATACAACATGAGCGCCGATGAGGCGCGCAGGGTTCTGCTGGACGGCCCAGCCGAGAGGGCGCGGCAGATTCAGGGGTCGTTTGCGCTGCTGGCTAAGGTTGGGAAGACGGTGCGCATGGCGCGGTCGCTGGATCGGCCGATGCGGTATTTTTTAGCGAAGCGCCAGGAGGGGCCGGCGCTGATTGTCGCGTCGCGCATTGACACAATCTATGAGTGGCTGAAGGCGGAGGGGCTGGACGGGCAGTTTCACCCGAGCTACACACGCATGGTGCCGGCGCATCACGTGGTAGATCTGCAACTCATTGGTTGCCCTGATCCGGACCCGGTGTATACGCGGTTCTTCACGCCTGTCATGGGATCTCTTTCCGCGGATCTCGACGTTATAGGCAGAACCTATATCTCAGCGCTGGCGGAAGAAATCGCACAGTGGCTGCGGACGATTCCGGAACAGCAGCCGATAGGGGCATGCTTCTCGGGCGGGATCGACAGTGGCAGCGTATTTCTGACGACGTATCACGTGATGCGGAAGCTGGGGATGAGCCCGAGCCGGCTGAAAGCGTTTGTACTGGATCTGGGCGATGGGCCTGACGTGCAGCAGGCGCGGGCGCTTCTGGAGGAACTGAGATTGGGGCTGTTTCTGGAGCCGATTGAGGCCGATCCGGCAAGTCTCGATGTGGGCGAGACAATTCGTATCATCGAAGATTACAAATCACTGGACATTGAGTCAGCGACGATGGCGCTGGCGCTGGGACGGGGGATTCGGGCGCGCTATCCGAAGTGGCGATACCTGATCGATGGCGATGGCGGCGACGAGAACCTGAAGGATTATCCGATCGAGGAGAATCCGGAGCTGACGATTCGGAGCGTGATCAACAATCCGATGCTGTACCAGGAGGGCTGGGGGGTCGGGAAGATCAAGCACTCGCTGACGTACAGCGGCGGGCTGAGCCGGTCGTATGTGCGGACGTATGCGACGGCGCGGCATTGTGGGTTCGAGGGATTTAGTCCGTATACACGGCCGGAGGTGATTGCGGTGGCGGAGGCGATTCCGTTCATCGAGCTGACGCAATACGATGTGGAGCGGCTGTACGAACTGAAGGGCGAGATAGTTGCGCGGGGGGTGAAGGCCGTGACGGGGATGGAGATGCCGGTGTTTCCGAAGCGGCGGTTTCAGCATGGGGCGTTGTCGCAGGATGCTCTGCGGGCGCGGCTACCGCAGCGCGAGGCAGAGTATCGCGAGCAGTTCCTCGCGCTCTACCATTGAGGGCTTCGTTGGCGGCTTATCCAGAAAACACTGCGGCGCGCGATGCGTGGATCCTTGCGCGACGGGGGCTGCGGAACGCGGTCGATCCGCGGCGGCCATGGTTTTTTTTTGTCGAGGAGGAACGGAGCGCGGGGGGGGAGATTTTGCCGGTAGCGACGGTCTTTCTGACGAATCGCGAGTGCCCGTGGCGCTGCCTGATGTGCGATCTGTGGAAGAACACTCTGGAAAATGTAACCGCCGCTGGTGCAATTCCAACGCAGATCGATTACGCGCTGGAGCAACTGCCGGCAGCGCGGCAGGTGAAGCTCTACAACAGCGGGAGTTTTTTTGACCGGCGGGCGATTCCACTGGAGGACCATGCTGCGATTGCCGCGCGGGTCGGGGGCTTTGAACGGGTGATTGTTGAGTGCCATCCGGCTCTGGCAGCGGCGGACTGCTTTGCATTTCGGGATCGCCTGCATGGGCGGCTGGAAGTTGCAATGGGACTGGAGACGGTGCATCCGGAGATTCTGAGTCGGCTGAATAAGCGAATGACGCTGGAGCAGTTTCG
>Ga0181525_10004291_pt1 | contig 11001 bp, 11 predicted proteins | sample PEATcosm2014_Bin_48_FD_121100 | JGI IMG/M metagenome (GOLD analysis project Ga0181525, IMG submission 121100) | Peatland microbial communities from MTU Mesocosm Facility, Houghton, MI, USA - PEATcosm2014_Bin06_10_metaG | ecosystem: Environmental > Terrestrial > Soil > Wetlands > Peat | place... | reverse complement strand
CCAGGTCACGGTGCTCGTCCGGGATGCCGGGCCCGGAATCGTCCACCGTCAGCGTCACCTCCGCCGGATATCTTTGCCACACCTCCACCGCCGCTGGAATATCCGCCGCAATATTCCCCGCGCCCGCAATCGGCCCCGTCCCGCTCGTCCACTCCACGTCCGTCGATCCCGCCACCGCCAGGCTCGACGCATAAAAATGACAGTAGGAATAAGTAACCGCTCCAGTATTGTCGACCAGCGCCCCATCCCGGTTCGCGTAGCCTTTATCGTTCACCATCGTGATCGCCGTCGCCGCCCGTCGAACCGGAACCCGTCATAATTCAAATGCGCCTCAGCGTTATAAATCTTGATGTCGCCCGGCCCCGGCGCGCTCTCATCCACATAAAATCCCAACGGCTGCGTCCCCTGCGGAATCATCGAGTCCGCTTCCATGTTCGCGAACACCAAGTGATCGCTAGTCCCCTGCACATACACGCCATACTGATCGAACCAATTCACGAGGAAATGCTGAAACGTCAGCCACGACTTCCCATTCACATTGATAACGGGAACATTGCTCAGCGCCATCGGCACGATCGGTTCGTTGTAATACGTCGCCGGATTCCCCACCGAATAAACGTACACATATCCATTCGCCAGATAAAAATCCCACTGCGCCGTCAGATTCGACGACAGCGCCGCCACCTTCTGTCCCCAGATCGATCCAAACAAACAAAAATTAATCGCCGTGTAAGTCGACGGCACCGCCGCTTTCCACGCGTTCCCCGTCACCAGCACCCATGCCGTTGTCGGCACCGCGTAATATCCCGTCAAGTTCGGTGCCGCCCCGGTCCCATAAGCGTCAAACGTAATCGGACTCCCCGAACTCCCCGAAGAAGGCGGCGTCAAACTCTCATTCCAAACATCGCCACGCTTGAACAGAATCGAATCCCCCGGGTTGAACGTCTGCGCATTCACATGCCCAATCGTCTGCCACGCCGTCGCAGAAGAAGTCCCGCTGTTCGCATCGTTCCCCGTACTAGAACTCACGTAATAAGTCGTCGCCGAAGCCCTGGCGCCAATCATCAACAGCAGCACAACCAGCCCTGTCATCCTGAGCATGCGCCCTGTCATCCCGACTGCAATTGATTCTGTCATCCTGAGCGAAGCGAGACGATTCGCGAAGCGAATCGTCTCGCGCAGTCGAAGGACCCCTTTCCCCTTCGCGCTCTCACCAGCTTCGATAGGAACTCTCACGACATTTCTCTCCATGCTTTGCTTTCTTCCAGCAAAAAAGCCGGGTGCCCCATCTCTCGCGCTCTTTGCGAGAAGTGGGGACCTCGGCTCATCCCCGTTTCCAATAAAAAAGGCCACCAGCTCTCGCCGATGGCCCAGCCCACATCGCCAACTTCACCCTTCTCGTTCCGCCTCGTCCTGCACCGCGTCCGCACTATCTCCCGTGTCGTAATTCGTCAGCCCGGCATTCGCCGAAGGCGCCGGTCCAGGCTGCGTCACTCGGCTCTCCGAAGCTGCCGGCGCAGGCAACTGCCCACCGTCGATTTCCGCCCCCCTCCAGTTGACCGTCGGATTCCGGTCGCTCTGCTCAAAAGCCTGTGTCGTGGCTGGTTGTGCCGCTTCCGGATTAATCGCATCGCTCATACTTGTGTCTCCTTGTAAGAAATGTCTTTGCAACAGTTGCTGGTGCTCTGTTACGGATTGTCATCCCGACCGGAGCGTCCCATTCCCGAAGGGAATAGGATGCGGAGTGGAGGGACCTGCTGTTCTCCGCACCGCTGAACTCTGGACCGCGCTAGTGAATCTCCCACGCCATGATCGTCGCCTCCGTCGGATTGTCCGCCGGAATCGTAATCCCGTTATTCAGCGTCCCGCCCGCCGTCACGCTCTCGGCCGTCCCGCTGCTGCCCCCGACAAACGTGAACCCCGCCGAACTTCCGCCATAAATCTGCGCGCACGAACTCGTGCAGCTGCTCGTGATCGCCAGGTAATATTTCCCCGGCTGCAGCGTCGCGCTTGCACTCCAGCTCAGGGTCTTGTATCCCGTACTCGCTGCAAACCCTGTCCCGGCCGTGTTCCCAATGTGTGCCACGATGTTCCCCGAGCTGTTCAGCACCCCAATGTCATACGTATTGCTCGTGTTGTCCGCCGTGGAAACGTCGTAGGTCACCTGCGTCGTGGTCAGCGGAAACGTCAGCACCACGCCCCACAGCTCCACCTTATTCGCCGTGCTCGAAAAGCTGATCGCGGTCCCTATAGTATTCGTCGTAAACCAGGGAATCGAATACGCTGCGCTCGTGCTCACATTCGACCCCGGCATATCCAGAAACATCTGCACCGTCGCGCTCCCCGAGCTAGCCTGCAGCACTCGCCCCAGAATCTGCGTCCCGACCGGCCGCGTCGCTCCCGCATCGTGGCATAAAGGATAAGCGCCGCTGTTCGCCGTGCTCGATGGCACAACGTAATCCCCCACCACCGTCGCAGTCCCATCGAAGCTGCAATACGCCGACCCCGCCCGCGCCAGTGTCGCCAGCCCCGACGTTCCTGCATTCGCGATCACCACTCCAATCGCTCCGCTGCTCAGCGCGCTCGAAGACACCATCGCGCATCCCGCCGTCGTAAGCACTGCCAGCCCGTTGATCACCGTCCCAGTCGTCGCGTCGTTACACAGCTCATAACTTTCGCTGGCAAACTTCCCCAGCTCAAATCCACTTCCGCTCGCCGAATTTCCCGCCACGTAAACCGTTCCCGGCCGCAGTCCCGTTCCGCTCCCGGAGTTGAAGCTGCCGATGTTGTACGTCTGATCGGTCCAGGGCTTCCAATTACTGCTCGCATCCACCACCCACTTCAGCCCGCTGTTTACCCAGAGTCCCAACCCCGGCGCTGTTCCCGACGCCGAATTCTCGCTGCGCACCACTGCATAGTTGTCCGTCCCGTCGTACCCCAGCGAGGTCCTCTGCCACGTCGAGCTGTTCGTATAACTCGAGTACACATGCAGGTTCTGCGGATTCGCCGTAGTCTCCCCCACCACAAACTGCCCCACGTCGTATCCATCTTCCTGAAGTAGATTCGAAAAATAAGAGCTACTCGCCGCCGTCGCCACTTTCACCGGCGTTCCGGCATTCGCCGAAATGTAAAAGTTCCCATCGTTCGAAATGCCCAGCGCCGATGTCCCCGCTGCCGCCGCCGCCATCGCCGTCCCCGGAATCGGCGAACTCACCATCCACGGCCCCGCCACCAGCAACTGCCCATTCACCGTCAGAGTTCCGCTCACGTTCACCGGCACGTTGAATGTCTTACCCGAAGCCGTCAGCCGCTCCAGAAAATTCGCATTGTCGCCTACATTTCCAATGTACTGAGAGATTGAGACCGGCGCTCCAAACGCCAACTGCGCCCCGTTCGCCGAGGTCGCCACCGAATTGTCCAACCCAATATAGGTATCGCTAGCGTCAAAACTCGGCCGCATTCCGCCCGTGGCCAGCGTCTTCGCAGGATTTGAATCCACCAGCGTGATCTTATGGCCGCCGTTGACGTTGCCGTACAACCCCTGCTCGAAGATCAGCCGTCCCTTTTCCCCCGGTGTATCCGGAGCGTTATACGCCCCCGTCTGCAACAACGTGGCTCCCGCTTCCGTGCCCGCCGCGTTCTCCCCGCAGGAAAGCCACGCTCCTCCCGATGTATTTACGCACTGCTGCGCAAAGAATTTCGGCAGCAGGCTCCCGAAACTGCTCACCACCTGGCTTACCGGGTTCGCTGCCGAGTTCGCCACATTGTCCCCGAAGCGATCAAAGTGCACTCCCGATGGAACCGGGCTTATGCCGACCGCATCTCCGGGAGTCGTATAGATCACCGAGCCGTTCCAGAAAGTAAGCGCTGGCCAGTACGTCGGCGGGATCGTAACCGTATAGCTGGACGTGCTCGCCGAAGCCGTGTCGGTAAAAGTGCAGATGTTCGTCGAGCCCACCGCCGAACAACTCGCCCCCACCGTCAAGCCCGTGGCCACCGATCCGCAAGTGGTCGCCGCACCGCCACCGCAAACCGCCGTATACGGCGCAGGACCATTCGCCGCGCCCGTAGTCCGGATCACGTCATACGTCACCGTCCCCGTCGTTCCAAATTGTGGCCACACCACCGGAATGCTCCCCGATCCGTTCGTGAGCGCAATCCCGGCCAGGAACGGCGCGCTATAGCCATACGTGGAACTGTGCGCCGCGATGTAGTAGTTGTATTGCGTCGATCCCGTGTTCGCGAAAACCGGCGCCGATCCCACCGGACCTGTCGAGTTCTTGACGGAAGCAAATCCTCCCTCGACGATCAGCCCTGCTTCGCCCACGCCCAGCGGGTTGCTCCCCGCGCAACCCGCCACTTCGCCGTATACGTTATCTAATTCCACGTTCGGCTCATTGCCGTAACTCGCACTTGATCGCACCGCGAATTGCGCCTGCGACTGAATCACCGAATCCGAAATCCGCAGCGTATTCGCATTCTGGTTGTCGACTCCGTTCGCCCCGCAATTCAGATTCATGTTCGCGTTCTTGATGTACATCAGCCCCGCGTTCCCGCTGCCGCCCGCCCCTTTGATCGCGACCGAACAGAATGTCGTAGTGCAGTGGTACCAGCGCGCGTTATACGCCGAGAACCCATCGATGACCGCAGCCTGGTCGTTATCCACCTGGATCAACGAACCGAACGAACTTCCGCTGCTCTGCGACCCTATGGGATTTGGATTCGCCGCCCCTATGCCGATCAATCGTGTCTTCTGTCCCGCATCCTCGATCATCGGAAAATTGCAGTTGTTACACCCAGCCTGCCCTGTGAAGTTGCTGATCGTCACATCCCAGACATTGCTGGGAAGCGCCGTACTGCCCACGAATAAACAGCTATCGGGCATACTGCACGTTATGATCGACCCCGCGAAGTTGATCGTCATGGAAGGGGCCGGAACCGTCACTCGCGCCTGCCACGTATATTGCCCGGGCGGAACCATCACTGTCCCCGCCTCCACCGCGCTGCTGCTCACGCTCGAGACAAATGGTGCGGCATTGATCGCCTCCTGCACGCCTTGCGACGCCGATCCAATCGTGTAACCGGCGGCGTGACTGTTCACGGCTGTGAAAGTGATGGTCCCGTTTGATCCGCCCGCCTGCGTGCATGTGCTCGCCGTGATCAGCGCCGCCTCCGGTGTCCCCACGCCTGCGATGTAAACATAGGTCTGCGCATTGATAAAACTGACGGCCACAAGACCCCGCGGGCAAGGAGTCAGCGTCACCGTGTTCGCTCCCACCGCCAGAGTTCCCGTCGGATTCAGCAACCAATTGTCGCTGGGCGTCACATAGCGAATGCCGCTGAGGTTGTTCACGCTGAACTGCGTGCCCGCCGGCTGCGCAATGTTCTGGCTTGCCGAGGGCGTCACCGATACGCTGCCCGTTCCCCCGCTCACATTCGCCGGCGCATATTGCCCGGAGGACGAAGAATACGTCAGCACCTGCCCATTCGAAGGCGCAGCCGATCCCACCGGCACGCTTTGAATCTCGGTCGCGTTCGCGCTCGATCCGCACGATCCCCACGTCCCATTTCCCAGCAGGCAGTTCAACGACGAAGCCACTCCACTCCCCAACTCACCAGTCGGCACTAGTCCGCTGACCAGGTCCGCCTTGGCCGCCGCTGACGAATCGACGTACTGCTTTGGAGCAGCCTGAAGAGGCGCAGTCGGATTTCCGCTCAGCGTCAGCGTTCCTGACATCGTCCCGCCCGCCGTCGGCAAATAATTTCCCGCTCCCACGCCGGCCACCGAATTATCGACATAAGCTTTGTTCGCGACGTCGCCTGTCCCCACCGGCGTAGGTACATTCGGCGGCACCGTAAAACTTTTTGTTCCTGTCACCGTCTCCGTGCCCGCCAGGTGCACCACCGCGTTGTCGTTCGCCTTGCCCGCCAGCGCCGTATTCACATACTGCTCTGACGCGGGCGGTGCTGCCGTTCCCGACCCCGGCGTAGTGCGCACCTGCGCCAAAGTCGCCGGAGAACTCGTCGGCACCACCCAGTATTCCGTTCGCACCTCACTCGGCTGAAGTTGGTACACCACGGTGAAGTACGTATTCGGTGGATTCGCTCCCGCGTTCGGAGCCAGCGCCACGTTCAACGCGCCGCCCGTTCCCAGCGTCACGTCCAACGAACCCGGCGCCACCGCCGTCCCGTCCGCCGCCACAAATGCCGGCCACGTAATCACCAGGATCCCTTGCGCCGCGCTGCCGTCCGCCATGTACACGGTATCGACCACGCTGGTCAGAGCAGGCCCGCTTTGGGGGGAGGGCGAAGCCGCGCGCGGTAACCCCTTCACCGCACCCGGCTTCGCCGTGGGGGAAATTGCCGGCTTTCCCGAGGAAGCTTCTTCTCGCGCCGCAACCCGCACGCTCATTGCCATCACCACCACTGCCAGCGCCAAATAAAAAAGCCGCCCCGTCGGGCGGCACGCCTCAAACATACTTCCTCCTAAACTCGTCCCACGTTTTACTCTGTCACCCTGATTACTCTGTCATCCTGAGCGAAGGTTGTGCTTCACGAAGTGAAGCACAACCGCAGTCGAAGGACCCCTACCCCGCCCGCACCCCATCGGCCCCGGCAAGTCATTTCTACCACCGACCCTCACTCCCGCCCCTGCAAAAACTCCTCCACGCTCCGCACATAAACCTCGGCGAAATCCGCCGCCGGCCGCCGCCCCTCGATCAAATCCATCGCGTCATCGACGGTCCATCCCATCACACCCAACAACGCCAGCGTCATCATCGGCGCACGATGCACCCCAGCCGCGCAGTGTATAAAAATCTTCGCCTCGTTTTTCTCCAGCGCCCCCAGCGCAAACTCCACACCCCGCGCAAATACCTCCGGAGGCTTCGGCTCAAAATCATCGTCCACCGGATTCCAGCAAACCTCAACCCCGTGCGGCTCCGCCAGCGGCGTGTCGTCAAACTCGATCTGCATGTCGATGATGTGCGTGATCCCGGCGCGCGCCACCGCCGCCATGTTCTCCGCGTTCCAGATCCCGCCCCCGACCCCGATCCGGTCGGTTACCCACGTGATGTCCATTCCCACTCTGCGTCCTATGCCGCGAAATTTCCTGACAGCTCGAAGATTCTGGAGCGACTCGCCCGTCGCGGGGTCAACTGCCGGAAATGCAGCCAGCAACTTTCGCCAGTTCAATCCCGCGCGCGGCGAAACCGAGAGCGCACTCGCTTCGCCCGTCTCTCCACTCCAGCCCTTCATTCTACGGTATCCTCTCCGCGAACTCCGCGGACGCTCTTCGCGATCTCCGCGCTTAACTTACTCTGCTCGCTCACCCGGAATCGGCTCTTTCCCGGGTTCGCCATCCGAGTCCTCCCCAACTTCTTCAGACTCCGCCGCGCATTTCGCGCCGGTCGTCAAAGGCAACGCAGGATCGTCCTCGCAAACCACCGGCTCCAGAGGAAGTCCCATTCGCGTCAGCAGCGTGTGCGCCAATGTGGTTTCAATCGGCCGCACCGAGGTTTCCTCCGTCGCCGGATACAACCCCACCGCCTCGAACAAATACTTCGCGGTCGCCAGTTGCCCGGTCATGGCGACCTTGATCACCTCGATCGCGATTTTCCTCGCCGATGCCCCAACCAGGTTGTTGATGTTTTCCCGCACCTGCACCATGTCAACCGCCGACGTCGTCGCCGCTTTTTGCTTCGCCGCCGTTAGCTTCTTCGACGCCGCGTTCTTCTCTGTCCCTTTGCCTTTTCCCTTTGCTTTCGTCACGCTCACGCCTCGCTCTCCCAAGAAAACTGCCAGCATGGGCAACAAGCGTTCTGCGCCTGCAGCATATGCAATTGCACCCCAAAATACGAAAGGCGCGCTTTTCAGCGCGCCTCGCTAGAGTATTGCTTAATTCTCAATTCTATAAAACCATTATATCATACTGCATAGGGCAACTGTGACATTTTTTGAAATTTATTTTCTCCACGTTTTCAACCACTTGCGCAAATCACACCCCCTTCTCCCTCTTGACAACTTTTTCCACAGGCCTTTTTTAGCGATCTCGCCGGTCATAGCGTTTCCTCCTTCGTCTCGGGCAGCCGATCCAGAAGCTCTGCCTTGAGAAACGCTTCGCTCAGTTCGTCGATCAGGTCTGGAAGTCTGCGCAGGAGCGTCCTGCGCGTGCAGTGCAATATCCGCGCCGCCGCCTCGTGGTCATACTCCTGCAGGCAAACCCGCGCGATAATCTGCCGGTCAAACTCCTCCAAGTGGTCCAGGCATCGCTCCATGTCATGCAGAAAGATCACTCGAGATTCGAACGTAGTCGCGGTATAAGCCGTAATCTTCGCGCGGAATAACTCCCGGCCAAGCAACGACGGCAACCGTCCCGCTTCCAGCGACCACTGCATGTAGCGCCGCAGCAACGCGAAGGTTTTCTTTCGGTATAGCCAAATGTCAGGGTCGCGATCCAGACTTACATCCCAATCGTCTCCCTCAGCGATTCCCGCCTGAGCGTCTGCCGATTCCGGTCGTGCCGGAAAGCTATGCACCGGCAACGCTTCCAAAGAGGCGACTTCCCCAGAAGGCTCGTTGCAGCTACGTTCTCCCGATAGGCCGGTCGCTTGCCGCATCCTGAGCGCCTTCTCCGCCGGATCATCCCCGTCCGCCTCTGCCCCAATCCAATCCACAATGCCTCTCATGCCACACCTCCCGTCACATCAAGATCCTCGTCATAGTCCTCAAAGCTTTCCATTTGGCGGTCATCCATGCCCCATCGAGGTCCACTGGGCATCCGCGCCCCTCGCACGCCCTTTCGCTCATAAGACACCGGCGGCATTTCGGCCATCTCTTGCGCGCACTTCGCGCAATACACTTGCCCTCCGCCCGTGGGCCGCAGCCACAAGCCTCCACAGCGTTCGCAATACTTCAGCTCGAATTGCGACTCTTTCGCAGAACTGGTCTCGCTTGCCTTCATGTTCATCACTCCTCCTGAGGCGCCGGGTTCCAATTACGAACCAGGACGGGTTGGCGTGCGCTTTGCCGCAGCCCGGAGGCTGTGGCCGAAAAAAAAAGCCCTGCGCCAGTCGCCGCTCCCAGAGCGGAAACCGAACGCAGGGCTCGTTTCTCTTACGATGACCTGCCTGCTATTTAGTTGTCGAGCTTACCCGGTTGCACTTGCTAACCGGGCGTGCCGCCGGCAAATCGCTTAACCCCATCTTGCCGGCAACTGTTTATGGTTCAATCGCCAGGCCGCGGTCCAGCATGGAACTGGAACCGTGTTGGCGAAAAAATCCTTCCTCGTAGCCGGATTTTAAAACCCGGCCATTCTGTACCACCACGCTGATGCGTCCGCTGAAATTCACAGACCGGAGCAGGCGCTCCATGGCCGCGGAGAGCACCTCAGCCCCCCGCACCTTCCTCCGAAATTCGACGAAGTCCTTTTCTTCGTTGCAGTTATCCTCGCTACTCATGGCTGGCGTTCCTGAAAAACTGAATTGGGTTGTGCGACTCTCGCGATCCTATAGCTGCAAAAAATCGGAGTCAAGGTTGATATACCCAAAGGGCTGTGGAAATCTTTTTTTTGTTAGCGTATTGCTATAGGCCCCATGCTATACTCCGAGCTATGAAATTCCGCGTGCTGCAAGATAACCTGCGCAATACTCTTTGGGAACGCATCGATGAAGGCGATCTGACCGGCCTCCGCCTGGCGCAACAGACGGGATTCAAGCAGGCCCATATCTCCAACTTCCTGAATCGGAAACGCGGCTTGAGCCTTGAGGGCATGGACCGGGTCCTGGCCGTCCAGCATCTTTCCGTCCTCGATCTGCTCGATCCCTCCGAGGTCAACAAGCGCGCGTCCATCCTGCCCCCCAGCAACGACGACTTCCAGAACGTCCTTCTGACCGATAGCGCCGTTGCCGCCACCCATCCCCTCATCACCAGCATGAACGTCAAGGAAATCCTGAAATTCAAGAAAAGCTTTCTAAAGAAGCTGAAAGCGGAAACTGAAGGCGACCGCGAGCAATGGGAGCGCTTCGTGCTCATCAAAGTCGACGCCCGCGAAGGCATGAGCATGTACCCGCGCCTGCTGCCCGGGGCCACGCTGCTCATCGACCGCCACTACAATTCACTTAAACCCTACCGCAAGGGCGAGTTCAACATGTACGCCGTGCTCAAAAACGAAACTTGCACCGTGAAATACGTGGAAACAGCCGGCCAGCACCTGATTCTGCGGCCTCATAACCAGGCTTATCCCATTGAAGTCATGACCATGGAAGATGGCAAGACCGCTTCCGACTACCTGGTCGGCCGCGTCTGCCATGTGGGGATCGAAACCTAAAACCAGTGGCCAGTTGCCAGTTGGCAGTGGCCAGTCAACCCTAATCTGCACTGGGCACTGAACACTGGCCACTGGCCACTACTTTTCCGCCAGGCTGTCGAACATTTTCCACAGCTTGTCGGCGGTCGCCCGGTAGATCACATAGCCGCTGCCGGCATCGGTGGTTTCCCGAAACAGTAATTCCCCGCGACCGTCCCCGTCGGCATCGACTGCGTCGATCAACTCCAGCCGGGGAGTCACGTCCAGGTGAAACGTGTCGGTCACTCCCGAATAAATTTTCAGCAAGTTGCCATAGATGTCGGTTCGGGCTACCAGCGTGATGTTGTAAGTCTCTGGCGCAGTTGTGGATGCAGGCGACGGCGGAAAATGCGCTTCGGCGCTAAAGATCATCACCGGCTGAGTGTTTCCCCACACGTCGAAAGCATGAAACTGCGTGTTCTCGAAAATGGGCTGCGCCGGTTTTGCCGGAGCCTTGTGCCGCGCGGCACTGGTTTTCGCAGGCGGAGGCGTGGCAGGGATGCGGTTCCTCTCCAGCGCATTGGCGTAGGCGCGAACTTCATCCGCCGCCAGCGCCAGTATCTGCTGCCGCCGATCGTCTTCTTCGCCCGTCTTAAAATAAAACTTGTAGGAATGCGGATCGGGTCCGCCGCCGTCGGAAATGGCCGGGATCAGTT
>Ga0181525_10004290_pt1 | contig 11001 bp, 7 predicted proteins | sample PEATcosm2014_Bin_48_FD_121100 | JGI IMG/M metagenome (GOLD analysis project Ga0181525, IMG submission 121100) | Peatland microbial communities from MTU Mesocosm Facility, Houghton, MI, USA - PEATcosm2014_Bin06_10_metaG | ecosystem: Environmental > Terrestrial > Soil > Wetlands > Peat | place... | reverse complement strand
TGTTGCAGCGTGCAAAGTTCAGCTTGTTATCTTTAATCATGTGTTGACGCCGGCTCAGGAGCGTAATCTCGAACGTTTGATTAATTGCCGCGTACTGGATCGTACCGGTCTTATCCTTGATATTTTTGCTCTGCGTGCCCGCAGTTTTGAAGGAAAGCTGCAGGTGGAACTGGCTTTTTTAAAGCGGCAATCCACACGTCTTGTGCGCGGCTGGACACATCTTGAGAGGCAGCGCGGCGGTATCGGATTGCGAGGCGGTCCTGGTGAAACCCAGCTTGAAGTAGACAGGCGTCTGCTTCGTAATAAAATAAAGCAGATTACAGCAAGCCTTGAAAAAATTCGCAGACAGCGCAGTCAGGGTAGGCGGGCACGTAGAAGAGCAATTGTTCCTACCGTGGCAATCGTGGGTTATACCAATGCCGGTAAATCAACCTTGTTCAATCGTCTGACCGGCGCAGATGTTTATGCTGCCAATCAGTTATTTGCCACACTGGATCCAACTTTGCGCAGAATGGATTTTCCTGAATGCGGTCCAGTCATTCTTGCAGATACAGTCGGTTTTATCCGTCATTTGCCGCATGATCTAGTGGAAGCCTTTCATGCAACGCTTGAAGAGGTCAGTGAAGCAGATTTATTGCTTCATGTGGTTGATTGCAACAATGAGAACAAGGATGCTCATATTGAGCAAGTAAATAATGTTCTCGAAACCATTCATGCTGAGACTGTTCCGTGTCTTCTGGTTTATAACAAGATAGATTTAAGAGCAGATTTAGAACCGAGGATAAATAGGGATGATGCTGGGCAGCCCGCCCGTGTTTTTGTTTCGGCTTATAAAGATATTGGAATGACAGAATTACTGGCTGCAATTGGTGAGCTGCTTGGGAAAGGGATAGTGAATAGAAAAGTAGTTTTACTGCCTGAACAAGCGAAGCTTAGAGCAGAGCTTTATTCGCGTCACGCAGTGACTTCTGAAGAAATTGATGAAGAAGGGCATTATCATCTGCAGCTTCGAATGCCAGCTGCGGATTTTTGCAAATTCTTTGGTGTATGATGTGGTCTATGCTACAGTCCGCGTGTCGCACGAGACCTCAATAGTGAGAATTCATATGGGAAAAAGTATTGTTATCTTAGGTAGTCAGTGGGGTGATGAAGGCAAGGGCAAGATTGTGGATATGCTCATGGAGCAAGCCTCAGTCGCCGTCCGTTTTCAGGGCGGTCATAATGCAGGTCATACGCTGGTCATTGATGGTCAAAAGACCATATTGCGATTAATCCCATCCGGTATTCTTCATGGTCATGTGCAATGTCTGATTGGCAATGGCGTGGTTTTATCCCCGACCGCTTTACTGGAAGAAATTGAAGAGCTGGAGCGTCGCGGTGTGCCTGTTACGGAGCGTTTGCGTATTAGCGAAGCCTGTGTGCTTATTCTTCCTTATCATGTTGCACTTGATCGTGCGCGTGAACAGGCCAGAGGCAAGTCTGCCATTGGAACAACAGGGCGGGGTATCGGCCCAGCTTATGAGGACAAGGTGGCGCGCCGGGCATTACGCTTTGGTGATTTGTTTAATGAAAAACGTCTGCGTGAAAAACTGGAAGAAGTGCTTGCCTATCACAATTTTGTTTTGCAGCAGTATCATGGGCATGAGCCTGTCGATCTTCCCTCCTTGCTCGATAACCTGAATATGATGGTGCCAAAGTTAAAGCCCATGCGTGCAGACGTTGCTGCCATGCTCAATGAATATAAAGAGCAGGGAAAGAACATGTTATTCGAAGGGGCCCAGGGCACTATGCTTGATATAGATCATGGTACATATCCCTTTGTGACGTCTTCTAATACCGTAGCAGGTGCGGCCAGTGTTGGAAGCGGGTACGGTCCCAGGCATCTTAACTACATATTAGGCATCACCAAGGCTTATGCAACCCGTGTGGGTTCTGGGCCTTTTCCAACGGAATTGTCAGATGAAACGGGCAAGCATTTATCCACCATGGGTAATGAGTTTGGTTCAGTGACAGGCCGTCCGCGTCGTTGCGGCTGGCTGGATATGGTGGCTTTGCGTCGGTCAGCCCAGTTAAATAGTTTTTCAGGCTTATGCATTACCAAGCTCGATGTGCTGGATGGCTTGCCGGCAGTCAAAGTTTGTGTAGGCTATAAATTAAATGGCAAGGAATGCAAGTATCCGCCGATTGAAACCGAGTTGTTTGCAGAATGCGAGCCTGTTTATGAAGAATTACCAGGATGGACAGAATCCACCTCGCGGATTAGAGCCTTTAATGATTTGCCAGTAAACGCGCAGCGTTATCTTTTGCATATTGAGGAATTGGCCGGTATTCCAATTGATATTATTTCAACAGGGCCTGATAGAAAGGATACAATCATGCTGCGTAATCCATTTGAAGCAGTAGAAATGGATCCGTTTATTGCCGAGGAGAGGACTTGAACCTCCACGGGGTTTCCCCCACAGGCATCTGAAACCTGCGTGTCTACCAATTCCACCACCCCGGCCTTTTGCATGTCATGGACATGACATGCAGAGAGCGCACTTTATACTTGCCGTCATTTTTTTTCAACAAGACAGGAGGATTTTTTTTGCGTGGGGCAAAGAAGCAAAAATTACCCGAGACAAATAACTTTGGACTGCGCGGTGTTGGTAAGCAAATTGCCAGACATCTTGCGAGACTGGATATTTTTTCCGTAGAAGATATCTTACTGCATCTGCCTATGCGATATCAGGATCGTACCCATATAGAGCCGATTCGCAAGCTCATTCCCGATCGTGAGGCGGTTGTAGAGGGTGTGATTAAAAATATTTCGTCGCCGCAAGGCGGCCGCACTCGGCTTTTATGCGAGTTAAGAGATGAGACGGGCGTGATTTATTTGCGCTTCTTTCATGTATTAACTTTTCAGACTGATGTGCTAAAAGCGGGATCGCGTTTGCGCTGTTATAGCATAGTCCGACTGGGCCCGAGAGGGCTTGAGATGATACATCCTGAATTTCAAGTCATAACTGAAGGCAGGCAAATTCCCATCGAACAGCATTTCACTCCTATTTATCCGGCTACAGAAGGCTTAAGCCAGTATACGTTGAGGAAACTTGCGGGTAATGCACTGGAATGGATGGGAAGCAAAAATACTTTTAATGAATTATTGCCGGCATCGCTTTTGCAATCACTCACTTTTCCAACTTTGCAAGAAGCATTGCAATTCGTGCATAAACCCCCTCGCACGGCCGGTATGTCTCTTTTACAGGATAATAAAACGCAGCATCAAAAAAGATTAGTGTTTGAAGAATTGCTGGCGCATCGTATTAGCTTGCTGCAAGTCAAGCAGACGTTTCAAGCGCAGCGAGGTATGGCATTTTCGCGTGAATTAACGCTATTCCAGCAATTTCGGAAAAACCTGCCATTTCAATTAACTCAGGCACAAGAGCGTGTCATCACTGAGATTAGCAAAGATTTGTCGTGCTCATCTCCTATGCTGCGTCTTGTTCAGGGTGATGTGGGTTCAGGTAAAACTGTCGTTGCAGCGCTTGCCATGCTGCAGGCGGTAGACAATGGTTATCAGGCTGCCATGATGGCACCCACAGAATTATTGGCTGAGCAGCATTATCGTGTTTTTAGACGCTGGCTGGAACCGCTGGGGGTGAAGATTGCATTTCTTTCCGGGAGTGTAAAAGCGCGAGAGAAAAAAGCAGCGCTTGCTGCCATCAGAAATAATGAAGCACAGATTATTCTAGGCACGCATGCACTGTTTCAGAAGGAAGTTGATTTTCCGGCGCTAGCATTGGTTGTCACAGATGAGCAGCATAGATTTGGTGTGAATCAACGTGCCCTGTTTCGCGAGAAGGGACTGCAAATGGAATATCACCCGCATCAAATGATTATGACTGCAACACCTATTCCGCGTACTTTAGCCATGAGTTTTTATGCAGACCTTGATTGTTCTGTCATTGACGAACTTCCGCCGGGCAGAACACCTGTTATCACTAATGTGCTTGCAAATACAAGGCGAGATGAAGTAATTGCACGCATACGTGAAGCTTGTCATCAGGGCAGGCAAGTATATTGGGTATGTCCGCTAATTGAAGAATCAGAAGTGCTTGCGTGTCAGGCAGCAACTAAAACAGCAGAAGAATTAAAATTATTATTACCCGAATTAAAAACAGGATTGATACACGGACGCATGAATGCTTCTGACAAGGAAGCTGTCATGCGCAGTTTTCAGCAAGCAGAAATAAATTTACTGGTTGCAACAACAGTCATTGAAGTAGGTGTAGATGTTCCGAATGCAAGTGTCATGATTATTGAGAATGCAGAACGTCTCGGTCTTTCGCAATTACATCAATTACGCGGGCGTGTTGGGCGAGGAAAGGTAGAAAGCTATTGTCTTTTGCTTTATCAGCATCCATTAACAGATATTGCGAAACAACGCTTGACTGTCATGCGTGAAACAACCAATGGCTTCACCATTGCAGAGCATGATCTTGAATTACGCGGTCCAGGAGAAGTATTGGGAACAAGACAAACAGGAGAATTATCATTCCATGTTGCCGATCTGATGAGAGACAGTGATGTATTGCCTCAGGTTCATCAAGCGGCAGACCTTATCATGCGTGAACATGCGGAAATAATACAGCCGCTTGTTGCCCGCTGGCTGGGGAAAAAGAGTGAATATAGCAAGGTATAGTATTCAGATTTTATTTGCTAAGATAAGCGACTTTAAAATTTTAATTTTCATGACAGGGAGAAAAGGAATGAAGTCATTTTTTAAAAAATCAGTTATAAGCATTTTCGTTATGGGTATGGCTGGAACATCATTTGCAGACAATGCCTGTCTGCCTCGTCTGACGGGTTGGTTTGTTGGGGGTGAGGGTTTATATCTGCGTCCTGAAAATGGTGATCTCGATTATGTGACTGTTTTCCCTGTGGCAACGGCAAGCAGCGGTATTTTCCAGACGCAGAATATCTCTCTTGACTATCAGTGGGGCTGGCGTCTTTACGGCGGTATCAAATTTACCAGGAATGATGATCTGACATTAAGCTGGCTGCAAATACAAACATCAGACAATGATACAGTCAATATTCCATCTACTAATTTATCCGAGCCAAGGTGGCAGGGTATAGAAGCATGGAATAGTGCAACCGGCAAGGTGAGCTTCAAACTGGATGATGCGTATTTCGTCTGGGGTCATACCATAAACTTCAGAAATCCCTGGAGTGTGAGATTTGCTGCTGGTGTTGAGTATGCGAAAGTAAATAGCGATCTTACTATTACCGGAATAAATATCGGTGCTGCCCAGAATGGCACGGGTTTTGCAGGAAATAGCCGTTTCATAGGCGTTGGTCCCCATGTTGAATTTGATATGACTTATCACTTCCCATATAACATCACAGCATTTGGAGAAGCTAACGCTGCCTTATTGGTTGGCACACGTAAAATTTCGCAAAATGCAATTGACGGAATAGGCGGCGATACAGAACTGGATTCCACCAGCTTCTCAACGCGTCATGTTGTTGTACCTAAAGTTGGTGCGAGACTAGGGTTGAGTTATTCCTATTTATTTGGACAGACGGGCGGTGAAGGTGCTTGTCTTTCTGCTTTAACCGTTGATGCAGGCTGGGAAGTCGATTCTTATATCCATGCAATCGAACGTTCAGAAGGTGAGGACATCATAGAAGCGCCGGGGTTTGGGCGTGCCTTTTTCTTCGGTTTTGCAAATACCAAAACTAGCAATTTTAGTAACCAGGGTCTCTTTGTCGGCCTCAAATATAGTGCGGGCGTTCTCTAAAATATGTTGATTCAGTGAATCTCGCTCTGTCAGCCTGAATGGCATTACTTTTAAAAAGAGCATTGCGTATTCGCTATTGGTTGATTATTATAGAGCTTCAATACTAATCACGGTATATAACAGGGAGCATACGGATATGAAGTCTTTCTTCAAGCGAAGTGCAATTAGTTTGGTCGTATTAGGGATGGCTGGATCTGTCTATGCAGGCACGCCAAACCATAATTATTCCTCATGGTGTCCTCACGTTTCAGGCGCTTTCATTGGTGTTGAAGGTCTCGACTTACGACCAATGAATGGTGATCTTGACTACGTGACGGTTTTCCCAACAGCTGTAGGCGGTATTTTTAATACCAATCAGATTTCAACCTCATATAAATGGGGCTGGAGAGTTTATGCAGGTCTTAAAGTTACCGAAAATGATGATTTAACCGTAAGCTGGATGCAATTAAATACCAGCCAGAATAACTCAGTAGGACTGGGTGGTACAGATGCAGCGTCTCCTCGCTGGCTGTCTGAATTTGAAGACATCCTGGCTTGGAACTCGGTAAATGGCCACGTTACTTTTGATTTGAACGATGCTTATGCGGTTTGGGGACATACCATTTACTTCAACAACCCATGGAGCGTACGTTTTGCTGGCGGTGTGGAATGGGCACAACTCCACAGCAACATGACTGTTACAGGTGATAGCACTACAACTGCTGTTGGTGATGTTGGTTTTAAAGCCAAGAATAGCACCACCGGTGTCGGTCCAAGATTTGAAATAGACATGACCTATCACTTGCCTTACGGCTTTGCCTTGTTTGGAAATGGCAATGCTGCATTGCTGGTAGCTACTCGTGATCTTTCACTCTACCCAACCAACACAACGGAAACAGTCTTTGATTTCTTCGGCAGCAATTACTCAGACCGTCATGTTGTTGTTCCTAAATTTGGTGCACGTCTTGGTGCTAGCTATTCTTACACTTGGGGTCAAGCAGGTGGAGAAGGCTGCAGAACAACCACGTTGATGGTTGATGCTGGCTGGCAGGTTGAGTCTTACATTCATGCCATCGAGCGTCCTGATGATCCGGGATTCTCAACAATCCCAGCCTTGCTTCCAGTAACAGACGGTCATTTTGCTGGGACAAAAGTTAGTAACTTCAGCGATTCAGGCTTGTTCCTTGGTATTCAACTGGGTACCGACTGGGTCTAGTTTTAACTTAACCTCTAAAAATCCCGGCTCATTGAGCCGGGATTTTTTTTGTGTGTCTTAAAAGTTATGTTAAGGTTATGTTTCATTTCACGGACATGAGAATTGAAACATGCATAACGAATTTGCTGTCTCCCTTCCTGTAACCAGTTCTATTCCTGGTATTCTTTGGCCGGCGGTACCAACGCCTATGGTCGCGCAGTTACTATCGCAGCTTAATTATTTTTCCATTAGCGAAAGATTATCTGAATCCCAATTGTGGGATATGCAATTGGTGCAATTGCTGGAAGTTATTAATTTTGCGCGCAAGACAGTTCCTTATTATCAAGAAAAATTTGCGCATTTACCTGCTATTAGCAATGTTAATCAATTGCGTGATCTTTGGCAGCAGCTTCCTTTTCTCACCAGACACGATTTGCAGCAGGCGAAAGAAAGTATTTTTAGCAAGGAACCTTATCCTTCGCACGAGCCTTCAGAATTAATGACTTCTACTGGGTCAACAGGCATGCCGATTACGGTGAAAGGAAATATTGCGACACAATTTTTCTGGAATGCGATCACAGTCAGAGATCATCTGTGGCGCAGGCATGATTTTGACAAAACCTATGCAGTGATACGCTTTACTGAAAATCCTGCAGCGAAGCCGCCTTACGGTGCAGTGTTCGATAATTGGGGAGTTGCAACACATAGAGTTGTGACGACAGGAAAATGTTATCACCTGACTATTTGCACAACGGAAGAAGAAGCGAAATGGCTGCAACATGTGAATCCGCATTATCTAAATTGCAATCCATCAACACTGCGTGAGTTAACTCAGTATTTTGCTGAACACGGCGGTGTTCCATCTAACTTAAGCATGATACATACCAACAGTGAAATACTCGAACCTGATTTACGTAAAATGGTGCAGGAGGTATTGAAAATTCCGCTGATTGATACGTATTCCACGCGAGAACTGGGTTATCTTGCCTTGCAATGTCCTTTGCACGAACACTATCACGTTCAATCTGAAAATGTACTGGTTGAAATTATTAATGATGAGGGTAAGCCGTGTGAAATTGATGAACCAGGTCATGTTGTCGTAACAGGCTTGCATAATTTTGCTTCGCCTTTAATACGTTATTATGTCGGCGATTATGCAACTAAAGGCGAGCCTTGTTCGTGCGGCCGCGGATTGCCAGTTATCAAAAGAGTGCTTGGCAGGCAGCGTAACGTTTTAAAAATGCCGGACGGTCGCAAAATATGGCCTAGTTTTTCCAGCAATGGAATACGCTTAATGGATATGTTTTCTGGTGGCCAGTTTCAGGTGATACAAAAATCACTTTCTGAAATACATATTAATCTTGCGCATATTTCTCCATTTAGTGATGAGCGGGAAGCTGAGCTAAAAAAACAATTACAAATGGTATTCGATTATCCATTCAAATTTGTTTTTAATTATCTTGAAAAAATTGAACGCGGTCCTGGCGGCAAGTATGAGGATTTTAAATGTGAAGTTGCATGAACTTTATGCGTAATAAATTCCGCCTAATATTGCAGTGTGTTTTGCACCGGTAACAAGTGGAATATTACCGGGCAATCTATTTAATGTCTGCCGTGCCAGCCATGCAAACGCCATGGCTTCCATCCAGTCAGGATCTATGCCGTATTTTTTGGTGGAATCAACTGTAAATTGCGATCCTGCCAATGCCTGCAAACGTGACATTAAATAAGTATTATGAACGCCGCCGCCACACACAAGAATTTCACCATTATGCAAATACTGGCAAATGGGGGAGATAATGCATGCAGCAGTTAGTTCAACCAGTGTTGCTTGCACATCTACTGCGGAAATGTTGTTGTCGAAAATTCGCAAGTGATGATGAAGCCATTCAAGATTAAAATATTCACGTCCTGTGCTTTTTGGCGGCGGCAGCTTGAAGTAATTATCTGCGAGCATATTGCTTAATAATGCACGATGAACTTTCCCCTGAGCGCTCCACATGCCATCTTCATCATGATTTTTCTGATGATGAAGATGAATCCACGCATCCATTAATGCATTGCCAGGGCCAAGATCAAAACCAGCAGGTTCAGAGTTATTTTTCTGTAATAAAGTGACATTGGATATTCCGCCAATATTTACCACAGCACGATGATGATGAGTGGAAGCAAGCATGTGCTGATGAAAGGCTGGAACAAGCGGTGCACCTTGGCCGCCGTGTGCAATATCCTTGCGGCGAAAATCTGCAACAGTTGTGATGCCAGTTTCTGCTGCAATAGTGTTAGGGTCAGCGATTTGTAAAGTAAACCGAAAAGGTGTTTGTGGAGAATGGCGTATGGTTTGTCCGTGACTGCCTATGGCTTTAATGTCGTGCGGTGCGATGGATTCTTTATTTAACGTGGCATTAACAGCTTGAGCAAAGGCCTTGCCCAGTTGAATATCCAGTTCACCTAAACGGTGTATTTCATTTTCACCCTGCTGATAAAGTGCAAGAATTTTTTGCTTCACATCACTTGTATAGGGTGTGTAATGCGCAGAAATGACAGCAGGAAGGGATTGGCTAAAATCAACGAGTGCAGTATCAATTCCATCAGCACTCGTACCTGACATTAATCCTATATATAAATCTTTCATAAAATGCTCTCTTACATACGGCTCTTATTGTGCCATACTGCCCACCGAGAAAGAACATTTGGAAAACTGGAGTTTGATATGACAGCAATTGACGAAGCTTTATCCATCATTCGTCGTGGTACAGAAGAAATTCTGCTTGAAGAAGAATTGATCGCCAAATTAAAAGAAGGGCGGCCATTGCGTATCAAAGCAGGATTTGATCCTACTGCGCCTGATCTTCATTTGGGCCATACCGTCTTATTAAATAAAATGCGGCAATTGCAGGATCTTGGTCATGAGATCATGTTTTTGATTGGCGATTTTACCGGCATGATAGGCGATCCATCCGGTAAGAATGAAACACGTCCGCCATTGAGCCGTGAGCAAGTACAGGAAAATGCACTGACCTATCAAAAGCAGGTTTTCAAAGTGCTCGATCCTAAAAAAACCAGGGTGATGTTTAATTCCGAGTGGTGCGGCAAACTTTCAGCAGTGGATTTGATAAAGCTAGCTGCGACGCATACAGTTGCACGTATGCTTGAACGTGATGACTTTCATAAAAGATTTACTTCTGAGCAGCCTATTGCCATACATGAATTTTTATATCCATTAATACAGGGTTATGACTCTGTGCAGATGCGGGCAGATATTGAGCTGGGCGGAACAGATCAGAAATTTAATCTGTTAATGGGAAGAGAACTGCAAAAACAGGATGGACAAAAACCGCAAGTAGTCATCATGCTGCCTTTGCTGCCAGGATTGGACGGTGTTAAAAAAATGTCAAAATCTCTGGGAAATTATATTGGCATTGATGAAACGGCGGATCAGATTTTTGGTAAGGTCATGTCGATTTCAGATGAAACCATGTGGCTTTGGTTTGAGCTTGTTAGTTTTCGCACTATAGAAGAAATTAAAAAACTGCGTGACGATGTGAACAATGGCATGAATCCGCGAGACATAAAATTTCTTCTTGGCGAAGAATTAGCTGCGCGCTTTCATGCGCCAGAGGCGGCGAGACAGGCGCGGGAAAATTTTATTTCGCAATTTCAAAAAGGTCAGCTGCCAGAAGATATGCCGGAAATGAAAATATCTGTAGGTAGAGGTATGCCGATTCCAAATGTCATCAAGGCAGCAGGTCTGACAGAAAGTACTTCGGATGCAATCAGAATGATTCAGCAGGGAGCGGTGCGTGTTGATGGCGAGAAAATTTCGGATAGAAATATACAAATGGAAGCAGGGAAAACAATAATTATACAAATTGGAAAGAGGCGATTTGCAAAGGCAACTCTCGAGTAAAAATAATTTAAAAAAAGATGGATATAGATGTTGACACTTAAAAGGGAATAGGTAGAATGCCCCCTCTCAAGCGAAACAGTTCTTTAACAAGATGAAGAGTGATATATGTGCGTGCTTACCTGAGCAATTCA
>Ga0181525_10004289_pt1 | contig 11001 bp, 4 predicted proteins | sample PEATcosm2014_Bin_48_FD_121100 | JGI IMG/M metagenome (GOLD analysis project Ga0181525, IMG submission 121100) | Peatland microbial communities from MTU Mesocosm Facility, Houghton, MI, USA - PEATcosm2014_Bin06_10_metaG | ecosystem: Environmental > Terrestrial > Soil > Wetlands > Peat | place... | reverse complement strand
GCGCAGCCGGGAGCATCGCTTCGGGTGCCGAGCAGGCGGGAGCAGCGAAATCCGCGCAGCAGCTTCAGGCGCAGGAGGCTGAGCAGTCGCTTCAGTTTCAGGAACAAGAATTTAATACCGAGCAGGCGAACCAGGCGCCATTCCTCAAAGCAGGAACAGGTGCCATCAGCACGCTCTCGCAACTGACTTCCACACCCGGGCAAGGGCTTCTGACGCCGTGGACGGACACGTTTGAAGCACCCACAGCCGCACAGGCAGAAGCCACTCCCGGTTATCAGTTCACACTCGGTCAGGGTGAGCAGGCTCTCCAGAATTCTGCCGCTGCCAGTGGAGGCCTGCTCACGGGAGGGACCGCAAAGGCGCTCACGCAATACGGGGAAGGCCTTGCCGATACGACGTACCAGCAGACCTACCAGAACGCCTTGCAGCAGTACGAAACTGCGTACAGCACGTTCCAGAACAACCAGACGAACACGTACAATCGACTCGCCGGAGTCGCGGGAACGGGGCAGACGGCCGCGCAGCAACTTGGCACCGAGGGCCAGTCGGCCGCGCAGGGCGTCTCAAACATCAACCTTACTACCGGCGCGCAGCAGGGTCAGGACATTCTCGCGGGAGCCGCAGCTACAGCGAGCGGATATGCAGGGGCAACGAATGCCGTTTCTGGCGGATTGAACAGCATCGCGGGAGCACTCACATTGCAGCAGCTTTTGGCGCAGCAGAACCCTAACGACATCAGCGGCCTGTTCGCACCGGGCACGCCAGGTACAAATTAATGGGCGGCTACGCACTCCCGGCTCTCGACATTCGGCCACCGGAGAACCCTCTGGACGAAGCCGCCAAAGCTCTGTCCATCAAGGGAATGCTCCAGGGCCAACAGGGTCAGCAAATCCAGCAGCAGGGCGCGCAGCTTGAGAACCAAAAAACTCAACAGGGACTTGCGGACCAGAAGGCCATGACCACGGCGATGCAGCAGTGGGACGGCAAGGATATTGAGGATTTGCCCGCACTGGTGCTGAAAAACGGCGGTTCAGCATCAGCCGTCTGGAACGTGCGCTCGCAGATACTGAACCAGCGGCAAACGCTATCCAAGATCGCAGCGGATGATGCGGAGACGGGGGCGAAAAACGTTGAAACATATCAGAAAAGGGCCGATACCATCGCGGGGCAGCTCGAAGGGTTGACGAACAAGGATGTTGTGTCGGACTCCGATTTGCCCAACACGGCTAAAACCACCGTTAACGGATTGCTGAACGCAGGCTTGATCGACGCCGCCCACGCCTCTCAGCTTGGCGACTTCATTGACTCAAATGCGCAGAATCCTGACACGCTGAGAAAGGGAATCAACGAGTACGCGAATGTTCACCTCGCGGCGAGTCAACAGGCTGACATTGCCCAGAAGCAGGCTGAGAGCGGAAAGGCACTGGCCGAAGCAAATCTTGCGAACCAGAAGGTCAAGCTCTACGCGAACACGAAACCCGGAGATTTCGATAACACGATTGATGGACTTGTGCCTGCCGGCGATCCGCTGAATGGCCAGACCAAGACGCTCGTGAATTCACTGCTCGCTCGGGGAGACTATGAAGGCGCGTCCAAATCTCTCGAAAACGTTCAGCACGTTCTCGATCAGCGCGCGCAGACAAACTACGAGCAGAATCGCGAGGATTACCGCGCGGCACTCGGGCGCCAGGTATCTACTGCCAACCAGCTTCAGAAGAACGGTCTTGAGCAGCTCGATAAAATCTGGACAGATCCGCAGCACGGCTATACGCAATTCCTGTCTCAGGCGCAGGCGACCAAGACGGCCATCGAACAATCGAAAAACGGCTCCGAACTGGCCTCCAGTCTCGTGCCATTGATGACCGTTCTGGGAGTAAATAGCTATGCGGGGGTACATCGCATCAACCCAGTGGAATATGAGAATGCCGGGCCAGCAGTCGGTTCGGTCTATCGGCGCCTGAATGCGCTTCTGGATAAGGCTGGTAGCGGCAGCGTTCCGACAGCGACTCTCAATGAGGCGAGCCAGCTTGTCGATAGCCTGATTGGTCCGAAGTTCGATGCCACGTTGGCGGGATCGCAGTTGATTTCACGAAACGCGAAGCTTGACCCCAAGCAGACCACCATTTTCGACAAGAACGGACAGGCCGCAACGCTGGATGACGTAGCGAACGGACGCACGCAGGCCGCCCCGACCAGTGGGAATGATCCTTTTGCAGCCTTTGGAGGAAAGTTGCACCCGAACCAATGAGCAGCACGCCCATGATCGCACCAGACGGTAGCACGGGAGATGTGCCGACCGCTAACGTGTCGGACGCCGTTAAGGCTGGCTTCAAGATGGCGACGGCGATGACTTCTCCCGATGGGAAGCTCGGATACATCCCGAGCGACCGCGCAGCGGAGGCGCGCGCTGCTGGCTTTGCGATGGCTCCTACTGGGAACACGGCGAATGTGGGGACAAAAACAGGTGCCTTTTCAGCCGATGCTGGTACTCCCGTGAATCTCATTACCGGGGAAGGCGGTATGGCTGCAGCCAGCCGACAGGCCGAGCAGGACATTGGAACTCAGGGCGAGCAGATGAAGGGAATCCCGGTCGGCTCGGCAGGCGTTTTACCGGGGATTACTGCCCATGCGCCCGCATCCATCGCAGAGGACAAGCGGGCTTACGACGCCCAGACGGCGCCCGTTCCGAGTTCATCGAATCCCGTCAACATCCCTCCGAATATGCGCGGATTGGAGAAGTCGGCAGAGCAGATTCCGTCTGTCGCTGGTGCGGCCGCGGCGTTCGTTCCGGTCGGGGGTGCGGCAAAAGTTGTAGACGAAGCGCTCCCGAACGCCCAGCGTGCCGGTGCAGCCTTGCAGGACGTTAAGACTGTGGCCGGTGCGGTGCCCATCAACACGGCTAAAGTCGGCGATGCGGCTCTTGATCTCTATGAGCAGTCCCAGCGCGGCGCAACGCTTCCCAAAGCGGTTCGTCAGCTAGTTGTGCGCATGACGGCGCCGAACGCAGAACCACTGACCTATGCGGAGGCCAAGGATTTTCAATCGAACATTTCGGCACTCTCGGCGAATGAAAAGATGAGCCTAAATGCAAAAACTGCGCGCCTGGTGGGACAGTTGAATAGTACTCTCAAGGATGCATTGACGGATGCTGCGGACGTCGAAGGTAAGGGCCAGCAGTTCACTCAGGCAATGCAGGAGTATCATCGAGCGATGCAGGTTCGGGATTTCTCGGACGACGCCAAGGCGTTCGCTTTCAAAACGGCACTGAAAGCTGCTGGGTTGTACGGAGTCGGGAGACTGCTAGGTATGGGTCAATGATCGCCAAACCAAAACTTGCGCTGCTTTCGCTCGTTGCGCCTCTCGGAATGAAAATCGTGAAGCGTCCAGGCGATCGCCACAAAGATGCACCAAAACATACTCGCATTCTATTCGCCCTAGCGCTCTTTTGTCTATTGCCGATGCTGGCGCACGGGCAGGTCCCCGTTGCCCTGTTGCCCCCAAGTCACCAGCAGTTCTTTTTGCCGAACGGCACGCCCAACGCGGGAGGCTGCCTGTTTTTCTACACTTCTGGCACAAGTACGCCCGCACCGACCTACACGGACGTAAACGGCACGATCCTGAACAGCAATCCAGTGGTGCTGGATTCTTCGGGCTACGCGACAATCTATCTCGCGAACCAGGAATACCGCGTGCAGATGCTCACCGCGGGGGGAGTTAACTGCGCGACCGGCTCTCAGGTGTGGGAGCAGGATGGCGTTTCTGCATACCAGATCATCAACGGCACGCAGACGATCATCTTTTCGGGGGTAACTTCGTTTCCGGTCGGCTCGCCGGGTGAGGTTCTCTACCGCACCGATTTGGGACGAATCTGCTTCTTCTACTCATCCTGGGATTGCTTTCCGGGCGATGCGACGATTGACACACTGACCAACAAGACCATAAGCGTTCCCAGCAACACTATTAGCTGCACGCCGAACTCGGCCGGTCTGTATCTTCGCGATAATGGCACGCAGGTCGAATGCTCAGTAATCCAGCTTGCCGATCTTCCTCCGAATCAATATCAGGTCGCCTCGAACCAAAGCCCCGGAACAGTGCTTAATAGCCTCGCCATCTTAGTAAACGGAGGGGTCACGGAAGCGACGACTTCCAGCCTGTCGGGAATCTACGGCATCTGCGTCGCCAGTACGGGAACGACCTGCGGCGCAACTGGGAATGCAACGATCCTGGTGAATGGCGCGGCGATATGCAATTACGATACTTCGGCAGTTTCTCTCACAGGCGGCGATTTCGTTACGAACAGCACGACCACTGCGGGGGATTGCCACGACACAGGCTCCACCTCTTGCCCGGCGCCGTCCCTGGGGCAGGTAATTGGCGTGGTCCAGATCAGCAGCAACCAGACCACGGTGATAGCTCCGGGGCTGTGCCCGCCGACGTTTCCACGCGTCGTTTACAGTACCGCGACCGCATCAACGAATGTCAGTATCGGCAACACGACCATGGTTTCCTCGGTGGCGGTAAACAGTACGTGGCGCATCGGCGTGTATCTGGACGTAACGCAAGTTGGCATGAGCTGCGCGGGCAATTCAACGGTTGTTTTCGATGTTGGGTTTACGGACCCGAATACGAGCATTGCCTCAACGGGACAGGTGCTGACGTTCACGATCACCACGAACGGAACCCTGGGTACAGTGAACTCTTCGCAGGCGGGAACATTCGGCCCTGCGGGAGTGATTCGCGCGAAGGCGGGAACGCAGATCTATTACTCGACTACCTATTCGGCCGGGGGTAGCTGCGCTCCTGCTCCCGACGTGCAGTTGTTCCCGATCCTTGAACAGCTGTCGGGGAATTGATGATGAGACGACTACTCTTTCTTGCGTTCCTGCTCACCCCGCTACTCACATACGCGCAGGGCGTTCGCATCGGCCCTCAGCAGATCAGCCAGGAATCAACCGTCGCGGGTCAGCCGAACGTGCTTACCGTGCCGCTTGGGGCCATCGTGAACTTCTGCAATGCCCCTGCGAATGCGGCGCCGTGCACGAACAAGGCACCAACCTACACCGACGCCACGCTTTCGACGCCTTGCAGCACGTCCACGCAAATCGTGCTCGACGGCACGAACAACTGCGTTGCGAGTCCGGATGCAGGGGAAAACTGGGGCGTCTGGGTTGCTGCAGGTCAGTACACGTACACGATTACATTGTCAACGGGGGTGACGCTCGGGCCTTATTTCGTCACTGCGGGAGGTTCTGGGGGCGGAGGCGGGGGTTCGCCGGCCGGATCGGTAGGATCTTTCCAGATCTACGGCCCTGGTGGAGTTTTCGCTGCATCTCAGACCTTTTTCGATAAGGGCGCTCTCGGAACCTGTTTTACAGGTCCGCGGCCCTATTACGATGTGACGTGCTTCAATGCTTCTGGGTCATCCGCCACCGTGACAGGTTCGATCAATGCGACGCAGAATACATTGACTCTCGGGGCAGCTCTGGATTTTACGAACGGGGAAGGAGTGATGGTTCCCGGTGCGGGAGCCACGGCCACGATCCTCGCCCCCACAGCGCCTTCCGGCGCGCAAGTTTCAACGGTTGCGAACATCCTAAACATCAACCTGGTGCCGAGCGGTTCGACACACGGAATAACCTGCTCGGGCGGCGTTGCGACAGTCACAACGAATGGGTGGTACGGTTTCGCGAATGGCACGAGCGTGACCCTCGCGGGAACAGGGGTCTCGAATTACAACATCACGGCCACGCTGACCGCGGTCAGCAATTACGTTTTCACCATCCCCGCGACCTGCTCTGGCAATGCGGATGGCGGAACGGTCACTCTCAGTGCTAGCGGCTCGACCACCTTCAATTACAAGATCGTGGCGATGGACGCTCTCAGGGGTTACAGTCCAGCTTCGGCCAACTTCACGGTCACGACGGGCCAAGTTCTTTCCCCGCAGGTCCATAACCACCTCACATGGACAGCATCTCTCAACGCGACCGAATATCTGGTCTACGGGGACAAGGGGCTCGGCGGAGCGCTGTCCTGCATTGGCCCTGCGGTTGCCATTACAACACCCTCAAATTCACCGACCTATGACGATTACGGCAACGCGGGAGGCCAGTGCCCTCTGAATGCCCCGCCTGCCCCGCCTTCAGGGAACACGCCGCAGGACCTGGTAACGACCATCTCAAGTGGGGGCGGAACAACGACCCTGGTTCTCGCTGCCGCTGCCTCCAACAGCGTCTTCGGCGTGACGGTTGAGCATGACGACAGCGCGGCGGCACAGGCGGCCCTTAACGCGATGGCCTCCAACACTTTAGTTCAGAACGGAGGAGCCGGGATCGTGGACTTCCCGACCGGAACCTATCGCCTTGAGACGCTGAGTTTTACGAACGCGAACAATGGCAGCGCCAGAATTGAAGTAAACGGGCACATCATTTTCAGGACTCCGTTCAAGTTCACCGGGATCGACAATTACCATATCGTCGGCATGTCGGGGGCTCCATCGGAGCAGCAGTGGACAGGGCCGGGGGCCTCGATCGACGGCCGTGGTACCGCTCCCGTCATCCATTTCTACGGGAACTGGCAATCCAATAGCATCGAGAACATTCAGATCGGTAATTGCCCGTCAAGCTGCGTATACATGGAGGCCGATGCGAGCGGCAGCCCGACGACCGACACAATTCTAAACGATGACATGGGCACGATCGGTCTGCCGTCCCTATCTCCGCTCTTCGTCTTCCTCGGTTCATTCGGAGTGAAGATTCCGGGAGGCTATTACCACACAAGCGGGAGTTCTGTGCTGCCTTCTATTTTCATTCACGATACCGGGATCGCGTCTATTGATTGCGTCAACTTCGCCGGAAGCGGCATCGGGCTTCTTGAAGATACGAATTATGCTCCCGGAGTGTCGGGGCCTTTCCGAATCGATTTCGGCTGCTCGACCGACCCTTACGAAAGCGGGAATACACCGATGGTGGCCATCGCGACCACCACGAGCGCATGGGTCGAGAACGTCACGATCAACAATCCTGGGCCGGCCGATGCGGTCGTCGGGCAAGACACATCAATCGTAAAGACAAGCGGCAGCGGCGGAATCGTCAATCAGTTGACGGTCATCGGGGCTCAGCCCATTCAAAACGAGGCAGTCCTTGAAGGCAACGCACGCGGAATCATCACCTGCGGACTCTCAACTGCGGGATGCGAGGGCGCAACCGTGTTTGGCGGATTGGTCGGAATCGCCATCGACAATCAGGGGCAGGTATTCAATTTCGCGGGACCGAATGCCCTCGGCGGCACGCACTTCATCGGGCAGACAGGCGCAGCGAATCCCATCTCCGTCGAGAATCCTGCCGGAACGGTAAAAGCGTCAGTTGATCCTCTGGGCAATGCGGTTGCGGCGAGCGTCACAGACTCTGGCATCACGGGCTTGATTCAGTGTGTACACGCAAGTTCTACGGGGCTATTTTCAGGAACAGGGGCGGATTGCGGTGCAGGCGGAAGCAGTATCTTTACGAGCTTCCAGTTCGGCACGAACACGGCGGTCACAGGTACGGGCAACTATTTCCAGCTCACTTACGATTCCAACTTCGCACCGACGTACAGCGGGTCTGGAACCGTGGGCAGCCCTTTCATCGCCACACTGAAGCTCTCGGCTACGCCGGCGCTCGGCACGCCTTCTGCCATCAATCTTGCGAACGCGACGAATCTCCCTTGCGGCGCGCTCCCCGCGCTGACTGGCGGCGTCACATCTGCCGGTTCGACCTGCACGGTGTCTCAGGTGCTCCCGAACGGCGACACGGCCACGACCCAGACGGTCGGAGATAGCACGGCGAAACTCGCGACAGATGCTTTCGTAATTGCCAACTCAGTTGCCAACCCCTGCTCTGCGAATCCTCTCGGGGCGATGCTCTACCAGAGCAACACTTCTGCGTTGGCCTGCCTCCTGGGACCGACAGGGCCGAACAACACGCCTCTTTACCTGTGCGACACACCGGTGGCAGGCGCGGCGACTGCGGAGACCTGGTGCGTGGGCGGCGTCCCGGTTGACGCCACGAACCCGGCAACGCTGCTGGTAGGAGACCGCGCTAATTTCCTGAACTGGACGAGCGGCGTGGCTCTTGCCCTACCTGCCGTTGGCGGCAGTTTCGCGAACAACTTCCCGTTCGTGCTGAAGAACACCTCGAGCACTCTGACGATCACCCCGAATGCCGCGGCGAGCGACCTGATCGATGGAGCCGCAAGCGGGACGGTCCTGCCGAACTTCGCATCATGGGTCTATCAGGATTCAACCTCGGCGCCGGGTCATTGGTTCACGATCAAAGTGCCGACGTTTCAGGCCTTCGGAGTAACCTGCACAAACGGCTTGAACTGGTCAACGACAACCGGAATCGGCTGCCTTGCGGCGGCACCAATCCTCTCTGGCGGCACGGCTGGCGGTGACTTGAGCGGAACGTATCCGAACCCGACTGTAGCGCAGGTCAATGGGGCTGCTGTTCCAACTTCAGCGACCATCGTTGGCACGAACGGATCAAAGCAGCTTGTGGCTGCGGCTCTCGCCAGCGCCGACATCTACGTGGGGAATGGTTCAAATCTTCCGGTTGCCGTTGCGGTAAGCGGTGACTCAACACTTTCCAATACGGGCGGGATGGTCAATACGGGCATCAATGGAGCCACGCTGCCCGCATCCGCTGCGCTCGTCGCAACCAATTCGAGCAAGCAAATCGTGGCTGCCGGGGCGCAGTATGCGAAACTCCGCTGCGAGCCCGGGCTTGGTGATGGACTGAATGCCATTCCAGCAGGCACCTACCTGCAAACGAACTGCTATAACGATTCCGGCGTCACCTGGACGATTACCGGGATCAAGTGCTACATAGACGGCGGCTCAAGCAGCACGCTGAACGCCGCAGGCAACACCCTCGGCGCGCTGCTGACCGGCGCAATCGCCTGCTCGACTTCGTTTGCTTCGGGAACGCAGAGTGCGAACGTCGCACTTACCAGCGGAGATTACATCAAGTTCACCTTCGTCGCGGACGGGACGGCGAAACAGACGACTTGGGTCGTCTCCATGACGCAATGAGACGGCTTCTGCTCTTTCTGGCCCTTGCGCCTTGCCTCCACGCGCAGGGCATGATCACGGGTAATGATCACCGCAAGATTTTCGCGGCCGCAGTTAATCCTACCCCCGGCTTCGTCTCATCGACGGTCAGTGGGAGCACAGAGAACGATTCCGTCACGACACTGTTTTCCGGCACCACGACTTGCAACAACACGAACTACACCTTCTGCACGCAATATGCCGATCCCACCCTGGCAGGGAACTCGGGAGTACTTTTTGTCACCTACGGGGCCAGTTCGCAGGAAGCCCCGACCGTCACGGATGATAAATCAAATACCTATACCCACGCATCGTGCACTGCTCACGATTCAACAAACAACCGCTGGGCAGAAGTGTACTACTCAATCGGACTCACCACTGGAACGCGGCAGATCACCGTCACCTTCCCAACCACTGTCACAAACGCACAAGTGCAGGTGCAGCAGCTCTACAACATTGGTTCCTATGATTCCTGTTCGCAGAATGCCAGCGGGTCATCGGTCACTTCTTTCACGGCAGGCAGTCTCACAACTACGGCCGGGAACGACTGGGTAGGCGTTTTTACCGTGCAGACCAACCCAACGAACACCACTTCTACAAACAATTCCCTCGGCCCGTTCGCGGCGGATTCTGGATGGAACCAGACCTCAAATGATCTTCGTGAAGGCGCAGCCTCGGCATGGGAAGTGGATGCTTCCTCGGGAACGATCACCCCGAAGATGACTTCCAGCGCTTCGGCGGCTTATGTCGGGGTCTCTGTAGCACTGAAGTCCGCAACTGCCGGGAATGCTCCGTCCGGGATGTACATCTCCTGCATCGGTTCTTACAATTCCACGGCCTCACTGGCAAATACCGTAACCACGGCGCAGGAAGGAATGCCCTGTACTCCTGTCAGCGGGTCGGGCAGCTTGCTGTTTGTCGATATACAAGGTGGCACGTTCAGCAATGACCCCTTGGCGATTACTGGAATATCAGACGGAACGAATACTTGGGCGCAGTGCGGAATCACCACCACTACCGGGACCGGAGGACCTTGGACATCTACCTGGTATGCGTCAAATCCCACTTTAATCAACTCAGAAGCTCCTACGTTCACGATCAACCCGAATGGAACCGCCTATGACATAAGCCTGTGGTGGTACGTTGTTTCCGGGACAAACACCACGGGCGGTTGTGATGCCTACCCGATTACCGATACCGGCAGCAACGTCACCACTGGTTCCACGTTCACGATAACGAGCACTTATCAGACGGCCGCTAGCTCGGCAATGATTTTTAACCAAATGGGCACACAGCAGAACACGCCCGTGTCCCTGACTTCACCCTCGGTGTTATTCGATACGACCATCAATGCTGGTGAAAACCTCAACGGACCTTGGCCGCTCGATGAAAACAATGCGCGGGGACATTTTCAAACGTCCAATTCAAATTCGGCACAGACCTGGACCTACGGGCTAACCTCCTCGACTACGCAGCTATCGGTATGGGCTTCCACTTTCGCGGCTTTCCCGCTTCCCGGTGCAGTATGGATGAAAGACAAAGCTGTCACTGCGGAAGCTACGGGCACGGCATCCGATGTCCAGGCCAGCATTACCACTACCGCATCATCGACCCTGGCGGTGGCCGTCGATCTCTACAGCAGCACGGTTAGAACCATCAGCTCGGTCAAGCTAGATGGAAACACCTCTTGCAGCACCGGCACGGCTCTCAATTTGGTTTCAAACACTACCACCACGGGAGTTTCCGGTTCGCAAGGCGCGACGGCGATCTATTACCTTACGGGAGTTTCAGCGGCAGCGCATACGATCACCGCCTGTGCCTCGGGCGCGATGGTTGGAGGTCACTTCGACATTGCTGTGTATCCCGTCATAAATATCAGCGCGACGGACGGCACCGCTACCGCGAATCAGAATAGT
>Ga0181525_10004288_pt1 | contig 11002 bp, 6 predicted proteins | sample PEATcosm2014_Bin_48_FD_121100 | JGI IMG/M metagenome (GOLD analysis project Ga0181525, IMG submission 121100) | Peatland microbial communities from MTU Mesocosm Facility, Houghton, MI, USA - PEATcosm2014_Bin06_10_metaG | ecosystem: Environmental > Terrestrial > Soil > Wetlands > Peat | place... | reverse complement strand
TGGTCGCCAGCGTCGCGTTCTTCGGCCTCAGAGGCCTGCTCGAATGCTGGTTCGCCCTCTCCTTCGGTCGCAGCGATGCGAATTTGTGAGCTCTCAATCGCATCGGGGGGTTCGCCAGTCTGCCCCGGTTGCGGCCGCATATCCTGCACTCCGCGATTCGCCGGCACGACATCGGTCAAATCCTCGTCGTGCTCTTCCAACTCCATAAAGTCGGAAACGTACAGGAAAGCATCGCGCTCCAGGCCGATGTCGACAAAGGCGGATTGCATTCCCGGCAGCACCCGCGTTACGCGGCCCTTGTAGATGGACCCTGCCAGGGTGTATTCATTCTCGCGCTCGAGGTAAATCTCGGCGAGCAGATCGTCTTCCACCAGCCCCACCTTGGTTTCGTGAGGCGTGGAAGAGACAAATAACTCCTTGTTCATGGACACTCCGGTCCCGCCCTGACTTTTCTAAAAGCCGGACGGCTTCACCGGGGAGAAGCGAGGAAGGAAACGGGAGGATTGAGCGTCGCGATAGTGGCCCCGGATCGGGGGCGGGTAGGGCCGGGAAGCTCTCTTCCCAACCGGATCCGCTGCACAAGCTTGGGCATCTTCTGCACTGTTCGCTTTGCATCTGCCGGGTTTGTGACCGCACTCTCAGACCGTTTCCGGTCGGGGGGCCGTTTCCCTGCCCAGCAGCGTTATAGCTTCAATCCTGCCCGGCCTTCTCAATGCTTCACTAGCCGGTGAAATACCCTCTTTACGCGAGGGCGATCGATATTTTTTGGGGCTGCGCCCTAAGAGCGCAGCAACTGCTCCCTTGCCGTCTTCCTATGTTCAAAAATGCAGTTCAAGATCCCTTCAAGAATCATGAAACTGGTATTTAATTCCGCTGAATCAGCCGGTTTTGCTTTCCGTTTACCCGTCTAATTCACAAAGCGGCGCATTCGAACGTTCATTACCATCCCCAGCGCCAGGAACATGAACAACACGGAAGACCCACCGTAACTCATCAGCGGCAAGGGTATTCCGGTGACCGGCATAAAACCGACCACCATGCCGACATTGACCAGAATATGGAAGCTAAGCACAGCCACCACACCCATCACCACAAACGTGCCAGCGCGGTCGGGCGCTGTTTGCGCGTTCTGGGTCAAACGCATCAGCACCATGAAGTATAACAGCAGAACCCCCAGCGCACCCACGAATCCATGTTCTTCCGAGAAGGCGGCAAAAATAAAGTCCGTTTGCGGGACGGGGAGGAAAGCGCCGTGTGTTTGCGAGCCTTTCCCGCCCCATAACCCCCCGGAACCCACGGCAATCTTGGATTGCTCAACTTGGTACCCCGTGCCTTGGGGATCGTCCTCCGGGTGCTCGAAACTGGTAAGCCGCTGTTTCTGGTAAGACTTAAGCACGTGAATCTGGGGGACGAAAAATACGGCGCCTATTCCAATCCCAGCTAGCACAGCTACCAGCAACCCCTGCTTCCACTGCATTCCTCCTAGGAAAACTCCCATGATCGCGACCGGAATATAAGTCAGAGCCGTCCCCAGGTCAGGTTGCTTCAGCACCAGCAGCATCGGAATCACTACGATCGCTCCCGCCTTCATGAAATCCGGCCAGGAAAGTTCGCGGTGCCGCAAGTCGGCAAAAAACTTCGCCATCGCCAATATCAGGATCAGCTTCACCCACTCCGAGGGCTGAAAATGGTTGCCACCAGGCATTTTGATCCAGCGTTTTGCGCCCAGATACTTCTGTCCAAACAGCAAAACGGCAACCAGGGAAGCGACTGCCGCGATGTAAAACCAGTGGATCCGATCGAGCAGCACCTGATAGTTGACGGCGCTAATCACGAACATTGCGCCCACCCCCCCCAGGATCCAATAAATTTGCCGGATGTGCGAGCCGGCAAACTTGGTGTGCGCCGTGGCGCTATGGATCTCCATGACGCCGAGCCCACAGATCATGAGCACGAAGACCAGCAGCAGCCAGTCAAAATCGCGAAATGAAACGTAACGTGACATCAGTATTCAGTACTCAGTACCTAGTACCTAAGTACCTAAGTACCTAGCAAACCCCTCCCTGAACGCGATTTCGCTTAATCCCCTCACTGCACTTTCTCGCTACTGGGTACTAGGTACTGGGTACTGGCAGCCGCCAGCGGTTTCTTCGCAACCTCGAGAAAGAAACGCCCGGCCTTCAACTCTTCCTTATCGTGATCGCCGACCGCCTCAGGTATTGTCCACACGGCCCCAACCTCAACTTTGCCACCGGAGTTCGGTCTCCCCGCCAGCTTCGAAGGCTCCCGCCGTTCCTTGTCAACGAATGCCTTAATCACCTTGGCCGCCGTGCGTGCAGCTAGGTATCCGTGCTCACCCTCTTCGAGCAGGGTGCACACCACGATCTCCGGATTCCGCCGGGGTTCTACTCCCACGAACCAGCCGTTGTCCTTGAAGTTTGCCTTGCCAGCAGCACCCAGCTTCGCCTTCAAGGCGTTGCTGATGGTCTGCGCGCTGCCGGTCTTGCCCGCAAAATCTATTCCCTGAAGGTGGGAAAGCTTTGCGGTTCCTCCCATCGGATTCTCCGGAGTCGCCGGGTTCACAACATCCGCCATAGCGTCGGTGATGATCTCCCAATTCTTGGGGTCGATAGGCACGGTCGTTTCGTCGGGCACACTAGACACTGGAGTCACCCCACGGGGAAGATCGCTGGGGTTGGTCACATGCGGCCGCACCAGCCGTCCGCCACTGGCGATGGCGCCAATGGCCCGTGCCATCTGGATGGGCGTGGCCGCGATCGCTCCCTGTCCAATGCCGACAGAAATCGTTTCTCCCGCATACCACTTCTGCTTGAAGTTTCGGATCTTCCACTCCTCCGACGGCATGACCCCGCTGACCTCCTGCGGCAGATCGATTCCCGTTTTCTGTCCGAGTCCGAAGGCCATCGCATACTTCGCGATCCGCTCAATGCCGAGTTTTTCCGCGAGCGTATAAAAGAACACATCGCACGACTGGTAAATCGCCTTGGTAATGTCCGTAATCCCATGCGTGCGATGCTCCGCCACCACCCAGCATTTGAAATAGCGGCCATAGAAAGTCGCACCGCCGGTGCAGTCGACCTTCATGTCCTGCGCGATCCCTTCCTGCAGACCCGCTGCGGCCATGATGATCTTGAACGTCGAGCCCGGCGCCAGTTGCGCCTGAATCGCCTTGTTCAGCAACGGCTTGTCAGGATCGTTTACCAACTGGTTCCACTGATCGCGTGACACCCTCACCGCAAAATCGTTGGGATCGAAGGTCGGCCGGCTCACCATCGCCAGAATTTCTCCCGTGCGCGGATCCATCGCGACGATCGCGCCGTTCCTCCCTTCCAGCGCTTCCTCGGCCGCAATCTGCAAGTCGATGTCGACCGTCAGCTTCAATTGTTTCCCGGGAATCGCATCGGTTTGCGCTAGCGGCTCCCCGACGGCACGGCCGTGGCTGTTCACCACCTCGCGCCGCGCTCCGTTCTGCCCCATCAACAGATTGTTGTACTGCCGCTCCACCCCGGAAACTCCCACCACATCGCCCGGGCTGTAGAGCTCGAACTGCGGCTGGTTCAGCATGTCTTCCGTCACTTCGCCCACGTAGCCAATCAGGTGCGCCATGAATCCGTTGCGGGGATACAAGCGGCGGTGCGCCACAATCGTATCCAGCTCGGGCAGTTCGTTGCGATGCGCATCGATGAACGCCAGCTCATCGGGTGTGATGTCTTCCTTGAGAAAAATCGGCTGGTACTGCGGCATGGACGCGAAGCGCCGGATGCGCGTGCGCACCTCATTCGGATCCAAATGCAGGCCTTGCGCAATCAGATCCGCATCGGCAATGAGATCCCGCGAAGTGTCCCGCAGCACCAGCGCCGAAAATGAAGGATAGTTATCTACGATGACGCGCCCTTCGCGGTCCAGAATCTTGCCACGAGGCGCGAGGATCGGCACATTGCGGATGCGATTCTTCTCCGCCGCCGACGCATAATAACCGCTCTCCATCACCTGCAGCTTCCACAGCCCGTAAGCCAGCACCAGGAAGATGGCCAGGATCACATACTGCGCCGCCGTCAGGCGAAATTCCGATACTTTGTCGTCGCGGCCTAACATCAGTTGCCAGTGACCAGTTGCTGGTTGCCAGTCACGCTCATGAGAGTTTGCCCGGCCCGCAACAAGTCACAACCTCGCAGAATTGTATGAATGGGTGCTTTGGGTCTCATTGTAATGCGTGCGGAGGCCACAACATTGCTGACATGGGTAACGGAGGTCACGCCTTGCAACAGATGCACTGGCAACTGACCACTGGCAACTGCCCTCAAGTTCTCTGCTTGAACTTGTCCAGCAAAAAGTAGAGCCCCACACCGAGGAAGGCATTTGCCAGTCCGGCCAGGATTTCCCGGCTCCAGCTCCAATGCAGTGCCAGATTCACCATGCCCCGGGCAACCGTGAAATAAACGGCCTGGTGCACCAGATAAAACCCCAGAGTGACCAGCAGCCGCGCCCCGGCGTTTTCCACGTCCAGCTTCGCTCCCAGCGAAGACGCCCCGTAACCCACCACAGTTTTGGCAATCCCATAAATCCCGATCGGATACGGCCCCAGCATGTCCTGCACCAGCCCAATGGCCGCCCCAGTCAATAGTCCGGTAATCGGGTTCCGCCGCGCCATGGCAAAGAAAATTGTTACCAGCAAAGGCAGGTCGAAGATGGAGAAAAATGGAAACCTTCTCGGCAGAAACGCCTGCAGAAACAGCGCCAGCAGTGGCACACCCACCGTCACCGGAATGCTGAACCGGTAAACCTCAATCTGCTCTCCAGATGTGTAAGTGATGGGCACGCTAGTGGGGATTATCTTCGGTGGTGGGCGGTTGCGGATTGGGCGGTGTACTCATCGGTTTGGCGCCGTCCGCCGCCGGTTTGGCCGGGGAGTCGGCCGACTTCACCGTAGCCTTGGGCGCGGCGTTCGCAGCGGGATTCGTCCCACTATCCGGACTAAGACTCGCACTGGGATTCGCACCCGGATTCGCAATCGGATTCGAAGACCCGCTCAATACTCTATTCGACCCAGCGCTCCCGAGCCCGTCAGCCGTGGCCGAATCGCCCCCAGCCGTTTTCTGCGCAACTTTCTTCAGACCTACGCCACTCCCTTGCGCATCGCCCGTCGGCTTAACTGCCACTGCAGTTCCGGCAGCAGGCGCAGTTGCAAGCTTGCCCGAGTTGCTCGACTGCGGCTTCGCGCCCGTGCTCAATCCTTTTGCGGCCGTGACGGTCGCGCCACTCACTGGAACCGTTCCCGCAACTTCAACTGGCTTTTCCGGCACCGAGGGCAACCGCTGCGCCAGAATGTCGGCGGCGCGCACTCTGCCTGCGCTTACAGCTACCGGTTCCCGCTCCCGCTTTTGGGTCACGACCAACACTTCCTCCAGCCGGCTCAGGTCCGCGGCGGGCTTCACCTGGATGTTCAGAAACATTTCCTTCCCCACACTTACCTTGCTCACCGTCCCCACCGGCAGTCCTTTGGGAAAGATCTGGTCACCCCCGCTGCTCAGCACAGTTTCCCCTACCGCGACGGTCTCGTCGCTCATCACCCGTTCCAGCATCAACTCCCCGTTCGGCGTTCCGCGCAGCACGCCCTGCAGCCGCGATTTCTCCAGCATCGCTCCCGCTCCGCTGCTTTGATCGTTGATCATTAATACCAGCGAAGTCGAGGGATACACATGCAACACTTTCCCCACGATGCCGCCCGCGGTGATCACGGCCATATCCGGCGCGATGCCGTCATTGGATCCTTTGTCGATGTAGATCGAACGGGAAAGGTCGCTGCCACTCGATCCGATCACCTGTGCCGCCACGGTTTTCGCGATGAACTGCTCTTTAAACGCCAGCAGAGATTGCAACCGGCGCGCCTGCGTGGCATCTTCGCTCAGCCGCACCTCTTCCAGCCGCATCTGCTCGATCTGGTCCCTGAGTTGGCGGTTTTCAGCACGCACGCCGCGCAGGAAGAAATAGTTGTGCCAGAGATTGCTGCTGCCGTTCTGCGCCCAGACCAGCCCGCGCTCGAGAGGCGTAATCAAGTCCACCGCCCAGATGCGGATCAGACGCGTATTCTCCGTGTCCGCGCTGCGCTTGACCTGCACCGCCAGCCCCAGCACCTGTAGAAACAACACTCCCACCAGAATGGTCAGGTTGCGGTAACGGCCAAGTACGGATTCCATAAAAACAGGGGTCAGAGATTAGGGTTTAGGGATCAGGGAACTCGATTGAGACTCATTCCTCTCCGACTAGTCCCTAATCCCTAGCCCCTAATCCTTATTCAATCGAGATTTTCCGCAGCAGCTTGAAGTCCGAGAGCATTTTACCCGTGCCCAGCACCACGCTGCACAAGGGATCGTCCGCGATCGAGACCGGCAGGCCGGTTTCTTCGCGGATGCGTTTATCCAGATTCTTCAGCAGCGCCCCGCCGCCGGTCAGTACGATGCCGCGGTCGCTGATGTCGGCCGAAAGCTCCGGCGGAGTACGCTCCAGCGCGACGCGAATCGCGTTCATGATTGTCGATACGCATTCGCTCAACGCCTCGCGAATCTCGCCATCGTCGACCGTAATAGTTTTGGGCACGCCTTCGATCAGGTTGCGCCCTTTGATCTCCATCGTCATCGGCTTGTCCAGCTGATGCGCGGAGCCTATCTCCATTTTAATCTGCTCCGCGGTGCGCTCGCCGATCAGCAGGTTATATTTCCGCTTCAGATAATTCATGATGGCTTCATCCATCTGGTTGCCCGCCATCCGCACCGACCGCGAGTACACGATGCCGCTCAGCGAAATCACCGCGATGTCCGTCGTTCCGCCACCGATGTCGACCACCATGTTGCCGCTCGGTTCCGTGATCGGCAGCCCGGCTCCAATCGCCGCCACCATGGCCTGCTCCACCAGATGTACTTCACTAGCTTTGGCGCGATACGCCGAATCCATGACCGCGCGCTTTTCCACCTGCGTAATTTCCGACGGCACTCCGATCACGATTCGCGGATGCACCAGCATCTTCCGGTTGTGCGCCTTCTGGATGAAATAATTCAGCATCTTCTCCGTGACTTTGAAGTCGGCGATCACCCCGTCTTTCATCGGCTTGATGGCGACTATGTTGCCCGGCGTCCGCCCCAGCATCTCTTTCGCTTCTTTGCCCACGGCCTCCACTTCGCCCGTGTTCTTGTTGATGGCGACAATCGACGGTTCGTTGACAACGATTCCCTTGCCGCGCGCGTAGACCAAAGTGTTGGCCGTACCGAGGTCGATGGCCAGGTCACTCGAGAACATGCTGAATAACGACCGGAGGTTGTGAGAGCGTGATGAATGAAATCCGTTGCTTGACATGGACGAACTCTTCTCGCGATCCACTTTGATCGCATTGGTTGCGGGCGAAGCCCATTTGACGCTATCCGGCGTGGCTGCCTGCTCCCTCCAAGTCTATGAGAGCTCTAACAACTTTACCGGGACCGAAGGTTCCTTGTACTCCTGCGCGGAACCCCAACTTTACCTTTTACCTTGTCTTCCTGAGCGAGACGCTTTTTGTCTCGCGAAGGATCCGGGCGAGCCGCGCGATGCGCCGCGTTCTTTGCGGCGCAATACTCGCGCGTTCGGCTCGCTTCCCTATCTCGCTTCCCTATAACGACCGCGCCACGACCCTGACCACGACCCTACTGAATAATAATTTTCTTCTGCTGCGTGTTCACTCCACCCTGTGCCGTCTGCGCCGTCACCGTAATCACCGCTTCGCCCGTCTCGAGAGGGGGAGTGAAGTAGTGGAACGTTCCATCGCCAGAGAGCATCGGCACCTCGTGCCCATTCACCATCACGCGGGCCCCGATCTGGGTTTTTCCCGTCACTTCGATAACGTGCCCATGTTGAACGAAGGGGTCAAGGTCCAACTCGATGGATTCCGTCTGCTTTCCTTTCGGAATGATGGTGAAGCGGTTCTTCTCGCTCTCCACCGATTCCCGCCCCGAAGCTTCATACGACTGTACCACCCAGTAGTACGCTCCTTCGCCAAGACTTGTGACCGTAACATCCGCGGTGTTTACTTTCTTGTCGACCAGCGTGGAAGAAAAGTAAGGGTTCCTCGAGATCCGCAGCCGGTAACCCACTGCATTCACCATCGGCGTCCAGGAGAACTCCACATCCTTGGTCGTCTCGTCGGAGGTGAAGATCGGAGCCATGTTCGCGGGAGAAATCGGCGTCGGCGGCCCCGCGTCCTTCGCCTTTTCCATGCGCGTCCCGGCCCCCTGGAAACTCACTTTTTCCCAGTTGGCCAACTGCACGGTTTCGCCATTACGCGTGACCTCGCTGGTTCCTTTCTTCATCAGGATCTCGTGCTGGTCCATCTTCGGGTCGTTATGCACCTGGGCCGTCGATTCCGGAGCCAGAGATGCCGTTGCCCCGGCCACAATCACTTGCGATCTCGATCCCTGAGAATAAGTGGCAGTCGAAAGATCTACGGTTCCAGTGCTCACGGCCACGGCCACGTTCGTCTGTTGCTGATCGTTTGAGGAATTTTCTTCAATCACGATCAGCGAATCCTGTTTCACCGTGTAGCTGGTGCCGTCGTTGAAAACAACTTTCGCCATGCCCTCCGAACTCGTCTGCACCACATCGCCCTTTTCCAGAGGGACGTTGTAGTCTGCCGTCACCCAGCTGTTGCCCGTGCCCTTTTTCACCCGTACCGTGCCGTCCAGCGCCGTGAAGTACGCCTGTTGCGCCGTCGACACGCCGCTGCCCGCCGCCGGAGCCATCCCTGCGACGCGCTCCAGAGCCTTGTTGGCCACGCCTCCTGCCGCCTTGATGCTGTTCTCGGTAAATTGCGGAAAGGTCAGACGCACGCCCACCAACAGCACTGCGGCACCAGCCATAACCATCAATGCCACACTGCGGTATGTGACCGTCTTCCACGCGATGTGGATGCCCGGTTTGCGAGTCTGCGAGGACACGTGTACCCAAAACCCTATTCAAATTTATTGAATATGCAGTACTTTCAACGTTATCACAACCCCGGCAACGCCAAGAATGGTAATCAGTAGGGAACGTTACCTTCGTTTTCCGGAGCTGCGGATGTCGCGAGCAACATTCGATCGACTCGCTACCGTCGCCGACCCTTGCGCCTTAGCTTGGAGATAATCGCTTCGCTAAACCTTCGCACGAAGGCGAAATCGGGATTACGAATGCGTTCGTTGGGATTTACGGCTGACAGAAGGGGTTGACTATTATGTACGGTAGCGTACACTGACGGGCATGATCTTACTGGCCCAGGCCGCGAAGATCAGGGCGGAGATTGAGAAGCTGGAATCTGCGCGTAAGGATTGCTTTGATACTTGTATCCGGGAAGTGATTGATTTTCGGATTGAGGAACGAAAATTGAAATTACGCCAGATTGAATCCGTCGCCAAATCCCCACGCCGGGACCTGCCACTGCGCCATCGCCTTTAGCTTCGGGGAATCTCAACATTCCCGGCCTCCGACGCTTCCTCTGCCGGATGCCTGTCATCGGTTATTCTCTTAAGGATGGCCAGCGCCCCCACCACCCTCACTCCGCCCAGCCGCGACGATAAATCCTTCCTCGCCTCCGGCATGGCCGTCATCTGGGCCATCGCCGTCGCCAAACTGCTCTTCCACATCTACTTCAACAACCGCTACGGCTACTTTCGCGATGAGTTCGATTACATCTCGTGCGGCGATCACCTTGCCTGGGGCTATGTCGACCAGCCGCCGCTGATTCCGTTTCTGATCCACATCTGCCGCGCAGTCCTCGGAGACTCGCTGCGCAGCATTCGCTTCATTCCCGCGCTGGCATCTTCTCTGCTAGTGGTGCAAACCGCCGTCCTCGCCCGCGAATTCGGCGGACGCCGCTTCGCCCTGCTCCTCAGCGCCATCACCGTTGTCATCGCGCCGCAATATCTTTCCAACGGCAGCCTGCTCGGCACCAATTGCCTCGAACCCAATCTCTGGATGGGTTGCTCCTACTTCGCCATCCTCGCCATCAGCCGTAACAATCCCCGCTACTGGCTCTGGTTCGGCGTAGTCGCCGGTCTCGGCATGGAAGAGAAATATTCCATCGTCGTCTTCGGCTTCGGAATCGTCATCGGCCTTCTGCTGACCGCGCAGCGCCGCGTCTTCCTCAATCGCTGGATCTGGATCGGCGGCCTCGCTGCCTTCCTCATTTTTCTTCCCAACCTGCTCTGGAACCTTCACTACCATTTCCCGTTTGTCGAGCTGATGCGCAACATCAAGGCCGAGGGCCGCGACGTAGTCCTGCCACTGCCTCAATTCCTTCTTCAGCAAACGTTCCTGGTTGACGTGCTCACCGCGCCCATCTGGCTTAGAGGATTGTTTGCGCTCCTCTTCTTCGTGCGCTTCAAGCCCTACCGCATGCTCGGCTGGTGCTATCTGGTCTGCTTTACCGTCTTCTTCGTTCTCCACGGCAAGAGCTATTACCTCGCTCCCGTCTATCCCATGCTGCTGGCCGCCGGCGCAGTCGTAGTCGAATCCACCATCGAAGGCAGGAAAGGTAACCAGGAGAACGCCCAGCCGCGCCGCACCTGGCTAAAGGCCGTGATCGTAATTGTGTTGCTCGCCAGCGGCGCCTATCTCCTTCCCGTCACGGTTCCGGTGCTATCTCCCGACCGCTTCCTCGCCTACACGAAAACTCTGCCCATGAAACTACCGGTCATGGAGCACAGCCACGCCCGTGCGGCCCTTCCGCAGTGGTACGCCGACCAGTTCGGATGGCAGGAGATCGTCGACGAAACCGCCGTCGCCTGGAACCGCCTCTCCCCCGACGAGCGCACAGCTGAAAACTGCGGCATCTTCGCGCAGGACTACGGCCAGGCCGGCGCCATCGATTTCCTCGGCCGCCGCTACGGCCTGCCTCCGGCTCTCAGCGGTGATCGCACCTACTTCCTCTGGGGACCGCGCGGCTACTCCGGTAACTGCCTGATCGTCCTCGGCGACCGGA
>Ga0181525_10004287_pt1 | contig 11004 bp, 7 predicted proteins | sample PEATcosm2014_Bin_48_FD_121100 | JGI IMG/M metagenome (GOLD analysis project Ga0181525, IMG submission 121100) | Peatland microbial communities from MTU Mesocosm Facility, Houghton, MI, USA - PEATcosm2014_Bin06_10_metaG | ecosystem: Environmental > Terrestrial > Soil > Wetlands > Peat | place... | reverse complement strand
ATAGACATTCGGCTCAGCGGTCTTTTCGGGCTTGCGGTTCACCGGCATACCGGCCGGCGCTCTGACACTCACATTCACCACCCCGTTGGCGGCGGGCGGCAGATAGAAGCGAATGCCTCCCAAGTCCGAATTCGCAAAAGTAGTGGTGCTCTTGTTGTTCAGAATCAGAGCTTCGCTCACGCTGATCTGTTTGTCGGAAGGCTCGATCATGATCATGTGCTGCGCAACCTCGGCCGCCGAGGGAGTCTTGGTGGATTCGAAGACATGCACTGAGACACCTGAAGATGGCGTGCCGGGGGGAATCATCTGGTTGTAAATCACGCCTTTGTAAATCGTCTGCAGAAGCTGTGGGCCGCCGGGGGCATCTTTGTCGAAGCGGAACTTGCCTTGCGCGTCGCTCTTGACGGTGCCGAGGTTTTGCATGCCTTGCTGAGTGGGCTTGATGAGCGTCATGATGACGGCGGGCTGCGGCTGCCCCGTGGTGCCGTTCACCACTGTGCCGTCAACGGCGGCGGAAAGCGGAAGCGCGGTTGCCAGGCAAAGCAGAGGGAAGAGTATGTGGAGGCAGGTTTGGCGGGGAGCGCCGAGACGAGTCTCGGCGCGGCAGGCAGGAGTGCCTGCGCCACGCTTGGGGGACGGGCGGGTTGCCAACCCGCCCCACATGCGCGGGTTCATGACATTGCCTTTCCGCATTCGCCGCAGAATTTCAGGGGTTTTTCGAAGGTCGCGCCGCAGTGCGGGCATTTCAAGCCTGCGGCGGGTGCCGGCGGGGCCACGGGTGCGGCCGGCGGCTTCACGGCTCGGGTGCGTTCGGAGCCCAAGCCAAGCCTCAACGTGGTGGCTTCCATTTCGGCGAGCACTCCCGCCAGCTCTTTTTGGAGCGCCAGTTTGGTCGCCTGATAGTCTGCGTCGGAGAGCTTGCCGACGCGGTATTCGAATTGCAAATCCCGCAGGTTTTCGTAAATAGCGGCTTTGCGATCTTCCAGATATTGCACTGGCGAAACAGGCAAGGGTTCGGGCAGATCGCTCTCGCGGATTCTTAGAGTAAACACCAAAACGGCGACCGTAACCAAAACTGTAAGAAGGATGGTCATGGAACTTTCTCGAATCAGCTCAATTCGGCCGCTTGTTCTTCTCCTTGTGTCCTCGAATTGGCGGAGCCAGAGCAGAGGTTCCTGCTCCACGGTCCTCGGTTTCGGCTTCGATCTGATCGCGGAACCGGTCGAGCACCGCGGAATCCACCGGATGGGCTTCGGCGGCTGGCTGCCGGTTGCGCCGCACCCAAAGAGTGTAGACCCAGAGCCCAATACCGATCGCGAAAAAGGGCATCACCCAAGTGAACAGACCCCAGCCGCTTGTCGGCGGCGATGAAAGCGCCACAACGCCTTCCTCGCGGACGATGTCGCGCACAATCTCGTCGTCGCTCATGCCGGCCTTCTGCATGTCGTGAATGCGCCTTCGCATCGGGTCGGCAAAATGACAGTGGAGCATCGGGCAGTCGCCAACCGTATTCCGGCATCCTTCACAACGGCAGGCGAGGCGTGTGCCCGCGCGCGCCACATCGGCGGTCATGAACGAAGTCGGATCCTGGGCAACCAGGAAAGACAGCGATAGCAAGAACGCGACGGCCAGGGTTTTGTTCCAGGTGCGGATGTGGCGCAATGGGCGGAAGCGGAGGGCGGAGTGGGCGACCGGGGGATTGCCGGCGGACCAGGGGGTCTGCCCCACAGCTGGCGCACTACCACAGCCTGAAGGCTGTGCCACATCGGCTGCACTGCCATAGCCTGAAGGCTGTGCCACATCGGCTGCACTGCCATAGCCTGAAGGCTGTGCCACATCGGCTGCCCTGCCATAGCCTGAAGGCTGTGCCACATCGGCTGCACTGCCATAGCCTGAAGGCTGTGCCACATCGGCTGCACTACCACAGCCTGAAGGCTGTGCCACTTCGGCTGCACTGCCATAGCCTGAAGGCTGTGCCACATCGGCTGCACTACCACAGCCTGAAGGCTGTGCCACAGGAGTGCTCATCCTTTTAGGACTGAACTTTTTAGGACTGAACTTTTTGAAGTGCGCTGGCAACACCCACCACCTCCGTGCGCGCGTACTGCAGGCGCACTTTGCTCGGAATCAGACAAACCAGGGTGCCACCGAGGACAACCGCGAAGCCCACCCAGATCCACGAGACCAGCGGCAGCAGGTAAAGCTGGAACGTGGCCTTTGAACCGTCTTGCAACACGCCGGAAAAGTTGATCTGCATATCCTCGTTCAGCCGGCGGCGGATGCCCACTAGCGAGCTCTGCTGGTCACTGGCCTTGTAATGCCGAATTTCCGGCTCCAACTGATCGATCACCTGGCCATTCTGCATCACGTCGACAAAAGCCTGGGTGTATTCGTACTCGTCGGTTTGGCCATCAGTGACGTTAGTCAATTTCAAATCGTAATTGCCGAAGCGGGCGATCTGGTTGATGCCGAGGTTAACCGTATCGCGCTGATTAAATGCCGAGCCGGTGAAACCGATGAACATCAGCACGATTCCCATGTGAACCAGGTAGCCGCCATAGCGGCGCGTGTTGCGCCACGTCAACTCAAAGGCCGCATGCGGCAACGCGATTTTCTCCTTGGCCTGTATGGCCCGCGAACCTTTCCAGAATTCGAGCGCGATGGTGGAGAGAACAAATGCGCACAAGCCAAACGAAGTCAATGCCGCGACATGAGTGATGCCGGCAATGAGCAGAGCGACGACGGTACAAACGCCCACCAGCGAGGGAATCCAAAACGCGCGGCGCAGACTATCGAGCGAGCTTTTCCGCCAGGCAATAAGCGGGCCAACGCCGGTGAGGAAGAGCAGGAACAGGGCTATGGGCACGTTAACGCGGTTGTAGTAAGGCGCGTCGATGGTTTCTTTCTCTTTGGTCAGTGCTTCCATAATCACGGGGAAGAGCGTGCCCCAAAGCACGGCGAAGCAACTGGCCAGCAGGATGAGGTTGTTGAACAGGAAACTGGATTCGCGCGAAATGACGCTCTCAAGCCGGGCTTCGCTCTTGAGGTACGGCAGGTTGACGAGAATGGCGTAGGTGACAAGCGCTAGCGCCGCGAACAGGAAAGTGGTGAAGTACGGCTTGATGGGCGACTGCGCAAAAGCATGGACGGAGGAGACCAAGCCGGTTCGCGTAAGCGTGGTGCCGAGTATCGACAGAAGGAACGTGGCCGAGACCAACACCATGTTCCACACCTTCATCATGCCCTTCTTTTCCTGCATCATTACCGAATGCAGAAATGCGGTTGCGGTAATCCAGGGGAGCAGCGATGCATTCTCCACCGGATCCCAACCCCAATAACCGCCCCAGCCGAGCACCGTGTATGCCCAGCCCATGCCGAGGGTGACGCCGCAGGTTTGAAACAGCCAGGTGACGATGGCCCAGCGGCGAGTGGTGTGAATCCACGCCTCGCCCGGCTGCCGGCTCACGAGCGACGCCATGGCAAACGCGAAGGGCACCGTGAAGCCGACGTAGCCCAGGTACAACATGGGCGGATGAATCACCATGGTCCACCACTGCAGCAACGGGTTCAGGCCTTGCCCGTCGCCGGCATCGACAATTCCTTTACCCACCATCAAGACCTGAAACGGGCTGACGACAAATGTGATCAGACAGGTGAAGAAAGCCAGAACGACCATCATCACGCCGATCACCAGCGGCATCATGTTGCGAAACTTGCGCCGGTTGGTAAAGACAATCACCGCGGAGTAAGTTGCAAGCAGCCAGGACCACAGCAGCAGCGAGCCTTCCTGCCCGCCCCACCAGGCTGCGAATTTATAGACGGGCGCCATGGCCCTGTCACTGTGCGCGGCCACATAGGCCAGGCGAAAATCGCCGGTCATCAGCGCGTTGATCAGAAGGCCGCTGGCGAGCGTGAGCAATGCCCAGATCGCATAAACCGCGCGTTCGGCGCTCAACACCAGGAACGGCCGCTGGGTGTATTTGCCGGCTACAGCGGCTACGGCCGCGAAAACCGACAAGCAGAATGCCAACAGAATCGAAAGCGCACCCAGATTCTCCATAGTGACTCCAGCCTCTCTGCTCCCGACAAATCTCTCCTGCGCAACGCCACCCGCCACACAGGTTCACTTATTATCTTCTAACCTTTATTCTGAGCCGCTGCGAGCCTGGTAATCGCTTCCTTTGGTCACGGCTCAACCACAGGCATCGAGGGCCTGGCGACCGCTCCATTCAGGCAAGCTTAGTTCGCCGGTCTAACTGCCGGTTTGCGCTGAGGTGGGCGCCGCACCATTCAGCTTCGAAACTTTGGTGGCCGGGGTTTCGTGCGTCAGACCCTTCTGCTGCGGCTTGGCTTCATATTTAGAGGCGCATTTGGCCTGAATCTTCTTAGCTTCGAACACTCCGTCGGGACCGAGGCGGCCGTCGGCAAGAGCTTGAGAACCATCCTTGAACGTGTCGGGCAACGGTTCCGCGCCATCATAGACCACCTTTAATTGCTCGGCGCCCTGGTGCAGAACGAAATAGGTTTGTGCGCCGGCTTTTACGATCGATCCGGTGGACACATCGCCGCCCACACGCAGACGCTTGCCTTTGGCGTCGTTGCCCATCTGTTTCAGCTCCACCACGGTCCGATAGTAGGTCTTAGTGTCGCTGATGCCGCCGAGGGCGAGCCACACCAGGGAGCCGACAATCAGAGTCATCAGCACACCGAACTTCACATAGGTATTCATAAATCCGTTATCCCGAGCCGGGTTCCGTTTCCTGGTACCAGTATAGGAGCTTCTATGTGTCCCCTCCCTCTTTTACTGTCTTGCCTGAAAACGGGGTTCGCTTACCGGATCATCCCTTGGCGCAGGGGTCCTGAAATAAGGATATTCTTGGTTGCATGACCTTCCCTGAAGGCAGCCCGAACGTCGCGTCCGCGTCGCGGAGCGAAACGAGCGCCTTCCGGGATCAAACCAGTGTCGGGCACACACTCAATCGACTTTGCATCCTGGCCCTGCTTGCGTTGACACCGGCCATCGCGCACCACTGGGTCGGCCGTGAATACTTGTCTATAACCGTGCTTGGCTTCCAGGCAGCCACAGTGGGATTGGCGTTCTGGCTAAACTGGCGCGGCCATTTTCGCTGGGCGAGTTTGGTGCTGTCCTGTACAGTGTTGGCGAGCGCCGCGATGTTCGTTTCGATCAGCAGCCACGGGATGCGCGATCCCGCGGTACTGATGTTCCCGATGGCCATCATCATCGGCGCGCTGATGCTGGACCTGCGGTCTTTTGTGGCATTCTGCGTGTCGATTGCGTTTGTGGTGGCAGCACTTTGGGCGGCTGAGCGAAACGGCCTGCTGGCTGCGGATCCGGGGCAATCCGGGGGGTATCCGTTTCTGATCGATGTTGGGCTAATTCTCTTCATTATCGCAGCGGCTTCGGGACTGTTGGCGCAATCGCTCAAAGCCAGCGTTATCGAGACGCAGCAGAGTGAACAGCGTTTCAGGACGCTGGCAGAGGCAAGCTTTGAAGGGATTGCCGTCACCGTGGACGGACGGTTTATCGATGCCAACCAGGCGTGTTGCCGAATCCTGGGTTACGAACTCTCCGAATTGATCGGAAAGCAAGTGTCTGAAACGATCACTCCCAGTGACAGGCAAACTGTCATTGACAACATCAAGAGCGGTCGAGACGCGCACATTGAGACCGTCGTGCTGGCGAAGGACGGCTCTACCCGCATTGTCGAAGCGCACGGCCGCACATTGCCTCCGTACCAGGGGCGTTCGGTCCGCCTCACCGCCCTCCGCGACATTACGGACCGAAAGTTGGCGGAACGGGCAGTGCTCGAAAGCGAAGAGAAGTACCGGAGGCTGGTGGAACTGTCGCCTAATGCCATCATGGTTCACGATTACGAGTACATCGCTTTCGTCAACCCGGCCGCGGTAGCTCTTCTAGGAGCGGGGTCCGCGGAGGAAATAGTGAGCCGGCCCTTGAGTGACTTCCAGCATCCGGACTCGCTGGCATTGGCTCAGGAGCGTGCGCGCAAGCTCCGCGAAGAGGGCGGCACTCTGCCGCCGGCGGAGGGAAAGATGCTGCGCCTGGATGGAACCGTGATCGAGATCGAGGCCTTCTCGAGCGATTTGAAGGAGCAAGGCAAATTCGCGGTGCAGACCGTGATTCGCGATATTACCGAACGAAAGAGGGCTGAGCGGGAAAGCCTCGAACTCGAGGCTCAATTGGAGCAGGCTCGAAAGCTGGAGGGCATCGGCAGGCTCGCCGGCGGGATTGCGCATGACTTCAACAACCTGTTGACGGTGATCAATGGCTACGGAGATCTTTTGCTGGCCAAGTTGTCGAAAGGGGACCCGCTGCACGACGCGGTGAACGAGATTTCCAAGGCAGGCGAACGCGCCGCCAGGCTGACTAAGCAGTTACTGACGCTGAGGCGGAACGAATTGATTGAGTTCGGGCCGGTGGATTTGAACCGCTTGATCGCGGACGACCTTGAGCTTCTGCGGCGCCTGGCGGGCGGGCACATCGAGACCAGAACTGCGCTCCAACCGGGCTTGCGACTCGTCCTTGCCGACTCTGGACAGCTCCATCAGGTGCTCATGAATCTCGCGGCCAATGCGCGGGATGCCATGCCGGATGGAGGCCGCCTCACCATGGAGACTGCCAACCTGGATCTGAACGACACCTCGATCGCGGCGGCACTTGGTCTGCGCCCTGGCACTTATGTACACATCCTGGTCGCCGATACGGGCATGGGGATTGACAAGAAAACTCAAAAGCAGATTTTCGATCCTTTCTTCACCACCAAACGCGACTCGGGTGGTAGTGGGCTCGGGTTGGCGATTGTTTACGGTATTGTTCGCCAGGCGGGCGGCGCAGTGTCGGTTGAGAGTGAGCCGGGCAGCGGCGCTATCTTCCATATATATCTTCCAGCCAGCGAAGCGAAGGTCGAAGCGGCGGTTATGCCGTTGGCGGCCAACGATTCGGGCATTGCCGGGGGTGGGGCGACCGTGCTGGTGGTCGAGGATCAGGAGCCGGTCCGAAAGTTCACTTGCATGGCTCTGGCTGGCTATGGTTTCCGGATTCTGGAGGCGGCCAATGGAGACGCCGCGCTCGAGTTGGCCCGCAGCCACCAGGGCCGGATTCATCTGTTGCTCACCGATGTCATCATGCCGATCATCAACGGCAGGGAACTGGCGGAGCGGATTGTCTTAATTCGACCGGAGATCCGAGTCGTCTACATGTCGGGATATACGGAAGACGTGATCGTTCAGCGCGGACTGTTACAAGAGGGGTTGCACTACATTGCCAAGCCATTCGCACCCCAGGCACTGGCTCAAAAAGTGGCCGACGCTCTAGCGGGCGGCTCGCGCACGGCTTGATTCAAAAAAGGCGGCCAGGGGATAGCGAGCCCCAAGATGCCACACGAAATAGCCCCAGGCTTAGGCATGGGGCTGGAAGAGGTGGGTGCTTCCAGGACCACAGCCTGAAGGCTGTGCCACATACAGCCTGAAGACTGTGCCACGTACAGCCTGAAGGCTGTGCCACATACAGCCTGAAGGCTGTGCCACATACAGCCTGAAGGCTGTGCCACATACAGCCTGAAGGCTGTGCCACATACAGCCTGAAGGCTGTGCCACATACAGCCTGAAGGCTGTGCCACGTACAGCCTGAAGGCTGTGCCACATACAGCCTGAAGGCTGTGCCACATACAGCCTGAAGGCTGTGCCACGTACAGCCTGAAGGCTGTGCCACATACGCCTGAAGGCTGTGCCACATGGCTGCGGGGTAGCATCCCGCGGGTTATACTCAGTTACGCACTTCTCCTATGGCTCATTTTGATCTGGTCGTTATTGGCTCCGGTCCGGGGGGTCAACGGGCTGCCATTCAGGGCGCCAAGAGCAACAAGAAAGTGGCCCTGATTGAGAGGCGCGAAGTGGTGGGGGGCACCTGCATCAACACAGGCACCATCCCGAGTAAGACCTTGCGCGAAGCCGTGCTCCACTTTTCGGGGTATAACTACCAGAACATTTATGGTGTGAACTACCGCCCAAAAGAGAAGGTCACGATGGCCGACCTTTCCTTTCGCGTGCAGCACGTCATCAAGACCGAAGTGGATGTCACGCAGGCCCAGCTTTCGCGCAACGGGGTTGAGGTCCTGACGGGCACGGCGAGCTTCAAGGACCCTCACACCCTGCAGATCGTCAGCGTCAAGGGCATCAGCGAAGTAACCGGCGACCTGGTGGTGATTGCGACCGGAACCAAGCCGGCGGCGTCGCCGAAGGTGCCGATCAACGCGCGAACCATCATCAATTCGGATCAGATTCTGGATATGCCCGAGATTCCGAAAACGCTGATCGTGGTGGGCGGGGGCGTGATTGGCGTGGAATACACGTGCATGTTTGCGATTCTGGGTGTTCGGGTGACGCTGGTTGAGAAACGGCCGCGCCTGTTGGAGTTCGCCGATCAGGAAATAGTCGAGGCGCTTTCGTACCATTTGCGCGACCATCGCGTTACGATGCGCCTGAACGAAGAAGTGCAGAGCGTGGAAGAGACTCCCGAGGGCGGCGTCGTGGCAACGCTCGAAAGCAACAAGCGGCTCTCCGGAAGCGCGCTGCTCTACTCGGTGGGCCGGCAGGGGAATGTGGATGAGTTGAACCTCGCGGCGGCGGGGATCGAGGCGGACAGCCGCGGGCGTATCAAGGTGGATGAACACTATCGCACCAGCCAGCCTCACATCTATGCGGCCGGCGATGTAATCGGCTTTCCGTCGCTCGCTTCAGTGTCGATGGAGCAGGGGCGTGCCGCGGTGGCGCATGCCTATGGCAAGCCGGTGACGTCTAATCCAGCGTATTTCCCGTTCGGTATTTACACAATCCCCGAGATTTCGTTTATCGGCAAAACGGAAGAACAGCTCACGGATGAGGATGTGCCGTATGAAGTGGGTGTAGGCTACTATCGGGAGATCGCGCGGGGCCAGATCCTGGGCGATACCACGGGACGCCTGAAGCTGATCTTCCACCGGGACACGCTCGAGCTATTGGGAGTCCATATCATCGGCGAAGGATCCACGGAACTGCTGCACATCGGACAAGCCGTGCTCATTTTGAAGGGCAAGGTGGACTACTTTGTGAACACAGTGTTTAATTACCCAACGTTAGCCGAGTGCTATAAAGCCGCTGCGTTCAATGGACTGAACAAGCTCGCGCACTAGCGACCACGTAGGAAGGCGGCAGGCATGACCAAAGGCATTGGAGTTCTGGTTTCGGAGCGGATCACGGCAGGGCTGATCGAAAATGACCGGCTGGCCGGCAAAATCAGCAGCTTTCCAGACGATGCGGAAGTTGATGACGCCCTGGTTGGATTGCCGGCGGAGTTGATCGCGCGGCAGGTGGCTGAACAGGTGCTCCATTTGGGCAGCCTCGAGGGCGTGGCTTATTTGGGAGTGGGGTTTCCGGGAATAATCCGGCGCGGCGTGATTGAGGATTCGCCCAACCTTCCGCAGCTAAAGGGCTCCCAGATTGGGCAGCTATTGAAGGATGCACTTCAGCCGTATCTGGGTGAGCTGCCCATCGTTTGCTTTAATGACGCTGACATTTTTGCGGCAGGTCTGGCTGCCACACGCAATCACCTGGATCGGCTGATTCGTGTGTGGACGCTCGGCAACGGGATCGGCTATGGGCGCTACCCGTACCACGAGGGGGCTTGGGAAGCTGGGCATTCGGTGGTCACGCTCGACCCCAGGGAGCATTTCTGCGGTTGCGGCGGTTCGGGGCACCTGGAAGGCATCATGGGCCAAAGGGCAATGCGCCTGCGGTTCATGGATATGGAGCCAGAGGAAATATTCCAGCAAGCACTGGGCGGAGACCACCGTTGTGTGGAGTTCGTCAAACTGTGGCACCGCGCTTTGGCCGCCGGCACGGCCACCAGTATTCATCTCGATGGGCCCGGCAAGTTCTTTGTCACGGGCATCAATGCGCGCTTCGTAAACATGACGCTGTTGAGTGAGTACCTGAATGAGATGGTGAAATTATCCCCGCTGCAAGGGTATTCGCTCGAGGTAGTGACAGGGGGCGAAGAGGTGGCGGTGATTGGGGCCGCGGTCAACGCTTCGCGTTGGCGTAGCCGCTCGTGAAGCCCGCTAATTTCCTGGCTCTTTTGTCTCCGTTCGGAGTCGCAAGCCGGTTCCGGCGCGACCCGCTGGGTGTATTGGAAGAGCTACATGAGCGCCACGGCGACATTGCGCCATTCCGCTTCTTCCACATGCGCGGGTACCTGATTTCAGATCCAACGCTGATTCAAGAGGTACTGGTAAAGGCGAACGCCAATTTCACAAAGAGTCTGGGCTTGAAGCGCGCGAAAGCGCTGCTTGGCGAAGGACTGTTGACCAGCGAGGAGCCATTGCATATGCGCCAGCGGCGGCTGGTGCAACCGGCGTTCCACAGCGATCGCCTGCGCGGCTACGGCGAGATCATGGTTTCGCTAACCGATGAGTGGCTGGCGCGTTGGGACACCACCTGGAAGCCGGGGGCGGTGGTGAACCTGCACCGGGAGATCGTCGAACTCACGATGTCGATCGTCTCCAAGGCGCTTTACAACTCGGATGTGCGCGGCGACGCGAAATCGATTGGTGAAATGGCTGCCACGGTGATGCGCATGTTCCGGCTGATGACATCTCCGTTCGCCCCCGCGTTACTCAAGTTGCCGATAGGACCGGCGCGACGATTTCATCAAGCCAAGCAACAGTTGGACCGGCTGGTTTACGGCATGATTGCCGAGCGGCGCGCATCGGGCGGCGACTTCGGCGACCTGCTTTCCATGCTGCTGGTTGCTCAGGATACGGAGAACGCCGGAGAAAAGATGACCGACCGCCAGATTCGGGACGAGATTCTCACCTTGTTTCTGGCCGGCCATGAGACGACCGCGAATGCTCTTGCGTGGACGTGGTATCTGCTCGCGAAACATCCGGAATCCGAGCAGGCTTTTTTCGAGGAGCTGGACCGGGTGCT
>Ga0181525_10004286_pt1 | contig 11004 bp, 8 predicted proteins | sample PEATcosm2014_Bin_48_FD_121100 | JGI IMG/M metagenome (GOLD analysis project Ga0181525, IMG submission 121100) | Peatland microbial communities from MTU Mesocosm Facility, Houghton, MI, USA - PEATcosm2014_Bin06_10_metaG | ecosystem: Environmental > Terrestrial > Soil > Wetlands > Peat | place... | reverse complement strand
TCGGCCAATGATTATCTAAACAGGATTACCTATTGCACGGTTTCGGATCACAGAGGAATCCCGTCCAGTGCTAACGTGGGAATGATGAAGTTGGACATGCCCCACTGGACGGAACCCAAAATCTTTATTCGCTTACGTTAGCAAGCCGAACAGGACGAGAGTCGCTCTGTTTTTCGAGTCTGCAATAACAACATTGTCCATCAGGGTGACTTTTTTACCACGAGGTTGGGATTGGCCAAACCTGGTCAGGCGGATGAAAACGGCGTCGTGCCTTTCTTATGGCCGCAGACGGCAAAACCGTATCATCAGGCCAGTTTCGGCTCAAGACGCCCCATATCGCGACGTCGTGCGAGAATCATGGCTCGTCGTTTGCCTCATGAACACAGGAGATTTACGTTTTTTTGGCTAAATTGACCGAGTAGAAGGACAATGTCGGCAAAGGTGTCCGTTTTCACACGATTTATGCACCGGGTCGGCCAGTTTTCGGCCTGACGTCGCGTTTTTAAGCCAAAACCGGCCCAGACCACCAGTTTTAGTGCCCAGCGGCTAAATTCGGCTTCTGATTTTCCGGCGTGATGAAAAGTCGGAACGCTTGATAAAAGTTGAGTCGGCCAAGCTACGGTTTCTCCAGCACTTCAATCATGTCGCCGTCGCGTAGCCAGAGGTCGGATGAAGGTTCAGGATTATTTCCATTGGATATTGGAGCTGCGGCAATCACAATGGTTCCACTTGAGACATCATTGTTGTTAATTTCCACATTTCCATTGGCAGAAAATTGATGCTCGCTGCAATCCACAATCCATTCGTGATTTTCCCCGGTCTTCGCGTCATGGCGGATAACTTTCACCCGCGACAAGTCGGACGACGATAATAAGACTTTTTGCGCCTCCGGCTTTCGCATCAACGAACCAAGTTCCGAACCAGCAGCGGAAGGATAGATTGGCAGTTCGATATTCTGGCCGTGCGCGACAAGATGCACGTTTCCTTTCAGATAATCAGAGATGGATTCAATCTGGGTGGGAGTCAGTCCGACCGCCATGTCGCCAAGCGCATGATCCCGTTCGGGAATCTCCACCACATCGCCGAATTCCAACGGCACGTCTTTTGCGCAGTCAATTCCGTTCGTGCTGTCGAGCAGGTTCATTTTTATCCTCGTTTCATTTGTGGTGCCGGAATGATGTCGAACAATGACAACCTGCGCCAAGTTCGGGAACGCAATACCGCCGTAATAGGCTAGTCCTTGTGCTTGAGCTGTTATTTGTTTCAGTCTTTCTTGGAAAGTGCGAACGGACGAAGGAGGCAATGGCGGTTCGGGTTCGTAAAAATTGAGAATTGCCTCAAGCAACGTGAACTGGTTCCAGTCATTGGTTCCTTTTACGAAAACCGTCTGTGAAAAATTGGCGGAAAGACGGCTCACGATGATGCGATCCCAATCCGGCAGTTTGTCCAGTGCGCCATGCTGGTGAAGCAAATCAACGAGTCTATCAACCAGATTTGTTTGTTCGGCTGTGATGAAGTTCTGACCGGGCTGGTTTCCAAAACGGTTGGGCCATAAGTTGCTTTGCAATCCCACTTTGACCAGATCCAAAGGCGTTTTGCCGTCATTATCCCGCACATTTGGATCGGCCTTGAAATCCAGTAACAGGCTGAAAACTTTTTCATCAGCCAGTTGGAATGCCGCCCAATGCAACGCAGTGTCACCTCTTGCATCCTGCATGTTCGGATTCACGCCGTGTTTCAGCAAAATCCCCACGGAATCGGCATTATTTTGATCGACTGCCGATTCCAGTGGTGTCCTTTTGATGACCTGATTATTGAGGATGTCGATTTCATCACGAACGTCGGCCTTTGCACCCGCATCCAGCAACGTTTCAAGGATGTCCGGATTTTCAAGCGCATAGAATAATAATGGCAACCCACAAGTTTGCGAATCATTCGGATCAGCCTTGAATTTCAAAAGCAGATTCACCATCGGAAGCTGGTTCATGTAGATGGCCAGCCACAATGGTGTCAGATGTCCGCGTTGATTCAAAAAATAAGCTGTGTCATCTTTCAATGACATGTTAATTCCTCCGGCTGCATTGGGGTTCGCGCCGGCCTGGAGGAGCAATTCCGCAGATACGGCATCTTGTTTGCAGATGGCGCAAAGCAACGGAGCGTCAACCTTGCCGCCATTGGGATCGGCTTTCGCATCCAAAAGCAATTTCACAGTTTCGGACGACCCGTTTCCGGCGGCACAACCCAAGGGCGTCACACCGCTGCTGTCTTCCGCATCAGGGTTTGCGCCTGCGGCTAAAAGCATGGCGACGATTTTTGCATATCCTCCGACCGACGCCCTTGAAAGCGGGGGATTTCCCGACGGCGCGTTCATATCCGCCTTGTTCGCCAGCAAAACTTCGACGACGGATGGAAAGTTCTTTTCGGATGCAATGGCCAAAGGAGTTCTTCCCCCCCTTTCAACTGAATTCACATTCGCGCCACGGCTCAAAAGCAATTCAACCATCGCGCGGTTGCCGACCGTTGCCGCCGCGTTCAGGGCCGGAGTGCCACCGGCGTTCACATCGGCACCGTGGTCGAGCAAATAGCCCGCGACTTTGAGCCAGCCCTTTGTCGCCGCCGCTGCCAGTGGCGTGTTTCCACCTTCCCCCGGCGCATTGATCAAATCCGGGCTGTCCTGAATCATCTGCTGTATGCGCTGAATCTCCCGGTCTTCGTCACCGGTTGTTTCACCGTTTGGCGACATCACGCTGGTTGAGGAAGCAGCATTGGAAGTTTCAAACTGCATCTTCAAAGCCTGCATGATTCCTCCGATTTTATCGGAGATTTGTTTGTTAATCACATCGAGAACGGCTCTTTTGTCCACAATCTGCGGATTTTGCGGTCCAACATCCAAATTTAACTCTGCTATTTTGGCTTCGGTCTCGTTGCGTTGTTGCAGAAGACTTGTCAGCACTGCGTCAGGGGCTAGTGTCGGCAAAACCTTTTCCAGTTCGGATGGCTGAAGATTTTTAACCTTGTCCCAAAGTGTTGCGCCTGAATTTTCAGATGATGCAGCTTTGGATACGGTCGCCCCTAGGCCGGTCAAATTCTGCTGGCTCAACGTGGCCAGCGTTGTTTGATCGGAAAAATCGCGCAGAATGCGCTGGTATTGGGCGACGGCTTCATTGGTCTTGCCCTGCATCCGGTAACATTCACCGATACGAAAAACCGCCGTGGCCGCGATCTGCCGGTCCTTGTCGAATTGCGTGGCGAGCGATTGATAATTTGAAATCGCCGCGTCGAGATTTCGATTGGCCTGTTCTTCAAACAGACCTTGTTGCAGGAGTGAAGTGAGGTTGTTCGTTTGTGCGGGGGCGAACGCCGCCGCCAGAAGAAAAATCAAGATGCAAAATTTGGTTTTCATAAATTTAACGGTTCCATCCTGTCAAATCCGCCCGCCGCAATTGTCATGCTTTTGCAAAATCACAGCTCCAGTTTGTATCCCACGCCATGCACCGTTTTGATCCAGCGTGGGGCGTCGGGATTTTTTTCCAGCTTGGCGCGCAGGCTGGCGATGTGGTTGTCCACCGTGCGCGTGGTTGGAAACGCAGCGTAGCCCCAGACCGCGTCGAGGAATTTTTCGCGCGACACCGGCTCTCCCTCCGCACCGGCCATCAGGCGCAGCATGGAAAACTCCTTCGCCGTCAGGCCCATCGGTTTTTTCCCACGCATAGCGGTCTGCCGTGCCAGATCAATTTCCACATCGCCCATCTTTAATTTCAGCGGCAGACGTGTTTTGCGTTCCACGCGGCGCAACAGGGCGCGCACACGGGCGAGCAATTCGTCCGTGCTGAACGGCTTGACGAGGTAATCGTCCGCGCCTGCGTCCAGTCCGTTGACCCGGTCTTCAATCTGGCCTTTCGCGGTCAGCATGAGAACAGGCACGACATTGGCGAGGCGGCGCAGTTCGGCGCACAACGCAAAGCCATCGAGCTTGGGCATCATGATGTCGAGCAGGATCAGGTCGGGTTTTTCGGTGAGCGCACGTTTAAGGCCGATTTCACCATCCGCTGCGATGAGCGGGCGGTAACCTTCAGACGCAAGCAGATCCGCCAGTGCCGTTCGCATCGGTGCCTCGTCCTCGATGATTAAAATCCGTTCATTCATTTTGATTCCTGACAGGTAATTCGATAGTGAACCGGCTGCCCTTGCCGGGTTCGCTTTGCACAATCATGCGCCCACCATGTGCTTCAACGATGTGTTTCACAACACTCAAACCGATTCCAACACCTTGTGTTTCACGACGCAACTCGGAACCCCGCCGGTAAAACCGTTCAAAAATCATTTCATGCTCCGCTGCCGGAATGCCTGGGCCATGATCGGAAACGGATAAATGAACGACTGACGGGGCAGATTCAATTACCACCTTCACGGTCTGGCCCTTCGCCGAATGTTTCACGGCGTTGTCAATCAGGTTCACCATGGCCTGTTGGATTGCGCCGCCATCCACATTCATTTCGATATTCACCGTCGCCGGTTGGCGGTTGAATATTTCCAGTTTCACACCTTTTTCCACAGCATACGGCTCCATGAGTTTCACCGTGGTTTGAGTCAGCGCAATGAGATCGGTTGGCTCAAATTCGTATTGTTTTCGGCCCTGTTCGATGCGCGAGAAGTCCAGCACGTTTTCTACCAGCGACGACAGGCGGCGGCATTCCTGCACGATGAAACTGAAATATTCCTTTTGTTTGTCCGGCTCATGAATTTTTCCACCCTCCAGATTTTCGGCCATCAATCTGACGGAGGCGATGGGCGCACGCAGTTCATGAGAGACGCTGGAGACGAAGTTGGATTTCATCTCGCCAAGGTGCTGCTGGCGGCGGAAGGCGCGGTAGGCGGCAACAAAACCAGTCAAGGCAGCCAGAGCCGAAGCCGCGATGAGCGCACCAAAAATCAACTGAAGCTGTCTTTGCTTTGCGTAAAGCCGGGGGCGGTCGGCCAGACATATTTGCATGGAAAATTGCGGATGGCTTGGCATATCTTCAAAAAAAATGTTTTTGCCTTCTCGTCTGCTGCCGGGCATTGATAAAAGAAACGCATCTTCGCCTTCTTGGCCGCTTTCAGAATCACTAATCGTCGTCCCGGCCTCCTGCGACATCTGGAATTGTCCTTCCGCAAGGATGTCGCTGGTCGGTTTGCCGTCTCCCAGTGTGCCCCAAGGCGATGGCAACGGAACCGGCTCGCCTTCGATCTCAAGAGAAATGCTGAAGTAATCCGGCAATGAGATTTTTGCATCTTTGAACGCATCCGCAAATCCACGCACGACCACTGATTGGGGATAGCATCGCACTTGCGTAATCGGCGTGACGGTCGAAACCGGACTATTGGATATTGAGGAACGGTTTTCAAGCATGGAAGGACTTAAAATACAAAGCCAGTGCCGGTTCATGGCGTCAACCCAAAGATTGGTGGTCGTGATGCCATTGAGTTTTCCGGTTTGTTTCACTGCTTCAGCCAGTTCGTTTTGCGCCTGTCTATCGGCAAGCAAAATTCGCATCGCTTTGATCGCCTCCGATAATTGGACATCTTTGGCAACCAGTTGCCCGGCTTCATCCAGCAAGATCGGAGTCAGCGCGCTGGGCGAGGAGATTTCCGACTGCAAACTTTCCCAAAGCTTCTCGGTTGGCCCGCAGTCGCGCGCCCGTTTCAAGGCTTCGGCCAATGCCAATGTTTTCAGCGGCACCCCGCTTTCAGAGATGTCGCTGTAATGACGTCCAGCAAATCGAATCAATTGGTTGACGGCATTGGATGCAGAAAGGGACGACAACCCGGCGCGAAGCTGCAAAAACTCCGCGCATGCGAGAGCAGGCGGCGATGGCTGTGTCAATTGAAACGCCTTGACCAAGTTGGAGAGAGTTCCCGATGTGTAAGACGCGGACTGAAGAGCCGTCCATGCCTGAATCTGCTCTGATGACATCGTTGCAAACCACGTTGGTGGGCGCGGTGGTGTTTCATGCCCAAACGGGAGATCAGCATTGGCATCCAGATAAAAATCAACAAGCGGAACCGGCCCTTCATGCCATTCGGGAAACGCAGTGTGTAAAGCCGCTAGATTATTTGTGATTATCTGTGCTTCATTGGTGTCGGCCAGCCATTCATTGCGTATGTTATTTTCAGGCCAAGCCTCTATGGCCCCTTGCAAATAACTATACCAGCCGCCTTTTGGGCCATCAAATTGTGTCAGCCGGTTCGCAGCGATCCGCCCAAACTCGTTTGGAAGTGTCTGAATTATGTCCCTCGCCCGTTGCTGTGCCTCTTGTTCAACGGCATTTCGTTCGCGGAGAATCGCCCAGAAACCGAATGCCGCCATCAGCGCAACTGGCAGCAGAATCAATGCTCCCTGCCACAAGAATGTTTGTCTCCTCGGATCTGGTCGGTTGGCCGAGGCCATTACCGCCTTTTTTTCCTCCAGTGCCCGCCGACGTGCCTTCAAGCAGATGAACAAATATAGAAGCCACAAGCAAAAAAACTCCAAAACCAGCCGAATATTTTTCCAAAGCAATGGATGATCGCTTTTGACGTCGATAATGAGTGTCCCGACTAAAAACGCAGTCATCAAAACCAAAAGCACCCGCCAGATGGCATATCGGAACCGACATGGTGTGTGTGGGCGCATTTGTTTAATTACCAGCGAAGATAGCGGGGGGCACAAGAGTAATTGTCATGGTTTTGTAAAATACAAACTATTCGGTTTGGTGCGAGTATGTTTACTTTTCGCACGACGTCGCCAATTTTCGTGGCTGATCGGCTAAATCGCATTATCAGGCATCTGGCGGCTCAAAGCGGCCCATATCGCGACGTGGCGCAAGGGGAAGCATCGACGATTGGGCTGTCAATACAGGGGATTCGGCGGTTTATGGGTTATTTGCCCGATCTGTGGCCCAAAACGGCGGTATCAACTTGGAATGGCCGTTTATTTCACTTGGACGCTTTTGCGGTTTAGTTAATGTCACTCCGGATGTCGCACAACTCGAATCCCAAGTCGCTTGATGACCTGATGGGCAATTCTCTTCACTACGCCGAGTATTGCATGAGGGGAACGGGGAATCTCCCGCCCACTTTGTTTCTGGTTGGCCGCGACGGGAAGCAGATAATGTTCATGCCCGAAAATCTGGCCGATGGTGATGCCAAGGATAATTTCGCCCAAATGTCGAAGCTGATGGCCGTCGCCACCGGAGCAACGATTGCTGTGATGGCACTTGAGGCGTGGATCAAGACGGGCAAGGTCGGCGAGACAATGGACATGACGGAATTACCGTCCGAGTCGTTTGACCGGCAGGAGTGCGTGGTGCTGATGGCCGAATCAATGGCCGAGGGCCAAAAACAACAAATCCTGCCAATCATCAGAAGTGGAAATCACAAATTCTTCGGGTTCGGTGATTCCATCGTCGAAAAACTGGATAAAATGGAAGGCCGGTTCTCGCAACTGCTGCCCACCAAGATGCCGGATGAAAATATTCGGGCACTCGCAATTGCTATGTTAAAAGTGAAGGGAGTCAAGCAGCCCAAGGGCGAGCCAGAAACTGGCAGGCGGTTTCGGCGATGAAAAATATAAGCGAGACAAGAGAAGCATTGAACGACCTTGAGACCCGGATGGACGGGTTTGGCGGTCGCAACTGGCGCGACGAGTATCCCGGCTACGAACATTTAAGCACAGCAAGAAAGATTGAGGTTTTGATTTTCGCAATCGCCGAACACGAGAATTAATTAGCTCGCCTCAAAATTCCCAAGTCGAGGCCACCGTTTTCCGATTAGCGAACCCGGCAGGGAGAAATTGCTGCCCTACAAACTCATCACGTTCAATCAGAAATAAACTTACCGTCTCTATGCTGCCAAAGCGCGAAGCCTGATTGACGCACCCGTGATTCCCAAGCAAACTGCCGCCCAATAATGTCCAAACGGTTTTTCACCAACGAAGGCGAGAATACGCTGCTGAAAAAGTTCGCGGGCGTGTTCGCGCACAACCCGGACATTGAACGGTTCGACGCGCTCGTCGGTTATCTGCGCGCCTCCGGTTATTTTGCGCTGCGTCCGCATCTGGAAAAAGTCCCGCTCATCCGCATCATCGTCGGCATCGACGTGGACGACCAGCTTGCCCGGCATCATCGCAAGGGGCTGCTCATGCTGGGCGACGCGGATAAAACGCTGGATTTTGTCCGCAAAAAACTTGCGGAGGACGTGCAGGGCGCACCCTACCGGCGCGACATTGAGGACGGCATCCGCCAGTTCGTTGCCGATGTTGCATCCAAGCGCGTTGAAATCCGGGCGCACTCCACCAAAAAACTTCACGCCAAGCTCTACATTTTTTTGCCCACCGGCTTTTGCGAACACAAACCGGGCGCGGTCATCACCGGCTCATCCAATCTCACCGCCGCCGGTCTGGGCGTCGAGGACGCCGCCAGCAATTACGAGTTCAACGTCGTGCTGCACGATTACGATGAAGTCGTGTTTGCAAAAAACGAATTTGAAAAACTCTGGAATGAAGGCGTCTCCGTTCTGCCGGAGGCGGTGAAGGGCGTCGTGCGCGAAAGTTATCTGCGCGAAGACCTCACCCCGTTTGAACTCTACATAAAATTTCTCATAGAATACTTCGGTCCGGCCATTGATTACGATCCCAATTCCGAACGCGACTTGCCCAAGGGCGTGAAATCTTTGAGCTATCAGGGCGACGCCGTGAATGACGGCTGGCTGAAATTGCAAAAACACGGCGGGTTTTTCCTCGCGGACGTGGTCGGCCTCGGCAAAACCATCGTCGCCACGCGCATCGCCAAGAAATTTTATTACCACAACGGTTTCCCCAATCACCGATCCCATATTTTGATCGTCACGCCGCCCGCGCTGAAGGAAAATTGGGAGACGGAAGTGGATCGCTTCGGGCTGGATGATGCCGTGCGGGTCATTCACAACGGCAGCCTGCATAAAATCCGCGACCCGGAAAAATACGACCTCATCATTATTGACGAGGCGCACAAGTTCCGTAACGACACCGCCGATGGCTACGACCTGTTGCAGAAACTTTGCAAGACTCGTACCAAATACCGGCCGCCATCTGACCAGTTAGCCAAATATCGGGTAACTGATGACGGATTTGCCTACAAAAAAGTCATTCTGATTTCCGCCACACCGTTGAACAATCGCCCTGCCGACATTCGCAATCAAGTTTTACTGTTTCAGGACGGCAAGGATTCAACCGTCATCGGCAACCTCCAGCATTTTTTCGCGCAGCGTATCAAAGAATATCAAGTGGCGACCAATCGCATCAAAACGCCGGATGACAAGGCGGCGCACGCCGCCGTTGCGCGGATTTACGAACTCATCCGCGAACAAGTCGTGCAACCGCTCACCGTGCGACGCACCCGCACCGATTTGGTGGAGGACATCCCCAAGCCCGAGCGCCTCATGACAATTCGCGCTCTCAGCGATCAACTCAGCAATACCAAGCATCCACTTTACGCAGCGCTCTACACCCTGCGCGGGCTCGAAATAGTTCGCATTATCGAGGGCGAACCATGACCCCATGAAAATTACGAGGATAGAACTCAATGATTTTCGCGCGTTCGCGCAGCCGGAATCTTTCGACCTCGGCGAAGGCAAGAATGTCCTTCTTTATGGCGCGAACGGCGCAGGCAAATCTTCACTATTTCGTGCGCTCCGAGAAATCTTCAACCATGCCTCCACCGAGCCATTTGCAATTCATAAAAACATCTTCACCGACCCCGCTCGCACCAATGGCTATGTGCGTTTGTGCTTCTCACAACCGTCAGTGTCAGGTGTTGCCAACACTCCGGTTGACTGGCTATTTCCCGGCCCGCGCGCTGGCGGCGACCAACGCATAGTTCAAGCCGCGCTCCGTCTTGGCAGCCTAGACTACAGGGCGTTGCTCGACACGAACTATGTCTTCAAAAATGGTGACATCAATTTATTCGATGTGCTTGTAAAGGGGGTTCTGCGTCCGTGGCTGGTAAATAGTGGTGCACGCGGCCTTGTCCGCCTTGGCACGCTCTGGAATGAAACTCTCGCCAAACGAATTCCAACTCCTGCCGAGCAAGTGGCAACGCATCTGCCTCAAAAAGGCGATGGTTGACTGGCAGGTAATCTTTGCGCGCTGCCCATGAAAGAAACATTTTTACTGTCCCGCGCCGGTCATTGCGGTTTTTTGCGGAAACTTCCGCGTGCGACTTGATGTAGATGTTCAAGTGTTCTTTGGTCAAATCGCAAACCGCCATGCCGGAAAAAGTGCTGGCGAAATTGCGCAGCCATGTATTGAAGTGGGAAGTGTAACTTGCTGACAATTTCGCTCGCTTCCCTTTTTCGGCTTCACTCCGATGCTTCCTGGATTCTATAAACTCTTCTACTGCCTCCTTGACGTCTTTACGCTTAACGCTGACGACGGTGCGAAGGTAGCCATCGACGGCTTCACCCAAAGTGCGCCCGCCAATTTTGCCGTATGCCTCGGCATATTCAGAAACCGCACCAAGCAACGAGGCACGCCTTCCGGTGGCTTGGAAAAAACCTTGCAGTCTTTCAAACGCTGCAATTGCATCACGGCTCTGAGCGGCGGAAAGCGTGGCTGCCTGTGAACCACTTGAAACTTCCCGCACGAGGCGTTCGGCAGCGGCTTTGGCGGCTGAGTAATCTGCAAAGGTTCGCATCTGCCGTTTGCCAGCGGCTGAATATGCAACGCGGTAGTATCGGAATTTTCCGGCAGGGCGGTAGATTTTCGCCTTGCTCGCTCTGTGGCGGATTGTGACTGGGAATTTCACGCGCCGGTCAGGGGACTTGCCATTATTTTGTGCAAACTCTGTGCAAATTTCCTTTGACACCCCTGTTTTCAAAAGAAAAATGGTGCGCGATGGAGGGTTTGAACCTCCGACCCCTACAGTGTCAATGTAGTGCTCTACCACTGAGCTAACCGCGCAACCCAAGAGGATTTTCATTCTAAATTTTCACCGCGACTTTGCAAGT
>Ga0181525_10004285_pt1 | contig 11007 bp, 9 predicted proteins | sample PEATcosm2014_Bin_48_FD_121100 | JGI IMG/M metagenome (GOLD analysis project Ga0181525, IMG submission 121100) | Peatland microbial communities from MTU Mesocosm Facility, Houghton, MI, USA - PEATcosm2014_Bin06_10_metaG | ecosystem: Environmental > Terrestrial > Soil > Wetlands > Peat | place... | reverse complement strand
CGCAGGCAGGCCTTGGCGTCTTCGGTGTCGCCTTTGGTTTCCGGATCGCCGAAGAAGATCAGCATCGCGTCGCCGACGAACTTGTCGATGGTGCCGCCGTGGAGAAGCGCGATCTTCGACATTTCGGTGAAATACTCGTTGAGCAGCTGCGTGATCTGTTCCGGCTGTAAACGCTCGGTCGTTGCTGTGAAATCCTGAATGTCGGAAAAGAAAATAGTCAGCCTCTTCCGTTCGGTTTGGATGATGACGTCCTTTTGTCCGCTGAAGATGCTCTTGTAGATTTGCGGCGACAGATAGCGTGATATTTTCATCGACAAACTGGCCAGAAACTCGTTCGCCGTTTCCAGCTCGGCATTCATGCCTTGAATGAGCGCGGCCTGCCGCCGCTGCAATGCGATGAACACCAAGCCCGCCACTGCCACCAGGGCAAAGTAGATCAGCAGATAGTTGAACGCGAAAATGTTGCCGATGATGGGTTGGGTGATGGTGACTTCCTGCATGCCGCGGACGTCACCCACCTTCCAGTCGTGCTTGACGCTTTCCGGATGAGCGTTGTGGCAAGTCACGCAAGATTGCGCCATGATCACCGGCGCCACCCAGCTGACCCGATCGACCAACAACGAATTGGTCGAGCTGGAGATCATCTGGTTGGGATTTTTTCGCAGACGCGCAAGTGCGTCGGCCTCGAACGCATCGAGCTTGTGCGGCGCGCGATTGGCGAACGGGTAGTCGGAAACGAAGCGATAGGCGATGTTGTGCTGCTGCTCGCTGATAACCTTGCCCAGTTCGAGCGAGAGCGTCGCCGGAATCGGAATGGCGCCGGGGATGTCCTCATAATTATGCACGACTTGCGTGGGGACGCCGGGCGCGGCGAGGATGCGGCCGACGACGTTGTTGGCGTAATAAGCGCGAACGCTCGAGACGATCGAGTTGAGGTCGCTCGCCTGGCGAAGCAGATTCGTCTCGGCAAGACTGCGCAGATCGAGCCACACGGCGACCGGCAGGCCGACCAGCAGGAGGACAACCAATAGGACGAGGACAAGCCCCGTTTTGGCGTCGGCTGGGTTCTTCATGGCTGCACCCCGTGACTTTTTCGATTTTTGCTCGCTGCTGCTTTCCTCGTAACTGCGATGATTTACCGGCCGCTTAAATCCAGTCCTTCCACTTGAACCAGATCAGCGGCAACAGCGAGGTAACGATGATCAAAGCCAGTGCGAAGGGATATCCCCAGGTCCAATCATATTCCGGCATGTTCTTGAAGTTCATGCCGTAAATGCCGGCGATCAAAACCGGCGGAATTCCCACCACGGAGGCGATGGTCAGGACTTTGATCACATCGTTCTGATCAATACTGATGATGCCGGTCGCGGCATCCTGGAGCAGTTGCACGCGGCTCACCAGACCCTCAGCGAAACTAACGAGCGAGGCAATGTCGGAGCTGACAATCTGCAACCGATTGGACATCTCCGGCGCGATCCATTCGCGGGCGCGTTCAACCGTGAATTTCGCCATGCGATCGACGCAGACCAAGGTGTAGTGAATGCGCGCCATGCGCTCGCTGGTGCGGCCGCTGCGAAGCATCAGCCGCCGCAACTGCGAGGTTTCCTTTGACAATTTCGGCGCGGGAACGTCCGGCCTGAATATGACGTGAGACGCATCATCGAGGTCGCGGCTGCTGAGCTCCAGCAGGTCCGCCATCCGATCGACAAAGGCTTCCAGAAGCCGCACGAACGCCAAGGCCGGCGCACACTGCGCGCTCGCACCCAGTTCGGCGATGACCGTGTCGAAAGCCGCTAATTCGGCAAACCGCACCGTCAACAGAACGTTTTTAGCGACCACAAATCCGGTCGGCACCACGATCCATGGCTCGGTGTCGGTGGCAAAGATCAATGGCGCGGTCATGTAGAGCGCGTCGTTCTCGATGCGCAGCCGACTCGTGGTTTCGATTTCGGCCAGTTGCTCTTTGGTGGGTACGCGCAGCCTGAAGGCGCGTTCGAAAGCCAGGCGTTCGGCTTCCGTCGGGTCGACCAGATCGACCCAGACCGTATCTTTCAGCGAGGTGGGATCAGAGCGATGGGTGGGATAAGCGCCAAGCATGGGGACGCTTGTACCCCATTTTCCGACCTTTGCGCGATGCCAGGCGGGCTTGGCGAGGCGCTAGTCCCAGCGGCGGCTGGCGATGCCGATAAGGACGCCAACGCCTACAGCAACCGCAAGGGCAAACAACGGGTGCTGTCCGGTTTCCTCGGAAACCCGGCTCAGTGCGTTGGTGCCGAACTGGGCCGCATCCTTGCTGAGGCTCGCCGATTGGCTGCCGAGCGAGGACGCGCTTCGCCGGAAGCGATCGCCCCAGCCAACCAAGGCCGACGCAATAGCGTCGCCGAGCCCTTCGGCCGTGTCCTTAGCTTTCGCAGAGGCGCGCGCACTGATCTTCTCCAGGTCCTTTTCGAGCAGGCGTAAGCGCCGCTCGATCTCACCCGCTTCCGCGGAGATCGCCCGCGTATATCTCGAAGAGCCCGACATGATGGTATCCCTTTGGAAAATCAGAGCGTGGCCGCTCGTGAAACGTCCGTCGGTGTCCACTGGTTCCTTCCGACTGCCTATATGCCAATGCCCGCGGCGTGCGCGGGCATTGGCAGTCGATAGCCGTGACTCGCGCCTAGTGGTGCATGAAAATCGCCAGCAAGATGATGATTGGCAACGGAATGCCAATCAACCAAAGCAACAATCCGCGTCCGAATCCCATGACGGATCCTCCTCAGCAGAGCCGTTTGACGGGGAATAACGCTGCCGGCCGGCGTGAGTTCCGCTGTTAAACGGCACGTGTTGAGCGCACGGCGCTTCGCGATCGCTATTCACGATTCGGCTGTGAGGTGGACGATGAGATAATTGGATCCGGCGTCAGCTCTTGCCGGACGGACGGCCCAACAGGCTTGCCATCTCCTGTTCCAGCGTGTCGTAGACCTTGCTGCTTTCCTTCGCCTTGATTTCGGCGCGCGCCGGCTTGGCTTCGGGCGGGCGGGCTGGGCGCGGCGGAGGGACAGGGGCCGCAGTTTCAAGCTCCTCGACGGGCGCGGGAGACGAGGCTGACGCGGGCTCGGCGGCTTTAGGCTTGCGCAACGCGGCTTCGAGGCGCTGCGCCATTTCCGCGAGGCTTTGATCGGCGAGGTTGGACGCTTCGCTGTCGGCCGGCGCTGCCGGGGTGCGCGGTTCGGCGCGCGGCGTTGGCGCCGTGCGGTTGCGCGGCGGGACCGGAGCGGCCGGGTTGGCTAGCGCGGTTGCCGCGGGCGGCGCAACGGGCGGCAGCGGTGGCGCCGGATGGGCCGAAAGATCATCCGCGAGCGCGCTCAAGGTCTCGCGCTGCGGGCGCGGCGGCGGCATCGGAGCCGGCGGCTCCGGCTGCAGCGGCCAAGAACCGCCCGAGCCGTTCGACGCGGCTTCCGGCAAAGGAATAGCGCGGGGCAACATTTCCGGCGCCGGCGCCGGGCGTGCCACCAGAACGTCGCGCGTCGCGGGAACCGCGCGCACGATGTTGGCTTCGACGACTACGTCGGTTGGGCCGCCGATCATTACCAGATGTTCGACATTATCGCGGCGCACGAGAATGAGCCTTCGGCGTGCATCGACGCTGGCATAATCGATCACTGCAAGCCGGGGCTGGCGTCCGCGTACCGCTCCGCCGATCCGCGCGCTGCCAAACCGGCGCACCGCCCATGCGGCCACGCCGATCAATCCCAGCACGATCAGGAATGCCAAGAAGAAGCGCACGGCGAGTGGCATTTCCGTGCCAAACAATTCGAACATTCGCCCTTACTCCCCGTATCGACGCTGCGGCCTGCCGCGATCCCAATAGTTAACGGCGCTCTAACGTTCGCCACAGCGAATACTAACAAAAATCTAATGTCGCGGGCGATTTTCGGCCCGATCCCCGAGCCTGCAGCATTTCTATGGTAAACGGCGCTTTAATGGCGAAAGCGGGCCAAGATCGGGCTTAACCGGCCATTAACCATAGGCGCGGAGGGTCCGCGGTAATGCCATAGGGACGGACGGCGCCGCCGGACGTATCGGCAGGCGCGGCCGGACGACGCGGAAATCGTCGGCGATACCCCGAGGCTTGCGCTGTGGTGGTGCCGCCGCCGTCGTTGTGTAGTGTTTCGTGATTGCTCTTGCGCGTGTCGGGCACACAAGGCACGAGAGAGTCTTCTCCTCGCTCGCGTCGAGGGGGAGGACAGGAGTGGCGATGACGACGCACGGCATCACCAGGAGCTCCGCCGATCCCATGCGCGAGTCGGTCGACCGCAGCGCCGCGGTGTCGGGTGCCGGTAGCATCGTGCTGGTGCTTCTGGTCGCCGCCATGCTGGTAGCGGCGGCGTTCGGTTTCATGCTGCTGCGCCACGGCGGCGCCGAGCCTTATATCCTCGTTTTCCTGGCGGTGCTCGCCACGGTCGGCGTGTTCTCGCTGTTCGCGCTTGCCGCCGGCATCCTGCGGCCTTCGGCGGCTGGGCCGGTCAATCCGCTGATCAAATCGCTCGTCGACGACGCTTTCGACGGCGTCCTCGTCACCGACGGCGACGGCGGCGTCATCTATGCCAATTCCGCTTATCTCGATCTCATCGACGCCGCCGACGCCAACGATCTGCGTCCGGTCGAGCGGGTGTTCATCGGCGATGCCGATGCCTCCGAGGCGATCTATCGGCTGCTCAAGGCGGCGCGCGAGGGCAAGCGCTTGCAGGAGGAAGTCCGCGTCGCCGCGACGAGGAACCGCCCGGCGCGCTGGTTGCGGCTGCGCGTGCGGCCGCTCGGCGACGGCGGCCGCGCGCGGCGGCTCACCGTGTGGTCGCTCTCGGATGTGACGCGTGAGCGCGAGAGGCAGGAGAACGTCTTCCAGGAACTGCAGCACGCCGTCGACTATCTCGATCATGCACCGGCGGGCTTTTTCTCCGTCGATGCGAAAGGCGACGTGGTCTATCTCAATGCTACGCTGGCCAACTGGTTGGATCAGGATCTTGCCCAGGTTGGATCCGGCGGTTTGAAGCTCGCCGACCTCGTTGCCGGGGACGGCGCCGCCTTATTGACGACCTTGCGCGCTGCTCCCGGCGAGATCAAAACCGAGGTGCTTGACCTCGATCTGAAGACCCGCGGCGGCGGTACGCTGCCGGTTCGGCTGTTTCACAAGTTGGCCTTCGGTGTCGACGGCGCTCCCGGTGCGTCGCGCACGCTCGTCATCAATCGCGCCCGCGACCACGGCACCGATCCGCAGCGCGCCGCGGAAATCCGCTTTATGCGCTTCTTCCAAAATACGCCCATGGCGATCGCGACCGTGGATCGCGACGGCCGCATCGTGCGCACCAATCCGCTGTTCGCGCGGCTGTTCCACAATGTGCTCAGCGCCGACGGCGGCGACCGTTTGATCGGCGCGGTCATTGCCGAGCGTGATCGCGGGCCGCTCGAAGCCGCCATCGCGCTGGCGGCGCGGGGCCGGGGCGACATCGCGCCGGTCGATGCCACGCTTGCCGTCGAGGGCGAGCGCTTCGCGCGTTTCTACGTTACCGCCGTCGAGGAAGAGGAGCGCGACCAGGAGGCGGCTATTGTCTATGCGCTGGAGACCACGGAGCAACGCGAGCTGGAGACCAAGCTCAACCAGCAGCAGAAGATGGAGCTTGTCGGTCAGCTCGCCGGCGGCATCGCCCATGATTTCAACAACGTGCTGTCCGCCATCATCATGGCGACCGACTTTCTGCTTAACGCCCACAAGCCGACCGATCCGTCGTTCGGCGATATCATGCAGATCAAGCAGAACGCCAATCGGGCCGCGAGCCTGGTGCGGCATTTGCTCGCCTTCTCGCGCAAGCAGACCTTGCGCCCGCAGGTGCTCGATCTCGGCGAGGTCTTGAGCGATCTGACCATGCTGTTGCGCCGGCTGATCGGCGAGAAGGTCACCCTCGACGTCGTCCACGGTCGCGATTTGTGGCCGGTCAAAGTGGATATCTCGCAACTCGAGCAGGTGATCGTGAACCTCGCCGTCAACGCACGCGACGCCATGTCCGAAGGCGGCCGGCTGACTTTGCGCACGAAGAATGTCACCGCCAGAGAGTGCGGGCGCTACAATGCCAAAGGCATGCCCGCTGCCGATTATGTCCTGGTCGAGGTCGGCGACACCGGCACCGGCATCCCCGATGCGATCCTCGACAAGATCTTCGATCCGTTCTTCTCGACCAAGGAGGTCGGCAAGGGCACCGGGCTTGGCCTCTCCACGGTTTACGGCATCATCAAGCAAACCGGCGGCTTCGTTTACGTCGATTCCGTGCTGCATGAGGGCACGACCTTCCGCATCTTCCTGCCGCGGCATATCGCCAGCGCGCGGGAAGCCGCGGAAAGCGCTGCCGAGCTGGAGGCGCCGGCGATCTCCGGGACACTTGCCGCAGCCGATCAGGTCAAGCGCGCCGCCAATGCGGCCGGCGCCGATCTCACCGGTGAGGGCACCATCTTGCTGGTGGAGGACGAAGAAGGCTTGCGCGCGCTCAACGCGCGCGGTCTCGCCTCGCGCGGCTATACCGTGCTCGAAGCCGGCAACGGCGTGGAGGCGATCGAGGTGCTGGAGAAATCCGACAAGCCGGTCGACCTCGTGGTCTCCGATGTGGTCATGCCGGAAATGGACGGCCCGACGCTGGCGCGTGAATTGCGCGTCCGCAATCCCGGCCTGAAGATTATTTTCGTTTCGGGCTACGCCGAGGACGCATTCCAGAAAAGCCTGCCCGAGCACGGCCAGTTCGCGTTTTTGTCCAAGCCGTTCACGCTCAAGCAGCTCGTTGCCGCAGTGAAGGAAACGCTCGCGGCTTGATCGCTACTGTGCCGGCGGTCCGTCGTGGCAGGATTGCGGGGCTGCGGTTGAATTGCGCTGCCACGGCATGACATCGCATTTCGAGCAGGCGCCGAGCGCAAGCGCGACGGCGGTCACGCCGAGAAGCCGCAAGCCTTGTTTGCCGGCCGTGTTTATGATTGCCCGCATCAGCTCCACAACCCCATCCCGTTCGTTCCCGCGCTTCCCCTAGCTGCCGACTACGACCATCTTGCGGCGCGCGGGTAGGGGAGGGTATCGCGCGCGGATTTCCATTATCTTACCGTACCCGGCCGCGTCTCGGGCAAATGAACCTTGTGTCTGTCAAGAAGAGGAAAAAGCACCATGGATATCCAGCCCTGCGGCGCGGCGCCTTCGCGCCGCACGAAAGCCGAGTGGTTCACCGGCGTTGTCTGGCAGGACCCGATCGTGGAAGCGCCGGAGCCGGCGCGCGTTCGCGCGACTACGGTACGCTTCGAGCCGGGCGCGCGCACCAATTGGCACACGCATCCGCTGGGGCAGACGCTCTTCATCGTTTCGGGCACTGGCCGCGTGCAAACCTGGGGCGGACCGGTGCGCGACGTGCGCGCCGGCGACGTCGTATGGATTCCACCGCATGAGAAGCACTGGCACGGCGCCGCTCCGGCGACGACCCTGGTTCACATCGCCATCCATGAGGCGCTTGACGGCAGACATGTCGACTGGCTGGAAAAGGTGACCGACGCGCAATATCAGGGGGAATGAGATTTTAGGCGGCGGGGCGATGGGCACCGCAGGCCTTTGGGGGGCAATATGATCCACAAAAGTTCTGTAGCAATGCAGCTGGCCGCGGCATTTGTCGCGTCGGCATTGATGTCGACAACATCCGTGCGTGCCGGCACCAAGTATGACGGACTGTGGAGCGTCGTCGTGTATACCTCGACTGGGCCGTGCGACCCTTCGTATCGCTTCAGCGGGCAAATTGCGAATGGAGACATCTCCTACGCGTACGGCTCGCTTGAAGTGAACGGACGTGTCGAACCGAGCGGAGCCACATCCGTACGGGTTACGGCCGGTGCGGCTCACGGTGAGGCACACGGGCATATGACAACAACCCACGGCAGCGGCACTTGGAGCGGCGATGGCCCGGATGGCCATTGTGCCGGCACTTGGATCGCGACGAGGCCTAGCCCGATCTAGCGGATGCCGATCGCGCTTTGCGCCAGAGCGCAGAATTATAGGAAAGGTCCGCGCCATCCCCTTTCGCGTCTTGCAGGTCCGCGCCATCCCCTTTCTCGTCTTGCAGGTCCGCGTATGCGTGGACGGGATGGCGGCGATTGTGGAACACTACATGCAGGCGTCTTAGATAAACGATACGACTTGGTAGATTCCGGCGCCTTACGGCGCCGCAAAGCATAGGGGGCGATCATGATCCGCAACATTACGGGAGCAATGCTTCTTGCAGCAACATTGGCCGCGGCGGCATTGATGCCGGCTAGCCTTGCGCGCGCCAGCCGCTACGACGGTGCGTGGAGTCTTGTCATCTACACACGGTCCGGCCCGTGCGATCAGCCCTACCGCTTCAGCGGGCAAATCGTGAATGGGAACATTATCTATGATGGCGGCTTCGTGAACGTCACAGGACGCGTCAACTCGAGCGGCGCTGCCTTGTGCGGGTCTCGAGCGGCTCAAATTACGCCGTCGCCTCCGGACGGTTGACGACGCGGCACGGTGCTGGCACATGGCGCGGCCGGGCGCCCAGCGGACTTTGCGCCGGAACGTGGGCGGCGATGCGTACGTGACCGAACGCGGCGCGGCAGCTAGCCTCCCGATGCGAGAGGTGAGCCATGCGCTATGAGCTTTATTACCATCCGACCATCCCGGGTCGCGGCGAACTCGTCCGCCTCGCGCTCGAAGAGGCCGGAGCCGACTACGTCGATGTCGCGCGCAAGAGCGGCAAGACCGGCGCGCCGGCGATGTTTAAGATCATCGAGGACAGGCGCGCCGCACGGCCGCCTTTTGCGCCGCCCTTCCTCAAAGTCGGCCAGCTCGTCATCGCCCAGACCGCGAACATTCTGTTTTATCTCGGGCCACGCCTGAAGCTTGCGCCGCGCGACGAAGCGGGCCAGTTGTGGCTGAACCAGTTGCAGCTTACCGTCACCGATTTCGTGGTCGAGATCCACGATACCCACCATCCGATCGGGAGCTGGCTTTATTACGAGGATCAGCGGCCGGAGGCGAAGCGGCGCAGCAAAGGTTTCTGGCGCTATCGCGTGCCGAAATTTCTCGGCTATTTCGAGCAGGTGCTGCGAAAGAACGGCGGCACATATCTGGTCGGCCGCCGCCTCACTTACGTCGACCTGTCGCTTTTTCAGATCATCGACGGCTTGCGCTACGCATTTCCCAAACCCATGAAGCGTTTCGAGAAGAAAATCCCCGGATTGGTCGCGCTGCACGACCGCGTAGCCGCGCGCCCGCGCATCAACGCCTACCTGGCCTCGAAACTGCGCATCGCCTTTTCGGAATGGGGCATCTTTCGCTACTTCAAGGAGCTTGACGTCTAGTCGTTCAGCGCTCGAACTCTATCCGAGCGCGTTGACACCGGCGAGCGCGATTTGCTCGTCCTCGTGCGATTGCACACCCGATACGCCGATGGCGCCGACGCATTCGTTCTCGTGCATGATCGGCAGCGCGCCCTGGATCAACACGCCGGCGGGGAAGGTGACGAAGGCCGGCCGGTCCTTGACACGGTCCTCGAAGAATTTGCTCGGGCGCCGGGTCAACGCCGAGGCGAGCGCTTTGCCGGTTGCGACTTGCGCCGAAATCGGACCAGCGCCGTCCATCCGCTGGAACCCCAGAAGATGCCCGCCTTCGTCGACGATTGAAATCGCCACCGCCCATTTGTTCTTGACGGCTTCGGCTTCACTCGCCGCCAGCATTTTCTTCACATCGGACAACGTCAGTGACGGCTTCGTGCGCATGGCGACTCCTTATGACCGCTGATGAAACGATTGCTCGTGAGATTGTCGGCGAAGTGTGTTACGGACCGTGGAACACTAGCACGCATTGGGGCGGCTTGACGCGGGGTACCGCGCACTCGTAGCCTGCGCTAGTGCTTCGCCGTGGCCGGTGAGGGGGAATTATGACGCTTCGACTGACGCAGCTCCTTTCTTCCGCAGCGCTGGCATTGGGGATTGCGGCGATCGCGTTGACCGCTCCGCCCGCGCGGGCGTTCACGCAGGAGAACCTCAGCGCCAGTCAGGGTGGTTCGGGGTTTGCCGATCCGGACAACCAGGTCAAGAATTTCGGCCGAGGCGGCACGCAACTGTTCGGGCCGAATGGTCCGACGGTGCAATTCGGCGCGCAGGGCCCCGGCTATTCCCCATATTCGCAGTTCAATCGATTCCAGGGGAACGGCTACAACAATCCGCCGCCGAATCCCTATGCCATGCCGCTCGGCAACGGCGGCAACTGATACACCGTCACTGCAGCGAAAAGCGGATCGGTAGCGTCAAATCGAGCCGCGCATCTGGCATGTTTGCCGGGAACGGCGGCAACGGCTCCGCGCGCATGATCATCGCCATGACCTCGGCATCGAGCTCCGCATAGCCTGAGCTCTTGGCGATGCGGTGCGCGAGCACATGGCCGTCGCGGTCGAGGCTGAAACTTAACAGCACGACGCCCTGCTCGCCGCGCGCCTGCGCTTCCTGGGGATAGCGCTTGTAACGCTGCAATTGCCGCACCAAGCTAGTCTGCCAAGACGGCTCGATGCGGGGCGCGCCACCTTTGACCTGCTCGGCGGTGCGTGGCGCGGGTGGCTGCGCCTCTTCGGTCTTCTCAAGAGGTTTCGTGACAGGTTCGGGTATGATCGAGGACGCCAGATCGGGCGGGTGCTCGATTTTCACCTCTTGCGTCGGCTTTTGCTGCTGCGGCGTCGGGACCGCCTTGGATTCGATCATGGTCTCAGGCGCGGGAGCGAGGTCGAGCGCCTTGGCGTCGGGCGTAGTATCGATCGGCGCTAGGTCCACGGTGACGGTATCGGCGTCGCCACCGATGTCCTCCGGCTGCGGCCGCGAAAGAAAATAGGCGATCGCGCCTGCGTGGATTGCGGCCACGATGACGGCGGCCGCAATCCAGCGTGCCAAGTCGCGCGGGCTTTGGTCCTCGAGCCATGACAGCGTCAGCGCACT
>Ga0181525_10004284_pt1 | contig 11008 bp, 8 predicted proteins | sample PEATcosm2014_Bin_48_FD_121100 | JGI IMG/M metagenome (GOLD analysis project Ga0181525, IMG submission 121100) | Peatland microbial communities from MTU Mesocosm Facility, Houghton, MI, USA - PEATcosm2014_Bin06_10_metaG | ecosystem: Environmental > Terrestrial > Soil > Wetlands > Peat | place... | reverse complement strand
GATACGGAAAGCATCGGTATCTGGAACCAGAAAATAAGCGTATTAACGATAGCTCAGGCTTGTTGCCTGCCCGGCGGGAAAGCTAACCTTGATAGTGTCATCAGCCAAAACCCCCGCTATACGTACAAGTGGCTCCCGCTCAAAGGCTGGCATCAATCATTCTCCTCCAGCAACACCCAAAAGATTGTGGATGAAGTGAAGCACCTGTGTGCTGCAGTGAAGCCATTATCATTTGAAAGCAGTGGATTTGCTGATCTGTTTTCTATCCTGCCGAAAGACATCATGCTGTATCTGCTGGGTACCTATCTAACCAACATCGTGGACATCATCAACTCGACCAAAACCGCAACAAATCGTTACTGCTTTTATCAGCAGAATCAGGAAATGATACTGCTAAACAGCCTGCTGAAGCATGCTGTCTTTGGCGAGTGGCATGCTGCAAGAAAGATATGGGAAAGATGTCCAGATATTCTGAAGTTAAAAGGCAAAGTAAAGCGTTGCTATGAGTACGAGCATACGGCTTACCAGATTGCATGGCGAAACGAGGAAGACGACATCATTGCCGAAATGAATAAATTCCTGCCGCTTGAAGAACAGCAAAAGCAGTTTGCTGAAATATTTCCGGACGGCCAGCTCACCAAGCACAACTGGGATTTTGAGAAAGCGAAACAGCTTCTGCAAAATGTTTTTGATGCCGTCATAAAAGATATTTCCATTTGTGAAGACAATTTGAGCCTAATAAAGGATGAAACCCAAATAGCCTTGCAAGCACTGCATGACCACCTGAATCCTGATAAATCCGGCCAGTGCCAGACAGGGCTGGTATGTGATGTGAGGATTTATCAGCAAGCACGCAGCTGTTATAGCGATAATTTTAATGCCTTTAGTTGGCACCAGCGCACATTTTGGTGTATTCGCGTAGAGGAAATGATTGCCACCTTCCTTTCGACAGGTTATTTGCGTCCGCACTGTCAGGGTATTGATAAAATTATTAAGGGAGCAAAAGTGCATAGTTTAGGCTGTATTCTTCCTGGTGGTTCATCTTATTTTCTCCGTACTAAGAATTTTCTTCCAGGGGTTCATTTCTCCGTAAATCTTGACGGTTTACTTATACATTCGAACCATCGATACGCAATGCCCCCACTGGGGTACTCGTACCACGTAAACGCTATTGGAATCCTTAGGTCGAGGAAAAACATCAACCTTGCAGAACTTATGCCCATCACTCCACATTCTGCACTTGCTCTCTCACCTGCTCTATCAGCACCTTCATCTCAACTGCAGCATGGGTAAGCACGGAATCAACGGATTTTGAACCAAGCGTGTTGGCTTCGCGGTTTAATTCCTGCAAGAGAAAATCAAGACGCCTGCCAGCAAGACCGCCTTCTTTTAACACGCGGCGCACTTCGGCAATGTGGGTTTCTGTGCGGTCGATTTCTTCAGCGACATCAATTTTATGCGCGTAAATCACCATCTCCTGCTCTAACCTGCCTGGATCAAGTTCGAATTTTGCATCAGCAAGACGCTTGAGTAATTTGTCACGCTGCTCTTGCATGACACCAGGTAAACGTCCTCTGACTTTGACTAATTCGCTTTGTAATAAATCCATGCGCTGTAAGAATAATTGTTTTAACTCTTCGCCTTCTCTGGCACGCGCGGCCAATAAATCTTCTATGGATTTTTCCAGCAAATGCAATACTTCTTCCTGCAGTTTTTTAACATCAGATTCCTGGGTTTCAAGCACGCCAGGGAAACGCAGAATATCCGTAGGTGAAACAGGCGCTGCATTGATGATAAAGGATGAAATGGTATCGCTCGCTGCACACAAGGCTTTGGCAAGCGGCGCGTTGATGGAAACAAATGCTTGCTCAGCAGAAGGGCTAGGCTGATAACGCATCGCACATTCAATCTTGCCGCGCTTGATCTGCTTTCTCAGCATCTCACGCATGGGCATTTCAAGAACACGCAATATTTCTGGTAAATGAAGACTGACTTCGAGATACCGATGATTAATCGAACGCATCTCGCAAGTGAGACTCCCCCACTCACCCTGACTTTGAACCCGGGAAAACGCTGTCATGCTGTAGATCATTTTTATTTACTCTCTTTGTTAGATTGCAATTACTGCCGGAGGGCTTTTAAAAAGATACCTCCTCTCCCTAACCCTCTCCTCCATAAAAAGCATGAAGGAGAGGGAACGCTCTCCGCAGATAGTCATTTTTACAACTCCGGCCAGTGCTATAAACTCCGGATAATGCCGTTAATATTTTTCTTTTGTAACTGACGCTCTGCCAGCACTGCCTGATCTCTCGTATTAAACGGCCCCACTTGTACGTTGTAAATTTTTCCTTTGGCGGTTTCTGCAGCAGTGATTCTTGCAGAAAAGCCTGAAGTCAAAAATGTTTCGCAGAATTTTTCTGCACCGGCAATGTTTTTAAATGCGCCGACTTGAATAATATACTTGCCGCTGCTAACCGGCTCTTTTACCGCCACTTCTTCCTTGAGCGCATCCTGCAATTCGCCTGCATCAAAAATAGATGGCGCTTTATTTGCTGCCGGCATTTTTGCTGCTGCATTTCCTTCTGCAGACGACTTCTCTGCAGATTTTACCGGCACCTTCATATTGGGCAGCACGGTATAAAATTCAAAATGTATTTCTTCATGCGCGTCTTTATCGTTGGCCGCTAATTGTTTTACCTTCACCAGATTTTTCTGCAAACGCGCATTGCGATCATGCATCCAGTCATTCACGCGCGCATACACAGCTGATGCCGCTTGTGAGACAGGTTTAAATTGCACGGCAAGAAATCCTGCAGCAAGGATTATTCCCGTGAGAATAAAAATCATTGCTATCCAGAATAGCGGCGAGCGCCCTGCTTCTTTCCTTTCCTTTTTCACCATCGTCCTTTTCACCTTACATGCTTTCTGGTGCTGAAATACCGAGTAATTTAAAAACATTTAATAAGGTCTGACGCGCAGCCATCACCAGCGCCAAACGCGCATTGCGCAAATCCCTGTTCTCGACAAGGAATTGATGTCCGTTATAGTAAGCATGAAAATCTGCAGCAAGATCGCGCACGTAATGCGTGAGTTGATGCGGTTCGTATTGTAGCGCTGCACTGACTATCATTTCCGGATAACGCACTAAGGTATTTAATAACTGACGCTCTTGCGGTTCGGCAAGCAAATTCACGTGTATTAATCCTTGCGCCTGATCGAATTCAATGTGCCGCTCGGCCATTTGTTTTAAGACACTGCAAATACGCGCGTACGCATATTGCACGTAATAAACCGGATTTTCGTTTGATTGTGATTTGGCAAGGTCGAGATCAAAATCAATATGCTGCTCGCTTCTGCGCATGACGTAGAAAAATCTTGCGGCATCGTTTCCAACTTCTTCACGTAATTCACGCAAGGTGACAAAGCTGCCGCTGCGTGTCGACATTTGCACTTGCGCACCGCTCCTGTACAAGGTGACAAATTGCAGCAAAATATGCTGCAAACGCTCGGCGTTAATGCCAGATGCCTGCATGGCTGCTTTCATGCGCGGCGTGTAGCCGTGATGATCTGCACCGAAAATATCAATTGCAATATCAAAGCCGCGTTCGAATTTACTGAGATGATAAGCAACATCATTGGCAAAATACGTACGCACACCATTGGAACGCACAAGTACACGGTCTTTTTCATCACCAAAATCAGTGGAACGAAACCAGAGCGCGCCTTCTTTTTCATAAACGTGGCCGCTGTCTTTTAAGGTCTGCAATAATTTGTCTACGACATCGGTTGCAACAAATTGACGTTCTGAAAACCAGTTGTCGTAATGCACACCAAATTCATTCAAGTCTTCGCGAATATCGCCCAGCACATTATCAAGACCAAGATTAAAAATGGTTTCGTATTCATCGCCTAATAATTTTTTGACGCGGACGATCATGGCATCAATGTAAATTTCTTTATCGCCGCCTTGCGGTTCATCCAATGGTAAATCTGCGTAGACAAGTTCTCTGCTGCGGCAGAAATGGGTTTGATGCAAATCAACAATGGTTTTTGCAATATCAATGACGTAATCACCGCGATACGCATTGGCTGGAAATACAATGTCTTCGCCGCAAAGCGCAAGATAACGCAGCCAGATGCTGGCCGTGAGAATATCCATCTGGCGGCCGGCATCATTCACGTAATATTCGCGGTAAGTTTTAAAACCAACGGCATCCAGAAGATTAGAAACGATATCGCCAAATGCGCCGCCTCGGCCGTGACCAACATGCAGCGGGCCATTGGGATTGGCGGATAGAAATTCAACGAGCACCTTTTTTTCTTGGCCTATTTTGCAGCGGCCGTAGTTTTCTTTCTCGTTTAAGATGGTTGCTATGACACCTGTCATGGCATCAGCCGTTAAAAAGAAATTGATAAAACCAGGACCTGCAATTTCAACTTTGTTGACGATGGGGGAAGATGGCAGGGCTGCGATAATCATTTCAGCAATATCACGCGGTTTTTTCTGCGCCTGCTTTGCCATGAGCATAGCAATGTTGCTTGCAAAATCACCGTGCTGTTTGTCTTTGGCAGCTTCAATGTGTATGGATTGCGCCGGTTCGGGGAGTTGTCCTTTTGCGTGTAATGTACTCAATGCTGCTCGTATAAGAGATTCTATTTGATGTTTCATTTTTGGATCCTGAACTTAAATTTACACCGGAAGGTCTGTCGTTGCCTTTAACAAAGCGCGCTTAAAGACGCTGGGTCCCGCGCCAGGAACCGCGCGGGATGACACACCTGCTCTCCGCAAATTCTGCTCCTCGCAACGACAGACCTTCATTTTATTCATTTACCTCTTCCACTTGTTTGATATACCCGCAAGTCTGTCTTGGACAAACCAGTTCGGTTCCGCGCTTCTTGGTCTTTTTGACAGTCAAAATAGGCCACGCGCATTTCGGGCAAGGCTGGGCGATGGGCTCATTCCAGATAGCGTATTTGCAATCGGGATAACGCGAGCACGAGAAAAATACTCTTCCTCGGCGTGATTGCCGTTTTACAATCTTGCCTTGCTTGCATTCAGGACATTCAACGCCTGTGTCTGTCGGCTTGTTTAAAGATTCGATATGCCTGCACTTGGGATAATTGCCGCAACCTATAAATTTGCCAAAGCGGCCGTGCTTGATCTTGAGTTCTCCGCCGCAATCCGGACAGGAACGGCCTTCGACCACTTCTGCATCTTGCGTGGCCTCTTCCGGTTTTTCTTCGACTGCGCGAGTGTATGAGCAGTCGGGATAGCCGGTGCAGCCAATAAAACGATCGCGTTTGCCGAGACGAATGGACAAGGGCTTGCCGCATTCCGGACATTTCTCATCAATGACTTCCTGTGTGACGTCTTTGCGTTTGACGGTTTCCTGAATATTGTCGACCTGGTCTTTAAAGGGGTCCCAGAATTCTTTCAGCAACGGCACCCACTCTTTTTCACCGCGGGAAACTTCGTCGAGTTCATCTTCAAGCTTGGCAGTAAAGTCGTAATCCACGTAACGCGTGAAATATTGTGTGAGGAAACGGCTGACAATACGGCCTATGTCTGTGGGACGGAAACGCTTGTTTTCCAGCACCACATACTCGCGCGTTTGCAGGGTGGAAACAATGGACGCATAAGTGGAGGGACGGCCTATGCCGTGATCTTCCAGCACTTTGATGAGTGTCGCTTCAGAATAACGCGGCGGCGGTTCAGTGAAATGCTGATTGCAAGTGATGTCATCCAGCTTGACTTCATCGCCTTCTTCCAGCTGCGGCAATAGACTTTCTTCGCCTAATTCATCTGGCTTGTCATCTGTACCTTCCTGATAAACACGCATAAAGCCAGGATCGACCACCACTGATCCTGTTGCACGAAACTGGTTCTTCTCACTGCCGGCTGCCATGTCGAGTGTCATGGTATCAATGGAAGCTGAAATCATTTGTGAGGCAATCGTACGCTTCCAGATTAAGTCGTACAGTTTAAATTGCTCAGGGGACAAATATTCTTTAACCGACTCTGGACTACGATAAGCAGAAGTCGGACGAATGGCTTCATGTGCTTCCTGGGCATTCTTGGATTTGGTTTTATAAACCCGGACTTCTTCCGGCACATTTTCCTTGCCGTATCTTTCTGCAATTAATTGCCGTAATTCAGCAATGGCATCCTGAGCAAGATTGACAGAGTCAGTACGCATATAAGTGATAAGACCGGTGGAGCCGGTATCCAATTCCATACCTTCATAAAGTTGCTGCGCGATTTTCATGGTACGCTGCACAGCAAACCCAAGCTTACGAGCAGCTTCTTGCTGCAGGGTAGACGTAATAAAAGGTGCGGCAGGATTACGTTTACGCTGTTTCTTTTCTACCTTGATAACTTTCAATTTGCCTTTTGCTTCTTTGACAAGATGCGCTTTGGCAGTTTCTGCCTGCTTTTCGTTGGTAATGGAAAATTGTTCCTGCTTTTCTCCCTCGTAAACCGTGAGTCTTGCCGTAAATGGTTTTTTCTCAGCCTGCAATGCAGCGCCCAGATCCCAATATTCCTGCGTGATAAATTTTTCTATTTCTTCTTCGCGCTCAACAATCATGCGTAATGCCGGACTTTGCACACGTCCTGCGGAAAGACCGTAACGAATTTTTTTCCATAACAAAGGTGACAAATTAAAACCGACCAGATAATCCAGCGCACGTCTTGCCTGCTGTGCATTCACCAGCTCCATGGAAATATCACGCGGATGATGAACAGCCGCCTGAATCGCCGTCTTGGTGATTTCATGAAAGGCAATGCGGTGTACGGGTTTTTTCCCCAGCGCTTTTTTCTCTTTTAAGATGCAGTAAATATGCCAGGAAATGGCTTCACCTTCGCGATCAGGATCGGTGGCGAGATAGAGGGCATCGGATTTTTTCATGGCAGCCACAATGGCTGCGACATGCTTCTCATTTTTTTCTATCAATTCATAACGCATGGCAAAATCTTTGGAAGGATCAACCGCACCTTCCTTGGGCAGCAAATCGCGCACGTGTCCGTACGATGCAACGATATGATAATCTGCACCCAGATATTTTTTAATGGTCTTCGCCTTTGCGGGCGATTCAACAATAACAAGATTAGGCATGGCTAAACTTCTTCCTTAGAAAGGGATATAAATATAGTCTAATTTTAAAGTACCTGCTCGCACCCACTCCGTTTGGCACTTAATGCAATACATCAAATGCTTCCGACAATATCATATCTTGCAGAAGAGAAAGTGCTGATTTTTTATCAGGTTGGTTGAATAAAGCAATCAATACCACCCACTTGATTCCAGAGAGATCAATCTCGCGGCTATCGAGGGCCATTAACCTGTCTATGACCACTTCGCGTGTGATGGGATCGAGTATGCATAATTGTTCGAGATAAAGAAGAAACCCGCGGCCTTCTACATTGATACGCTCGCATTCTTCGTGCGTGTAGCAGCGCATGGACTGCCAAGTGTGCGGGGCAACAGATTGAATGGTTTCCTGAGCACGATTTAAACCATCCAGCCAGTCAAGCGCACGGCCGATTTCATTTGGGCTAAAACCCGCCTGCTCTAGTTCATTAACAACCGTATCCTGATCGGTGCTAAGAGAAGCATTGCCGTCCATATAGTTTTCAAAGAGATACATTAATATATCGAACATTCACCTATCCCGTTTTTTCTCTGCCCTTGCGTATGTAGCCGAAAGGTGCGGATTGAATATAACCATTTAACTCAAGTATTAGCAGCATGGAGGAAACTTCCCCTGCCGTCAATCCAGCGCGCAATACTATCACATCATACGGCGTGATTTCATATTCGATTTGTAGAAGAACACGCCGTTCAGGCTCAGACAAATGCGAAAGATCTTCCTCTTGTGCAGATTTTTGCACAGGCAGCCAAAGCGGGCGCTGACCGCTTAATTCCTCGAGAATATCTTCACAGGTTTCAACGAGCTTGGCTCCCTGGCGAATAAGATGATGGCAACCGCGCGCAAGAAAATTATGAATAGAGCCAGGAATGGCAAAGACTTCCCGCCCCTGCTCAAGCGCATGTCTTGCCGTAATCAGCGAGCCGCTTTTTAATGCTGCTTCCACAACGAGTACGCCTTGGCTCATGCCGGCAATCACACGATTACGCCGCGGGAAATTTTCTGCGCGCGGTGAAACCGCGAGCGGAAATTCTGAAATGATCGCTCCATCTTGCTGCAGCATGTTTTTTGCCAGCGTGCGATGCGAGTAAGGATAAATATAATTCAGGCCTGTGCCGCACACACCTATGGTGATACCGTTTGCAGCAAGTGCACCACGATGGCTCGCACCATCGACGCCTAAAGCAAGACCGCTGGTGATGGCATAGCCTGCTTGCGTGAGATGCGCGGCAAAATCTTCGGCGTTTTTTAATCCTGCCGGTGTAGCATTACGCGCACCGACGATGGCAAGCTGTTTTGCAACAAGCGCCTGCTTGTTTCCTTTCACAAACAAGACGAGAGGCGGATCGGAAATTTCCCGCAGTAAGGCCGGGTAATCCTCGTGCTGCAAGTGAATAATATGATGACCTTCAGCTTCTGCCCATTTCAGGTCTTGCTCTACTTGCCGCCAATCCGCTTGCTGCAAGATATTTTGCTGCACTTCGTTAAAACCTTTTTCGTGCAGCTCATCATTCGATGCCTGAAATAAGGATTGAATGTCAGAAAATTGTTCCAGCCAGCGTAGAAAAATACGCGGACCAATGTTAGGCAGATGCATGGCTGCCAGCCAATAGTGGAGAGTCATGGGAGTTCCTTGGGGGAGAGGGAGAGATGATATACTGCCAGAACCGCAGATTATCAGGATTTCGCATGTTAAATGCCATCAAAAAATGGATTTACGTTCAGTTTGTCCATCGCTTTGGTCAATACTGGACTGAACCCGCTTTTATTCAGAGCGCAGCATTATTACAAAAAATGCTGGGACTCGCACGTTTCAATTACTTCGGTATAAAAATTCTCGCCGGCCCCGTCGCTTATCTGGATAGAATGATTATTTCGCAGCGAGAAATGAATCCGCTGGTGACAAAAGCCTGCGCGCAATATTTAAAAGACGGCGGTGTGTTTCTGGATATAGGCGCAAATCACGGGGTCTTGTCTTTGTTGGCAGCAAAAAATCCGCTGGTAACTGTTTTTGCATTTGAACCTTCATCAAGAGAATTGCAGCGCTTTTTTAAAAATCTGCAATTGAATCCGTGCAACAACATTAATATTTTGTCTTATGGTTTGAGTGACACTGAGCATTATCAGGAACTCGCTATTTATTCTGAACTCAATCCTGGCATGAATTCATTGCCGGAATTAATTCATAGCAAAAAAATTGAAGTGTGCCATTTCACTGCGTTGCCAGATTTATTAAGCCACGCCATCTTTCAGAAAACACGCGTCTGCAAGATTGATGTGGAAGGACAAGAGTTATTTGTGCTGCACGCATTAAAACCCCTGCTGCATCAATTAAAAAACTGCGTGTTTATTATTGAAGTCACACCTTCCTTTCTTGAAAAAATTAATTTGTCTGCCTCATCCATTTATGATTTTTTTAAAAGCGCTGGATTTCAGTTTCAATTTGGAGATAAGCAAAAACTTTTTCAGTGGGATGAAGTTTTTTATCATCCCGATCATGTTGCACCTTTGGAATTTATGCAATGAAGATAACTTTAATCACAGAGTATGATTTATCTGACCGCGATACTTATTCAGGCACGGCTTACTGGATACCTGCCGCTTTAAAGAGCGCGGGAATTGAGCTGGATTGTTTGCAAGTGACTTTACCAGAAAAATTACTACCACCGCTTGAAGAAGCCGCCTTGCGCTGCAAACAATTTTTTTCACGCTGGAGCAAGGATGGTTATTTCAAACCTGAAATATTGACGCGGCGCGCGGAATATATTGCCGAGACATTAAAAGCTCGTGTTGCCAACCTGGACTCCGATGTCATTCTCACCGCATTAACACCGCTTTCTGCTGCGTATTTACAGGCAAAGCAACCCATCGTTTACTGGAGTGACTTTATCTACTCTGCCTTAGCCGGCTTTTATCCTGACAGGCGCTTGCATCATGTTGATATTCGCTGGGATGGACATCTTGTAACAGATGCCTGCCTCATGAATGCAAAGCTTTTGATTTTTTCATCACACTGGGCAGCACGCGCTGCGGTTGAATTGCACGGCATCACTAAAAATAAAATTCACGTGATACCGTTTGGTCCGAATATTGAAGTCGATCATGATGAAGAAGTCATAAAATCTTTCATACAACAGAGAAAATCAAACACTATCAAATTATTATTCATAGGCACAGACTGGTTTCGCAAAGGCGGCGATATTGTATTAAATACAGCGAAGCGTTTGCATGAAATGGGTCATGATGTTGAAGTCACGCTTGTCGGTTCAAAGCCGCGCGATGAAGTCTTGCCGCCGTATGTGAACTATATTCGTTTTCTTTCGAAGAACACGCCTTTCGGTCTGCAAAAAATAAAAGAGTTATATCGCCAATCACACTTTTTGTTTGTTCCTTCGCGCGCGGAAGCATTTGGGATTGTTTTTTGTGAGGCAAGTGCGTTTGGTTTACCCAGCATCACAACTTACGTTGGCGGAATTGGTGATGTCGTGAAAGACGGTGTGAATGGCATGACATTTTCACTGGAAACGCAGATTGATGAAGTATGCAGTTATATTGTCTCAACATTAAATGATGCAGATAAATATGCGGCGCTTTGTTTGTCTTCGTTTAATGAATATAAAACGCGATTGAATTGGGAAACGGCGGGGAGGCAGGTGAAGGAGCTTATTCAGGGATATTTGGGTTGATTAATAATAACATTCATTCCTCGACTATACTTAAAGTATTACAAAAACGAGGAATGAGCCGGCATGGGGTTTCACACTTCAGTTCTCTCATTACGCAAAAAACTCGGCTATCATGGCACAAAAGAAGGATGCTGCCATGGCGTTACCATGCGCTGGATAGAAGCCTGCCTTTT
>Ga0181525_10004283_pt1 | contig 11009 bp, 12 predicted proteins | sample PEATcosm2014_Bin_48_FD_121100 | JGI IMG/M metagenome (GOLD analysis project Ga0181525, IMG submission 121100) | Peatland microbial communities from MTU Mesocosm Facility, Houghton, MI, USA - PEATcosm2014_Bin06_10_metaG | ecosystem: Environmental > Terrestrial > Soil > Wetlands > Peat | place... | reverse complement strand
GCGTTTGAAACATTCCAGATTTTGGCGCGGGCAACGCGCCAGCGAATCGCGGTAGAGCGGCACTTCGCGCCAGCGCGGAAGGAGTTCCTCCAGTTGCGCGAGTTGACTCGTTTCGCGGATGATTTCCGGCGTCGCCAGCATGACATTATTATAATACACGGAATCGGCGGAATGCAAATCAGCGTGCTGCGGTTTCGCGCGCGCTGCAAATGCCGCGATAAAATTCGCCGACGCGCGTCATTTTGCGGGGGAGTTTTTCATCGTTGAAATCCACGGAGAGCAGGCCGAATTTTTTGGAATAGCCGAACTGCCACTCGAAATTGTCCAGCAGTGACCAGTAAAAAAATCCACGCACGTCCACGCCGCTGTTCATCGCAGCGTGCAGTTCCAGCAAATGCGCGGTCAAGTCGCGGATGCGGAAATCCTCGTCAGTTGACGCAGCGCCGTGTTCGGTGATGTAAATCGGCAGGCCGTATCTCCGGTGAAATTTTTTTAGAAGTTTTCCGAAGCCCGTCGGATGCCGCTCGAACATGTCGTCGCTGACGATGCCCAGCTCCTTCAGTCTCGCCGGCGAGACATTGTTGGTCGGCACGAGCGCCTGAAAATGGTTCAGCCGAGCGCGGCCATAATAATTCACGCCGAGAAACGTGGAATCCTCATGCCGACGCCCGCCCAGAAATTCTTCCAGCACGAACCGGTTGAAGGCGTGATGCGAAATTTCCGCGAGCAGATGATCCCACAACGCATATTTTTGGAACGCGCCGAACGAAGTCCAGTTCTTGGCGATGCCGACTTCCGGCTCGCGGGAAAATTTGTTCTGCCGGATTGCGCGGCTCGCCTGCGCGTGCGCCTCGGCCATGTGCTTGATGGTTTTTCGATAGGCCAGAAATTTCCATTTGCGGAACGGCGGAAATCCTCCGAGCAAATAAGTTAGCGACGCGTAAGTGTCCGGCTCGTTGAAAGTGTTCCAGAGATAAACGCGTTCCTTCAAGGCCGCCGACAATTTCGCCGCGTAATCCACGAAGGCCGGAATCGTCGCCGGATTCAGCCAGCCTCCAGCCGCCGTAATCCATGGCGGATTGGAGAAATGATGCAGCACGACCATCGGCGTGATGTTCGCCGCTTTTAGGCAATCGAGCAGGTGGATGTAGCGCGCCAGCTCCTTCTGGTTCAGCGGCGCGAACGACCCGGCTTGCAAGCGCGACCATTCGATGCCCAGGCGGTAGGCGTTGACGCCGAGCTGCGCCATCCAGCCCACGTCCTCCTCGTAGCGGTGATAATGGTCGCACGCCCCGCGGCAATGCCCGCCGTCCGACGCAACATAATCCGTCCACTCGTTGACGACGTGACCTTCCACCTGCGTCGGCGACGTGGCTGTGCCCCAGAGAAAACTTTCCGGAAATTTCAAATCGCCTGCCATTCTTGCCGACAATATCCGACAAAATAAATCGGATGAACAGCAGGAATCCGGGACGTCTTCTATTCGCCGCCTTCCATGTGGCAATACATGGATTGCAGCGCAATCTTTCCCGGCCCGGTGAAACGGTTCCAGACGATTTGTCCCGCACTCGCGAAAAATCCCGTCGAAAGCTTCTGGAACATCGTCTGCATCTGCACCGTGCGGTCCTTGTAAATCCAGCCGCCCGGCTCGATGTCAATCTGCTCGCCCGCCGCTAGCGTCACTTCAAAAACATTTCCGAAGCCGTGCAGCCAGAGAATGCCGTCGCGCGTCGGACACGAAAATGTATCAATGAAAAATCCCGTGCCGCCGAGCAGCATGTTCGCCGCACCCTTCACGCGCGAGAATGTGTAATCCACGTTGTCCGTGGCCGCGAGCCATTGATGTTCCCGCACGTCCACGCTCTCGCCAGGTTTCAGGTGCAGGCCGAACACATGACCCGCTCCGTCGCGGCTGAAAGCGATTCGCCCCGGCCCGCTCGCGCCGGTCAGCATGAACGGCATTCCGGCGAGCATCCGCTTGAAAGCGCCTTTCATCGGATGCAGCGCAACCATCACCGCCGGATCTTTCCAGAGCAAAATGTGATGTTCGAAATAAACGCCGGTGTTGCTCAACTCGATGTGCAACGCCGGCACCAGTTCGCCTTCGATGTGATAAGTGACGCCGCCGAAAGTTTCGTTCTGGACGTTCGCGGTCAATTGGACTGGGACAGCCATAATTTTTAATTGGTGTTGAGGGTTAAAGCTCGCAGGATTTGAACGTGATATTGACCTTACGTCAAGATTTTCCAAAATGCGCGAATTGCGGCGACGAACAAGAATTTCATTCTTCAAACAACGCCTGCGCGAATTGTCTCGCGTCGAAGGGCTGCAAATCATCCGGCTGCTCGCCGAGGCCGACGAATTTGATCGGCAGGCCGAGTTCTTTTTGAATCGCCACGACCATTCCGCCTTTGCTCGTGCCATCCAGTTTCGTCATGACAAGTCCGGTGAGCGGGACGGCCTTGTGAAATTCGCGCGCCTGGTTCAGCGCGTTCATGCCGGTCGTCGCGTCGAGCACGAGCAGCACTTCGTGCGGCGCGCCGGGCAATTGTTTGCCGATGACGCGGTGCAGCTTTTGCAATTCCTGCATCAAATTGTGCTTCGTGTGCAAACGTCCGGCGGTGTCAATGAATAGATAATTTACCTTGCGCGCCTGCGCCGCCGTGACGGCGTCGTGCGCCACGGACGCCGCGTCCGCGCCGTAGCTGCCGGCGATGACCTCGACTTTGAGGCGGGCGCCCCAAATTCTAATCTGCTCAATCGCCGCCGCGCGGAACGTGTCGCACGCGGCAAGCAGCGCGGTTTTTTTCTGCGACTGGATGAAGTGCGCGAGCTTCGCGCTCGTCGTCGTCTTGCCCGTGCCGTTCACACCGACAATGGAAACAATCGTCGGTCCGCTCGGCGCTTTCACCAATTCACTTTTATTCGTTGAAAGACTTTTCTCAATTTCGCCGCGCGCAATCGCCAGAAAATCCAAACCTGCGCCGCCCTGCGATTCGTAATTTTTTTTGACGGCGTAAATGATTTGTTCTGTCATCGTCATGCCCAGATCGGCGGCGATGAGCGCGGCTTCCAATTCCTCGATGGATTCGCCGGTGAGTTTCGGCGAACGCGTAACGATGCGCTTGATTTCGTGCGTGAGCTTGGCGTGCGTCTTGGCAAGGCCGGCTTTGAATTTGGCGAACAAGTTCATTCGTTGAATTGTTAAATGGTTGAATTGTTAAAATGTTAAATCGTGAAGCCGGGCGATTCCGATTCAACCATTTAACGATTCAACAATTCAACTCGTTTTGCTTTCATTTTCTCAACGTATTCGTAAGGCAGTTTGACCGTGCCGATGAGCGGTTTGTTTTTGCTGAAGCCGTGGCAATCGCTGCCGCCGGTCACGAGCAGATTATATTTTTCCGCGATTGCCAGATAACGCTCCGAAGTCGCGGTGGAATGTTTCGTGTGAAAACATTCAATGCCGTCCATCCCGGCGTCCACGAGCGCGGGAATGATTTCGTCGGTGCGATTCAAGCCCGGATGCGCCATCACCGCGAGTCCGCCGGCTTGATGAATCAGTTCCATGCCTTCGAGCGCGGACATTTTTGCTTTCGGCACCCACGCGGGACGGCCTTTTTTCAAAAACCGCTCGAACGCCTCGTCAAGGTTCGCCACGAGTCCGGCTTTCACCAGCGCCCGCGCGACGTGCGGACGTCCGGGCGATTTGCAATTCGCCAGCGCGAAAACTGTTTCCGCCGTGAGCGGCACGCCGAGTTTGTTGATGGCCGCGATCATTTCGTGAATGCGGTTTTGCCGGACAATTTGGAACTTGGAAATTTCGACCAGCAACTTTTCATTGTGCGTGTCGAGAAAATAGCCGAGCAGATGCAGTTCCGTATCGCCGAGTTCAGCGGTGAGTTCGGTCCCGGGAATGAATTCAATTCCCGCCGCCTCACACGCCACGGTCATGCGCGCACAGCCCTCGACGGAATCGTGATCCGTCAGCGCCATCGCGGCGAAGCCGAGCCGCAAGCCATGCCCGGCGAGTTCTTCCGGCGAAAAGGTTCCGTCGGAAAAAAACGTGTGAAGATGCAAATCGGCAAATTTCATTTTGCGGTTTTCGCCGGACGAAGAATTTCGCCGCGGATTTTATCCAGAATTCCGTTCACGAACTTGCCGCTGTCCTGCGTGGAAAATTTCTTCGCGATGTCCACTGCTTCGTTGATGCTGACGACCGGCGGAATGTCATCGCGATGCAGCATTTCGTAAATCGCCAGCCGCATGATGTTGCGGTCCACGGCGGCGATGCGGTGAAAATCCCAGTTTTTCGCGTGGCTCTTGATTTTTTCGTCAATCGCGTCGCGATGCTCCAGCACGCCGCGAATCAGCGGCTCGGCGAACAGGCGCGTCTCGGCCTCCTTGACCGTCGGCGGGGGCAGTTCAAATTTTTCGCCCCAATGCGACGCACCCTTTTCGTCCTCAATCGCGGCGGCGCGCTGGGAATTCCAGAACTGCGCCAGCTCCAGCTCGAGATTTTCCGGCGGGTTCAGGTCGTGCTGAAACAGAAATTGCACCGCGCGTTCGCGCGCTTCGCGTCGTTTGCCCATGAAAACATCATGCCGCAGAACGGCGCGGCGGGAAATGAAAAATTGCGCGCGGGGAAAATCCCGCTAAATTTTGCGCATGGGCATAGTCACAAAATTGCTGCACACGCGATATCGCGTGAATGATTTGGAGCGCACGGTGAAATTTTACCGCGACGTTCTAGGCCTTGAGGAAATCAAGCGGCACAAGTCGCCGCGCGGCTCGGAACTGGTCTTTCTCAAGGCGCCGGAAAGCGACGAGGAAATTGAAATCTGTTTTTTGCCCGGCAGCGAATCCGTGAAAGTGCAGCCGGACTTGACGCATCTGGCGTTTGAAGTGGACAGCCTCGAAGCATTTGCCAGGCACCTCGCAAAACTCGGCCTAAAATATACCGACGGCCCGACGACGAGTTCCAGCGGCACAACTTTCGCCTTCATTGACGCGCCCGAAGGCTACGAAATCGAATTGATCCAGAAAAAATAATTGCGACTGTCAGTTTTCCCTAACTCCCAACTTCCATCTCCCAACTCCAAAAAATGAGCGTCTTAATTGTCGGCACCACCGCACTCGATTCCATCAAAACTCCGAACGCGGAGAATCCGCGGCTGCTCGGCGGCTCGGCCAGCCATGCGGCGGTCGCTGCGAGTTTTTTTTCGCCGGTGAAACTGGTCGGCGGCGTCGGCGAGGATTTTCCGAAAAAATACATCGAGCTTTATCGCCGTCACAAAATTGATCTCGAAGGTTTGCAAACTTTGTCTGGAAAAACGTTTCACTGGTCGGGCGAATACGAATTGAACATGAACAACCGCCGCACGCTGCTGACCGAACTCGGCGTGATAGAAACTTTTTCGCCGACGCTGCCGGCGTCCTACCAAAATTCCCAATTCGTCCTACTCGGCAACATCGCTCCGGCGCTCCAGCATCGCGTCTTGGATCAAATAAAAAAGCCAAAGTTCGTCGTGGCCGACTCGATGGATTTGTGGCTGAACATCGCGCTCGACGATTTGCTGAAACTCCTGCCGCGCATTGACGGCTTCGTGCTGAACGACAGCGAGGCGCATCAGCTCACGAAGGAAGACAACGTCTTCGCCGCTCTGAAAAAAATCCACCGGCTCGGCCCGAAATACGTCATCATCAAAAAAGGCTCCCACGGCTCTGTCTTGTCCGGGCCGAAGGGATTTTTCATCTGCCCGGCTTATCCGCTGCACAAGGTCGTTGACCCGACCGGCGCGGGCGATTCGTTCGTCGGCGGCATGATGGGATTTCTGGCGGCGGCGCGCGGCTCCATTGAAAATAATTTCCGCCGCGCGATGATTTACGGCAGCGTCACCGCGTCATTCTGCTGCGAAGGTTTCGGCCTGACGCGCACGGCCAAAATCAAACGCGCCGACATCGAAAAGCGCGTGAAGGAACTGGAAAAGCTGACGAAATTTTAGCCGGCTTGTTTTGAAAGAATTGTTTTGAGCGCCAGGGTGCGCCTGGCAATTTCCCACCGGCTGGGATGAAAACAAAAATAAGCGTTGCCAAATCTTAAAACAGACCCGCAACTTTGCGGCGGCGGCACCAGACATTCCAGCGCGACGGTGGAAGTTCCAATCAATTTTGCCCTGCAATCTTTTGAAAACGGCAAATTCTCTTCCGGCACGTTCGCGGGAACGCTGTCTTCAGCCCTGTCATTCGCCTCTGACATAAAAACCCGTAAAATTTACGCCTGCTGGTCTTAATTAAAGAAAGCACACAAAATGGATTTGTCGAATTTTATTTTGAACGATGATTTTGAAATTTCCATCCGTGCCCATCTATGCTCATCTGTGCGGAAATGAAAGCCGTCATTCTCGCCGCGGGCAAAGGCACTCGCATGAAGACGCTAACCAGCGAAACGCCCAAGCCCATGCTGCGCGTGCAGGGCAAACCGATTTTGCAGCACATTGTTGAAGGAATTGTAGCGGCGGGAATCAAGGAAATTTTCATCGTCACCGGCTGGCGTGCGGACGTGATCGAAAATCATTTCGGCGACGGCAAAAAATTTGGCGCGGACATTTCCTTTGGCCGCCAGCTTGTCCAGGACGGCACGGGCAAGGCGCCGGAGCTTGCGAAACAATTCATCGGCGATTCGCCGTTTCTGCTGACTTACGGCGACATTCTCGTCGCGCCGGAAACATATCCTCAAATGCTCCGGCGTCTTGACGGGGGCAATTTCGCGGGCGTCATCACCGTCACGCCAGGCGAGGACGTGACGAAAGGCGGCCTGAATTTTTTCGACGGGCAATTCTGCCTGAAACGGCTCGTGGAAAAACCGTCGCCGAAGCAGTTGGAACAATTGCGCCGCGACGGCTGGCTCAAGCCCGGAATTCCGGCGTGGTATAACGCGGGCATTTATATTTTCCGCCCGGCGATTTTTGAATTCACCGCGCGCCTGCAAAAATCTCCGCGCGGCGAATATGAATTGACCGACGCCATCAGCACAATGGTCGCCGCCGGACAAAAGCTGGCGGGTTTGGAAATCCAAGGCCGTTGGGTGGACGTGCGCGATCCAGAAACTCTGGCGAAATTGGAAAAGGAAAGTTAGGAAACAAATTTCGGCTCAAACACCGGGCCGAGATTGTGCTTCCTCAGCAGCTCGCAAAATTTTTCGATGCCGCGCTTTTCGTCCGAAGCGAGATGATAATGAATCTGCCAGCCGAGATAATCGCGGCGAAAATCCACGTCATATTCCTCGCGGTTTTCGATAAGATAATCCAGAGTTTCCATGCCGAAACTTTTTGCTTCTTTGAGTTCGCGCCGCAATTCTTTGTTTTCAATTCCGCGCCGCAGCGCCCATACCGCATAAACAAATGGCAGATTCGTCATTTCCATCCAGACTGTGCCGAGGTCAAAAATTTCGTGCGCGTGCGGCGCGCGCTGGAAATCAATCGCGCGGTCGCCGATGAGCAGGACAAAATCTTTTTCCCGCGCCGCTTCGTAATTTTCCAGCGGCACGAACTGCGGAAACAAATTTTTCTCGGCGAACAGAACTTTCAGCAGGTTCACGCTCGTCAGCGACGCGGTGTCGCAGAAAATTTCCACCGCTTCTTCGAGCGGTTTTTTGTGCGCGAGAATCACGCTGTAGACTTCGCCGAGCGATGCGATGGCGATGCCGTCCAAAATATCGTAACGGTCGTTGAGCAAAACCTCGGTGATGCTGACGAGCGCGGCGTCGAGTTCGTCGCGCCGGAGCATTTCCGCAAGTTTTGCGGGGGTCGCGAAAACAAGCTCGCTCTCAATGCCGCGTGTGAGCGGCGCTGCGTTCAGATAATTCACCGAGCCAGCGCGGAATTTTTTTTGTTCAGAATCCATTATGTCGAAGTCCCTGGATGCAGGCGGAATTTCGGGCTGCGCAATCATGCCGCACGGCGAACCCGCTCCTTTTTATCTTCCAATTCGGCCTGAAGTTTTTTGCGCTCAGTCACAAGCTGCTCCCGCAACGACGCCTCTTTTTCAAAATCATCGGCGGCCTTCGCAATTTCAGCTTGAAGCGCGATTTCGCGCCCGGCGATTTTTGCAGCATATGCTGAATCCAGTTCCGCGAGCTGTTTTTTTTGCGCTTTGGTCAGTTTGACGGTCGGCGCGGTTTTGTTCAAACGCTCCATCGCCAGTTCGTATGAAGATTTCATTGTTGGATTCTATCAGTTTTCGATTTCCGGCCATCAACTTTTTTTCTTCCACGGCTGTTCGGGAAATTTGTCGGGCATGCGGATGACTTTGACCGGGGGCGGCTTGGGTTTGGCCATTTGCAATTCGTCGCCGCTTTCAAGCTTTGCGCCGGGTAAACCGGCTCTGGCTTTCGCCGCGTCCGCGCGCCACGATTCAATTTTCGCCTGCAAGCCGTGATGCTCGGCCTTCGCCTTGTCGCCGGCTTTTTGATAAAACAGGGAAAGATTCGTGTGAACAAGCTGTTCCTTCGGGCGCAATTTTTCCGCCTTGTGTCCTTCGGCGATTGCGGCGGCGAAATCGCCTTTGCGATAGAGCGCCATGCCCAGCGCGAGCTGCGCCTCGAAATTTTCGGCTTCCTGCGCGAGGAGTTTTTTCAACTTCAAGATCGCGCCGTCGAAATCGCCCCGGCTGAAATCGAACATCGCGTCGTCGTATTGCTCCTGCAAATTCATGCGTCGGGCAAACGCTACCCGCACGGGCCTTGCAGTGCAAGGCGCGGCGGCGCCAGCAGGCGAATTTCATTTGCTCATCCACTGCATGAAAAAATCTTATGAGCGCAAATAGGCCATAAGAATTTGACATGATTGCGCCGCCTGTTAATGTAAAAAGAGGCAATGTTGTCGTGCTATCCGCATCTGTCGCCAGCCTCAATGTTGCGCTTGGTAAATTTTAACTTTGAATTCCATGAGTGATACAATTGCAGAAGCGCAATCGCCGGGTGGCGCGCAGAAAATCGCGAAGATCAGCGAGGTGATCATCCGCATCGCCGGCAATTCGCAGGACGGAATCCAGGCCATCGGCGGCTTTCTTGCGCGGCTCGCAGGCCGCAGCGAACAGGAGGTCATGACGTTTATGACGATTCCTTCGACAATTTCCGGCGGCCCTTCGATTTTCCAGGTCCGCATCGGCAGCGGCGAGGTTTTGAGTTCCGGCGACGAAGCCGATGTGCTGCTCGCGTTTTACCAGCATTCCTACGAAGACCACATCGGCTCGCTGAAAAAAGGCGGCATCGTCCTTTACGATTCTGATCACGTCGAGCCGAAGGAAGAGTGGAAAAAGGATTATCACCACCTCGGCATTGCTATTTCCGGGCTGACGGTAGAGGCCATCGGCGGAACGGCGAAGGACAAGGGCAAAAATATTTTTGCGCTCGGACTCATCGCAAAAATGTTCGACCTCAACCTGCCGAAACTCGAACAGCTCATCGGCGAGCGTTTCACCGGCAAGGATCCGAGCATTTTGAACAACGCGCTCGCCGCGTTTCACGCCGGCCACGCGAACCCGCTCGGAAACATTCTGGAAACGTTCAAGTTCATTGACAGCCAGAAAAAAGACGGCCATCAGGTCGTCATGAACGGCAACGAAGCGCTCGGCTTCGGATTGATCGCCGCGGGCGTCCGCTTCGGCGCGGGCTATCCCATCACGCCGTGGTCGGACATCATGGAATTGCTGCGCCGCGAATTGCCCAAATACGGCGGCTCGTTCATTCAGACGGAAGACGAAATCGCCGCGATCTCGATGGCGATTGGCGGAAGTTATGCCGGCCGCGTTTCTGTGACGGGTTCGAGCGGGCCGGGAATTTCTCTCAAAACCGAAGCGCTCGGCTGGGCGGTCATGGCGGAAATGCCGCTTGTGATTGTGGACGTTCAGCGCGGCGGACCTTCGACCGGAATGCCGACGAACATCGAGCAATCCGATTTGAACATCGCCGTCAACGGCGGCCACGGCGATTCACCGCGCGTCGTCATCGCGCCCGCGAACGTCGAAGATTGTTTTTACACCGCGATCGAAGCCGTCAACATCGCGCGCAAATATTCCGTGCCGGTGATTATTTTGACCGACCAAGGTATCGCCACGCGCATCGAAGCGTTCACGGAACCGAACCTCGAAAAAGTTTGCCAGGACATTTCGCCGGACTTTACGCCCGTCGCCGACCACAAGCCTTACGATTTGTCAGCGCCTGAAGGCGTGACTCATCACCTCGCGCCCGGCACGCGGATTCAGAGCGGCAAATATCCGATCGTCACCGGCCTCGAACACGACGAACTCGGCCATCCGACCGGCTCGCCGAAATTGCATATGCAAATGACGGCCAAGCGCCGGAAAAAATTGCAGGCGCTCGGCGCGTCGCTGCCCGTGCCGAAAATTTATGGGCCGCCGGAGGGAAATGTTTTGCTCGTCGGCTGGGGTTCGACCGAAGGCCCGATCAAGGAAGCCGTTGACCGTGCGCGCACCGCCGGCGACAGCGTTTCTTCAATTCACATCCGGCACGTCAATCCCCTGCCGAACGGTCTGGAAAATATTTTCTCCGGCTTCAACCATGTCCTTGTGGTGGAAATGAACGACGAAGGGCTTTACGGTTTCGGCCAGCTTGGCGCGCTGCTCCGCGCCCGTTATTGCGATCCAAAAATTCAAGGCATCAACAAGACCGACGGCCTTACCTGGAAGGTGAAGGACATCCTCGAACGCGCGAAATCAAACATCTCCGCCGGATTGCGCAAAATTTAATTGAAATTTTTATGAGCGAAACTTTGACTGAAATTCCCAATCGCGCCGCCGGAAACATCTCGTCCGTCGCCGCGCCTGCTTTGCCCGAAGAGCGCAAGGGCCTGACCAAAAAAGAAATCGCCGCCGACCATCCGACATGGTGTCCCGGCTGCGGCGACTTCTCCGTGCTCGCGCTTTATTTCAAGCTGATCGAGAAGCGCAAGATCTGGCACGAAAAAATCACCACTGTCGCAGGCATC
>Ga0181525_10004282_pt1 | contig 11012 bp, 10 predicted proteins | sample PEATcosm2014_Bin_48_FD_121100 | JGI IMG/M metagenome (GOLD analysis project Ga0181525, IMG submission 121100) | Peatland microbial communities from MTU Mesocosm Facility, Houghton, MI, USA - PEATcosm2014_Bin06_10_metaG | ecosystem: Environmental > Terrestrial > Soil > Wetlands > Peat | place... | reverse complement strand
TTTTTTAAAAGAACTGCTTCCTTTTATGGCGCGTAGATCATCCGGCGGGTCATGCCGCCATCGGCGATGATTTCGGCGCCGGTGATGAACCCGGCTTGCGGGCTCAGCAGATACGCCGCCAGATGGGCGATGTCCTCCACCTGGCCGGCGCGTCCGGCGGGGTGCTGGGCGTGGTCCTCGGGGCGCAGGGCCTCGCCGCGAGTCTCGATCCAGCCTGGGGAGATGCAGTTGACCCGGATTTCCGGACCCAGGCTGACGGCCAGGGCGTGGGTGAGGGCGAGGACGCCGCCCTTGGAGGCGCTGTAGGATTCAGTGTCCGGCTCGGACATGTGCGCGCGGGTGGAGGCGAGGGTGACGATGCTGCCGCGCGTGGCGCGCAGCATGTTGGCGGCGGCCTTGGCGAGGAGGAAGACGCTGGTGAGGTTGGTGGCCAGCACGCGCTGCCATTCGGCGAGGGTGAGGTTTTCCAAGGGTTTGCGGATGATGAAGCCCGCATTGCAGACCAGCCCGTTAAGCCCGCCCTCCAGCATTTCGATGCCGGTGAGCAGGCTTGCGACTTCGGCTTCGTCGGAGACGTCGCAGATGACGCTGCGGGCGCCCTCAAGGGTGGCTTTTACCTTGTCGGCGATGACGACCTGGGCGCCGTCCGCCAGCAGTTTTTTGGCTATTCCCGCACCGATGCCTTTCGCGCCGCCGGTGATGAGAATGACCGCCATGGCTACGCCGCCGGTTGCACCAGGGATTTAAGCTGGCCGCAGGCGGCCAGGATGTCCTGACCGCGCGGGGTGCGGATGGGCGAGGCGTAGCCTGCGTCCATGACGATGGTGGCGAATTTCTTCAGGGCCGACGGCGTGCTGGGCTCGTAGGTGCTGCCGGGCCAGGGGTTGAAGGGGATGAGGTTCACCTTCGCGGGCAGTCCGGCGATGAGGTAGACCAGGGCGCGGGCGTCGGTTTCGGAATCGTTGATGCCTTTGAGCATGATGTACTCAAAGGTGATCCGCCGCGCGTTGGAGGAGCCGGGATAGCGCTTGCACGCGGCGATCAGCTCTTTGATCGGGTATTTGCGGTTGAGGGGCACCAGTTCGTCGCGCAGATCGTCTCGCACGGCGTGGAGGGAGACGGCGAGGTTGATGCCCAGCTCTGACCCGGCTTTGTCCATCATAGGCACCACGCCGGAGGTGGAGAGGGTGATGCGGCGGCGGGATAAGCCGATGCCTTCGCCGTCCATGACGATTTTCATCGCCTTGGCGACGTTCTCGTAATTATACAGCGGCTCGCCCATGCCCATCAGCACGATGGTGGAGAGCAAACGCGGGGTTTCGCCCTTGGGGCTGGGCCATTCCTTATAGGCGTCCCGCGCGGCCATGAACTGGCCGACGATTTCCGCCGAGGAGAGGTTGCGCGCCAGGCGCTGCGTGCCGGTGTGGCAGAAGCGGCAGGAGAGGGTGCAGCCGACCTGCGACGAAATGCAGACCGCGCCGCGATCTTCCACGCGGTCCGGGATGTAGACGGTTTCCACCTTCTCGTTGTCGCGGAAATTAAATAGGAATTTGCGGGTTTCGTCCTTGGAGAGCTGGTCCAGCGCCACTTCCGGCCGGCTGACGACGAAGCGTTCCGCAAGCTTTTCCTGCAAGGGGCGGGCGATGCTGCTCATGGCCGAGAAATCGCGCACGCCCTGGTGATAAATCCAGTGCCAGAGCTGCTTGGCGCGGAAGGGCTGCTCGCCCGCCGCCGCCATTTCCGCCAGCAATTCCTCGCGCGAGAGGCCCACGAGGTCACGCCGCCCGTCGGGCAGGACGTTGCTGGGCGGGGCGAAGAGGGCGGCTTTGGCGAGGATGCGCTCGCGTTCGGCGGTGGTGAGTTCAGTTACGGACATGCGGAAACAATCTGGTGATAGGCGCCGGAGAAGCCTTTGAGGGAAAAATCGTCGGTCACGGGTTTGCCGTGCGGGCCGGTGGAAACCGTTTCGGCGCTGGCGCCGTTGCGGAAGGCGGCCACGGCGCCGGCGCCGTTATCGGTAAAGGCGGTGGCGCCCTGGGTGTAGAAGGCCACCACACCGCTCCCGGCCTTCAGCGTCACCTTGGCGGCCTTGGGGTAGGTGTAGCCAGCGCTTACGGTCACCTCGTCGCGCACGCCGGCGCGTTCAGAGACGGTGAGCAGCACGTCTCCCCGGCTGTGCAAAGCGGGTTTGGAATGTTGCGCGGGGGTGAAGGCGTAGCAGACCTTTGCCGCTCCGGTGCCGTAGGTCGCAGCCGTCCAGTCGCCGAACTTGCCTTTATCGCCGCCCAGCGACATCGGCCCGCCAGCCGCCAACGCCACAGCGGGGGTGAGAAACATTAAGCAGGCGAGAAGGGATTTCATGACCACGAGACATAGCTTAGGCGGGGCGGCGCTCACAAGGTTAATTGCGGACATAGCCGCTATTCATCAGGGAAACAGGGAAGGGAAGCCGTTCTTTTTTTAAAAAAAGAACCAAAAAACTTCTGTGACTCTGGGACTGGGGCTGTGACGGCATCACCGCCCATGGCCCAGATTTATAAAAGTTTTTGCGCGCTTTTTTTAAAAAGCGCTGCTTTCTTCCCCTTACCTACCGCCCGGCCCCCGGCAAGGCGAGCAGCGCCAGGCTGATGGCAGCACCCAGGAGGAAGCCCACCAGCGTGCCGTTCACGCGGATATATTGCAGGTCTTTGCCGACGCGCAGTTCGAGCTTGTCGGTGATGGTGGCGGCGTCCCATGCGCCGATGACGCGGCCGATGAATTTGGCGCCTTCGATCTGCGCGGCGGGCAGCATGTTCAGCACCAGCGTCTGCACCGCCGCGTTTACCCGCGCCTGGGCGGCGGGGTCTTTGGCCAGGGTTTCGCTCAGCGTGCCCAGTGCGCCCTCGATGACGGCGATGGTGCGCCCGTTGGGTTGCAGCGCGTCGGTCTCCAGGGCGCGGCGGGTGCGGGCCCAGACGTCCCAGGCCCAGGCTTTGACCGTGTCATGCGCCAGCACGGCGCGCATGGCGCGGCCCAGCTCGGCGGCGTGGACCGGGTCGGTTTCCAGTTTGAGGATTTCGCCGCGCACCCATTCGTCGAAGGCGTCGCGCAGTTCGGAGCTGTCCGGGCTGACGCGCTCCAGCTCGGTGTTGATGGCGCTGAGGATGCGGTTGGCCACGGTGGCGCCCAGCGCCCAGCCGACAAGGCGGCCGCCTTGTTCGCGCACGCGTTCCTTGATCGCCTCGCGCAGGGTTTCTTCGCGGGCCGCAAGGGTTTCTTTCAACTGGTTGAGGATGAAGGAAAATACCTCCTGGTGGCGGCCACCTTCGACGAGCCCGCTTAAGGTGCGGGCGACAATCACGCCGCCCGCGCGGCCGCCGATGAGGCGGGGGAGCAGACGGGCGATGAGGCGGCGGGCGCGACCGTCCTCGATGCTGGCGAGGAGCTTGGGCAGCATCCCGGCCAGGGCTTCGGCCACCGGGCGGTTGGCGGTGGCGTCGCCCAGGAAGCGTTGCAGGATGGCGGGGGAGTCCAGGTTACCGAGGAATTTGCGGATATCGGCTTCGGTGAACACGTGGTTGGCGACGAAACGGCCCAGGGCGTTGCCGAGACGCTCCTTTTGCGCAGGGAGGATGGCGGTGTGCGGGATGGGCAGGCCCAGCGGGTGGCGGAACAGGGCGGTGACGGCGAACCAGTCCGCGACGCCGCCGATGAAGCCCGCCTTGGCGGCGTCGCGCAGCAGGCCGGACCAAAGGGTGAGCGGCAGGAGATAGCCCAGCACCGTCAGCCCGGCCATGAGGGCGAGCAGCCCGGAGGCGAACAGGCGATGCCGGTTGAGGGAAGCGCGCAGGCCGGAATCTGGATCAATCGTCATGCCGGGCAGAGTACAGGCCGGGTGGCGCAACGTGCAATGCTGGCGTGCGGCCAAGCGCTACCATACGGTTTTTATTGCTTTTTTATCCCGATTGGGCGCAGAATTGCCTTTGGAAACAATCCAGGGCAGCCCGCGCTCCAAGGTCGGGTAAGCTTCGAAGCTTCGAGGTATAACAAGATGAATATAAACGAATATGATGCCGTCCATGTCCATGCCCCGGAAGCCCGTTCCCCGCGCCGCCGGTTGCGGCAGCCGGAGACGGTGAGTTTTACCGTCGCCCTGCTGGGTGCTGCGTGTGTGGTCGGCGTCTTCGCCATGTTGTGGCTGCTATACGCTTATGGTTAACAGGTTGCCGTTTACAGAAGCCCTGGCAGCAGGCATGATCGTGCATGTCATTTTTGCAAGAGCCAGAGCCGCAGCGCGGCGTCGCGTTGGATGTGTTGCCGGGAATTCGCCGCGTGGTCGCGCGCAATCCCAGCGTGATGACCTATCAGGGGACCAATACCTACCTCATTGACGGCGAGGACGGGCTGACCGTGATCGACCCCGGCCCGAAGAAGGATGCCCAGCATGTGGCGGAAATCCTCGCCGCGGCGGGGTCCGTGCCGGTTAAGCGTATCTTCCTCACGCATACGCATACGGACCATTGGGGGGCCACGGCGGAGCTGCAAGCGGCCACCGGGGCGCCGGTTTTTGCCTATAAAGTCAGTGCCAGAGAAGGTTTTACCCCGGATGTGAAGCTGGAGGACGGCGATGCCACCGCCGGTTTCACCGCCCTGCATACCCCTGGCCATGCGGCGGATCATCTGTGCTTTGAGTACCGGCTGAAGGATGGGCGGAAAATTCTGTTCAGCGGCGACCATGTCATGTCCTGGTCCTCCTCCATCGTCAGCCCGCCCGATGGCGACATGCTGGATTATTACCGCTCGCTCGGCCTGCTGCTGGCGCGCGACGATGAACTATACCTCAGTGGCCACGGCCCGCTGCTGCCCGAGCCGCGCAAGCTGGTGGCGCAGCTGCTCTCCCACCGCCAGCACCGCGAGGGCACTATTCTGGCCGAGCTGCGCGCGCAGGAATGGGGCGTCGCGGAACTGGCCATCCGGCTTTACAACAAGACCGACCCGTTTTTGAAAATCGCCGCGCAGCGCAATGTGCTGGCGCATCTGCTGAAGCTGAAAGCCGAGGGCATCGCCCAGGAGCTTGCCCCCGGCACGGTGCTGCCCGAGGACGCACCGGTCATGGTCGGCCCGCCCGGCGATGTGCAGGGCGAGAGCGGCGGCTTGATGGAGCAAATGCGCCAGGATGCGCTGCGCCGTTTTGGCCTGCTTTAGCGCGCGCACCAGGGACTTTGACCTGAATCTTAACGCAAGGTATAAATTTAGTTAGCGGCAGGTATATTACGAAGATCAATCAATCTGTAGCGCGAAGGCCAACTTGTCGATTGGGGAGTCGTCGCCATGTTCACCGGAGGCTATAAGCCGCTTATGATTGGCTCCGGTTTGCGATGTCTATGATACTTTCCATCACCAGCATGACCTTCCGCTACGGGGTTGCGGGAGTGGTCATTGCTTTGGCCGCGCTGCTGCTGCAAATTCTCCAGGCGCATTTCGGTCCGATGCCGCCGTATATTACATTTTATCCATCCATTATCCTGATTACGGTGGTTGCCAGATCCGGCCCCGGCATTTTAGCCACGCTGCTGGCTGCGATTTATGCGGAATATTTTTTGCTGCTGCCGCACCGGAGCATCATGATCAGCAGTGCGGGGGCGTATATCAGCCTGGGTGTATTCATCCTCATGGGGGTTTTGATCAGTATCCTGGCTGGGGCGTTTCATCGCCTGAGAGACCATGAGCGGAATTTGGATGCGCAGGCGCTACGCAGCAGTGAGGACCGCTTCCGCACGCTGGTCGAAGGCGTGCAGGACTACGCCATTTATATGCTCGACCCGCAGGGCATCGTCGTCAGTTGGTCGCATGGCGCCGAGCGGATGAAGGGCTGGCAGGAGCAGGAAGTTGTCGGCCAGAATTTCTCCCGCTTCTTTACGCCGGAGAGTGCGAGCGCCGGGCGTCCCGGGCGGGTTTTAGAGATTGCCAATGCGCAAGGCAGCTTTCATGAGGAAGCCGAGCGCGTGCGTAAGGATGGCTCGATGTTCTGGGCCGCCCTCACCATTACCGCGCTGCGTGATGAGGTTGGCAGCTTACGCGGTTATGCCGTGGTGGCGCGCGACATCAGCGAACGCAAACAGGCCGAACGCGAGATTGCCGGTGGCCGCGCCCGGCTCGCCAGCATTGTCGATTCGGCGATGGACGCGATTATCACCATCGATGCCGGCTATCGCATTATTCTGTTTAACGCGGCGGCGGTGGCGATGTTTGGCTATCCCGTGGACGAAGTGCTGGGCCAGCCCATCGAACTGCTCATCCCGCAGCGCTATCACGCTGGCCATGCCGAGCATGTCCGTAAATTCTCCGTCTCCGGCGTCACCAGCCGGGAGCTGGGGGACAAAAGAACGACGTTGCACGGGCGGCGCAGCAGCGGGGAAGAATTTCCACTTGAGGCTTCCATCTCTCAGTCTGAGGGAGATTACGGCAAGCTCTTCACTGTTATTCTGCGTGACGTGACGCGGCGTAAGCATGCCGAGGAGCAGCAATCTCTGCTGCTGGGAGAGCTGGCGCACCGGGTGAAGAACACGCTGGCGGTGGTGCAGTCCATTGCCGGGCAGACGCGCCGCTTTGCCACGCCCGAGACGTTTTACGGCACCTTCACCGGCCGGCTGGCCGCCCTTGGCGACGCCCATGACCTGCTGACCCGCTCGGAATGGGAAGGTGCGGCTTTGGCGGAAATTATCCGCTTCGGCCTCGCCCCGTATGGCGAGCCGGCGATGGAAGCGCGTTGGAAGATCAGCGGCCCGCGCATCTGGCTGGCGCCCAACGAGGCGGTGACGCTGAGCCTGGTGTTCCACGAGCTGACCACGAACGCGGCAAAGTTCGGCGCACTTTCCAACGGCAAGGGGAAAATCATGGTTTCCTGGGAGGTTACGCCTGCGGAGGCGCCCGAGACCCTGGTCATACGCTGGCGCGAACATGGCGGGCCGGGGGTTTGCCTGCCGCAGCGCTTTGGCTTCGGCTCCAAGCTGCTGGAGCGCGCGGTGGCGCATGAACTGAAAGGCGAAACGATACTTGAGTTTCCGCCGTCCGGTTTTGAATGTACGTTACGGATGCCGCTGTCCCAAAAGGTAAAAATACAAACATGAATAGCGCATGGACGGACAAGAAATTGAACATTCTGGTGGTCGAAGATTCGAGCATGATTGCCATGCTGTTAGAGGATTTGCTGGTTGACCTCGGCTGCACGGTCCTCGGCCCCGCCGGTTCCGTGGCGCAGGCCCTGGCGGCGCTGCAAGGCTGCGAGAAGCCGCTCGACGGCGCGTTTCTCGACGTCAATCTCGGCAGTGAAACGGTCTATCCGGTTGCCGATGCACTGCTGACGCGCGGGGTGCCGTTTGTCTTCCTCACCGGCTACGCTGCGCACGGTATTGAGCCGCGCTACAGCGTCATCCCGGCGCTGAAAAAACCCTTCCTGGCCTCGGCGATTGAAAATGCGGTGAAACGTTTTTCCGGGCAGGCTTAGCGTGCGGCGAGGAAGCGGTGCAGGGCGTCCGCCGGGAGCGGGCGGGAGAAGAGATAGCCCTGGCCGTGAGTTACGCCGAGTTGGCGCAGGGTATCGCATAATCCAGGTGTTTCAATTCCCTCGGCGATGACGGCTTGCCCGCTGGCGGCCGCGCGGGCGACGGTGGCGCGGATGAAATCCTGGTCCGCCGCAAGGCCGCTGATGACCACGCTGCGGTCGAGTTTTACCGCGCTGATCGGCATGGCGGTCAGCTCCGGCAGGTTGGGCATGCCTGGCGTGATGTCGTCCAGCGCCAGGCCGTAACCGGCGTCGCGCAGGGCGGTGATGACGGTGCGGGCGGCGTGCAGATCGCGCACCGGGTGGCGCTCGGTCAGCTCAAAATGGATGTTGCGGGCGGGCAGGCCGGAGGCGGCGCGCAGGGTCTCGATGCGCGCCACCAGCTCCGGGTGCAGCATGGCGTCCAGCGGCAGGTTGAAGGCGATGGCGAGGTCGTGCGCGGCGAAGCCGAAGGCGGCGTATTCATCCAGGGTGCGCTGGATGATGCCGGTGGTCAGGCGCAGGGAGCGCTCCGTGCCGGTCATGGCGTCGACAATGCTCTCCGGGCCGCCGAGCGTGCCGTCCAGCTCGGCGGTGCGGGCCAGGACTTCCACATAATCCATCCGCAGATCCGCCAGACGAACAACCGGCTGGTAGAAAATGCGGACCGACGCCATGAGGGCGCGATCCGCCGGGGATTGCTGCATTGTCTAAATTTCCGGCATTAGGAATAAAAAATAATTTCACCGCCGGATATATCAAGCTTTCGCGGCGGGCGCGAGCATGTAGATGAAGGTAAGGGTAGGAAGCAGTTCTTTTTTGAAAAAAAGAACCAAAAAACTTCTGTTAATCTGGGACATGGGCTTTGGCCGCGACAACGCCCATGGCCCAGATTCATAAGCGTCTTTTGCGCGCTTTTTTGCAAAAAAGCGCTGCTTCCTTAGGCTTTATTAACCTTCACCGCCGTGGAGCTGCGCCGCATCCGGTGCTCGCCGAGGAAGAGCAAAATCGGCGCGGCGATGAAAATCGACGACGAGGTGCCGACGACGATGCCGAACAGCATGATCCAGGCAAAGCCGGAGAGCGCCGAGCCGCCGAACAGGGCCAGCGGCAGGGCCGCCAGAAACACGGTGCCGGAGGTGCCCAGGGTACGGTTCAGGGTTTCGTTGATGGAGAGGTCGATCAGCTCGCGCAACGGCATGGTTTTGAACTTGCGCAGGTTTTCGCGCACCCGGTCATAGACCACCACCTTGTCGTTGGTGGAGTAGCCGATGATGGTGAGGATGGCGGCGATGGTCACCAGGTCGAACGGGATGCGGGTGATGACCATGAAGCCGATGGTCTTGGTGGTGTCCAGCAGCAGGGTGGCCACCGCGCCGACGGCGAACTGCCACTCAAAGCGGAACCAGATATAGCCCAGGATCATCAGAAAGCTGAAGCCCAGCGCCTCCAGCCCCTGGGTGAAGAGCTGCGAGGACACGGAAGCGCCGATGGCCTGGGTGGAGAGGATTTTGGCGCCCGGTGCGGCGGTGTTCAGGGCGGTTTCCACATCGGTGATCGCCGCCTGGGTGGCGTCGGCATTGGCCCGGCTCTCCAGGCTGATGAGCACGCCGTTGCCGTCATGGCCGAAGCTTTGCAGCGCCGCGTCCTTCAGGCCGGACTGCGCCAGCGCCGCGCGCAAGGCGGGGAAGTTGGCGGTTTGCGGGGTTTCCACTTGCAGCACCACGCCGCCCTTGAAATCCAGCCCGAGGTTAAGGCCGGGATAGAAGAACAAGAACAGCGAGGCGGAGGAGAGCACCGCCGAGGTGATGAGCCCGGCGAAGCGGCCGTTCATGAAGCGGATCTTGGTGCCGTCGGGCACGAAGCGGAGCATGGGTTTCATAAACATGGGCGTGCTCCTTAAACCGGCAGGCTGGCGGGACGGCGGCTGGTGTACCAGCGCGAGGTGATCAGCCGCACCAGCACCGTGGCCGTGAACATGGTGGTGACAATGCCGACGCAGATGGTGACGGCAAAGCCGCGCACCGGCGGTGAACCGAAGATGAACAGCGTGACGTGGGCCAGCAGCGTGGTGACGTTACTGTCGATAATCGTACCGTAAGCCCGCTTATAGCCTGCCTCCAGCGCCGCCAGGGGCTTGCGCCCGTTCTTCACTTCTTCGCGCACACGCTCGTTAATCAGCACGTTGGCGTCCACCGCCATGCCCAGCGTGAGCAAAATGCCCGCCATGCCGGGCAGGGTGAGGGTGGCGCCCATGAAGGAGAGGATGGCCAGCATGATGAACAGGTTCATCACCAGCGCGGCGTTGGCGAACCAGCCGAAGAGGCCGTAGAACACGCCCATAAACACCAGCACGAAGACAAAGCCGGCACCCAGGGACAGCGCACCGTCGCGGATGGCGTCGGCGCCAAGCTCCGGCCCCACGCTCTGCTCTTCCACGATGTTGAGCGGAGCGGGCAGGGCGCCCGCGCGCAGCAGCAGCGCCAGGTCCGTCGCCGATTGCGGGGTGAAGCCGCCGGAGATTTGCCCGGAACCGCCGGTGATCGGCTCGCGGATGACCGGGGCCTCGATGATCTTGCCGTCCAGAATAATGGCGAAGAGCTTGCCGACATTGGTGGTGGTGACATCGCCGAACTCGCGCGCGCCGAGCGAGTTGAGGGTGAAATTCACCACCCATTGGCCGCTTTGCGGGTCGGTCGAGGCCTGGGCGTTCTCCAGATCCGCGCCGTCCACGGCGACGTTGGAAAACACATCCAGGCTCTGCTGCGGATTATTGGCCATGGGGAGCTGCACATCCCCCAGCGGGGCGATGGGCCCCGGCTGGGCGGAGGAGTCCACCATCTGGAAGGTCATATGCGCGGTGGTGCCGATCAGCGTCTTGATCCGCTCCGGGTCCGACACGCCGGGCAGCTGCACCACGATCTCGTCCACACCCTGGCGGGCGATGGAGGGGTTGAGCACGCCTGAGCCGTCGATCCGGCGCTGGATGATGGTGATGGACTGCTCGATCGCCTGGGACTCGCGCGCCGCCTGGGCCTGTTTGGGAATGGCGATGTTAATGCTGCCATCGCTGGTCTGGCTGATGGCGATATTCGGCCCGGAGGCGCCCGGCATGTAGGTGATGAGCTTATCCAGCGCCGCCGTTACCGCAGGCGCGTCGCTCGGGTTGAGCAGATGTAGCGCCACCTGGGCGTTCGGCGCGTCGGCGTGCAGGCCGGTATAGCCCAGCCCGGCGGTGCGCATGGTCTGGCGCACCTCGTCCACCAGGCTGTTCAGGTCCTGTTGCTCGACGGCGGCGAAGTCGATCTGGAGCAGCAGATAGCTGCCGCCGCGCAGATCCAGCCCCAGATGCACCTGTCCCCAGGGTACGAATCCCGGCAGGAACGCCGGGCGCGGGCCCAGATTCGGTAAACTCAGGAGGATTCCAAGCCCGCAGAGGAGCATGATCCCAAAACTTTTAGCACGGGAAAAATAAAGCACTTTCGCTCCG
>Ga0181525_10004281_pt1 | contig 11015 bp, 10 predicted proteins | sample PEATcosm2014_Bin_48_FD_121100 | JGI IMG/M metagenome (GOLD analysis project Ga0181525, IMG submission 121100) | Peatland microbial communities from MTU Mesocosm Facility, Houghton, MI, USA - PEATcosm2014_Bin06_10_metaG | ecosystem: Environmental > Terrestrial > Soil > Wetlands > Peat | place... | reverse complement strand
TTTAACCCACGGCTCGCGCCGTGGGCTTCTTTCTTCCGTCGCTCCGCGACTCGCGCAAGGTCGGGCGCACATGCAGGACGGGCGGCAGCAGGACGAGCGGTCTTTTCCGGCGATGGATGCCACGCGCAGCCGAGCGGACGTGGGGATTGCGGAAGTGGATGCCGAGGACGCTGAATACGGGCTTGCTTTCGCGGAACGGGACGCAGTTTTCATCGAAAACAAAGGGTTTTTGCTAAAAGAGGCGTCGGTATATGTAAAAGTATTCATAGGATGTTCAAAACCGAGGCGGGTATATGCAAAAGTGTTCAAGCATTCTTCAAAAGTGAAGTCGGTATATGTAAAATCATTCAGGTATTTTGCGAAATCGGAGTCGGAATATGTAAAACTGTTCATGGGATTTGCAAAAGTGAAGGCCGGTTTCGCAAATTCCCGATCCTCTTTTGCTCAATCGGCGTCGTGTCGGAGGCGATTGTCTTCCCGGCGGACACCTGGTAAGTTCAGGCATGACCAACGAGATGCCAAATCCACCGGCCGGCGCGCCTGTTCCCGACCCGGCGACCTTGCTGCACGCAATCGGCAGTCCGGTGCGCTGGCACGCGCTGCGGTCGCTGGCGCTGGCCGGCCCGCAATCGGTCAACGACCTCGCGGCGCAGGGGGGCCGCGCGCAGGATGCGATGTCGCGGCACCTGACGGAGTTGTGGCAGGTGGGCGCGGTGGTGGTGGTGGACCCGCCGGATGGTGACCGCCGGAAAATTTTCTACGCCATCCCGCCGGAGCGGTTGCGCGAGGCGGCCGGCGGGAAGGAAATTGATTACGGCGCGTGCGTGCTGCGGTTTTCTTGACGGAACCTGAAAAAACTTCTCCCGCCACGAAACTGTTCCAAATCAAATTGACGTGATGAATTCAACGACTGCCACCCGCATCGCCGCCGCGACGGGATTCCTGGCCGTGGCGCTCGGTGCGTTCGGCGCGCACGGGCTGAAGGAGCTGTTCGCGCAAAATGGAATGGCTGGTGTCTGGGAAAAGGCGGTGTTTTATCATTTCATCCACGCGGTGATGCTGTTCGTGCTGGCGGAGCGCAAGCCGTTTCCGGCGGTGGCGTGGTGGGGCTTTCTGATCGGCATTGGCCTGTTCTCCGGCTCGCTGTATCTGCTGGCGGTGACGGACGTGCATTGGCTCGGCGCGGTGACGCCAATTGGCGGCGTGAGTTTCCTGTTCGGCTGGGGCTGGCTGGTGTTCAAATCCGCGCGCGGGTAATTTAGAGGGACAAAACATTCCCACCGGCAGTTTGGCGAGGGCTCATTTGCTGCCGGGCTTGACCGCAGGAATTTTAGCCAGGTCCGGCGGAAGGTTCGCCGAGTCGAAGGTTTCCACTTGCAAGGAAATCAAGCTTTCAAAGGGCACGCCAAAATTGACCGCGCCGTTGGAGCGATCCACCACCATCGCCACGCCGACGACATTGCCGCCGTGCGCACGGACGATGTCCAGCGTCTCCTGCACGCGCCCGCCCTTGGTCACGACATCCTCGACGACGAGAATTTTTTCGCCCGCCGCAATCTTGAAGCCGCGGCGCAAAACCAGTTTGCCGTCCTCTTTCTCCACAAAAATAAAGCGCAGGCCGAGTTGCCGCGCGACTTCCTGGCCGATGACGAGTCCACCCATCGCCGGCGAAACCACGGTGACCGCACCGAGCGGTTTTAATTTGGCCGCCAGCGCGGCGCCCAGTTTTTCAACGACGGGCATCTGCTGGAGCGCGAGCGCACATTGGAAAAACTGCCGGCTGTGCAGGCCGCTGCGCAAAATAAAATGGCCTTCGAGCAACGCGCCGGAGTCGCGAAAAATCTGCAATGCTTCATTTTTTGTCATGGGCCAAAGTTTCAAGTTTCAAGTTTCAAGTTTCAAGCTCTTCTTAAGAGCCCGTTTTTAAAAATCTGTTCAATCCTCGAAAACTGCGGATAAACTTTGCGCGTGCCGAAGTGGATCAAATTCATCATCGCCCTACTGCTGCTGCCGGTTTGCGCGGGCGCGGCGAACGCTCTGTGGCTCGTGCTGCGCGCCGGTTATGGCGCGGACACGGTCTGGATTCCGCTGCTTGCGGGCGCGGCATGCTGGGTCGTGATTTTTTTCATGCTGCCGAAACCAATGTGGATTTACGTCTTCGGCCACGAGCTGACGCACGCGCTGTGGACGTGGCTGTTCGGCGGCCAGGTAAAAAAAATGAAGGTCACGTCGTCCGGCGGCCATGTCGTCATCTCGAAAACCAATTTTATCATCGCGCTCGCGCCGTATTTTTTTCCGCTCTACGCCGCGCTGGTCGTCGGCCTGTTCGCGCTGGGCAATTTGATCTGGAACTGGCACGGCTACATTGTCTGGTTTCATCTCTGTGTTGGCGCGGCGTATGCATTCCATGTGACGCTGACATCTCACACGTTGCAGACGCGGCAGTCGGACATCACATCGCAGGGATATTTATTTTCCGCTGTCATCATCTTTCTCGGCAATGTCTGCGTGCTGTTGTTTGGAATTCCGCTGCTCACGGCAAAGTCAGGATTTCTTGCTGAATTGATGAAAGTGCTCGGATTATGGTGCCGGGAAACGGGCAATGTTTTCCTTTGGCTGCACCATGTCATTTGAAGAAGGGAAAATTTGTGAGTAATTCAGTCTTGATATGTCCGGCGTTTCGGTTCAAATCTTGTGCCGCACGTTATGGACTTGGCTGACATTTTGACAAAGGCGCAGATTGTTCCCGATTTGCGCGCGACGAACCGCTGGGAAGCGATTGACGAACTCATCGACAATCTTGTCGCTACCGGCAAGATCCAGCCCGGCGACCGCGACGCCGTTACCGCCGCCGTCAAGAAGCGGGAAACCTCCATGTCCACGGGCATCGGCTTCGGCATCGGCATCCCCCACGCCTCGACCGATTTGATTTTTGAAGTCGTCGGCGCGCTCGGTCGTTCGCCCAAAGGTGTCAATTTCGACGCGCTCGACAACCAGCCGGTGAAGCTTGTCATGCTCTTTCTCGTGCCGCAGGGGCAATTCCAGAAACATCTCCACACGCTCGCCAACATCGCCAAACTGCTGCATAAAGCTGATTTTCGGGAATCTCTCGAAAAATCGCCCGACGCCGATGCCATGCTCGCCGTCATCCGCGAGTACGGAAAAAAGTAAATTCAATTTCAAACCGCGAAATACGCAAACTCGGCGAAAATTTCCGGCAATGCTTTCAGTTTCTTTCGTGTCTTTCGTGTCTTTCGCGATTAAATTTTCATTGTGTTGCCACACAAACAAATTGAGCTGAAGCTCCAGGCTGCCGTCATTGAGATTTTGCCGGACGCAGATGTCTCCGCTGTGCTTGTCCGTCCGTGCGATCCGAAATTTGGTGATTACCAGAGCAACGCCCTTATGTCACTCGCCAAGGTGTGGACGCTGAATCCGCGCCAGCTTGCCACAGACACGCTGGCCAAGCTCGACGTCTCGGACGTTTGCGAAAAAGTGGAAATCGCCGGCGCGGGCTTCCTGAATTTCCGGCTGAAAAATTCCGCTCTCGTACAGGCGCTGGAAGCGGCGGCAAGTAGCGGACATTTATTTTTTTCCAAAACTGCTACACCTAAAACGGTGGTAATTGATTTTAGTTCACCTAATGTCGCCAAGCCGATGCACGTCGGTCACATCCGCTCCACCGGCATCGGCGACGCGCTCCAGCGCACGCTGCGGCTGCTCGGCCACACCGTCATCAGTGATAATCACATTGGCGACTGGGGCACGCAGTTCGGCAAATTGCTGCTCGGCTGGAAACAAGCTTTGGATCGCGCTGCGCTCGAAAGTGACGCCATTGCCGAACTGGAACGGCTCTACAAAACCATCAACGCTGAGTGCGATGCAAATCCGGAGCGCCTCGAAGAAGCGAAGGCCGAATTGGTAAAACTTCAAGCTGGCGATGCGGAGAACATCTCCATCTGGAAGGAAATGATCCGGCTCTCACAAATCCAGTTCGACACGATTTACTCGCGGCTCGGCGTGAATTTTGATCACGCGCTCGGTGAAAGTTTTTACAATCCGCGGCTCGGCGAGGTCGTGAACGATTTGATGCAATGCGGCATTGCGCACGAAAGCGAAGGCGCGGTCGGTGTGTTCAGCGACGGCTCGCTGCCTCCGAAGGAAGACCCGTTTCTCGTCAATCGCGACGGCGAGTGGATGGCTGATCCCGCGCTCGTGCGCAAGAGCGATGGCGGTTTCAATTACACGACGACTGATTTGGCGACGATTGATTACCGGCTCAAAACGTGGTCGCCGGATGAAATCGTTTATGTCGTGGACGACCGTCAAAGTTCGCATTTCAAAAAGCTGTTTCTGATTTTCGCGCGCTGGCATCCGAACTTGGCTAAAAAAGTGAAGCTCGTTCACGTCGGCTTCGGAAAAATCATGGGTGATGACGGCAAGCCTTTCAAGACGCGTTCCGGCGACACCGTGAAACTCGGCGACCTGCTCGACGAAGCTGAAGAGCGTGCCTTCAAAATTGTTTCCGAGAAAAGTCCTGATCTGCCGGAAGCGCAACGCAAGAAAATCGCGCGTGTCATAGGCCTCGGCGCGGTAAAATACGCCGACCTGCTGCCGAACCGGCAGAGCGACTACATTTTCAGTTGGGACAAAATGCTCGCGCTGCAAGGCAACACAGCGCCGTATTTGGTTTATGCGTACGCGCGGATTAAGAGTATCTTTCGCAAATCGGAAGCTGAATCCGCAATCCGCAATCCGCAATCCGCAATGGCGCTGGCCGCATCGGAGGAACTCACGCTCGCCAAGCATCTTCTTAATTTCGGCCTCACTTTGGAAGCTGTCGCATATGAAATGAGGCCCAATTTTCTTTGCAACTATCTGTTTGAACTCGCAAGCAAGTTCACCTCGTTCTACGAAAACTGCCCGGTGCTGAAAGCTGAAGATGCGGCCACGCGCAATTCACGACTGGTGCTATGTTATTTGACCGTGTGCGTTTTGAAGCAAGGACTGGAAACACTCGGCATTGAAACTGTCGAACAGATGTAGTAATCCAAAGAATTATCAAAACTGATTAAAAGATTTTGTTATAGTTTATGTTCTTATTTTGTTATTGATTCTTTTTTCATGCGCGTTATCATTCTGGTTTGCCTGCTTATTTGAGTTGGCAAGATTCAAAAAAGGAATGATTGCATGAAGAAATCAATTGTTTTGGTTTGGAGCGCGCTTTTCGCGATAGAAACCGTTAAAACCTCGAACGCGAGCACTCTCGCTGACTGGACCTTTGAAAGCAGCAGTTTGGCTTCTTATGTGCCCGGTGCAAATACCGCGACCACTAATTTTTATGCCGATCTGGGATTGGAAGCAGGAACTGCCGCGGTATTTGGTCTCCACGCCGGTTCTGCGACTTATTCAAGCCCGTTAGGAAACGGGTCGCTCGACTCATTATGTTCCACCGTCTGGGCGCAAGGTGATTATTATCAATTTTCTGTGAACTTGGATTTGATTGATAATTCCTACAGCACCTTTAAGGTGTCCTACGATCAAACTGGAAGCTCCACTAGTCCTAAGACGTTTTACTTCGCCTACAGCTTAAACGGTGTAAATTTCATAAAATTTGGGTCTGATTACGGGCTCCCTAGTGGAGTTTCTTGGTCTGGTTCGAGCCCGAATCATGCAACCCAGTTCAGCGATGATCTTACTTCGATTACAACTCTTGATACCGCCAGAACCATTTATTTTCGTATAGTGGATGACAGTGCTACAACAGGCGGCGCCATCGGTGGTGGGAGTGTCGGGACGACTGGCTCTGACAGAATTGATAATATTGTCGTCAACGCGACGATTATTCCGACACCCGAACCTTCGCCTCTGGCTTTGGCGGCATTGATCGGAGCTGTGTGTTTGGTGGCGTTTGGACGTCGGCACTGAGCTCAAAGCCTGAGAAATCCGCTTTTTTGTGATTTTTGCTTTGTCTAATTCAATTTATTAGCCTATACCAGTTATCTCGTTGGCGTGGCTCGTAGCCAAGCTCCTTGATAAGCCGGTGCATATCCGGCACTGCCATGCGGAATGTCGTGCCGGCCTGTGACACGACGTTCTCCTCAATCATGATGCTGCCAAGATCATTAGCGCCGAACTTCAACGCAACCTGCCCGATTTCCAGTCCCTGAGTGACCCACGAACTTTGGATGTTTTGAAAATTATCGAGGTAAATCCGCGCCAACGCCTGAGTGCGTAGATACTCATGTGCACCCACCGTCGGTGCTTTCAATTTCGTGTGCTCGGCCTGAAACGTCCAGCCGATAAACGCGGTAAAATGACCGGGCTTGATGCCGGTGCCATCGTATTCCGCGACGCGCTTCAAGGAAATTTCCTGCTGTGCACGCAAGCGTTCAAGATGTTCGATGCGATCGTCAACCGTTTCCACATGACCGAACATCATCGTCGCGCTCGAATAAAGTCCGAGTCGATGAGCCACGTCCATCACTTCGAGCCAGTCGTTGCTCATCGCCTTGAGCGGCGCGATGCTCTGCCGCACGCGATCCACGAGAATTTCGCCGCCACCGCCGGGAATCGAGCCGAGTCCGGCGGCCTTGAAATCGCCGATGATTTTTTCCAGCGGTTCGTTGAACACTTCGCGGAAATGGATGAACTCGCTCGGGCTGAATCCGTGGATGTTGAACGTGGAAAATTTATTTTTGACGTGCGACAGCAAATCGAGATACCACTGCTTAGTGAGTTTGGGATGATGGCCTCCCTGCATCAACATTTGTGTGCCGCCAAGCGCGATGGTCTCCTCAATTTTTTTGTCCATCTCGTCGAATGTAATGACATAAGAGTCATCGTCCTTCTCCGTGCGATAAAACGCGCAAAATTTGCAATACACATTGCAGACGTTCGTGTAGTTGACATTGCGGTCAATATTATAGGTGACGATTTCGTTGCCGCGATCTTTGTAAGCAGTGGCCTTGGCAAGCTGACGACGACGATCGGCGAGCGAGCCGAGTTCTTCCAACGGCAGTTTGTAAATCCGCAGCGCTTCGGCAGCATTAATGCGCGCGCCAGACCAAACCTTTTGCAGTAATTCGTCGAGTGATGCGTCGTAAATCACAATGCCAGTTTAGCGCGTCTATACAGTTGAGACAAGCCGCACAAAAACAACCCAGTTTTCCTGAAGCTTTATTGTTTCCGCCAAGGCAAACTTGACTGGAATGTCGCGCGGTTTATTCTCCGCCCTTCATGAAAAACTCGGCAATCAGGGCGGAATGGATGGTCGCAGGGATCGTGCCGCTCGTCGGTCTGTTGTTTGCGGCGTTCACTGAACACATTTGGGAGGATTATTGGATCACATTTCGCGCCAGCCGCAATCTGGCCATTGGCAACGGCCTCGTCTATACTCCCGGAGAGCGATTGCACACTTTCACTTCGCCTCTTGGAACGCTACTCCCAGCGGGCTTGAGCTGGCTCACTGGCAATCAATCTGACGAGCTGGTCCTCTGGATTTTCCGCTTCATCAGCCTCGCGGCGCTGGCTGGCGGCAGCGTCCTTCTTTTCCACATGATGCAATCCCTGCAATTGCGCCGCGTTTCCTGCTGGCTCACGGTGGCGTTGATCGGACTCGACGCAAAAATAGTGGATTTCAGCATCAACGGCATGGAGACCGGGTTGCTCATTTTTTTTCTGGGGCTGACAATTCATGGCCTGATCGTGGCCGGGTCGCGACAGATGTGGCGCATCGGCGTTGGCTGGGCGGGCTTGATGTGGACGCGCCCGGACAGTTGCATTTACATCACCATTCTTGGTGTCGGAACTCTACTTTTCCTTTCCGACAGAAAATCCGGCAAATCGCCGGTCGCTTGGGGCAAACTGCTTTTCGGTGCCGGATTGATCTGCGCCGCTTTGTATGTATCGTGGTTTGTTTGGGCCTGGTGGTATTACGGCTCGCCCATCCCTCACACTATCATCGCCAAGGCGGCGAACAAACCGCACCTCCTGCCTGTGGATATCATCACCATGATGTGGACACGCCCAGACAGTTACATTTACATCGCCATTCTTGGCGTGGGAGCGCTGCTTTTCCTGTCCGGCAAGCAATCTGGCAAATCGCCAGTTGCTTGGGGTAAACTGATTTTCATTGCTTGTTTAATCTGCGCCGCCTTGTATGTATCGAGGTTCGTTTGGGCCTGGTGGAATCACGGCTCGTCAAGTCCTCACACCACCATCTCCAATGCGGCGAGCAAACCGTACCTCCTCCCGTTGAATTTCATCACGAGTTTAATTAAATATCCTTTTAAAATATCGAGCCTGCAAGTCATTTTCCTGCCGGGCTATTCAGACCACGGCGGATGGCCGGGAATCCTTGTCTTTACCAACTGCGCTCTCGGCTTGCTCGCCTCGTTTGCATGGTTGATTCCAGGATTGCGACCGCAGACAAAACTATTTTCGCTCGCCTTCTTTCTCGGCAACTTTTATTTGACTGCAATCCTAAAGTACTTTCCTCCATGGTATTTGCCGACGGTTGAAGTGTTCGGTTATCTGACCGCCGGATTCTTCTTCGACCAGTTGCTTTGCCTGCTGCCAAATTTGCCACGGCCACGCTGGGATCGCGGATGGTTTTGCAATTGTCTTCCGAAGGTGATGCGCATTTTTGCTGTCGCACTCATCATTGGTCAGGCGGCGGTGATGGTCTGTGTCGCGCGGCAATTGCAAGTGCAGCAGCAGCTCATCGAAAACGGCGTGCGCCGCCCCCTCGGCCTCTGGCTTCACGACCACGCCCGGACGACGCACGACACCGTGATGTTGGAACCACTCGGTTACATCGGTTATTATTCAGGACTGAAGATGCTGGATTATCCTGGCCTTGCCTCCAAGGAAATGGTCGAGGCTCGCAAACGTCTGGGGCCGGCCAAAGAAAATTTCGTCTATCTCCAACTTAAGCCCGACTGGCTCGTGTTGCGGCCGGCGGAAAGAAAGCACGGGATTTACGTCGAAGTCGGTGGACTGCGGAAATATTATGACTTGGTCAAGGTCTTTGACGCCACGGACAAGATCAACGCCGTCCGCTGGCTGCCGGGCAGGCCCTATGTTGAATACGACGAAACTTTTGAAATCTACCATCGCAAGGCGAACATCAGCACTAATTCTCCGGATTGAAATCCGCCGGCAGCCACCCGAGAACGCCCCGCTAAAAGTGTGCCACGTCTCTTAACCGACTGTGCCACTGTGGCGCGAGTGGCACAACTTTTTCTGCGTTCCATTCGGTTTAATTCACCAAATTTCATTTGTTTTTGAAGTTATTAATATTTTCATCCGACGGCATCATTATTGCGTTGGAATAGAGAGCAGTTAATCCAATTCAACCAATTTAATTTTTTTATGGCAAAAGTATTAGGCATTGATCTGGGCACCACGAACTCCTGCATGGCCGTCATGGACAGCGGCGAGCCGCTCGTGCTGGAAAATTCCGAGGGTAAGCGCACGACGCCGTCGGTCGTGGCGTTCACGAAATCCGGCGAGCGCGTGGTCGGCGACGCGGCGAAACGTCAGGCTGTGACCAATTCGCGCAACACGATTTACTCCATCAAGCGTTTCATGGGCCGCAAGTTTGATGAAGTCGGCGAAGAAATTAAGCGCATGCCTTACAAAGTTGTGAAGTCATCCAATGGCGATTGCGCGGTGGAAGTGGAAGTGGACGGCAAGGCGAAGCAATTTTCCCCGCAGGAAATTTCCGCGATGATTTTGTCCAAGCTCAAAGCCGACGCCGAAGCGCGTCTCGGCGAGAAAATCACGCAGGCGGTCATCACGGTGCCGGCTTATTTCAACGACTCTCAACGTCAGGCTACAAAGGACGCCGGCAAAATCGCCGGTCTGGAAGTGCTGCGCATTATTAATGAACCGACGGCGGCCTCGCTCGCTTACGGTCTTGATAAAAAGAAAGATGAAAAAATCGCCGTTTACGATTTGGGCGGCGGCACGTTTGATATTTCAGTCTTGGAAATCGGCGACGGCGTGTTTGAAGTGAAGGCCACGAACGGCGACACACATCTCGGCGGTGACGACTGGGACAACGTGCTCATGGATTGGATTCTCGATGAATTCAAACGCGAGTATAACATGGATCTTCGCAAGCAGCCCGACGCGCTCCAGCGCATCAAGGAAGAAGCCGAAAAAGCCAAGATCGCGCTCTCCAGCTCGCAGACTTACGACATCAATTTGCCGTTCATCACGGCGGATGCGACTGGGCCGAAGCACATCCAAAAAACTTTGACCCGCGCCAAGATGGAGCAGCTCACGGACAAATTGTTCGAGCGCACCATCGGGCCGGTGAAGGCGTGCTTGAAAGACGCCGGCATCGAAGCGTCGAAGATCGACGAACTCGTGCTGGTCGGTGGCATGACCCGCATGCCGCGCGTCGTGGAAGTCGCCCGTTCGCTCGTCAACAAAGCACCGCATCAAGGTGTGAATCCTGATGAAGTCGTCGCCATCGGCGCCGGCATTCAGGGCGGAGTGCTGAAGGGCGAAGTCAAGGACGTGCTCCTGCTCGACGTGACCCCGCTCTCGCTCGGCATTGAAACGCTCGGCGGCGTGTTCACGAAATTGATCGAACGCAACACCACGATTCCGGCGCGCAAATCGGAAATTTTCTCGACCGCGAGCGACAGCCAGCCGGGCGTGGAAATTCACGTGCTGCAAGGCGAACGTCAGTTCTCGAAAGATAACAAGACGATTGGACGTTTCAATCTCGCGGACATTCCGCCCGCACCGCGCGGCGTGCCGCAGATCGAAGTGACCTTTGACATTGATGCCAACGGCATCTTGCACGTTGCCGCGAAAGATCTCGGCACGGGCAAGGAACAGAAGATTTCCATCACGGCCAGCAGCGGTCTCTCGAAGGAAGAAGTCGAGAAGATGCGCAAGGACGCCGAAGCCCATGCCGACGACGACAAGGCCCGCCTGGAAGAAATCCAGACGCGCAATGAAGCGGACAATTCCGTTTATCGCACCGAGAAATTGCT
>Ga0181525_10004280_pt1 | contig 11016 bp, 13 predicted proteins | sample PEATcosm2014_Bin_48_FD_121100 | JGI IMG/M metagenome (GOLD analysis project Ga0181525, IMG submission 121100) | Peatland microbial communities from MTU Mesocosm Facility, Houghton, MI, USA - PEATcosm2014_Bin06_10_metaG | ecosystem: Environmental > Terrestrial > Soil > Wetlands > Peat | place... | reverse complement strand
GCCGCGCAGAATGCAGACATAGCAGAATTAAGAGAACGGAGCGCAGCAATTATTCAACGGTGGTATGCGGTCGACATTCTACGTGCTGGAGAGAGTTGGGCTGAGTTAGAAGGGCGTGTTGAGCAGGTGGAGCAGAAAGTAAGGAGAACTGCTCTGGCAAAGAGGCTGGATGATGATATGGTTTGAGTATGTCATCAGGCCTCAGCTGATGCGAAAAGTACAACCATCGGAATGTTTCGAAGCTAGGAAGAGGGCAGAGCCGCCTTTCTTGGAACCGGCGGAGAAGCGTGTCGCTGACGATTGGAAACCATCATGACACAATGACGACGCACTGCGTGCACAGATCCCGTAATTCATCACAATTCGGTGTGCTCATAGGGCTGAATGAACATTGCTTTCAGGCGGTATTTTGGGGTTTCTCTCCACCCCAAACCCGGCGAAACGGCATAGCCGGAGATGGTTATTCCGCGTCTCATCATGCGGATGACGGCCTCGTGGGCTTGGCTTGAGAATATGGCATTTCCACCTGATGGTCTGTATTCGAGGAAATCTTGGGAAGATCATGAGATCATTGTCCAACACATTGACATTTATGTATCTTCTCGTCCGGGCTTCCCTGACGAATGAAGTTTAGTTTGGTCCTGAACCTCAGAAAGTCTCACTGCCGAATCACTCAATTACTTATCTATTGATGGATTCTGATTAGAAAAGTACACGAAAATAAACAAGTGATGAACTCGAAAGAATTATGCAGATTGATTGAAGCAGGTAGTAACAGGCAGATGATGGTAGCAGACACAATTCACTCGAACCCTCTCAGAGTGATTCCAAGACGTTAATGAGTCTATTGAAGACGGGTTTTGTGATTCGCTCCAGAAGGTATGAAATGCAAACTTTTTGAGCAGATGCATCCGAGCTCGAGGTCCAGGCGTGCGTCTATCCACGGGGTCCCGTACGGAGAAGATATAGCTCGATCTGCGAACCTGGAGTTTTGAAGATCCGCTAGGAATTGACCGATAACAATCAGTAGCTTTCCCATTCACCTCGCCACAGGCAAAAGCTCTTTGCTGGCGTAACCCCTCGATAAAAGATGCAGCAGCCACCCTCACTTTAGGAATAGAGCTTAAGCCACAGGCAACATGTGGCGAGCACAGCCACATGTGGCGAACCTTCGCCTCATTCTGAGTGGATCGGCCTCCATTGCATCCTCTCCCTGCCAGGTTTTGAACAGAATCTTGGGATCAACCCCGCATATGTGCTGTCGTAGACATAGAGCCTGGACCATTCAAGATTCCTTGGTGCGGTCGATCCTTGGAGGACAGAAATTCATAAAATCTTGCCTCATCCTCACCGGCGTTGAATATAAATGAATGAAACAAAGCCACAATCTCACGAACCCCTCAACTCCTGTCCCAACTCGCCACCAGCCACGATCCCCCCGCAGGTTTATCGCATTGAGTTGTGCCTCGGAAAGGGACGCATTATTCAGTGCTTGTGTTATTTCCAGTCAGACTGCTGGCAGAATTTGTTTGCTTTCTCGTGTCACAGGAACAGGACCAGCACTTGCTTGTTGTGCTCATCTCCAGTGTTTCTCACCGCCAATCACTGCACGATATTGGAGGGCCATCCCCGAAAGTGACAAATTTGAAGCAACGACTCGATCTCGTTCACGGATACAACCTCCTGCATCTGTCCACGCCAGTTCACCGGCGACATCAAATCAGCACGCACGTCTCATCCCTCACTAGCAGGTGAGGTCCGTGATCTTGCTAATAACCGTGGAGGCACACAAGGCACACTGGGCCCACCTCTCCCTGGAAATTGAAACGCGTTGGGCCGGAGAATAGTCAGTTGCGGGCAAGAGTTTGGTCAGGGGCAATTCGACCGGAGCTGACGCCACGAATTTCGCATGTTAAAGCAACAGCGCAGGGCAAGCACTTAGCGGAGAAAGCAGCGAGCGAGCGAGCTAGGAGGGAACAGGAAAGGAAAACAGCCGTACGAGCCGTACCTTACGACAGCTACAGGAAACTCGAAGGAGACGCCGCGTATTCGGCACGTCGTCGATAGGGGCACGCTTTCTCCTTTCTTCTCTCTCGTCCAAGGTTCCAACAGCGCCTTGCCATCTGCTTACCTGCCTGCCCAGCACACCAAGAAGGGCTAAGCAGCGCTCCAATTCCAATCTCGGCCGCTCTGCAAACCAAACAAACCGCGCTGCAGCAATTGAGCAACTGAGCAGCTGCACAGTGCCGCCCGGATCCTCAGTGCTTCTCCGTACTCCTCCTTTCTGCTCGCGCCTTAGAGCACCAGTTGGGCGCGCCACAGCTAAAGAGGGTCTCCTTTTATCGTCTGGCACCTCTGCATCTGCATCTGCATCTGCAACTGTAATTGCAACTGCAAAACGTCGACTTTCTCCGTTTTTGCGACGCCCAGTCATTCATCTCGTCCGTTCCCACCACCGAACCTGGACCTGGACCTGGACCTCGCGTACCCGCGCTACTTGGATCTTACTCCTTCTTTCTCTGCCATTCAAACTTTCGCCCACTCGCAACGCCCGCGCCCCCTCACCCGACTCTCGTCTCTCGTCTACCCACCTAACGTGTCTCGACGTCTCACGTTCTCTTGTTCCCAATCCAATCCAATCCACGACACTCCTTCAACCCCAACTTTTTTCCATCCTCTCCTTTGCTGGACAGGCTGTCAGCATCGTGGGCAGATCACGACCTCAATTTCCTTCTCTTAATCACGACAACTCCAGATTTCTTCGCTGGATAGGATTCGCAGCACCAGCCACGTCCCTTTCAGCTGAAACGCTTCACGACCGCACCATACTTTCCACCAACTTTTGCTTTTCTTGTCCGCATACCGATACTCTACCGATCGATTGAGTCGAGCTCGATATACATATCGATAGAAACAATATTCAGCTAATTCTTCGCGCAAGGAACGAACGGTCTCATCGCCGATCTTCCCTATGCCATCTTACGGATCGCTACACTCGCCATCTCTCCGCAAAATGAACGGCGGCATGGACGGTAAAGGAAGAAGGACTGGTGGGATGAGGTCGATGAGCATGGACAACATACTGGGTGATCCTTTTGCGCTGGCAACAATTTCCATTGCGACGGTATGTTGGACACCCTTCCTTTGCTATGCTGCAGCTCCAGATCCTTTGAATCAACCTAACTGACTTCCAACAGCTCGCATGGCTCATCGCGTTTGTCGGGTCAATTATTGCAACTGCTGCAGAGAAGCCAAATGACCAATTTCCAAATTATGCATGGTTCGGTATTGCGTACATGCTCTGCGTTATTATTGGAGTTTTTGTGGTCATAGCATCCGATACTACACAAACATATCATGTAGCCATCGTTGGATACCTTGCTTGTGGCCTTGTATTGACGAGTTCGTCCGTCAATGCTACGATTTATTCGTCGAATGGTGCTAGAGAAGCAGCTGCTGCTGGTCATATCTTGCTTTCTATGGTCAATGTAGGTAACCTCTGTATGTATTATTGTGAACATGCTAACGTGGCCCAGATCGTATGGATCTTTTACTTTGGATCGACACCTTCAGCCGTACCCCGCGCATACCTCGACTCCTTTGCCCTTCATAAAGATCACAGAACATCGCAAGGCGGACGAGGCATGACGGGAAATTATGGAAATGGACGACCAGACACATCGATCTCCTCCAACGTTCCCCCACAGATGTATACATCTGCCCAACTCGGTGGATTTGAGACATCCTCCCCAGTAGCAGCTTTCTCGGGAGACCGCAACTCGTCTCAACCTAGATTCGGTAATGGAGTAGCAACAACAACAGCACCACCAGCAGCCAGCAGCAATCTTGCTACGAGTGGACCGATGAGCACCGAACCAACAGCAGGAGAAGTGGTAGCACCCACTGAGTACCCGTACCGAGCGAAGGCTATCTACTCTTATGAAGCCAACCCCGACGACGCAAATGAAATTTCCTTCTCCAAGCACGAAATACTCGAAGTATCCGATGTGAGCGGGCGCTGGTGGCAAGCGAAGAAGGAGAATGGAGATACGGGAATTGCCCCTTCGAATTACCTGATTTTGTTGTAAGATTGCTTCTCATCTGTAAGGAAGGCTTGGATTTGGGACCGACACTTGACACTATTATTCCGATGGGATGGGGAACCATTTGCAGATGCGAATGGAATGAATACCTAGGGCTGGGAAATTGGGTGGTTTACGGAGTGGAGGAGTTATGTAATAAGTCAATGTGTCATGATTGGTTTTCTTTTGTTCTTCAACCCAGCCATAAACAATCTTCACTTCGTCGAAGTCTATACCCAGCACCACCGACTCGACCACCACCTTTCTCCGATCAACACTCTCTTGAATACGCGACGAAAAAGATATGGAGCTATGGGGGACAGCAATGGAGAGGACCAGCTTTGCATAATTCTGGGCGTTGTGATGCTCCGATGGTGGAGATGGGCTGGAAAGTTGCTGATGAGCACCTCGTTCCTCTGTTCTATATTCGAAAAGGAAACAATTGCTTCAGGCGTATAGGCAATGAAGAGATTTTTACGACCTAAATACTCTCTTTTTGTCCCTGTCACATCTCTCTTCACTTAACGTCTGTTGCAGCTACCCCTTTCACACTCGCTTCTGGCACTTGACTCAGCCTTCTGACCATCCATCCAATCTTCGTATACGTATAAATTTATTCCACTTGAATTCCTCTTTGATACATATAACACCTTGCCTGCCCTTCTCTCACGCTCCCTCTCGCAGCACACGGCCGCAAACACTCTACACCACGCGGAACCGTAGCAAGTAGATTACCCCACAATATCAGAAACTCTGGCTGTATCCAGTGATGCGGCTCTGCATCTAAAACACGAGATCCGACTCCCGCCACGAATTTAGATTGTGGGTTTGTGTCTGGTGCTGGTGTTGATTAATTGTGTGAATATTTAAGCTGATATAGGGTATGTTTTGTTGGATAATTTAGTTTCCATCTTCTTCGGGTTGGGGTTCATGTGAAGCGTGGGAAGCGCGTTTGTATTAATGTGGTGAATTTGAATTTTAAATCGGAATTAATGAGATAATAGGAAATGGGGAGACGGGATAAATTATGTCCGAATTTTTCGGAATTTGATCGAGTTTAGTAAGCACGGGATTATCAAGAAATGGGAGCTTTATAGGATTTATCCTTTTCTGATTTCATGACTGTCTTTCTGTTGACTGATGACCTAGGAAGGGGTATGTATCTTGGTAACGCTCCGAATTCTCACCAATATAAGGAAAAACCAAAGCATCCATCCATTGCAGCCCGAACTTTTAATGCATTCGCACATGTCGTCCAAACGAATTCTTCCTCACGTCGCTCTTTTCACCGCTGGTGAGCGGGATAAAAACTAGGAAAGCACACCGCCATACCTGGTCTTTAAACGCCTTTATCGCAACCAATACGCCCCAACAACTCCTTCCTGTCACTATGGCCAGGCAAACTGACGCCTGTAGCACTGCTTGCGCTCTTCTTATATCGCGTCTTGCTGGCATTTGAGACTCTGCCTTTGAGGATGATGGACTCGACCCCAACTTCTTCCTCCAAGACTTCGTGCTCATCTAATTCTTCCTCGCCTTCATCATCACTCCTCACGTCGTCCGCCTGTCCACCCCTGAGTACTTTCACCGCAACCTGAACGATCAGCCAGAACCACAAGAGCGTGATGCACTGCAGGAACAGCAACGCGCTCAAGAATCCCCACTTGATGTTATTACTCCAGCAGACGACGCCTTCGGGGTTGCGGAAGGGTTCGAGTAGGTGCCAGAAGCGGTCGGGGGCTTCGAAGGGCCCTTTAATATTGCCATTCCGCCCGCTGTAACAGCCGTAGGTGATCGTAGTGGGGATATCGCGGTATACAGACCAGCAGATCATCATATAGGTAACGTGGCGGGCAGCGATCCAGACGACCATGAAGACGCCGAAGATGATGTCGCAGATGGTGGTGAACCCGAGATATTTGAGGCATTTGGCGAGCTTTCCAAGCATTAGTTACGTTGTGGCCCAGGGAAGTGTTGTACTTACTGGGAAGATGAGATCCACGACATCCATGATGCACAGAATTAGGTTGGCAACCTTGGTTTGGTGGTATCCGTAGCTCGTGAAGATCAAAAACGTAGTGACAATGTGGTGCGTGAGCATCTGCCAATGGTCTTTTCTCCTCTTCTCGATGTTGATAACGAATATCTGCTGCAGCCAGAAAGCGTATTGGACCAGAATGTACCATTTTCGTACCCCAGAGATCTCTCGATTGGGCCAGTTCGTCCAAAGATTCTTGAAATTGAACAAGTAGTCAGAGTTGACCATAATGTACTGCCATCATTAGGTATCGACTTTCTACTTGGAGGGCTTTGTCTTACCATTCCCAAAGTCCAAAAAACCGAGTAGTAAATCAGAAGCCAGGCCTGCTCAGCAAATCTTGTCTGATCCCGCTCAGTCTTTGCCCCAGCCTTCTTCGCGAATGGCGTTAGAAGATAGTCCATGACGGCGGCGCGAAGTCCTGTGAATACAACAATCCAGTAAAAAACCATCCAAGCATCGTTCCAGCCTGCACAGTACTCGCCAGAGTTTGGGTTATAATAGGAGAGCTCGAAGAACTTGCGGGTGTGTCGTCGAGCGCGAGGAAAGGATAAATGTGTGAGAAAAAGTAGTATAAGGAGGTTGACAGAGAGTCCTACATTGCGTTAGCCAATGCTTGCAATTGAGAACGTGAGGTCTCATCGTACCAATCTGATGCTCCACAATCCATCCACAGATGAGCTCCAAGGGCCCATCGTCCTTCCTTTTTGCTTTCCTGTCTATAACGACTGTTCGTGCTGGGTATGCCTGTGAAAGGCTCTCATTGAGCTTCTTTTCCAATCCATTTGTATGCTCGTCGTTTTGCTCAATCCATTTGTGTGCTGCAGACACCTTCTCGTTTTGAATGGCTGCGACGGCAGACAGGTTACTCATGGCGTCTTCGGCGGGCAAATGCTGCTGCAAGTGAGAACGAGAGGACCAATTGAGGGCAAATGGCTCTCAACGGTCTTTGATCGGCCTAGGAGAAGTCTGTCATGAATTCTAGGAGATATATAGAAATCAGGAGAACGAATGTCGATGTTGAGAGGTGTGGGGCTTGTCGCCTTTACATGTTGGAGTAAGCGGTGTAGAGCCGAAGTTTATGGTTCTGCGACTTCGAGGCCTCACGTTTGTTTCGCAGATGGTATGATCCGCGCCAACTTCACCATCAATTTCGGCGTCAGGTGGTAAACTAAATCATACGTCGGAAACATGCACCTAGGTCAACAAGAAAAATCAAGAGATTTTATCTTGTACGGTACTTTGCTGCTGAATTCGTTCCCAACACAAAAGTACTGCCAAATCAAGCCGCTCAGCCCCTGACGCTTGTACCTTAAAGCTTAAGTAATCCGCTTGTGTCTGGGGCTCCCCTGCTAAGCATCTGTAGCCACCAGATCCTGTCTCTGATAACCGGCCCAAACACACTTGGCTAAAACAATACTATCAGGAAAGGAAAGAAATCGGGAAACTATCTCAGCAGTCGTAAAAGACTTCGAAGAATCTCAGAATTGAAATACGTGATTCCCAAAGAGTGAAGTGCTGGTTAACCGGACGCCACTCCGCTCTGCAGCAATAAATAGGAGTCGATAACTTGGCCACGAGCACGAGCTTGCAATAACAGCCGAGGGGGTGCTGGAAGTGCTTGGTCGCAAGTTATAGATACGATCGCTCTCTGATAGTAAAGACAGCAGTGATTAGAGTGAGTACCTCCAGCACAGGTCTAAGCATAGGGAGAAAAAGACCCTTTCCATTTCTGTTCACGAAAGCAGCGTAGCCTATCACAAAGTGAAGCCAAAATCAAATGCGTCCAGACCGCGTCATTTCCTTTCCCTAACCGTCAACGCCAAAAATTCCGTCCTTGAATGGAATGTGTAGGTGATGCACCGCCAAACCTTCTCCGAGCTTCTCGCCACCCTGCCACACAATTCCCATGTCTCTAGTTATTCTGCTGACTGTTGAGAATTCGAAGAATGGCGAGGAAGAGGTTGATGATATCAAGGTATAGGCTGATAGCAGCTGCGATTTCCTCCTCGACGTGATAGTGTCTCATAATGAGCTGAGTGTCCACAAGGATGTATCCGGAGAAAATCAAAGCACCAAGGCCGCCATAGATGAGCTCGGTTGTGCTGGTGTGCGGGAAAAACGCAGCGACGAAGCCGAACAAGATCAACGCCCACAGTCCTCCAAACAGGTACGGCATCCATGAGGTGAAATCATACTTGGTTTGGCATGCGAAGAGTGTGAGCCCCACAAAGATACCCGCTGTGAGGAGAACCGCTTGCAGAACAATCCTACTGTCGAAGAACGATACGATAACGGACACTGAGTACGCTTCAAGTCCAGTAAAGCCGGCCAAGAAGAAAAGGTTCATAGGATAGGATTTTCTCTTCCAATAAGTCAACAGCATGAATCCGATGGCACCGAAAAGCTAGAGCCAGGTCAGTGGGCTGCAAATGCGTGTTCTCTTTGGTGGACATACCGAAACCCACATCATCGATGGATGGCCCTGAATCCATTGCTTGTAATCAGAGCTCCAGAAAGAAACGGAGCTCAACGCCGCGGTAGCAATCAGTTGAACAGATCTTGAGTATTCTTTAGCAAGGGCGCAATATGATGGGGTGGGAATAATCACAGAATAGCATAAACCTTTCTTACGAACGCCATCCGAATGTCGATGGTGGCCTCTGCAACGGAGCCGCCAAACTACCAGAACATTAGAACTCTCTTATCAAAACCAAGCCAAATGATCCTACCTTGAAGTCATCGGGTATGTTATCTTCGCTACTTCTTGGGCCTCCAAGAAGAGCAGCTTGGTCGGTAGATGAAGATGGTTCGTCAGCGTACGAGGGCGGGGCTTGCGAGTAGTGAGCCGTGTCGAGGGAGTCCCGCTGAGGGGCGGCCGAATACTTTGCGTTTGCAGCCATCACGTCAAGGCACAAATTTTGTAATCGTAAAGACGCAGGATATTGTCGAGTTCGAAAGCTATGATGACCCTGATGATGATCGAGTTTGGTTTGTTCAGGCGACGATGTAATGACTTCGGAAGCTGGGGCCGCTGGACTACCTAATGTGGCGCGGGGTGTTGGCGCTAAGAACGCCACCAGAATCTTCTTGAACAGTGCAGTTGAGTTGGAGACCACCTTTCGTGAATAGTCCTTTGTAGAAGGTGGGGATGAAATACTGACCTGATAATTCTGAATGATTGAAGCAAACTTGGGAGGGAAGTATAGGACGAAGATCACCTGATGCCTCGGCTGCTCATGTCTCGCCATGAATGAACCCCCAAGAGCTAGTAAGTCATTCGAACGTCACCTCTCAAGAGTAGATCACAAGATGTCAATCTATTAGGTTACGTACAGGGTAATAACAGTCATCACTTATCTAGATGCAGCTCAATACAATATATCTAGACTACTCGACAGCTTGAGATTATTGTTGGGCTACAGGCACAAAGGAACATTGAACATCATTCACCCGTGCTTCTAACATGGGTAGGATGAAGAAATGAAATATTGGAGTTGGACATTAGAAATTGATATAAGAAAACACGTGATTAGCTTTTCAGAGCTAGAATGGTTCTTGCAGATGCCGTCAACGACCCGCAAAAAGAAACCCCAGCTCCGGATATCCCTGGCGACAAGGCAAGTCGCAATCGAAAAAAGGCCAGTCTGTAGCCAAGCTTTGTCCTCGAAAGGTGCGATCCACAAAACACAGATTCAAGCCCACTCCTTACTCCTCTGGGTTCGCCCCGCCACCAATAGTGGCTTCCAGGTGCGCGCTTTGCTCTCGGTGCATTCTAGCTTCGATTTCCTTGAGCTGACTCTCACGAGCCAAGAGTTCTTGCCTCTTTTCGTTAATCTCCCGTTGGACCTTGACTTCGATTTCTCGGAGCTTCTCTTCCTCGCGTCTGAGTTGCTCTTCCTTGAGACGAACAGACTGAGATGCCAGATCCTCAGGGTTCATGGAGGAATCACTGTAATTCGAATTAGCTCTTAGACCTCAGTGCAAGTATAAGGAGACTTACGCTCCAGCGCCACCCTCAACACTCTTGCTGAGCTTCTCCGTACGGTAGTTTTCATAAAGGAAATCGTGTGTGATCTCTTTCAGATCCGCCAGATGGCTGTGCAACAGTGCACTTCGAATAGCCAGGAAATCCGAGTGTCTGGGGTTGTCGACCTCCACAACACCCCACGGATATTGTCTGGCCCGGACCTTGCGACCGCCAATCTCAACGACCTCCTCAGAGCCAACAATTGCAAAAGGCATCAAACCACGAAGTTCAGCATTCTCTTCAACCGTGTCCTCATCATCTTCTTCAATGTCGTATGGAAAGTTGTAGACTGGAATTCGATAATGTTCAATATCCTCCATAACGAGCTTCTTTGATTCAGCAAGCTCGGCAGGTGTCAGAGAGTCAGCCTTGCCAATGACAGGAATAACATTGACACGTGGTGACAAGCGCTTCATGAGTTCGATGTCCAATTCGCGGAGACTGGCAACTTGTAAGCAGGAGCTAGATGGGGTCAGAAGCAGTCCTTACCCATGGCCGGTGGGAGTGATGAAGTAGAGCAGCGCATGAACACGATTATCGCGGAAGCGGGGGTTACGCTTGATACGGGACTCCTCCGCGAGAATATCGTCGTACTGTCGCTCAAGATAGCCAACAATCTCACCGAAGCTTTCATCTGGTCAGCAATTTTGCGGGTGGGTGCTCATTCTTCTGTGTATATCATACCTTGCCTCGTTATCAATCTGGTCTCCGAAGCCTGGTGTATCCACGATAGTCAGGGAAATGCGGGTTCCTTCTTCATCCAATTCCAATTCTGCAGTGTATAAGCATGTGCATAGCCTTGTGTATCGAAGGATCTGCCTGCATACCAACGGTGATGGGCTTGATTCTAACACCTTCCTCAATAT
>Ga0181525_10004278_pt1 | contig 11018 bp, 8 predicted proteins | sample PEATcosm2014_Bin_48_FD_121100 | JGI IMG/M metagenome (GOLD analysis project Ga0181525, IMG submission 121100) | Peatland microbial communities from MTU Mesocosm Facility, Houghton, MI, USA - PEATcosm2014_Bin06_10_metaG | ecosystem: Environmental > Terrestrial > Soil > Wetlands > Peat | place... | reverse complement strand
GGCGCAGCGACGTTCCTTTCGAAGATACTGTTGTGCGTGTGGCTGGGTCGCGGCTCCGTGGGCGCAATGGCCGTCTTTCTGCTGATCTCGGTCTGGGATATGTACGGCCTGTGGGTGCTTCTCGCCAAAGAAACCGGACAGCTCTTTATTTCGCCCGAAGCAAGTCATGTTGGCGCTGTCTCATCGCCGACAACCTAGGCCGTCCGACATCCTATTCGGCTTGTCCAAATCTGCTAATCTAGTCACTTAAAGTGCCTTCGCCCGAATGCCCGCTCGAATGAGCGACAGCTTCATCCTGCAGACTTATCCGTTCCGTGAAGCCGACCTCATTGTTAGCTTCTTTACGCGCGATCAGGGCAAGCTGAGGGGCGTGGCGCGGCGGGCGCGCCGGCCGAAAAGCAGCTTCGGGTCTGGGCTGGAGCGGCTGTCGCATGCGACGGTCTCGTACTATCAGAAGGAGAATCGCGAGCTGGTTAGCCTGAATTCCTGCGAACTGACGCAATCGCAGTTCGCGTTGGCGTCAAACTACGAATCGAGTGTCGCGCTCGATTATCTGGCGGAAATTACCGAGCAGTTGCTGCCACCCAACGAAACCAACGAACGCCATTTTCGGCTGCTGATTGCCGTTTTGGATTCGCTGCACATGGGAGGTAACGTCTGGGCGGCCGTTACGTACTTCGCGCTGTGGTCCGTGCGGCTGGCCGGGCTGTTGCCGGAGTTGCGCATTAGCGCCGATTCCCGCGCCATTATAGAAGAGATGTTAGTCACACCCATCCAGCAACTCAACGCGCGGACGTGGACCAAAGAAAGCGCCGCCGATGTGCGGCGCGCGCTCAACCGTCTGATCGAGGAACATGTGGAGCGCAAGCTGCGTACGCCTCCCATCCTGGAGGCGCTGTGAGCGCTCTGACATTTCAAGAGACCGTCCTGGCGCTCAAAAAATATTGGTCGGATCGCGGTTGCATCATTCAGGAGCCGTATGATGTGGAGGTGGGCGCGGGCACCATGGCGCCTGAAACATTTCTGCGCGTTCTTGGTCCGGACCCGTATCGCGTGGCTTACGTCCAGCCCAGCCGCCGTCCCGCCGACGGCCGCTATGGCGAGAATCCCAACCGGCTTTATAAGCACCAGCAATTGCAAGTGATCCTGAAACCGTCGCCCGCCGACGTGATCGATCTGTATCTCGGAAGCCTCCAAGCGATTGGCATCGATTTGGGTAAGCACGACATTAAATTTGAAGAAGACAACTGGGAAGCGCCGACGCTGGGCGCATGGGGCATCGGCTGGCAAGTGATGCTGGATGGCATGGAGATTTCCCAGTTCACTTATTTCCAGCAATGCGGCGGGTTCGATCTGGACTTGATCCCGGCCGAGCTGACTTACGGCCTGGAGCGCATCGTGGCGTTTCTGCAGAATGTCGATAGCGTGTACGACATCGTGTGGGCGCCGGGATTTCTGTATCGCGATGTGCGGCTCAAAGACGAGCAGCAGTTTTCGAAATACAATTTCGAGCTGGCCGATGTCGAGATGCTGTGGCAGCTCTTCGATCTGCAGGAGAAAGAATGCCAGCGGCTAACCAAGATAACAGGCGTGGTTTTGCCCGCTTACGATCAGGTGTTAAAGTGCTCGCACATCTTCAATCTGCTCGACTCGCGCGGGGCGATTAGTGTGACGGAGCGAGTGGGTGTGATCGGGCGGGTGCGTCGGCTGGCTTTGGGCGTCGCCAAAGCTTGGATGGAGGAATTGGCCGGGAAAAGCGAGGCCGCAGCGTGAGTTTGCCGTTTCTGCTTGAGATAGGAACCGAAGAGATTCCGGATTGGATGATCGTTCCTGCATTGAACCAGTTACAGGATATGTTTCAAGCATTACTGGATCAAAATGCTTTGCGCGGCCGCGTGACGGAGGTGGATGCCACCCCCCGCCGTCTGGTTCTGCGCGCCGACGGATTGCTGGATCGGCAGGCGGATGTCGAAGAGTTGATATTGGGCCCGGCGAAGTCGGCGGGTGCAGGCGCGGCGGGCGGATTCGCGAGGAAAATGGGTACCACGCCCGATCAGTTGGGGACGCAGACCACCGCCAAGGGCGAATACTTCGCTTTTGCAAAACGAACCCAAGGGCAGGCGACAGCAGCGGTGCTGGCACGGGAATTGCCTCCACTGATTTTGAAGATTCAGTGGCCGAAGTCTATGGTTTGGAAGGGAAAAGGGACCGAGCGGTTCATTCGGCCCATCCGTTGGCTGGTGGCGCTCCTGGGCGACGAGGTTGTGCCATTCGAAATTGGCGGGGTCAAATCGGGCAACACAACGCGGGGCCATCGGGTTTTAGGCAAAGCCTCAATCCCCGTCACAATTGCCACTTTCAGCCAAGCGCTAACCGTCAACGGCGTGATTCTTTCGGCCGATGAACGGCGGGAGAGGATTGAGTGCGGCATCAAAGCGTGGCGCGCCAAGCCGGATCCGGATCTGCTGCACACGCTGGTTTATATCACCGAGTTCCCTACCCCGATCCTCGGCGACTTCGATCCCAGTTATCTCGAACTGCCGCACGAAGTGCTGGTCACCGTAATGCGGCATCATCAGAAGTATTTGTCAGTAGAGGACGCTGATGGCAAGCTTGCGCCGCACTTCATCGCGGTGATGAACACCGAAGCCGATCCCGAAGGCTTGGTCCGCCAGGGCAATGAGCGAGTGTTGCGCGCCCGCTTCAACGACGCGCGCTTTTTCTGGGATCAGGATCAGAAGAAGAGGCTCGCGGATCGAGTTGAGGATCTGAAGACCGTCACCTTCCAGGCGAAGTTGGGTTCGTATTACGACAAGACGCAACGCTTGGTCAGGTTGGTAAGCGATCTCGTCCGCGACAAGCACGCACAGCGCGCGGCCCTCCTTTGCAAGTGCGATCTCACCACCGACATGGTGAAAGAGTTCACGGATCTGCAAGGTATAGTTGGCGGTCTCTATGCGCGGGCGCAAGGCGAGAGCGAGGAAGTCGCAATTGCAATTTACGATCATTACAAGCCGCTCAGCATGGATGGCGATCTCCCGCGTAGCCAGGCCGGACGGCTGGTTAGTTGGGCGGACAAATGGGACACGCTGGTGGAGTGCTTCAAAATCGGAATGAGTCCCACGGGATCGAAAGACCCGTTCGGTCTTCGCCGCGCCGCGCAGGGTGTGGTTCGGCTGATTGTTGAAGGCCAAGTTCCCTTCAGGTTCGAGTTCGTAGACGGCTCGCTTCGTGAGTTCATGCGCGACCGCGTGGAGTATTACTTCCGCGATGTGCGCGGCTTCGCCTATGACGAAGTCCGGGCCTGCATGGCCGTCTTTTGGGACGATCTCGTTCTACTCCAGGATCGCCTGCAGTGGCTAAGGGGTGTACGTCCAACGCCCGACTTTGAGCCGATAGCTGCCAGTTTCAAACGGATCAAAAACATTCTGAAACAGGCCTCCTTTCCGAATGCCGCCGTAGTGAGCGTGGACCTACTTGAGCCGGGCCCTGAGCGCGATTTGCACACGGAGATGGACAGCACTTTCGGGGAGCCGCTGGAGTCCAGAATAGGGTCGCTGCGGCCGAGGATCGATCTCTTCTTCGATAAGGTACTCGTCAATGCACCCGATCCCAACATCCGGCGCAATCGTCTTGCGCTGCTAAACAGACTGCTGCAGGAGTTCTCCTCAACGGCGGACTTCTCGGAAATCGTCACAGAAAGGTAATCATGAAAAAATACGTTTACGCATTTGGCGGCGGCGCCGCCGATGGCGATGGGAAGATGAAAGACGTGCTCGGCGGAAAAGGCGCTGGCCTGGCCGAGATGAGCCGTGCGGGCGTTCCCGTTCCCCCCGGCTTCACCATCTCCACCGAAGTTTGCAATATCTATTTTCAAAATAAGAACAATGTTCCGGAAGAAATCGGCGAGGAAATCGATCGCGCGCTGGCCGATCTAGAAGAGAAAATGGGCAAGAAACTTGGGGATGCGTCCGATCCGCTGCTCTTAAGCGTGCGCTCCGGCGCCAAGTTCTCCATGCCCGGCATGATGAACACCATTCTTAACCTGGGATTAAACGACCAAACCGTCCAAGGATTGGCCCTCAAGAGCGATAACCCCAGGTTCGCTTACGATTGCTATCGGCGCTTCATCCAGATGTTCGGCGAGGTGGCGCTCGATATCGAGATGCACAAGTTCGATGAAATCTTCGACGAGCGCAAGAAGAAAGTGAAGGCCAAGCTGGATACGGACCTGTCGGCGGAAGACCTGAAGGCCGTCATCGGCGAATACCAGAAGCTGGTGAAGAAAGCGACCGGCAAGCCGTTTCCGCAGGACGCGGCGGAGCAGCTCGCCATGTCGCGCGACGCGGTGTTTCGCTCCTGGTGGGGCAAGAACGCGGTCACTTACCGGCGCATGGAGAAGATCCCGGATGAAATCGGCACGGCTGCCAATGTGCAGGCCATGGTGTTCGGCAATCTGGGTGAAACCTCAGGCACCGGCGTCGGCTTCACGCGCAATCCCGCGACGGGCGAAAAGGTGTTTTGGGGCGAGTTTCTATTAAACGCCCAGGGCGAGGACGTGGTGGCGGGAATTCGCACGCCGCAGCCCATCGCCGATCTGGAACAGATCATGCCGGACGCTTATGCCCAACTCCGCGAAATCACCAGCAGCCTGGAGAAGCACTATCGCGACATGCAGGATTTCGAGTTCACCATTGAGAACGGCAAGCTCTTCATGCTGCAAACTCGCAACGGCAAACGCACCGGCGCGGCCGCTTTGCGAGTTGCAGTGGAAATGGTGAAGGAAGGTTTGATCGACAAGCGCGAAGCGGTGCTGCGGGTGGCTCCGCAGCAGCTCGATCAGTTGCTGCATCCGCTGTTCGATCAGGCCTCGCTCAAGGCTCTGGCCAGAATCGCGAACGGTATCGATGCATCTCCGGGTGCGGCGGTTGGGCGCGCAGTCTTCAGCGCCGATGAAGCGGTGGAAAGCGCCAAAAAAAGCCCGGTGATTCTGATCCGCAAGGAAACCACCCCCGACGATATTCACGGTATGGAAGTGGCGGCCGGGGTGTTGACGGCGGTGGGCGGTAAATCCAGCCACGCGGCTGTGGTGGCTCGCGGCATGGGTCTGCCCTGCGTAGTCGGCGCGGGTGCGTTGCATATCGAAGAGCACAAGAAGCAGTTTACGGTGAAGGCCGGTACCAAAGACATCGTCGTCAAAGAGGGCGACTGGATTTCGTTCGACGGAACCACGGCCGACGTTTATCTGGGCCAGGCGAAAACCAAAGAACCGGATCCAAAGTCGCCGCTTTTCGTCGAATTCATGACATGGGCCGACGAATTTCGGGGCAATTTCGGCGTGCGCGCCAATGCCGACATTCCTCGCGACGCGAAGGCCGCTCGTGAGTTTGGCGCCGAAGGCATCGGCCTGTGCCGCACCGAGCACATGTTCTTCGCGGCGGATCGCATCCCGTACATGCAGGCCATGATTCTGGCCGAAGACCCAAAGACTCGCGACAAAGCCCTGCAAAAGCTGCTGCCGATGCAGCGCAAGGATTTCGCCGGGCTGTTCGAAGCCATGGACGGGTATCCGGTGATCATCCGCACGCTGGATCCGCCGCTGCACGAGTTCCTTCCGAAGCGCGAAAACCTGATGGTGGATCTCGCGCTGCTGCCCTACGCCGGCGGTAAAGAGAAGAAAAGGATGTCGGAGAACTACGGCATGCCGGTGGGCGAGCTCAAGAAGAAGCTGCCCGCCTTGCTCAAGCGCGTGGAGGATCTGCACGAGTTCAATCCGATGCTCGGCTTCCGCGGCTGCCGGCTCGGCATCGTCCACACCGAAATTACCGAAATGCAGGCGCGCGCCATCTTTGAAGCCGCGGTGCAAGTGGCCAAAAAGGGCATTAAAGTGATCCCGGAAGTGATGATCCCGCTGGTGGGATTTCAGCGGGAATTGGCCCTACAAAAAGAAATCGTCGAACGTGTAGCCAAGGAAGTGCTCGAAAAGGCCGGCATGCCGGATATGAAGTACATGATCGGAACCATGATTGAGATCCCGCGCGGCGCCCTGACGTCGGATAAGATCGCCGAAGTGGCCCAGTTCTTCAGCTTCGGCACCAACGATCTGACGCAGACCACGCTGGGTATGTCGCGCGACGATTATACGAAGTTTTCGAAGAAATACGAAGAACTGAAGATTTTCAAGGCCGATCCGTTCCAGACCATCGACCAGGAAGGCGTGGGCAAGCTGATCGAACAATCGGTACAGCTGGGACGCGGCGCAAATCACGACCTGGAGATCGGAATTTGCGGAGAGCACGGCGGCGATCCCAGTTCGGTGGAGTTCTGCTATCGCGTGGGTATGGACTACGTTTCGTGTTCCCCCTATCGCGTACCAATCGCCCGGCTGGCGGCGGCGCAAGCGGCCATCGCCGGCGGCGATAAGACGGAAGCCATGCGAACCGCGTAATTTTCCGGCGCTCACGACGCCGGCCGTTGCCACGCGCAACTGTTACTGCTGGTCCTGATCCGGAGGCTTCTCCCCAGGCTTATACAGCGTGGGGGGCTTCCGGCCGGTGGCCTTGATCACTCCCGGCTTATCCTCGGGACTGTTCTTGGCTTTTTTGTCTTCGGCGGTCGCCAGCGACTTGCGCTCCTGCTTCTCTTTCTTCTCTTCAGCCACCACCGCGCCGGCCCGCGTGTGCAGGTCTTCTTCAGAGAGCTCTTTGCTATCGGACGTGGTATCGATGGCGTTCTTCAAGGCGAATTCAAAGCGCCCCAAATCCTTGGGCGCGGACTCCTCCATCTTCTGCAGGGTCGCGAGCATCTCGCCCTCGGCCGCCGCCACTTCCTTCATCTCTACATCCAGGCTCAACTTGCGGACCAACGCGTCATCGGCCACTGTATCGATGGACTCAATGATGTGGGTGTAATCCTCCAGCGTGTCGTGGATCAGCGCTGAGCGCCCGGGCTTTTCCTTGCTCAGAAACTGCTGCAAGAGCGCCAGCCGCTGGCGCGCGAACAGGATGTATAATTTCAGGCGCGCGTTCGGTTCCTGCGCGTCGCGGATCTGATCCACTTCGTCGGCCGTGAGGAAGTCGCGCTCTTGCGCCAACCCGCAAGCGGCGCATATCAGAACGATCGCCAAATATCGCATGCAGTATTTACCTTTCTATTTCCTCTTGCTCATGATATCGGACAGCAGCTCATCGTGAATATCCGAGAGGCGTTTCAGGACAGCCTCCACGCTAGGGCGAAAATCATAACTCACCTCGTCGCGAAAGCCGCTCAGCCTGCGCATCAATGCGCTCACCTTCAATTCGGCGCGCTTATAGTATTTACTCTTGCGCGGCGCCTCGCGGGTTTGTTCGAGCGATTGGTAGCACAGCGCCACCGAGTCGGCCACTTCCTGAATATCCGCTTGTTGAGCGGCTTCATTCCCGGCCTGATAGGCCTGGCGCGCTGCGTCGATCTTCTCGTCCGCATTCATGAGAGCCAACTCCGACCTGCGGTTGAGATCGGGTTCCGACTTCAGGCCGGCCAGATCGGCGAACGCCAGCACGCCATTGAACGCTAAAAAGAGCAGCAGCGCGGGGATCATTTCTTATCGATCTCCCTTTGCAGAGTTTTGATCCGCTGCCTGGCTTGCCAGTCTTGATTGGGGTCCTCGCCCCGATCCATTTCAAGGAAGCGCTGGTAACTTTCGAGCGCCGGCTTCAAATCTTTGTTTTTATCGAAAATAATGGCGCGCAGAAAGACATGGCCCGGCTTCTCGGCGTGCAGCGCCGCAATACGATCCAGCGCCGCCAGCGCCGGCGGATAATTCTCCGCCATCACCAGCACTCCAGCCAACTCGCTCCAGGCTTGGGGCGCATCCGGTTTCAGTTTGGTGGCGCGCTCAAACTCCGCGGCGGCTTCGGGAAATTTGCGCTGATCGCGAATCAGGCGTCCATGTAGCATACGGATTTCGAAGTTGTCCGGATCCGCGGCCAGAATCTGCTCCACCACCGGCTGCGCCTTATCGGGCTGCTGATTCTTAAGATATGCCTCGGCCAGCCCCGCGCGATTGGCTTCGGTGGGAGATTTCGCAACCGCAGCCAGGAAATACGGGATGGCGCCGGCCGGTTTACCCGCCTTCAGCAACAGATCGCCCAATCGCTCCTGCGCGCCCGGATTCTCGGGAAATTGCCGGTAAATCTCCATCGCCTGCTCCGGCTGCTTGGCCGTCTCGTACATCGACGCAAGTTCCAGAAGATCGTCCCGATAATTGGCATTCAGATCGGCCGCCTTCTTGAAGTGAGCAGCCGCGTCTTCCAGCTTGTTCTGGCCGGCCAGCGCGTGCGCCAGGCCCAGCTCCGCATCCGGCGATTTCGGATCGAGGGCCAGCGCCGTTGAATAAGATTGCTCGGCTTTGGCGAAATCGCCTGCGCCCAGCAGAGCCGCCGCCAGGTAGTAATTAGGCCGGTATTCCTTGGGATTCTGGGCGGCAGCGGCGGTCAAATACGTCGCAGCTTCCGCGGGCTGCTTCTCGCGCAACAGCGAGATGCCCAGGTTCAGCTCGGCTTGATAAAGATCGGGCTTCAATTCCAAGGTCTTTTTATATTCGGGAATTGCTTCGGCATTCTGGCCCGCAAGGCTGTAGGCCAGCGCGAGATTGAAGTGCAGGCTATAGTCCTTCGGATCGGCCGCGATGGCTTTGGTGAAATTGTCTACCGCCGTAGAGTATTGTTTCTCGTCGAGAGCTTTCAGTCCCTGTTCAGTGAGATTGGTTTGAAAAGCCAGAGCTTGCAAGGCGAAGACGAAAACCAGAGCGATGCTCAACCACATATGCGGCTTCCTCTATTTTCCCCCAGAAACCAGGCGCGCGATTCCGAACGCAGCGGCGGCCGCCAGCCCGCCAATGAAAGCGGTACGAATGGCGCCGGATGCCAGGGGCATCCCGGTGTAATGGCCCTTCACCGCGCCGAACAGGGCCAGCGCCAGGATGGTGGCGACCACGGACACCAGCAGCGCCGAAGAGGCCGACGCCATAAGCATATACGGCGCCAGTGGAATGAGCCCGCCCGCGATGTAAGCCCCCGCGATGGTGCTGGCGCTCCGCACGGCGCGCTTCGGATCCGGCTCTTCCAAACCCAGTTCAAAACGCATCATGAAATCGATCCATTGCTTGGGACGCTGCCGCAGCGAATCGACAATGGGAACCGCCTCGGCGCGCGTGAGCCCGTAGCTTTCGAAAACTTCCAGAACCTCCTGCGCCTCCACTTCCGGTAGTTCCACCACCTCGCGCTCCTCGCGCTTCAGTTCACTGGCATAGTGGTCGGCGTCGTTTCTGGCCGCCAGATATCCGCCCAGCCCCATCGCGATGGAACCTGCGGCGATTTCAGCCAATCCCGCAACAACGATGATACGAGTGGTGGTTTCAGCGCCCGATAACCCGGCCGCCAGCGCGAACGGCACGGTGAGCCCGTCCGCCATGCCGATCACGATGTCGCGTACGAATTCGGAAGCTGTGAAATGCGTCTCAACGTGCGGCGTTTGCGGCATGTTCTTTCAAGTATCGCCCAGTGAATGAATTCCGGGCCGCCGCAATCTGTTCGGGCGTTCCTTGCGCCACGATCTGTCCGCCCCGCTCGCCGCCTTCGGGTCCCAGGTCGATCACCCAATCGGCGCTGCGAATCACGTCCAGATTATGCTCGATGATCAGAATGCTTCCGCCGTTTTCGATCAGACGCTGGAACGCGGCCAGGAGTTTCGCGATGTCGTCGAAGTGCAGACCGGTTGTTGGCTCATCGAAGATGAACAGCGTCCCGCTGCATGTCGCCTGCGCCAGGTGCGACGCCAGCTTCACGCGTTGGGCTTCGCCGCCGCTCAGCGTGGTGGCCGATTGCCCCAGCCGCAAGTAGCCGAGACCGACGTCGGCCAGCACCTTCAGGCGGCTCACCAGGCGCTTCGATTCGGAGAAGAACGAGAGCGCTTCCTTCACCGTCAATTGCAGGACTTCGTGGATATTCAGTTCTTTATACCGAATATCCAGGATGGCGCTCTTGAAGCGCGTGCCTTTGCACTCTTCGCACATCAGTTCCACGTCGGCCAGGAATTGCATTTCCACCGTCACCGTACCGTCGCCCTGGCAATTCTCGCAGCGGCCGCCGGGAATATTAAAAGAAAAATGGCCGCCGTTGTAGCCGCGCTTTCTCGCGTCGGGAGTGGACGCGAAAATTTCCCGAATCAGGTCGAACGCCTTAATGTAAGTCACCGGGTTCGAACGGGGCGTGCGGCCGATCGGCGATTGATCCACCAGCACCACCTCTCGAACCAGATCCGCCCGTTCCACGCGCCGGCACGTTACTTGGTCGGCCTTCAGGTCCTGCTCTTCGTCAAATCCCCCCGGGTCCGCCTGGCGCAATAGTTTGGTGAGCGACTTGAAAATCACATCGTGAACCAGCGTCGATTTTCCCGATCCGGAGACGCCCGTCACCGCCACCATCATGTTCAGCGGAATCTCTACGTCAATGCCTTTGAGATTATGGGCACGAGCGCCGATAAACTTTATTGTCCGGCGGCAGTCCACTTCACGCCGCTCGCCGATGCTTTTGGCGTGCAAATCGCCCCGCAAATATTTGGACGTAAGCGATCCCGCGCCATCGCTCATGATCTTGCGATACGATCCTTCGAACACAACGTGGCCGCCCAGTTCGCCCGCGCCCGGCCCCATGTCGACAATGTGGTCGGCAGCGCGCATCACGTCGGCATCGTGCTCCACCACCACGATGGTGTTGCCCAGGTCGCGCAATTCTTCCAGGATTCGAATCAGCCGGCTGGTGTCGCGCGAGTGCAACCCGATGGACGGCTCATCCAGCACATAACACGCGCCCACCAGGCGCGATCCCAGGCAGGTGGCAAGCTGGATGCGCTGCGCTTCCCCTCCCGAAAGCGTCGCCGACATGCGATTCAGAGTGAGGTATTCCAGGCCGACGTCGTTCAGGAATTTCAAACGCTGCTGAATTTCGACCAGGATCTTCTCCGCGATCTGAGTTTCC
>Ga0181525_10004277_pt1 | contig 11018 bp, 9 predicted proteins | sample PEATcosm2014_Bin_48_FD_121100 | JGI IMG/M metagenome (GOLD analysis project Ga0181525, IMG submission 121100) | Peatland microbial communities from MTU Mesocosm Facility, Houghton, MI, USA - PEATcosm2014_Bin06_10_metaG | ecosystem: Environmental > Terrestrial > Soil > Wetlands > Peat | place... | reverse complement strand
TTCTTGCCCTCGGCGCTGCGCACCGGAAACTGCGTGCGCGCGCGGTCGATCAAATAGTCGAAGTATCTCTGCGAGCTGCGCAGCGCTTCGCCGTAGGCTTCTTTCCCTTTGCGCCGGATGTAGAGATCGGGATCGAAACCCTGTTCGAGCGTGAGTACCTTAATCTGAAATTCTTCTTCGACCAGCAAACCGAGCGTGCGCTCGGTGGCTTTGGCCCCGGCGGTATCGGGATCGAAGTTGACGACAACGTTCTTGCTGAAGCGGCCCAGCAGTTTAGCCTGCACCTCGGTGAACGCCGTGCCTGAACTGGCGATTACGTTGTGAAATCCGGCGGCGTAGACGGAGATGCAATCCATTTGGCCTTCGACCAGGATGGCGTAATCCAGCTTGCGGATGGCTTCTTTGGCGTGATCGAGATTGAACAGAACTCGGCCTTTGGAATAGATGCCGGTCTCGGGCGAATTCAAATACTTCGGGCCGGACTTTTCGTCGGTGGCGAGGGTTCGTCCGGTGAAAGCGATGATTTTTCCGGCGTCGTTGGCGATGGGGAACATCACGCGGTTGCGAAATTTGGAGTAAATCGTTCCGGTCGTTGGTCGTTGGTCGTTGTTCGTTGGCCTTCGGTCGTCGGGCGACGGGGGCCCGTCCTCAGAATCGGGATTGTCATTCCGAGTAGGCGAAGGCCCGCGAGGAACCTGCTGTTCGCTGGCAGCGGCACTACTCTGGTTTGGCTGATGGCTGAGAGCTGATGGCTGAGAGCTTTCCTTCCACGAAAACAATCCGCTCTCGCGCAGCGCCTCATCGCTGAACTCGCCTGCCAGCCTGTCGCGCAGCAGAAAGCCGGAATCGGGGGCGTAGCCGATGCGGAAGCGGGCTATTGTTTCGGCATCCAGGCCGCGGCCTTGCAGATATTCGCGCGCCCGCGCGCCCTCAGGACGCTTCAGGCATTCCTGAAAAAATGCGGCGGCGCGCTCTTGCGCGTCGAGCAACTGGGCGCGCAGTTTGGCGTCCCGGGCATCGCCCGGACTCGAGTACGTCGCCTTGGGCAGCGGAATCCCAAGCTTCTGCGCCACCAGCCGGACGGCCTCGGGGAAGGTGATGTTCTCGATTTTCTGCACGAAGCTGAACACGTCTCCCGAAACGCCGCAGCCAAAGCAGTGATAAAACTGCCGCGTGGCGTGCACTGAAAACGACGGCGTCTTCTCCCCGTGAAACGGACACAACCCCGCATAGTTCTGCGCCCCGGCTTTCTTCAGCTTGATGTAGTCGCCGATGATGCGGACGATATCCGCCTGCTGCTTTACCGTCTCTTTGAAATCGTCAGTGGGCATGGGATTAAGGCTTCGGTGATCGACACTTCTCCCTTTGAGATTGTGAGCCTCAGTGCACCTGATGGGAATATACCGGACGGAGATTGCTGTGGAGAAGCTGTGGAATATGCGGCTATCCCGTTGGCGGCGTAGGAAAAGGCGGTAATATCTCCGTCAGAATTATTCCTGGAAAGAGCTGAGGCGCGGTAGAGATGCTTCGACTGCGTATTATCGTCTTTCAGACGATAATACTGCGCTCAGCATGACAGTACCATTCTTACGAAGAAGATCTGCTGCTACTGGCGAACCTTCCCCTCTGTCATGCTGAGCGGAGGAGGATCGCCCGTAGGGCGATTCTCCGGAGTCGAAGCATCCCTACGAGCGCCACTGCTCTTCGCTTCGCCCTCTGGCAGTGGTGGTGAGGTAGGGATGCTTCGACTGCGTAAGATCGTCTTCCAGACGATCTTACTGCGCTCAGCATGACAGAGTTCAGGATTGGCTGAAAGTTGGTCCCAGCTTAAGACGCGGCCTTACCTGCGTTGTTGCTCTCCATCCACGGGTACCACTCCTTGGCCAAGTCCAGCCAGTGCGGGTTCCGCAACTCGATTAATGCAATCTTCTTCGCCCTGGACCATCCTTTCAACTGCTTCTCGCGCGCGAGGGCTAGATGAACATCGTCGAAAGACGCCCAGTAGAGGAGGCGTTCCACGTCGTACTTGCTGGTGAAGCCTTCCAGTTGATGGAACCTGTGCTGGAATATTCTCTTGTGCAGATTGCCGGTGAAACCGATGTAGAGGGTTCCTGACAGGCTGCCCATGATGTAGACGCAGTAACTTCGCCGCTCTCTGGCAGTCATAGTGGTTATAGGGATGCTTCGACTGCGTAAGATCGTCTTTCAGACGATCTTACTTCGCGCAGCATGACGAAAAATGGGAGATTTTTGGAGAGGAAAGCTGTGATTTCGGTCACAAACAGACCGCAGTCGGACCAGATTGGAACTGGCGGCGCGAGACCTCTCTGGAAAGAGCCGTAGCGCTGGTAGGGATGCTTCGACTTCGTATTATCGTCTTTCAGACGATAATACTGCGCTCTGCATGACAGGGCTATACGCGCAACTCTACTACCGTGGCCCCGCCGCCGCCCTCGTTCTGGGGAGGCTCGGCTACTGACTCCACATGCGGATGCTGCTGCAACGCCTGCCGCAGCGCTTTGCGCAGGATGCCCATGCCGCTGCCGTGGACCACGCGCACGCGCGGCAGTCCGGCGAGGAAGGCGTGGTCGACGAATTTTTCTACGGCGCGCGTGGCGTCGTCCACGTTGAAGCCGATTACGTTGATTTCAGAGGGCGCGTTCTGATTTTCGTTTTCGTTATTCAGCGAGACCGAAATTCCACGCGCGCGCGCTGCCTTCACCGGAGAATCCGCGGGCCGAGCCGTGGCAAACACTTCTGCGATATCGTCACGGGCGATCTTCATCTTCATCGCGCCCATGGCGACTTCGAAATACTTGTCGTCGATCTTGCGCGTGATCGTCGCCGAGCGGCCCGTGGATTTCAGCTTGACGGTGTCGCCTTCGAAGACATTCTTTACCACTTGCGGCTGGGCGTGCGGGTCGCCTTCATCGGCTCCGCTGGCGTGAGCCACTACCGTGGAATCGAACTGCTCGCGGAATTCACGGCGCATTTTGGCGATGCGGCGTTCGGCGTCTTTCGAAAGCTTCTGCGCGGCGGCTTTCTCCTGGATAGCGTTGACCGCTTCGCGCGCGTGATATTCGAAATCGCGCAGCACGCTCTCCAGCTTTTTCTCCATCTCGCGGAGCTTGGCCTGCTGATCTTTTTTTCCTTCAACCGCCAAGTGCGTTTTCTCGCGTTCGAGATCTTGCTGGCCTTTTTGCAGCCGCAGGCGCTCGCTTTCCATCTCGCGCAAACCGGCGTGAAGTTTGTCGAGAAACTCGCCCACGTCGCGAGCCTGCGTGCCCAGCCGCGCCCGGGCCGAGTCGATGATCGCCGGATTCAATCCCAGGCGCTGCGCGATATTGATTCCCGCCGAGGCACCGGGCACTCCTATCTTTAGTTCGTACGTGGGTTGCAGCGTGGTCTCGTTGAAACCCACCGAGGCGTTGATGACTCCAGGAGTATTCGCGCCGTAAACTTTCAACGACGTGTGATGCGTGGAAATCACGGTCATGCAGCCGATGCGGCCAAAGTGTCCGGCAATGGCAACCGCCAGCGCTGCGCCTTCTTCGGGATCGGTGGCCGAGCCAAGTTCATCGAGCAGGACGAGCGACTGTGCGGTTGCGGTGCGAGAAATGAAATCGATGTTGGTGACGTGCGCGGAGAATGTGGAAAGATTCTGTTCGATCGATTGATAGTCGCCGATATCGGCGAGCACTGCGTCGAAGACGGGCATTTCGGCGCGGTCGGCGGGGAGCGGGATTCCTGATTGCGCCATTAAGGCGAGAAGTCCCAACGTTTTCAGCGTGACTGTTTTGCCGCCCGTGTTGGGGCCGGTGATGACTAGCTGGCGGCGGTGGCCTTCGAGTTCTATGCTGATTGGAACGACCGCTGTTTTTTTTAGCTTTAGGTTTCTTTCTAGCAGTGGGTGGCGGGCGTTGTGGAGAAGCATCCGCGCCGGCGTCCCCTCACTCAACTGCACGGCTACGCAGTTGTAGTCTTCGGCGAAGCGGGCTTTGGCGAACTGCAGCTCCAACTCGGCTAAGGCCTCGACTGACGCCAGAATTGGCTCGGCGTTCTCGCCGATGCGGCGCGTCATCTCGAGCAGTATGCGGTGAATTTCCGACTGCTCTTCATCGAGCAGGCGCACTAGTTCGTTGTTCTGTTCGATGGTTTCGAGCGGCTCCACGTAAACCGTTTGTCCGCTCGAACTCGCGCCATGCACTACGCCTTGCACGCGCCGCTTCTGCTCGATTTTGATGGGGATAACAAAGCGCTCGCCGCGGATGGTGATCAGCTCGTCCTGCACCGCGCCGCCTTCGGCGAGACGGCGCAAATAGCCGCGCAGCGATTCCTGAATGACGCGGCGTTGTTTTTCAATCTCGCGGCGAATCCGCGCCAGCTCGGGTGAGGCGCGGTCTTCGAGAGTGCCATCGGGCTGAATCTTGTTGCGAAAATGCCGCAGGAACTCGGTGAAGTCTGGGATGGCCTGAGAAAGCGTTCGCACCTGCCGCCACTCGGTGCGCATGGCGGCGGGAGGATGCGCGGCGATCTCGCGCCACTCGGCGGCGCGGTCCACTACCAGCAGCACGTCGCGAATCTCCGTGGTTTCGAGCACTGCACCGGCGATGCGGGATTTTCTTGCCAGCTGTGTAATTTCCAGCAGGCCGGAGAACTCGAAGCGTCCGCCGACGCGGCGAAACTCGCGCAGTTCGGCGGTCAAGTCCTGTTGCTCCTGAATCCAGGCGGAGTCAGTCGAGGGCGCAAGCGCTGCAATCTTCGCCTGGCCCAGCGGGGACGAGGCGTATCCGCGCAAGAGTTCGCGCAGAGCGTCGAACTCCAGCACGCGCGCGGAGTTGTGAGTGAGCGGTTGCGACATCAAATTTATGTTACAGGATTGGTTGGGGAAAGACGCGAGAGCGAGCGACCGTCTCTAGGTTTGCGCTGCGGCGAGGGCCCGGGCATCGGCCTGGCGCGCCACGTTCAGGCGCACCATGAAAACCGCACCGCCCTCGGGTTTGTTCTGGCAGGTGATTTGGCCGTGATGATCCTGTACCACGCCGTAGACGGCGCTCAGGCCCAGGCCCGTGCCCTTGCCGATGGGCTTCGTGGTGTAGAAAGGATCGAAGACGCGATTCGGTTCTTTGACTCCGGGGCCGCTGTCGGAAAACTGCACCACTACTTCTTCGCCCTGCCGTTGGGCATTGACGCGAAGCAGGCCGCCGCCAGATTCCTCGAGCGCATCCAGAGCATTCTCCACGACCTGAACGAATGCCTGGAATAATTGGTGGCCGTCTCCCCACACTTGCGGCAGGTTGGGGTCGATCTGGGTTTCGATGCGGATTTTCTGATCGTGACGCTGCAGCTCCCGCATCTGCACGCTGCGTTGCAGAAGCATGCCCAGGTCGACCATCTTTTTCTCCCCGCCGGAACTCTGCTGCGCGAAGCTTAGAAGATTCGCAATCAGTTCCCGGGTGCGCTGGGATTGATTCACAATCTTGCGCACCAGAGCGTCCTGCTCACTGGACATGCGCGCGTTCGACCACAGCTTTTCTGAGTACTCCATGATGGCAGTGAGCGGGTAGTCGATTTCATGGGCGGCGCCCGCAACCAACTGGCCCAAAGAGGCCAGCTTCTCTCGCTGCACCAGATGGCTTTGCAGACGTTGCCCGTTCTCAAAGCTGCGCCGTGAATCCTCAAGCAAATGGATCAAGGCCTGATCCTGCAGATACTGGCGCATGAAGACGAACAGCCCGAGCACCAGCATCGCCAGCAGCACGGTCAACAGGCGAAACGTACGTGCTGGGGTGGGTGAGTCGTCCCGGAGGAAGGTCCATAGCCCCATGAGCGGCAGGGAAAGAATGGCGAGCATGGCTAGGTGCAGGGCCACGGCGCCCCAGCGGTCCTCACCCTCGGACGCAGTGGCTTCGAGCCGCCATTCGCCTGTACTAAGAGCGGTGGCCGCCATCCAACTCATTGCGCCCATCAGCGGAACGTCGTAGAGGCTTCCGGTGTAATACGCGCCCTTGGTGAGGGCCATGTTCACCGCCTCGGAATCGAGGGCATAGATTGCGGTTGCCGCCATCAGGTTCAGATAGATGATCCTCCATCCACCAGACGTGCCGCGCGCGGCGATCCCGAGCACGATCACGAATACGCCGCTCTCGACCAGGTAGAGTGAGCCGAAGTTGCGGTCGTATTCCGCTACGTTAAGCGCCACATATTGCGAGGAAAAGACGAGAAACGCATATAGAAAGACCCACCAGACCATGAGAAGGATAAAATCAAGCGCGCCGACGCGGAATTTCTGTCCGCCTTCGCTGCGATGCGGCCGCAGCCCCACCGCCGCGATCATGGGAACCAGGTGCAGAAACAGAAACACATCCATGATCGAGGGATCGGGAAAAGAAGTGTGGCGCAAGACTTCGAAATAGACCCATGCCCCCTGATTGCAGGCCCAGAGCAGGCACCCCGCGCCCATCAGCGCCCAAAATCGCCGGGTAGCGTCGCGCTCGTGCCATGCTTTCGTGAGCGTGGCAACGCTCACCGCGAGCGTCAGCAGAAGATAGCCGACATCGAAGATTGCGGTGAGTGCCGGACCGCGCGGCAACGCCAGCGACACGACCGCGAACGCCAGCGTCACTCCGCCAGCGAGCACAAACCAGCGATTGCGTCCGAGCAGACTCATCCGTCTTCATTCTAGGGAGTAAACCGGGAATATCCAGATCGCTTTCGGGATGCAGCAGGTTACTTTCGTCATCGTTCAGCGGCAGTCAAGCCGTTGCCGCCAGCGCATTTCCTACGCCACACAGGGCTTCCGCGTGGCCATTCCTGCTAGAATTGTGCGTTGAAAGGCGCTCAATTCTTTCCCGGGTGATCTTATGGCCTTTCCCGTTACCCGTCTTCGACGTCTCCGCCGGACCGCTCAACTGCGCGACCTGGTGCGCGAAACCCGTCTTACCCCCGAAGCTTTCGTTTACCCAATGTTTATCTGTCCCGGAGAAGGCGTGCGCAAGGAAGTTCGCTCCATGCCGGGGGTGTTCAATCTGTCGGTGGATGAAGCGGTGAAAGAGGCGCGGGAAGTTCGCTCACTCGGCGTGCCAGCGGTAATTCTTTTCGGCCTTCCCGATCAGAAAGATGACGTGGCTACCGGCGCCTGGGCCGATGACGGGATTGTGCAGCAAGCCGCGCGCGCCATGAAGCGCGAGCTGCCCGATTTAATTCTGATGGGCGATGTTTGCCTCTGCGAATACATGTCACATGGCCACTGCGGGATCGTGAAATCTTCAGCCACGCCGATGTCGCTGGGCGCGGCCGCCCGAGACGCCGTGATTGCCCGCTCGGGAGTAGCGGCGACACCGGTGAGGAACGAGAAGGAAAAGTTAAAGGTCATCGACGAGTTGGCATCGATCGTGGCCGGAGTGGTTGACTCCAATTTTGAAATCGACAACGACGCCAGCCTCGAACTGCTGGCCCGTACGTCGGTGTCGCTCACCCGCGCCGGCATCGACATCATTGCGCCTTCCGACATGATGGATGGCCGCGTCGCCGCGATCCGCCGCGCGCTCGACGAAGCCAATTTCGAGAACACTCCCATTCTTTCCTACGCGGCGAAGTTTGCTTCCGGCTTCTACGGCCCGTTCCGCGAAGCCGCTGACTCGGCTCCGCAATTCGGCGACCGCCGGTCTTACCAGATGGATGGAGCCAACCTGCGCGAAGCCATGCGCGAAATCGAACTCGACATCGAAGAAGGCGCAGACATGATCATGGTCAAGCCCGCCATGCCCTACCTGGACGTAATCGCCGCCGCCCGCCTGCGCTTCGATCTGCCGCTGGCGGCGTATCAAGTCTCCGGTGAATACGCCATGATCGAAGCCGCCGCCCGCAACGGCTGGATCGATCGCGACCGCGTCATGATGGAATCGCTGCAGAGCATACAGCGGGCCGGGGCCAGCATTATTCTGACTTACCACGCGAAGGACGCGGCTAGGCTGCTGGGGTAAACAACAGTAACTAACGATCAAATCTCGGACAACTGCTTCAGTCGTTCGCGCACCAGCCTTCCGGCAGCAAAATATGCTGTGCTGAACTTCTCGTGTTGCTTGGCTCCATCTTGGTAGCCACTCGGCGAAAGCGCCTTAGCTCCGGACTCTTCGATGTGTTTCATCTCAATCATTCCCATCCTCATGCATATTTCCAACTGTTCGTAAATGTCATCTGGTACGAACGGATAGGCACTTTCAACAGTAGTAATCAGCGCGTCGAGCAGCGGTTTGAAATGGCCCAGGTGAGCAGAAACAAGCTGCAATCTCGACTCCTCGTCGTCTGGTATCCAATCAAGGAATGGTCTAAGACCATTGAAGCTAAGCCGTAGCTTTCCCAAAGCTGCGAAGATGTCTTTTATTGCATCGAACTCAGTGTCGAATTGCGCCTTATTTACATAGGTCCGTTGCCCAAGGTCGGCTTCGATCCGTTTACGTCCTTGCTCCAGCCTGTCGCGGTATTTTTCAAATTCCTTATCAAGTTCGCTCTTGTAGCGGGTGAGCCAACGATCGGCAAGGTGGCTGCTAAGTCCTTTCACCATGAGCCAGGCTATGGCGCCGCCGCCAACAAGGGAGATCAAGAAAGTCGTCCATGAGAAATCGTTCACGCGGAAAGTATGGGCCCGCAGGCCGTGATATGATGCGACTTTATGGCGAAATTGAAGTCAGTCCCCTTGTATCCGGTTAACCTCTCCGCTGGAGGCATTCTGACCGATCTCGTCAAAAACAGGACTCCAGAAGGCAAGTTCCAGATTGCAAGAGTGCTCAAGTCCGGTGGCCCGCAAGAAGCGGATTTTGAAGTCCTATGGGAGGGCGACAGCGAGTCTGAGGCTGAGTCCTTTGCTCGGACGCAGCTCGAGAAGGAATCCCCAGGAATGTTGCTTAATAGGTAAGGAGTAGGGCATCCGGCCTTTCGGGGCGAGTCTACTCGAAGAGCACTAGCCGCCTACGCCCCCGCCGCGCCCTGAAACTTCACCTCGACCAGCTTCCTGTCCTCCTCAGACACTTTGAAGAACGCGCGCGGCTTTAGTTCCATGAAGCTGGCCACAAAAACTTCGGGGATCTGGCCGATGCGGGTGTTGTAGGTGTTGACGTCGTCGTTGAAGAACTCGCGGCGGTCGGCGATGCGTTCTTCCAGTTCGCTGATGCGCGCCTGCAGCTTGAGGAAATTTTCGTTGGCTTTGAGCTGCGGATAATTTTCCGCCACCGCGAACAGCCCGCGCAGCGCGCCGGTCATCATCAGGTCGGCCTGCGCCTTCTGCCCGATGCTGGCCGCATTCATGGACGCTGCCCGCGCCTGGGTCACCGCTACCAGCGTCTGTTGCTCGTGCTGCATGTATCCCTTCACGGTCTCGACCAGGTTGGGGATCTCATCGTGGCGCTGCTTGAGTAGCACATCAATGTTGGCCCAGGCGCGGTCGTTATCGTTACGCAGCCGCACCAACTCGTTGAAGAGGATGACTACATAGACCAGCACTCCCACCATAAACAACAGGAACGCCGCTCCCGTGATCACGTTGCCGCCCATAGTTGTTCAGACCTCGCCATCATTCAGACCTCGCCATCATTTAGACCTCGCCAGCCCAGACCTCGACGCAAGAATGAGTCCAGTGAAACAGCAGAGTGGGGAGGCGCGCAAGTAACTGACGTGTAGCGTCGCCAGAAAAGAGAAAGCCCCACTTCTCGCAAGAAAACGCGAGAAATGGGGCACCCCAGCAATGAAAATGTAGTGCTTACGGCTTATGCGGCGTCAGATCGCAGGTCTTCCTCACCTCGTCCAGATTCAAGCCTGCGGGAGAAAACTCCGCGATGGCGTACCCGGTTCTGGTCCTGACCTCTACGTTGAACACCTGGGCTCCCATCGCTCCGCGAATCGTCCCTTTATCCATGGAGAGGAATCGCCCGCGTACCCAATTCCACCCTTTGTGGTCATGGCTGCCATCAATGCGCACCATCACTTCCATCTTGGGTTGGCCCCAGAAGCCCGGATAGTCGGGTCTTCCCAGCCGGGTGCCGGGATCGAACTCGGCACGCTCGTACTTGCCATTGGTGCAGAACAGCTCGACGCGCGGCTTGTAGTCCGGGTCTTCCCGAAAATAGTTGTTCGCCAGCAGCTCAAAGCGGACGCGATGCGCTCCGGTCATCTTGTCTTCCGACTGAAACTCCATCCAGTTGCCGCCGGCGCTGACGCCATCTTTTTCGCCTTGATAAGGGCTCATAGCGCCCTGCGCCGCCGCTGACACGGACGCAACCGCCACTAAAATGAAGGTCGCGAATACCGCACCCGCGGCCCAGGTATACCGGCGCTCATTCTGACGCACGTTTTGAAACCAGTGCAATGCTTTCAAGGTTCTCCTCCCGCTTAAGAACATCCTTACTGATGGAACCCGAACTCCCGGCAAAAGTTGTATGCCGCTCGCCTTTTTTCGCGAGCTTACTGCGTCGGGTTTACTGCGTATTGATCTTCAGGTCGACGTAAACCTGGGACCGGTCGTCGAACTGGCTGACTGACTTGGTGTCGCTCTTGCGGCCGTTGATCTGGGCGTAGACTTCATAATCCACGTTAGACAGGCCCGGAAAGCGGTAGGTGCCATCCTGCCCCACAATGTAGGTCTTCACCGCATGCGTGCGCGAGTTGGTGAGGTAAACGATGGAATTGACCACAGGATTATCCTGCTGGTCGAGCACTTTGCCGTAGAGCAGCCGGCCTTGCTGCTTGTCTTTCTTGTCCGGCGCGGCATGGGCTGCCACCGACAGCACGAGAAGGAGCGCGCCTGCCATGAGGGAAGCGTTCCTGAGAGACAGTCTGCGGGTCATTCGAGTCTTTCCTTTAGCAGTCAGCCTTTAGCAGTCAGCCTTTTGCAGTCAGCCTTTAGCAGTCAGCCTTTTGCAGTCAGCCTTTAGCAGTCAGCCTTTTGCATTCTGGCTTTTGCTCTGCTCTCTTAATCTACTCTATCGGGTCAGATGGAGGCCAATATCCACGCGCTCGTCATA
>Ga0181525_10004276_pt1 | contig 11019 bp, 8 predicted proteins | sample PEATcosm2014_Bin_48_FD_121100 | JGI IMG/M metagenome (GOLD analysis project Ga0181525, IMG submission 121100) | Peatland microbial communities from MTU Mesocosm Facility, Houghton, MI, USA - PEATcosm2014_Bin06_10_metaG | ecosystem: Environmental > Terrestrial > Soil > Wetlands > Peat | place... | reverse complement strand
TGGCTAATGTGCTGCCGGCATTTTCGGCGATGGCGGTTTCGGGCGATGGGCTGGCGTTGCGAATCCTGCTGGACACGCCGAAATCGGCGGATGCGGATTCGTTCTTGCTGGCCACGTTTGACACGCAGACTGGCGAATTTCTGCAGCGGAGCGTTCACCTGGGAAACTGCGGGCCCGGGCGTTTTATTTCTTATCCGACGGCAGATCAGTTCGATTTTCTTTGTCCAAGAACGAACAGGATCCGATTGATTCGGGTGGACGCTGAATCGCGCGAACTGGAAAACACAGACGTCACCCTTCCGTGGGAAAGGCGAGTAGGCGCTGCGCAGGTAATTGAGGCTCCGGGTGCACAAGATATGGCGATCATTCGCGGAGACGGCGGCGTGGTGACGATGAACGTTGCCACTCACGAATTTGCCGAGACCCCGGCGCATCCGGTACTTCCGAATCGCGTTCTTCCGGCGGCGTGGCCGACCTCGCCCGACGGCAGCCGGGTGTATCTGGGTTACAACACGGAGTACGACCGGCATTACGATAACCGGTTTTATCTGGACTACGGCCGGCCTCCGAATCTGCGGCCCAATGACGCGACGGTGGGCGAATTTCGGGTGCTCGATACGCGGACCTGGAAGAAGGTCGGTAGGATCAGGACGAAGATGCCCTTCTGGACTGCGGTGACTGGAAATGATGGCAAAGTGCTGTATGCGATGGCTCCGCAGAAGCACAGCATTCTGGTGATCGACACGGTGAAGATGCGGCAGGTTCGCGCGCTTAAGGTGGGAGGCGCGCCGGCGCTGGGGTTGGTGGCGCCGTAAGCCGGGCGCGTAATTCTTGGCGCAACTTCCACGAGCTCCATGCGCTCCGCTAAGGGGCTGAAGGGTGTGGTTGAGCCGCTCTTTCGCCCCATTGGGGCTTGTTCTTTCGCACTTCTTACCCACGGCTTTCGCCGTGGGCTGCATTCTGCCGCCGCTTCGCGGCTAGGCCACCGACTTGCGGCGCGGAGCTCCGTTTAATCCCCTATTTCCCCGTGCGATGCGGATCGCGCGCGCTTGTGACGCGGCGGATTGACGGCCGCGGCGCTGGCGGCATATCCTTGAAGTTGAAATTGAAATTCATTTTCAAGATCGTTGGCGCGGCTTCATCTCAGATTTCGGCGGTGCGTGGTATCCGAGAGTGCTGCTTTGGCGGAGATCCTTCGCTCCGCCTGAAGTACGGCTGCGCTCAGGATGACACAGCAGGGATGGCAGGAAATTTATAGATGCTTCAGGCTTTCATCATCACGTTGCGCGAGGGGGTTGAAGCCGCGCTGATTGTTGGCATCACGCTGGCCTACCTGGCGAAGATTGGGCGCAACGATTTGCGCAAGGCGGTGTATGCGGCGCTGGGCGCGGCTTTCGTCGGCAGCATCGGGATCGCGATTGTGATCTCGCGGCTGAACTGGAACGAAGACATCTTCGAAGGCTGGATCATGCTGGTCGCGGCTTTTTTCGTCGTCACCATGGTTATTTTCATGATGAAGACGGGGCGCAAGCTGAAGGGCGAGATCGAGGGCAAGGTCGGCCTGCTGGCTGGTAAGGATGCCTGGGTTGGGCTGTTCTTTTTTGTGTTTCTGATGGTGCTGCGCGAGGGCGCGGAGACGGTGCTGATTCTTTCGGCGGTCTCGCTGAACTCGACTGAGTTGATGAGTTTTCTGGGCACGTTGCTGGGCGTAATCGCGGCCATTGCCTTTGGCGTAATCTTCGTGAAGGGCAGCGTGCGGATCAACCTGCAGAAATTTTTCCGGGTCACGACTGCGATCTTGTTCCTGGTCGCGGCGCAACTGGTGATCGCAGGACTGCATGAACTTTCGGAGAGCGGTGTCATCCCCTCTTCGAAGCGGGAGATGGCGCTCATCGGGCCGATCGTACGCAATGATTTGTTTTTCTTTGTGACGATTATTGCTTTGGCGGCGCTGATGGTTTTGTTTGACGCCAAGCGGCGGCAGCCGGTGCCGGAGTCGGCGTCGCCGGCGCAGCGGCGTAAGGCGATCTGGAGCGCGCGCAAGGAACGGATTTGGATGACGGCGGTGTACACGTTCTCTTTTCTTTTTATCGGGATGGTGACGGCGGAATTTGTTTACGCCAAGAGCGCAAGCGCGCTGTCGCCGGCGAGCGAAGTCAGCTTTACGCATGGCGAGTTGAAGATTCCGCTGGCACAGGTTGCCGATGGCGACCTGCATCGCTACGAGGCGAAGGAAAACGGCGTGGAAATTCGCTTTTGGCTCTATCAGAAGCCGGACGGCAAGATTGCCACGGTTTTCGACGCGTGCGAAATTTGCGGAGCGGTGGGGTTCTACAAATCGGGCAATGGAGTGGTTTGCAAGAATTGCGCTGCGCCGATCAATCCGCAATCGGTGGGTGCGAAGGGCGGATGCAATCCGATTCCGCTGCGAGCAACGCAGACCGCCGATGCCGTGATGATTCAAGAGGCGGACATCGCGGCCGGCAGCCGCGTGTTCGAGAAATAGAAGATGTTCGCGCGGCTCGTCTACGAATCGTTCCGCCGGCAGAAGCGGCGTAAATTGCTGGCCGGGGCCGCGATTACTTTGGGCGTCACGGTGGCGACAGCGATGATTGCGGTCGCAACCGACATCGGCGACAAGATCAACCGCGAACTGCGCACCATCGGGGCAAACCTGCTGGTCACTCCCGAGGAAGATACTCTGGATGTGGAAATCGGCGGCATCAACCTGAAGCCGCCTAGCGATGGCGCTTTCCTGAACGAAGCCGACCTGCCCAAAATCGAGGGCACTTTCTGGCATAACAACATCACGGGGTTTTCGCCGATGCTGCCGGTGAACGTTAGCTTGCAGCGGGACGCGCGAACGGAAAATCTCACCTTGCTCGGCACCTATTTTGCCAAGCGAGTTTCTTTTGGTAAAGAAGAATTCACGACCGGGGTGCGATCGACTCACCCGTGGTGGAAGGTCACGAGCGGAGCGTGGCCCGACGACAATTCCAGCGACGTTCTGCTGGGAGAGCGGCTGGCGGCGCGGGTTTCTGCGAAGACTGGGGATTTCGTTACGCTCTCGGGGCGTGAGTTGCGTGTGAGCGGAATTCTCTCGACGGGCGGGGCGGAAGACGATCAAGTGGTGGCGCCGATTGCGCTGGCGCAGGAAGTTATCGGCAAGCCCGGCGTGGTTCGACGCGTTTACGTGAGCGCGCTTACGAAGCCGGAGGATGCCCTGGCGCGGCGCGATCCTAAGAGCATGTCTGGTCCGGTTTATGACCGCTGGTACTGCTCGCCGTATCCGCAGTCGATTGCGTTTCAGTTGCAGGAGGTGATTCCGCACTCGCACGCGGAACAGATCCGGCAGGTTGCGCAGAATGAAGGTGCGGTGCTGACGCGGATCGAGGGATTGATCTTTCTGGTTACGCTGGCTGCGCTGTTGGCTTCCGCGCTCGCGGTTTCGGCTGCGATGGCAACGGCGATCTTCGAGCGCCGTGCGGACGTTGGCTTAATGAAGGCTTTGGGCGCGGGAAGGGTCGCGGTTGCGTCAGTGTTTTTTGCGGAAGCAACGCTGCTGGCCTTGATTGGCGGGCTGGTAGGCTTTGGTGCGGGGACGGTGCTGGCGCGGCAGATCGGTCGGTCTATTTTTAATTCCCAGATTACGATTCCGCCGGTGCTGCTGCCGGTGATCCTGGCGATTGCGGTGATCGTTACTTTCTTGGGAAGCGCGGCGGCGATCCGCAAGGCTGTGGAACTCGATCCGGTGTTCGCGTTGCGAGGTGAGTTGTGAGACCGAGTCGTTCAGAGTCGGCGCGGGAAGTGGCCGCGGGGCGGGTGAAGTTGTGGCATACGTCGATGTTTCTTCGCATGCTGGTGAGGGCGGCGGTGCTGCGCCGGGGGCGCGCGCTCTCGGCTTTGTTGGCCACGGTTGTAGCCGCTGCTGTAGCCACGGCACTGCTTAATCTATATAGCGATGTACAGGCCAAGCTGCGCCGCGAATTTCGCAATTATGGAGCGAACATCGTTCTGGTGGGAAGAGACGGCGCTTCCCTTCCCGCGGATGCGCTCGGGCAAGTGGAATCGACTCTCGCTGGCCGGGGCGTGGTCGCGCCTTTCGGGCTGGTGGTGGCGCGGACCAGCGATGGCCAGCCGATTGTGGTTGCGGGCACGGATTTTGACCGGGTGCGGCAACTGGATCGCTGGTGGTCGGTGAGCAGCTGGCCTTCGGCGCCGCGGCAGGCGCTGATTGGAGTGCGCGCGCTACCGGTGGTCTCGCCGAAGGATCAGGCTTTCGATCTCAGCTTTCAGGGACACATTATTCATCTCAGGCCAGCGGGAATGGTGCAGACGGGAGCGGCGGAAGACAGCCGGATTTATGTTTCGCCGGCGGATTTTGTTGCGTGGACGGGAGTGCAGCCTTCTACGATTGAAGTCGCGGCGACGGGTTCGCCGGAGGAGATCGCTGCGATCATGCATCAGCTGGAGCAGGCCATTCCGGGAGCCGAGGTAAGGCCTGTGCGGCAAATCGTAGAGGGCGAGGCGCGGGTTTTGGGTAAGACTCGGGCGACGTTGCTGGCTGCGACCGCGTTGATTATTCTCACGGCCGCGCTGTGCGTGCTCTCGACGTTGATGGGATGGGTGTTCGATAGGCGGCGGGATTTTGCGATTATGAAGGCGCTGGGGGCGTCTGACCGGCTGCTGAATGGATTTTTCGCAGCGGAAGCGGCGGCGCTGGGCGCAACTGGCGCGGTAATTGGATTCGTGCTGGGCGTCGGGATCGCGGCGTGGATTGGGCGGGTTAACTTTCATGCTCCGGTGGCGCCACGATTCAGCGTCCTGCCATTGGTTCTGGCTGGTAGCATAGTGGTGACCTTGCTGGCGGCAGTCTTGCCGATTTCGTTGTTGCGGCGGGTGCAGCCGGCGGTGATTTTAAGAGGCGAGTGAGATGATCCGGATCAACGATGTGACCAAGCTCTACCCTACCCAGGGCGCGGGGCAGGATCCCACTTCTCCTAAAAGAAGGGAGAAGTGGGGCACCCCTGATAGCGCGATTCATGCGCTCGATCACATCTCACTGGTTGTGGCGCAAGGCGAGTGGCTTTCGATCATGGGGCCGTCGGGGTCGGGGAAATCGACGCTGGTGAATCTGATCGGCTGCCTGGACCGGCCGAGCTCGGGCGAGATCTGGGTGGATGGTGAGAATGTAGCGGGTATTTCCGCGAGCGAATTAAATCGCGTGCGTGCGGAGAAGATTGGATTCATCTTCCAGCAGTTTCACCTGATTCCGTTTCTTACAGCTGTCGAGAACGTGATGCTGGCGCAGTACTTTCACAGCATGACGGACGAGAAAGAAGCGATTGAAGCTTTGACGCGCGTGGGGCTGGGTGACCGGGCGCATCACCTGCCGTCGCAACTTTCGGGAGGCGAGCAGCAGCGGGTTTGCATTGCGCGGGCGCTGATTAATGATCCGAAGATTATTTTGGCCGATGAGCCGACGGGAAATCTGGATGCAGTGAATGAAGAGATCGTGCTGCGGCTGCTGCGCGAATTTCACCAGCAGGGGCGGACTATTGTTATGGTGACACACGATCCGGTGGTGGCGCGGCTGGCCGACCGGCGGATCGAGTTCCACCACGGCAAGATCGACTCGCAGGAAGTTTTTGCGATGGCCGACGAGGAGCAGTTCGACGAGGTGCTGGAAGAACTATGGGTGCTGGGCGAACATGGGGAGATTGCCGAGGTTGAGCGCATGGAGGTGCACGGCGCGCTGCCGGTGAGCCTGGCAATTGAGAAGATGATGCAGATGGGGCTGGTAGTTTCGGCGCCGCATCCGCCCCTGGCGCATGACCACAAGCCGTTTGTGAATCCGTGCCATGATGCGCTGAAGCCGGTAGCCGCCTCGATGGGGGATGGCACGCTGATTGTGGAGTTGACGGAGCGCGGGCGCGAGCGGGCGGGCAGCATCATCCGGCGGCATCGACTGGCGGAGCGGCTGTTCACCGACAGCCTGGCGATGGATAGCGAATCGGAAATTGAACAGCAGGCTTGCAAGTTCGAACACATTCTCTCGCCCGAAGCTACGGACAAAATCTGCGCCTTTCTCGGCCATCCGCGGACTTGCCCGCATGGTGCGCCGATTCCGCCGGGGGCGTGCTGCGAGAAAAATTCTGACTTTGTGCCGACCACCACGTCGGGTTCTGCGATTCGAGAACGCTCCTAGCTTCCTTCAGAGGAACAACTCTGGTCATCGGTTGCGAACCGACCCCACTGCTATTATCGATCTGGTTTCAGCCACGATGACTCCTCGGCGACCCACCATCGGCGTATTCGATTCCGGCTTTGGCGGGCTTACGGTTCTTAAAGCCTTACTTGAACTTATTCCTGACGCCGATTACCTCTACTTTGGCGATACAGCGCGGCTTCCTTATGGGTCGAAGTCAGTTGAAACGGTGGCGCGTTATGCGGTCGAGGCGGCGCACTACCTTGAAAATCATGGAGCGGAGTTGCTGGTAATCGCCTGCAATACCGCGACTGCCCTTGCTCTTGACCGCATTATCGGTGCGGCGCATGTGCCCGTGGTTGGCGTGGTTGAGCCCGGAGCCGGGGCGGCGGCCTCCGTCAGCAAGAATAGAAAAGTCGTTGTGATTGGGACCGAGGCTACGGTGAGCAGTCACGCTTATCGGAAGGCTCTGGAAGCGCGGGGGGTTGAGGCGCGGGAGAAAGCTTGTCCGCTGCTGGTGCCTTTGGTGGAGGAGGGATGGGTGGAGCACGGGGTGACGGAGGAGGTTGCTCGCATTTATCTGGGTGAGGCCTTTGCCGACGGGTTTGGCGACGCGGATGTGCTTGTGCTGGGCTGCACGCACTACCCGCTGCTCAAACCGCTGCTGCGTCGCGTGGCTCCGGAGCATGTGAGCATTGTGGATTCGGCGGAATCGACGGCGCGGGCTGTGGCGGAACGCTTACAGAAACTTTTGACGCACGAAAGGAAAGACGAGGAGCGGCGCAGGCTTCCGAGGATCAAGTTCTTTGCGACGGATTCGGTGGAGAAATTTCGGCGATTGGGCGAGAGATTTTTGGGGCGCGCGATTGAAGACGTGCGGCATGTGGATTTGAAGGAATAAAAGAAGGCCTACAAGGGGCTGAAGCCCCTATTCGTTGTGAATGTCTTGCGCGGCGCTGAAGCGCCGCTCTTTCACGGTACTCCAATGACTTCCTTATAGTGAATCGTGCTCCCAGTAAAACTCAGTATAAGTGGAAGTCGACTTCGACGTTGATGGCTACGGGGACGGGATGGCCGTCTTTTTGGCCGGGTTCGAATTTCCACTCTTTGACGGATTCGATGGCTTTTTCGTCCAAGCCCATGCCGAGTGAGCTGACGACGTGGATTTCGGTGGGACGGCCCATGGCGTCTACTACGAGGGCGAGGACGCAGGTGCCCTGGAACTTTGCCTTGCGCGCTTCTTCGGAGAACTCAGGATCAGTTTGATAGATAACGCGTGGTTCGGAGACGCCCCTGCCTACGCGGAAAGCACCGCCACCCATACCAGCCTCGTCGCCAGGGCCAACTCCGCGTCCGTTGCCGGGGCCAACGCCGCCACCGGAGCCGGAACCAATACCGCTGCGATCCCCGGTACCATTCGATGGAATCACGGCAGTCGATTTCGGGTCGCCCAAGACGGGCATGCTATTCATGGCCACCTTGATATCGGGAGGCACAACCACAGTGGGCTCAACCGCTAACTTGGGACTCATATTCCGGATCACGGCTTCTGGAGGCGCAAGCTGCGGCTTAAGGGAAAATTTTGGCAAACGTCCCGCAGAGGCTTTCAGCACATCGTGGTCGCCGCCACCGCCGCCGCCGCCGGCCTGAGTCTTGGCGGGCTTCAGGGTGTAGTCGCCGGGATCAATCAACGGCGTGACTTGGCCTTTGGCTGCAACCGGGGGCGGATGGTGGAAGGTGATGATGGTGCCGCCGATTATCAAGGCGAGGACCACCAGGTGAGCGGCTGTCGAGCCTAAAGCGCCGTTCTTCTTATAGTTGTAGAAACCCCAGATATCCTTGACCGGGACGGGCTTCGATTCGAGCTTGAGCGGTGGGAGCTTCTTGGGAAAGAAGAACTCGTCCAAGCCGCGGAAAAGCGACTTATACAGAGGCTCAAAGGTGTCGGGAGCCAGCAAGAGATGGAGTTCGGGCTCTTTGCTAACGCCGGGGCCAGGGCTAGAAATGGAGCTGGGGCTAGCGCTAGGGCTGGCGTTAGGATTTACTTCTGCTGATGCCATCGTTCCCTGGTTCGGTTCTCCCCGGTGGGGCACTTAGGCTCTGATGCTGGCGACGCGTCCCTTACACAGATGAGCGGTCGTTCCGGCAAGTTGCCTCTCTAAATTCTTCTATTTCTTGTCAGGTCTTTGGCCTAGATTGCCTCGTCCAGTTTTCAAAAAAAATCGGCTCAGGGCACCCGCAGGTGCGGGAGGCCGGCTGAGTTCGACTTCCAAGTCAAATTGTACCCCTTTCCCGCCCGGTTTACGAAGTGTATTTCGAAGTTCCCAGCGGCGTTGAGCCACCGCTCCGGCAATATCTTAGATTTCTAATTCTTGAGGCAGAAAACAGTCGAGCCTGCGCGGGCGGACAGACCAGTGCGGCTGTTCCTACACGAGCATCCGGGCACGCCGATCACACGTTACGTAAGGGCTTGCTGAAAGGATGCGAGGAGCAGATGCCGTGCTTAGCCGGCAGCTTTTGTGGAAGGCTTTGGATGAAAGGTTTTTCTCAATCTGGCCAGTGCTTTGCGCTATCGCGCGAGGGGCTACGCGGCGTGGGTATGGTCGGGCTGTCATGTGGAAGGAGCGGTCAGATTCGGCGGCTCTTATTTACCTTAGGAAGACCGCAACTCGTAGATAAGACTCCCCAGATCGCGTGGCTCAAGGCGCCGCCTTGGGTAAGGGTGCGTTGGCTCGCAACCGCAGGGGCTCTTTTTTCAACCAAGTCTATGGCACAGGTTGAGCGTTCTTGCTCAGAATAATGGCATGTGGAGTGCTAGGTTCGAGGCAGGATCGAGGGCGGTCAGGGATACGGATAGGAGCCCGGCGCCCGGGACTAGCGCATGGTGAAGCGAATTGCGTTCCTCCGGGTTGGTTCTTTTGTGTTATTGGTTGCGGGCGGAGCGGCATGCCAGAACGTGAGTCGATCCCTTCCCGATGCGCCTTCAGTACAGGCTGCGAAACCGACACAGAAATTCGAAGAGTTCGTTGAGGTGGGTTCGCCCATGAAAGTGGACGCGATGGGCGGCGATGTGGAGCTGATGCAGCATGCAGAATTTGCCGGCAGGGAGCAGGCGTTATCCAATCGGCAACAGACGAAGACGATTTTTGAGAAGTACCTTTATCCGTCATCGATTAAGCAGCCATCGCATAATTCCGGTTTCAGCAATGTGAGCGTGATGCGCCGTGCTACGTCCGCCGCTACGAGAACTCTTGTCACGCGGAATGTAACGGGCAGAGCCCGGCTGAATACTTCCTATCTCCTGCGAATACTGACTTCCGTGGCCAAGGACACGGCCTCTACTCCATATTGGAGGCGGACTCGCGCGGAGCCGTTGAGCGATTTTGGTTCGACCGTTGGCAGTGATGCAGGGATGAACCTATGGCACGAGTTCGGGCCCAGCGTTGAGCAGGCCTTGAAGAGCCACACTCCGAGGTTCGTGTCGCGAATCGCAGCGCGGATCGGCGTAAATTAAATTGAACTTGCCGGATCGGCCGCGTCCGCGGGTTTGAAGGTTGTTCGTCGCGGAGAGCTATTCTTCGCGAAGCTGCGTTACAAAACTTTGCTTAACCCTGACAACTTAGCGTACTCATGGCTGCATCCTCGGCCTATGGGAGCGCATCTGTTTATGTAGGGACATTCAGTTTCTGAACTGGCCGTCTCGTAATCCGAAGAGGAGGAGGCCTGCCTCTTCGACTTCTACTTAGAGGAGATTTACGAAATGAAGCAGGTAAAGTTTTTTGCACTCTTGTCGACTTTTGCTGTGCTGTTCTCGCTTAGCGCGTTCGCACGGGACAACAATCAACGCTCTATAGACCTTCCTAACACGGTGCAGGTTGGGGGCACGCAACTGCAACCGGGCCATTACAAAGTGGAGTGGCAAGGCACAGGTCCCGCAGTACAGGTTACTTTTCTGCGAAACGGGAAGACCGTGGCGACGGTGCCGGGTACGCTGAAGACGAACGACGAACACGTAATTCAAGACGAGGTGGTGACGAACTCGGCGAACAAGGAGCTCAATGAGATCGACTTCCGCCGCAACAAGGAAGCAATAGTTTTCCAGCAGAGCGGTATGTAATATCGCCTTTTTCCAGACACCCCACTTTTCGCATTCTGTGCGAGAAGCGGGGTTTTCTATTTTACGGGCTTGTGGAAAAGCCACGTCGTTCGGGTTAGCTGAAGAAGCGCATTAAGCCGCTGGCGGGCAGATCGGGAGAGATGAAACGCGTGGAATGCATTCCTGCCGCGAGCAACAAGGCCTCGGCTGCAAGATATCCGCTACGCACGGCGCCTTCCATGGTGGCGGGCCAGCCGGTGGCGGTCCAGTCTCCGGCGAGGAAGACGCGGGGCCACGGGGTGGTTTGCTGGGGGCGGAAGGCTTCGATGCCGGGGCGCGGCGAGTAGGTGGCGTGGACTTCCTTGATCACGGTGGACTTGATGAGTGTGGCGGCGCGGGCCGCGGGGAAAAATTCGCGGACTTCTTTGAGGGCGAGGTCGACGATTTCGGCGCGCGATTTGTCGATGAGGCTTTTTGAAGCGCTGACCACGAGCTCGATGTAGCTGCCCTCGGGGGCTAAAGCCCCATCTGCAATGGGTGCCTCAGCGGCACGACTAAAGTCGTGCCCTTCCCGATCTTGTTGCCCTCCCGATTTTTCCTGCCCACCTTTTTTTTCTTCCTGAGCGCGAGTAGTGAGGAGTCGCGATTTGTGGAACATCCATTGAATGGTTCGATCGAGCAGGACGGCGTGGTCGAGGTCGCTGATCTGGCGATC
>Ga0181525_10004275_pt1 | contig 11019 bp, 10 predicted proteins | sample PEATcosm2014_Bin_48_FD_121100 | JGI IMG/M metagenome (GOLD analysis project Ga0181525, IMG submission 121100) | Peatland microbial communities from MTU Mesocosm Facility, Houghton, MI, USA - PEATcosm2014_Bin06_10_metaG | ecosystem: Environmental > Terrestrial > Soil > Wetlands > Peat | place... | reverse complement strand
TCGCCACCTTGCGCAACGCCCGCGGCGGGAGCCATCCCGATCCGGTGAAGGCGGCGGAAATCGCCATTGCCGCCGGCGCCGATGGTATCACCGCGCATCTGCGTGAGGATCGCCGTCACATCCGCGACGATGATATCGCTCGCCTCAAAGCCGGCATCGACAAGCCGCTCAATCTGGAAATGGCGGCGACGCGGGAAATGGTGGAGATCGCCCGCAAGACACGCCCGCATGCCGCTTGCCTCGTGCCCGAGCGGCGCGCCGAGCGCACCACCGAAGGCGGGCTCGATGCTGTCGGCAGCCGCGAGGCTTTGCGCGCGTCGGTCGCGCAACTCGCCGAGGTCGGCATTCGCGTGTCGCTATTCATCGCCCCCGAGCCGGCGCAGATTGAAGCTGCGGTTGCGATCGGCGCGCCGGTCATCGAGATTCATACTGGCGCCTGGTGCGAAGCGCTCACCGCTGCAGATGCATCGGCGGCGGCTGCCGAATTCGTGCGGATAACGCATGGCGCTGCGCTGGCGGCGAGCGCCGGGCTCGAAGTTCATGCCGGGCACGGCCTCGATTTCGCCAGCGCGGAAAAAATCGCAAGGCTATCCGAGATCGTCGAGCTCAATATCGGCCATTTTCTTGTCGGCGAAGCGGTGTTCGGCGGATTGGCCGACGCTGTGCGCAAGATGCGCGTGGCGATGGACCGCGGCCGCGCACAGATCGGTAGGGAAAAGCGATGATTCTCGGTATTGGCTCCGACATCTGCGACGCACGCCGCATCGCCAACGTGCTCGAACGACATGGCGATCGCTTCGTCGACCGTATCTTTACGCCGCTGGAGCGGGCGAAGGCCGAAAAGCGCCGGAACCGGGTCGAGACCTACGCCAAGCGCTTTGCCGCCAAGGAGGCTTGCGCCAAGGCGCTGGGCACAGGGCTGCGCGCCGGTGTGTGGTGGCGCGATATCGGCGTCGTCAACCTGCCGTCGGGGCGTCCGACGTTGGCGCTGACCGGCGGCGCCAAGCGCCGCCTCGATGCCATCACGCCCGCCGGCCACCAGGCCCGGATCGACCTCACCATGACAGACGAAGGGCCGATGGCACACGCCTTCGTCGTCATCTCGGCAACCGCGATCCCGGGTGATTGACCCCGCGCCAGCGGCTCCAGGAAGACCGGGATAACAGGGTGACAAATATGTCATCGGCGCGCCGCACTGGCAGCAAGTTCCTGGTCTGCCTAGATAATGCCCATTGGGCCGATCCCGCGGCGAAATCCCGCGTGTAATTGCGTGGGCTTGCCCCAGAGGCTACAAGGTCGCGGGCGGGCGGACGATAACGGAAACCACAGGCCGATGAGCGTGCAGACCGGGACCAAACGGAAAGAGGGCGGATTAGCCGAAACCATACGCGTCATTTTCAACGCCCTCGTCATCGCGCTGGTCATCCGCACTTTCCTGTTTCAGCCTTTCAACATTCCTTCCGGTTCGATGATCCCGACGCTTCTCGTCGGCGACTATCTGTTCGTTTCCAAATATTCCTACGGCTACACCCATTACTCGCTGCCATTCTCACCGCCGATTTTCTCCGGCCGCGTTATCGGCCGGCCGGTCGGCCGCGGCGACGTGGTGGTGTTCCGCCTGCCCAAGGACGACTCCACCGATTACATCAAGCGCGTCATCGGACTGCCGGGCGACCGCATCCAGATGATCGACGGCGTGCTCAACATCAACGGCGAGCCGGTCAAGCGCGAGCGCATGGAGGACTTCGTCACCGACGACGACGGTGTCGTGCAGCGCGTCAAACGCTATCGCGAGACGCTGCCGAACGGCGTGATCTACACGACGCTCGATCTCACCGACAACGGCTTCTACGACAACACCCAGGTTTACGTCGTGCCGCCCGGCCATTATTTCATGATGGGCGACAACCGCGACAACTCCACCGACAGTCGGGTGCTCAGCGCGGTCGGCTACGTGCCCTATGAGAACATCATCGGCAGGGCACAGATCATTTTCTTTTCGATCCGGGACGGCGCGCACGCCTGGGAGGTGTGGCGCTGGCCGTGGACCGTGCGCTGGACCAGGTTGTTCACACTGGTAAGATGAGCGGCCGGGGCAAAATCAAATCAGTACCCGCTCCGCAAGAGCCGCCTGCCGTTGAGGTTGTTCGCGCTTCATCCGCGCCGGGTGCAGCAGGCGACGTGGCAAAGGATCCCCGCCGGCGCCGCCGCCGCGGCGACGGCTCGCTTGAAGAGCGCATCGGCTACCGGTTTTCCGATCTGGCGCTGCTTAACAGCGCGCTATCGCACATTTCCGCGCTCAAGGGTTCGCGCAACCGCGCCGGCAGCTATCAGCGGCTTGAGTTTCTTGGCGATCACGTCCTTGGGCTCGTGGTCTCCGACATGCTGTTCCGCGCCTTCCCCAAGGCTGACGAAGGCGAGCTTTCGCGCCGGCTCGCCGATCTGGTGCGCAAAGAGACCTGCGCCGAGATCGCGCGCGCCATCGACCTCGGCGCCGCGATTCGGCTCGGCGCTTCCGAAGCCAATGCCGGCGGCCGCAAAAGGCCAGCGATCCTCGCCGACGTCTGCGAAGCGCTGATCGGGGCGGTCTATCTCGACGGCGGTTATGCCGCCGCAGAGGCGATGGTCGGCCGATTGTGGGAGGCACGCATGCGCACCACGGCGCAGCCGTTGCGGGATCCGAAGACGGTTTTGCAGGAATGGGCGCAGGCGCGCGGCCTGCCTACACCGGCTTATCGCGAGGTCGCGCGTTCCGGCCCCGATCACAACCCGGAATTTCGCGTAGCCGTGCACCTGCCGCAACTTGCGCCCGCCGAAGGCTCGGGCCGCTCCAAACGCTCCGCCGAACAGGCTGCCGCCGCCGTCATGATGGCGCGCGAGGGTGTCAAGCCCGACCGGCGCGATGGCTGAGCCGGCTGAGCCCATTGTGGAAGCCGCCACCGTCACGCACTGCGGCTTCGTGGCGTTGATCGGGGCGCCGAATGCCGGCAAGTCGACTTTGCTCAACGCTTTGGTCGGCGCCAAAATCTCTATTGTTACCCCCAAGGTGCAGACCACGCGGGCGTTGATCCGCGGCATCGCCATCGAAGGGATGGCGCAGCTCATCTTTGTCGATACGCCCGGTATTTTCGCACCGCGCCGCCGGCTAGATCGCGCCATGGTCGGCAGCGCCTGGACCAGCACGCACGATGCCGACGTCGTCGCCGTCCTCATCGACGCGCGCAAAGGGGTGCAGGACGACGAGGACGCGATCTTGCGCGGGCTTGCCGATATCCGCGCGCCGCAAGTGCTGGTGCTCAATAAGATCGATCTCGTCGCCAAGCAGAATTTGCTCGCACTGGCGCAGACGCTCAACGAACGGGCGAAGTTTGCCGCGACATTCATGATCTCGGCACGCTCCGGCGACGGCGTCGCCGCGCTCAAGAGCTTTTTCGCCGCCCGCGTCCCCGAAGGTCCGTGGCTCTACCCGGAGGATCAGATTTCGGACGCGCCGTTGCGCCAGCTTGCCGCCGAGATCACCCGCGAAAAGCTGTATCTGCGGCTGCACCAGGAATTGCCCTACCAATCGACGGTCGAGACCGAAGTGTGGAAAGAGCTCAAGGGCGGGGCGGTGCGCATCGAGCAGACGATCTACGTGGAGCGAGAAAGCCAACGTAAGATCGTGCTCGGCAAGAGCGGCGCGACCATCAAGGCGATTGGGGCTGCGGCGCGCGCCGACATCGCCGCGGCCATCGAACATCCGGTTCACCTGTTCCTGTTCGTGAAGGTGCGCCAAGGCTGGGGTGACGACCCCGAGCGCTATCGCGAAATGGGCTTGGAATTCCCCAAAGACTAACCCTGCGAATCCCCGCAAAGCGCGCTACATACATCCCATGCAATGGACCGATGAAGGCATTGTGCTGGGTGTGCGCCGCCACGGCGAAACAAGCGTCATTCTCGAACTGATGACGATCGAGCGCGGCCGCCATCTCGGCCTGGTGCGTGGCGGCGCCGGCACGCGGTTGCGTGGGGTGCTGCAGCCGGGGAATTCGCTGCGCGCCACCTGGCGGGCACGGCTCGACGATCATCTTGGCAATTACGCGGTCGAAGGGATTAATCTGCGCGCCGCCGCATTCCTCGGCGCGGCCCACGCGGTCCATGGTGTCACACATCTCTCGGCTTTGTGCCGGCTTCTTGCCGAGCGCGAGCCGCATGCGCGAATGCACGGCGCGCTGGAAACGATTCTGGACACGCTCGACGACCCGGCAGCAGTGGCGCCCATGATCGCCCGCTTCGAGCTTGATTTCCTCGCCGAGCTTGGCTTTGGCCTCGATCTTTCCTCCTGCGCCGCGACCGGGGCCAAGGACGATCTCATCTATGTGTCGCCGCGCTCCGGCCGCGCGGTCTCCCGCGCAGGCGGCGAAGCGTACAAGGAAAAGCTCATGCGCTTGCCGGATTTCTTGCGCTCCGAAACCACGACGGCGTCTGCCGCCGATCTTGCCGACGCATTCGCACTGACCGGCTTCTTTCTTGAGCGCCATGCCTTTGCCCCGCGCGGCCTTGCGGTGCCCGATGCGCGCGGGCGTTTCGTCACTACTCTTCTTGTCGGCAACAACCAGGCGCGCTACGCCTCATCGTCATGAATAAGAAGCTGATTCCCCCGGAATCCGGCAACGTGCAGGAGATCGCTTTGCGCGAGGCGCTGGAGGAGCGCTATCTCGCTTACGCGCTCTCCACCATCATGCATCGCGCCTTGCCCGATGCGCGCGACGGGCTCAAACCGGTGCACCGCCGAATCCTTTACGGCATGCGGCTCCTGCGGCTTGATCCGGGCTCGACGTTCAAGAAATCGGCAAAAATCGTCGGCGACGTGATGGGCAACTTTCACCCGCACGGCGACCAGGCGATCTACGACGCGCTGGTGCGGCTCGCCCAGGATTTCGCCTCGCGCTATCCGCTGGTCGACGGGCAGGGCAATTTCGGCAACGTGGACGGCGATAACGCAGCCGCCTACCGCTATACCGAAGCGCGCATGACGGAGGCGGCACAGCTTCTGCTCGACGGCATCGACGAAGACGCCGTCGATTTTCGCCCGAGTTATGACGGCGTGTCGCAGGAGCCGGTGGTGCTGCCGGCCGCCTTCCCCAATCTCCTCGCCAACGGCTCGCAAGGCATTGCGGTCGGCATGGCGACCGCGATCCCGCCGCACAATATCGCCGAGCTTTGCGACGCGGCGCTGCATCTCATCGAACAGCCCAAAGCGCGGACCCGTACTTTGCTCAAATTCGTGCCGGGCCCGGATTTCCCCACCGGCGGCGTCGTCGTCGATCCGCCGGAAGCAATTGCCGAGGGCTACGCGACCGGCCGCGGTTCATTCCGGCTGCGCGCGCGCTGGAAGGTCGAAGAGACCGGGCGCGGCACCTATCAGGTGGTGGTCACCGAAATCCCCTGGCAGGTGCAGAAGATGCGGCTGGTCGAGCGCATCGCCGAGCTGATGAACGAGAAGAAACTGCCGCTCCTTGCCGACATGCGCGACGAATCCGCTGAAGATGTACGGCTTGTCTTCGAGCCGCGCTCGCGCAGCGTCGATCCGGCGCTGCTGATGGAAAGCCTCTTTAAGCTCAGCGAATTGGAAAGCCGCGTGGCGCTGAACATGAACGTGCTTGTGCGCGGCCGCATCCCGACCGTCATCGGTCTTGCCGAAGCGTTGAACGAATGGCTCACGCACCGGCGCGACGTGCTGTTGCGCCGCTCGCGTTTTCGGCTCGCTCAGATCGAGCATCGCCTCGAAGTTCTCGGCGGCTATCTCGTCGCCTATCTCAACCTCGACAAAGTCATCAAGATCATCCGCAAGGAGGATGAGCCGAAACCCGTCTTGATGAAGACGTTCAAGCTTTCTGACGTTCAAGCCGATGCCATCCTCAATATGCGGCTGCGCAATTTGCGCCGGCTGGAAGAGATCGAGATCCGTACTGAGGACAAGGATCTGCGGACAGAGAAGAAGTCGATCGAGGAACTGCTGCGCTCGGAGAAGGCGCAGTGGAAGACCATTGCCGGCCAAATCCGCGACGTGCGTGAACAATTCGGCGCCAACACACCGCTCGGCAAGCGCCGCACCGGTTTTGCCGAGGCGCCGGCGCATGATGACGCCGCGATCGAGGAAGCTCTGGTCGAGCGCGAGCCGATCACCGTGGTTGTATCGGACAAAGGTTGGATTCGCGCATTGCGCGGCCAGGTCGCCGATCTGTCCAGTCTGGTGTTCAAGGCCGACGACGCGCTCAAGCTTGCCTTCTTCGCCGAGACCACCTCGAAGCTTCTCGTCTTTGCCACCAACGGGCGCTGTTACACCATCGAGGCTGCCAAGCTGCCCGGCGGCCGCGGCCACGGCGAGCCGATCCGCCTGTTCATCGAGCTGGAGCAGGAAACCGAGGTCATCTCCGTGTTTCGCCACGAAGGCGGGCGCAAGCTGATCGTCGCCAGCCACCAGGGCAGGGGATTCATCGTCCCCGAGGACGAGTGCATCGGTAACACCCGCAAGGGCAAACAGGTGCTCAACGTGTCGCCGCCCGACAAAGCGTGTGCCATTGCGCCGGCCGTGGGCGAACTGGTCGCTGCGATTGGCGAAAACCGCAAGATGCTCGTTTTTCCGATCGATCAGGTGCCGGAGATGTCGCGCGGCCGCGGCGTACGCTTGCAGCGTCACAAAGGCGGCGGGCTTTCCGACATTAAAGTGTTCGAGGCGGAGAAGGGCTTGAGCTGGACCGATTCCGCCGGCCGCGTCTTCACGCTGTCTCTGAAAGAGCTCGCCGACTGGCGCGGCAACCGCGCCGACGCCGGCCGGCTGGCGCCGAAGGGTTTTCCCAAGACCAACAGATTTGACGGCCGTTGACCGTCATGACGTCGAGCAAGCGGCGATCACGTCGCCCGCTTTGCGGCGTAGCGTGGCGCTAATTCAGCGCCGCGGCTGGCGTCGAACAGAGTTTGGCGGCCGTCGCCTTCACGCTCGATCAAGCCGCGGTCGGTGAGTGATGGCGAGCAGATAACATCGCCGAGCGCCAGTGCGGCCAGGCTCGCTTCAACGACGTCTTGCGGCTCCATGACCGGAACGTTTGGCCGCACCGATGCCGGCTTTCCATCGACGTCATGAAACTCCGTGCGCACCACGCCCGGGCAAAGCGCCTGCACTTTCACGCCGCTTCCCGCAACTTCGCTTGCAAGCAACTCTGTAAAGACATTCACGAACGCCTTTGTCGCGGCATACGTCGCGCGCTTGGGCATGAAAGATTTGTCCACTCCGGCGCTAAAAGCCAGCATGGAGGACACGTTGACGATGGCACCGGAGCCGCGGGCCAGCATTGCCGGCAGCACCGCGCGGCTCAAGCGGAGGACGGCTGTCACCTGTACGCGAATTTGGTCTTCCGCCGCGTCGGGGCCCAGCTCAACAAACGGCTTATAGTTCTGGAAACCCGCATTGTTGACGAGCATTGTCACGTCGCCGCCGCCTGCGCGCCGCTCGACTGTGGCCAGGCCATCCGGCTTGGAAAGGTCGGCGACGAGGACTTCAACTTTGGCGCCGTTCTTTTCCAGCTGACGCGCAAGTTCCGCCGGCCGGTCTTTCCGACGGGCGACGAGAATCAGGTCATAGCCGTCGCGCGCGAGCCGCTCCGCGAAGGTGCAGCCAATTCCCGAGGAGGCGCCGGTGACAAGCGCGAGGGGTCGAGAAGTCTGTTGCATGAAGGAAAACTAAACCTCGATTCGTGCCCAGCCTTCGGGCGTTAGCCGTTCCTGCGGCAGGAAGCGGCTCTTGTAGTCCATCTTGCGCGAGCCGCGGACCCAATAGCCGAGATAAACGTAAGGCAGCCCCATGCGCTGCGCGCGGGCAATGTGGTCGAGAACCATGAAGGTGCCGAGCGAACGGTCGGCTTCGTCGGGCTCGAAGAACGAATAGACCATGGACAGACCGTCGGCGAGCACGTCGGTCAGCGCCACGGCGACGAGTTCGCCGGCGTGGCGGCCGGGCAGCGACGATCCGGGCTCGCATCGGCGGTATTCGATGATGCGCGTCTCGATGTGGCTGTCTTCGACCATCATGGCGTAGTCGAGCACCGTCATGTCGGCCATGCCGCCGTCGCGGTGCCGCGAATCGAGATAGCCGCGGAAGATCGCGTATTGCTCTGACGTGGGCACGGCAACCCGCATCTCGCCTGTGATGTCGGCGTTACGGGTGACGATGCGCCGCATGCTGCGCGTCGGAGCGAATTCATTATTGACGACGCGCACCGAGACGCAACAGCGGCACCCCTCGCAAGCCGGGCGGTAGGCGATCGACTGGCTGCGGCGGAAACCGCCTTGGGTCAGGATATTGTTGAGTTCGCCGGCGCGCTCGCCGACGAGATGGGTAAAGACCTTTCGCTCCTCCTTGCCTGCGAGATACGGGCAGGGCGATGGAGCGGTCAGGTAGAATTGCGGGGTATCGCGGGAATGCTGGGTCACGGAACTTTCGGGCCGTTGCCGGCCCTTGGCCTCCTCACCGAGATTCCTCGGCCAGACCTAGATTGCCTGAGAATGCCGGCCCGTTAAAGGCCGAATCCGCTGTATCCCGGCCTGCGCGTCCGCAGCATCGCCGCTCGGGGTGCGCTGTTGATGATGACGGCGCCGACCACTATGTCGTGCAGAAGCCGGCGCCGGGGGTTGAAGAAGCCCACGACGAGGATGAGCGGCGAGAGCACGCTGACGCTGACCCAATAAACGATCGCATGCACCGCGCCGAGCACGAAGTATGCAGGGGCGCCATACCAGGTGCGCATTTCGAGCTCCATGGCGCGCATGCCGAGCGTGGCCGAAGCGGGGCTGCCGAATGTGATGCCGTAGTAGAACAGCGCCCAGATCACCGAAGCGGGCGACAGGAGCCAGAACAACGCCCACCCCAGCCCGAAGGTGATCAGGCCGAAAACGAAGATGAACATCGCCGCAGCGACAAGCGGCAATGTGATGACGATCAAGTCGATGACAAAGGCGACGACGCGGCGCGCCAGTACGCCCTCGAACAATTCGGGATGGGTGCCGGAATCGTAGGCATGCGACCGCAGGTCGGCCGAGGAGCCCGGTCGCGGATCTGGCCCTGAATAGCTCATGTTTGGCCTCGCATGCGATTGTCACATTGTAACGTCGGCGGAAATGAGGAAAAAGACCGGTCATGGTGACGCTTGCCGATATTGAGGCCGCCCGCCGCATTATCGCCGGCCAGGTGTTGCGCACCCCGCTCTTGCCGGCGCCTCCGCTCTCGGCGCTGACCGGCGCTGAAGTGTTTGTGAAGTATGAGAATTTACAGGTCACCAACTCATTCAAGGAGCGCGGCGCCTATGTGAAGCTCACCGCGCTCTCGGTCGATGAGCGCCGCCGCGGCGTGATCGCCATGTCGGCCGGCAACCATGCACAGGCCGTGGCCTATCACGCCCGCCGTCTCGCCATTCCGGCCACCATCGTCATGCCGGTGACCACGCCGTTCGTGAAAATCAAGGCGACGGAGGCATACGGCGCCACTGTCGTCCTTCACGGCGAGACTATCACCGAAGCGCAGGCGCGCGCCGAGGCGCTCGCCGCGGAGCGCAATCTCGTTTGGGTGCACCCCTATGACGATCCGGCCATCATAGCCGGCCAAGGAACCATCGCGCTCGAAATGCTGGATGAAGCGCCCGATCTCGACGTGCTAGTGGCGCCGATCGGTGGCGGCGGACTGATCGCCGGCTGCGCCATCGCCGCGCGCGCGAAAAAGCCTTCGATCGAAATTATTGGCGTTGAAGCGGCGCTCTACCCGTCGATGTGGAACGCTCTCCACCAGGGTAACCGCCCCTGCGGCGGCGCCACTTTGGCCGAAGGCATCGCGGTGAAGAATGTCGGCAAGTTTACGCTGCCGGTGGTGCGCGAACTGGTCAGCGATATCATGCTCGTCGACGAGACGCAGATCGAACGCGCGGTCAACGCCTTCCTCACCTTGCAGAAGACGATGGCGGAGGGGGCGGGTGCTGCCGGGCTTGCCGCCTTGCTCGCTTCGCCGGAGCGATTTCGCGGCCGCAAGGTCGGTCTGATTCTCTGCGGCGGCAATATCGATCCGCGCATTCTCGCTTCCATCATGGTGCGCGAATTGGAGCGCGACGATCGCATCGTTTCGTTTCGGCTCACGATTCCCGACCGGCCTGGAATTCTCGGACACATCGCGACGCGGCTCGGTGAATTCGGCGCCAACATTTTAAGCGTCGATCATCACCGGCTGTTCCTCGACGTTCCAGCCAAGGGCGCGAAGCTCGACGTCACTATGGAGACCCGCGACGCCGTGCATGCCGAGCAAATTTTCAGCGCGCTCGACGCCGACGGCTATCGGCCGGTGCGCATGCCGAGTGGCTGGGCGCTGGAGTAGCAGCGCGCGGAAATCGAGCGCGTTATTTGCCGCCGAAGAGGTTCTGGATAAAATCAAGCGGCCCGCTGCTTGCGGGCTCGGCCGCCGATCCCGGACCAGCGGCGTCCGGCCGCGGCCGCGGCATCGGGATTGGTCCCGCTGACGCCATGCGGGTCGCCGGCGCCGTTTGTGTCGCCGGCGCTTCGGCCGGCGTGGCGTCGGCGACAACCTGCGGCCGGCGTCGCGGCAGTGGAACAGGTCCTGACAACGGCACCGCGGCCGCCATGGCGTCGGCCTGAGAGTCGTTCGAAGGGTCTGGCCCGGCGAGCGTCACGCTCGCCGTCGTGGCGCTGGCTGTAGCGGTGGGGGCCGGCATCTCCGCGGATTTAAGTTGCGCGGCGGGCTGCGTCGGGGTCGCGCTCGACACGTCGGACATTTTCGCCGCGCTCGGTGGTGGCGCGTTCCACACCGTTGCGCTTGGCGCCGTTGCGGCCGGAGTGGGTGCGTTCGGCATCGGGGGCATCGCGGGCGTGACGGTGGCAGTCTCCGCCGGACGGTCGCCAAGGAACGGACCCTTCGGCGCCGGAGCGTCGTTGCGAGCGTTCGTCACTGGCGCTTTTGCTTCGACAGTCGACGACGACGGA
>Ga0181525_10004274_pt1 | contig 11022 bp, 3 predicted proteins | sample PEATcosm2014_Bin_48_FD_121100 | JGI IMG/M metagenome (GOLD analysis project Ga0181525, IMG submission 121100) | Peatland microbial communities from MTU Mesocosm Facility, Houghton, MI, USA - PEATcosm2014_Bin06_10_metaG | ecosystem: Environmental > Terrestrial > Soil > Wetlands > Peat | place... | reverse complement strand
GGTGCGAACGTAAACGTAGAAACCAGGTCGGGTACCGCCGAGGTTCACGGAAATGCGTACTACTTCGGCCGCAATGAGGCACTGGACGCGAATAATTTCTTTGCGAACGCAACCGGGGTGCCCAGGGGAGAATTCCGGCGCTCACAACCCGGGGGTACGCTGGGGGGACCGATACCTTGGTTAAAGAAACGCGCCTTTTTCTTTGTTTCCTATCAAGCCACAAGGGATGTGAATGCGGCATCCTTGAGCAGCAGTGTTAGCTCGCTGAGCCTTCCTCCCATACCGCAGGTCCGCACGCCAGCCTCGCTTGGCGCTGTATTCGGCGGCCAAAAGGGGGCACTCGGAGGTGTGGCGGTGGCCCGTGACGGTTCGAACATCAGCCCGGTAGCGCTGAATCTTCTGAACGCGAAGAACCCCGATGGAACCTATGTAATTCCGAGCCCTCAAACGTCGAGCAGCGGTGTCAACTACACAGCGGTGGTGCCTGGTCACTACAACGAAGATCAGTTCAATACAAACTTCGACTTCAACTTGCGCACGGCGGATCGCCTGTCGGCGAAATTCTTTTTTTCTGACTCGAATCAAGATGTTCCTTTCTTCGGCGCCACGGTGCCTGGCTTTCCAGCGCTCCGTTCCTTTGAGAACCGGAACCTCGCAATCACCGAGACTCACATTTTCTCGCCGCGAGCGACCAACCAATTCCGCTTTGGCTTCTCTCGCAATGCCGGTCAAGGCGTTGCCGGAGGAACACTCACCGATCAGGACGTGGGGATAGACAGCCCCAACGGCACCCAGGAGGGACTGCCCCAGATTAACGTTCTCGGCGCTTTTGAGCTTGGAAATTCGCATAACGACCGAGGCAAAACTGCGAATAATAACTTCTACGTCTCGGACATCACGTTCCTATCGCGGGGCAAGCACAACTTTCGAGTGGGTGCAGAAATCTACCGAAATCAGTTCAACCATCTAAGCGATTACACGGCTGGTAGCATGACACTGCTGTCGTTCCCTGATTTCCTGCTCGGGTTGCCCGCCGGGCCTGCCGGCGCAGGAGGGAACGGTACATCGTTTTCAAACCTTTTCTTCTCAAGCCTGGCTGCGGGAATTCCCGATGTCGGGCAGCGTGCAAGCGCTGCGGATTTCTTTGCGTTGGATGACTGGAAAGTTACGCGAACTCTCACAATCAACCTCGGGGTTCGAGTCGAGGTGGATGGCCAACAAAGCGAAGTCGGCGGTCGCGAATCGAATTTCTTCCCTCAATTCTACGTTGCACCCCCGGCCGGCGGCTTTACGAGCCCCGCCACGTCCGGATTCGTTCTACCGAACAACTTTTCCGGCACTGCCCCAGCGGGATTTCCGCGCGTCAATTCAACCCTACTGAATCACCCCGTCCAAACGCACCCGGAACCCCGCATCGGGTTCGCATGGCAGCCATTGTTTTCGCGGCACTTGGTTCTTCGAGGAGGATATGGCATCTACGCGAACCGCACCAGCTTCGCGGAGAATGGCTTACTACTGGCTCTTAACTCGCCGTTCGCGCTGACTGCTGCGCTAAATGGCGGCGCTAACGCGACCGCTAGCCTCGAGAATCCGTTTCCAAATTTGCCGCCGATCTCCTCATTCCCAAATTTCGTAGGCACCATGCTGCCGGGTCCACCGTTTACCGGGAGCAGCTTCCTCCGAACCCCCAACCTTACCGATCCTGATTTTAAGGAGTCTACAGTCCAGCAATATGACCTCGATCTGCAGTATCAACGGAACAGCTACGTTTTCTCCGTCGCATATGCTGGGGCCAAGGGCACACATCTCGCCCTGGGGCGGAGTAACAATCAGCCTCTCCTTGCTAGCCCCTCTAATCCGATTAATGGACTCACAACGAATTCGGTTGCCAATGCAGTTGAGCGAGTTCCTTTCGTCGGGTTGACACCGTTGTTTTACCGTCTCGAAAGCAGCGGGAATTCAACCTACAACTCACTACAGGCCACGTTGAAGAAAGACATGAGTCATGGGTTTCACTTCCTGGCAGCCTACACCTTTTCTAAATCGATTGACGATGCGGGGGATAGTCTCGGTGCTGCTATCGGTGGCTCATTCGGATTACCGATCGCTGGACAAACGGTTTACAACGATCAAAACAATGTGGCTGCTCAGCGTGGTGTGTCTGACTTTGATCGAACTCACCGATTGGTTATCAGCGGTACCTGGAACCTGCCCGACCCCAAGGGCGCGACAAGCGCAGATCTTCGCAAACTCGGAAGTGGCTGGAGCATCTCGGGCATTGCCACGCTGCAGTCCGGGCTCCCTTTTAGCATCTTAGACAGTGCAGCGGGCACGCTGTATGGTCCCGCAACCTTGTACACCACAGGGAGCTTGGCTCCTGGCGCGACACTCGCCGATGCCGATCGAAGCGGCAGCGTGAGCAGCCGTGTCAACGAGTTCTTCAACACGAGGGCATTTGTTCCGGCCCCATTCATTCCAAGCGGCGGACTGATCGACGGCAAATATCCCGTGTCAGGCGGCGGTGGGACCGTTTTCGGCAACCTGGGCCGGAATATCCTGAGGGGTCCGGATCAACAGGATTTCGACATCGCTGCGATCAAGACGACCCCTCTTACCGACCGTGTAAAGCTAATCTTCCGGTGGGAGATTTTCAATCTGCTCAACAGGCCGAATTTTGCAAATCCATCCAACAATGTTTCGACTCCCAGCACGTTCGGCGTGATCAGCGCCTTAACAGTGAATCCTCGGATCATGCAATATGCGCTAAAAGTGGAATTCTAGTATGCCACGTCAACTTTTTCGGTCCGCAATCTTAAGATGGTTCCTGTACCAGCCTCAGCGAATCAGATGGCTTTCCCGGGGGAGATCAGTCTCGGTCCGCTTGGAGACGCAGGCGCGCACACTTGTCTCCGCCGGAGGAGCAGTTGTTGACTCGTCAATGGTTCTTGTCAAGTGCGGATTTCCTAGCGCAAAATCGATATAGAGTGATCGAGGCCGCATGTTGAGCGGGGAACTGACAGTCGTCGCGGTACCACCGGCCAGGCGAATGCATCTGCGCGTGGCGTGGCTGTGCGGCGCGGTGCTGTTTCTCGAGGCCTATGACATCGCGTCCGTCGGAAATGCTGTCCCTTCGCTTGTCGACGCGTGGAAGTTGCAACCCGCGATGTTCACCCCGGCGCTAACGGCTGGCAATGTCGGGCTGCTGCTCGGCTTGCTCGGCGCGGGTTTGCTGGGTGACCGGCTGCGACTCCGGCCTTTGATCATCTGCTGTGTGTTGGAGTTTGGCGTTTTTTCGTTGCTGTCGGCACTGGTGCGCTCGCCGCGGCAGTTGGTAATCCTTCGGCTTCTGACCGGTGTAGGCCTTGGCAGCGCGTTGGCTCTTGCAATCGTAATCGCCGCAAACTTTGCACCGCGACGTTCGGAGGGCCGATTCGTGATTCTGATCCAGGCGTGTGGCTCCATGGGGTTTGTGTTTGGGGGATTGCTGGCAAGTCAACTGGTGCGTGCCTTCGGTTGGCAGGCGATCTTCGTGGTGGGTGGTGTGCTGCCCATCGCGGTGGCACCGTTGCTCCCGCTGCTCCCGAATGCGGAGGCGGAGCGCGGTGCTCCACCCAGAACCCGGAAGGAGAGCCGGCAAAATCCAGTGGTAGCACTGTTCCGGGATGGGCTTGCACCAATTACGTTGCTGCTCTGGTCGATGACTCTGCTGGATGTGCTCGTCATCCAATTCATCAAGCTGTGGATGCCGGCCGTCCTGCATAGTACAGGTGAGAGCCCCGCGCGGTCGATTTTGGCGGCTTCGATGTATTCAATAGGAGCGTTAGCGGGGCTATTCATCACCGCGCCACTCGTGGACAAGGTGGGAATTGAGCGCGTGTTGACTTGCGCGCTGGCGCTCGGTGCATCCTGTGTCTTGGTCATCGGCGCGTTTCATCTGCCGCTCTGGCTGCTCTTCGCCGTCCTCTTTGGCGCTGGGATCGGCGGCAGCTGCGAGGGTGGAATCGTCACCCTATCCTGCCTGGCTTATCCGACTGGGATACGCTCAACCGGCGCGAGCTGGGCGATGGGCGCGGGACGTATCGGCAGTATCGCGGGGCCATTGCTGGGCGGTATGTTGCTCGCGTTCAATTTGCAGCCGCGCAGCATTTTCGTGGGCGCCTTCATCCCGGCACTGTGCGTAGCGCTATTGATGATAATCTTGGGGCGGTTACGACACAGACGCGGCCGTACAGTTTGATTCCAAATTCGAACAAGTACGGAAGAGATGGCGGAAGATAACGCTCTGCCTGCTCGACACCGCCTGCGAATGCCGACGATAGTGCCCGAACAGTGGCGACAAAGGCTGCTCCAGGTGGCCGCGCCGTTTCTATTGATCTAAAATCAATCTATTCGCCGTCTAATCCTGGCGATAGGATGCCCTGGATGACAGCGCCTTCTGAGTTCGTGCTGGAGCAGCTCCGCGAGGGCGCGGACTTTACTGTTTACCGCGGCCGACAGCGCGGCAGCCCAACGCCGGTGCTGGCAGTGGCGCTGGCCGCTGAACGGCCGTCGCCTCAGAGTCTTCGCCGGCTCGAACACGAAAACGCGCTCGCAGCCGAACTCGATGCGGAGTGGGCCGCTAAGCCTCTGGCGCTCACTCGACACGAAGGGAAGATGGTTCTCATACTGAAGGACCCAGGCGGTGAGCCCCTGGATTTGATTCTGGAGCGGGACCTCGTGGGCAATCAGGGACAGACGCTCGCTTTGGCCCGATTGCTGCGCGTTGCCATTAGCTTGGCGAAGGTAGTTGGCCACGTCCACCGGCAAGGGCTCATCCATAAAGATATCAAGCCCGCGAATGTGCTCGTGGACGGCGATGACAACGTATGGCTCACCGGCTTCGGGATTGCGTCCCGAACGCCGCACGAGCGCCAGGCGCCAGAGCCTCCGGAGATCATTGCCGGCACGCTTGCCTACATGGCGCCCGAACAGACCGGCCGCATGAATCGCTCGATTGATATACGCAGCGACCTCTACTCATTGGGCGTTACCTTGTACCAGATGCTCACAGGCCATCTGCCGTTTGACGCGGCCGATCCGTTGGAGTGGGTCCACTGCCACATTGCGCGCCAGCCCGCACCGCCAGATGAGCGAGTGGCCGTTCCCGAGCCGTTGTCTGCGATCACGATGAAGCTCCTGGCCAAGAATGCCGAGGAGCGCTACCAGACTGCTTCGGGGCTGGAAGCCGATCTTCGGCGGTGCCTGGCGCAATGGCAGTCGGATGGCCGTATCGACGCGTTCCCGCTAGGCGCGCACGATGCTTCGGACCGGTTGCTGATTCCAGAGAAGCTGTACGGGCGGGAGCGCGAGATCGACGTGCTACTTGCGGCCTTCGACCGGGTCGTGACCCACGGCACAACGGAACTTGTGCTCGTCTCCGGTTATTCCGGCGTCGGTAAGTCCTCAGTGGTAAACGAGCTACACAAGGCGCTCGTTCCGCCGCGCGGCCTCTTCGCATCCGGGAAGTTCGATCAATACAAGCGCGACATTCCGTATGCGACTCTGGCACATGCCTTCCAGACTCTGATCCGTCAGATCCTGGTCAAGAGCGAAGCGGACGTGCAACAGTGGCGAGGCTCACTACAGGAAGTGGTGGGCCCGAATGGCCAGCTTATCGTCAACCTCATTCCAGAGCTCGAGTTCATTATCGGAAAACAGCCGCCCGCTGCGGAGTTGCCTCCGCGAGATGCGCAGGACCGTTTCCAATTGGTGTTTCGGCGCTTCCTCGGGGCATTCGCCCGGAAAGAGCACCCGTTGGCGCTGTTCCTTGACGATCTGCAATGGATGGACGCGGCAAGCCTTGAGCTTCTTGAGTGCCTGGTCACGAACTCCGAGACGCAGCATCTGCTGCTGGTCGGCGCTTATCGGGATAACGAAGTCGGTGCTGCGCACCCGCTCATGCGGACGCTTGAGGCAATTCGAAAAGCTGGAGCGCGGGTCGAGGAGATTGTACTGGCGCCCCTCGGGATCGACGATGTCGGCCGGCTAGTAGCCGATGCGCTGCATTGCGAGGCCGGTTCCAGCCACCCTCTGGCGAAACTGGTGCACGAAAAGACCGGCGGGAATCCATTCTTTGCGATCCAGTTCTTCACGTCGCTGGCCGAGGAAGGGCTGCTCAGCCGCGACCCTGCTGCGGGAGCCTGGATCTGGGACCTGGCTCGGATTCGCGCGCACGGCTACACCGACAACGTCGTGGATCTCATGGTCGAGAAGCTAAAGCGATTGTCCGGCACCGCGCAGACCGCCGTGCAGCAACTCGCTTGTCTCGGGAACGTGGTCGAGATTGCCAGTCTGAACCTGGTTTTTGGGGCATCAGAAGAGACGATCCACACGTCGCTCCTGGAAGCCGTCGGCACCGGTCTGATCCTTCGTCTGGAGGGCTCCTATGCGTTCCTCCACGACCGCATTCAGGAGGCGGCCTATGCACTCATCCCGGCAGACGAGCGCGCGGGGGCACACCTTGGGATTGGCCGTATGCTGCTGGCGAGCATGTCGCAGGACCAGCTCACCGAGTATTTGTTCGATGTTGCAAACCAACTCAATCGGAGCGCCGCACTGCTGATCGATCGCAACGAGAAAGCGCAGGTGGCAGCGATCAATCTGCGTGCCGGACGAAAGGCCAAAGCGTCGGCGGCCTATGCGTCGGCGCGCGAGTATTTTTCGGCCGGTATGGCGCTGTTGGACGAAAGTGACTGGAGCAGCCAGTACGAGCTGACTTTCAGTCTGTGGCTCGAACGCGCTGAGTGCGAACTGAGTGCCAGCTTTGAAAATATCGAGCATCTGATTGCGGAATTACTGCAGCGTGGAAGATCAAAAGTCGACCGCGCGGCCGCCTACCGCCTGAAGATCCAGTTGCATATCTTGAAAGGGGAATACCCGCAAGCCGTGTCCAGCGCATTAGCGTGCCTGATGCTGTTCGGCATGGACATCCCGGAACACCCGACTCGGGAGCAAGTCCAGGCGGAGTACGAGACAGTCTGGCCGGTCCTCAATGGGCGCCCGATCGAGAGCCTGATCGATCTGCCGCTAATGACCGATCCGGAACTGCTGGCCGCGACGCACATACTCTCAGTCCTCGCCCACGCCGCGTATTACAACGATTTCCTCTCATTTTGCCTTATCGCGTGCCGTCTGGCGAAGATCGGCATGCAGCACGGGGTAAGCGGTACTTTTCTCGGCTTTTCCCATTTCGGGACAGTGCTCGGCCGGGTCTTTCATCGTTACGCGGATGGCCATCGTTTCGCCCGACTCGCCTGCGACCTGGTCGAGAAGCACGGCTTCACCGCGATCCAGGCGAGAGTGTACACCACGATGGCAAGCATTGGCTTGTGGACGCAGCCGGTCGCGAGCACGATCGATTTGACGCGCTCCGCCTTTCGCGCCGCGATTGACACGGGTGATCTGACCCTCGCTTGCCAAAGTATGACCACGTCTGTTGCATACCGTATCCTGCGTAATGATCCGCTTGAAGCGGTGTGGCGCGAGTCGGAGATGGCGCTGGGCTTCGCTCGGAAAGCCAAGTCCGCCCATATGGTGGACCTCACCCTGTACTACCAACGCTTCATCGCAAATATGTTGGGCCGGACCGCGACCTTCTCCAGCTACAGCGACGCGCAGTTCGACGAGACGGCGTTCGAGGCGCAGTTGCGGATGCCCGCACTGAGCTTCGGGTACTGGAAGTTCAAACTAATGGCGCGGTATCTGTCAGGGGACTATGTGCAGGCTCTCACCGCAGCCAACAAGGCGAAGCCGCTTCTCTCCTCCGGGCCTGCCCATCACAATCCGCTCGACTACTTCTACTACACCGCGCTGACAGTGGCGGCCCTCTATGAGAAGGCTTCCGCCGACGAACAACAAGAATGGCGCAACCTCCTGACGGCACACCGGGCACAACTGCGCGAGTGGGCCGAAACCTATCCACCGACATTCGCCGACAAACACTTGCTGGTAACGGCCGAGATCGCCCGCCTGGAAGGCCGCGCCCTTGATGCGATGCAACTGTACGACCAAGCCATTCAATCGGCTCGCGAAAACGGCTTCGTTCAGAACGAGGGCGTCGCCCATGAGGTGGCCGGTCGGTTCTTCACGGCAGGCGGCTTCGAAGCGATCGCCCACATGTATCTACGCAACGCTCGGAACTGCTATGACCGCTGGGGCGCGCTCGGCAAGGTGAAGCAACTCGACGAACGCTATCCACGGCTGCGCGAGGAACCAACTCCCACCTTTTCAGCTACCATTGGCCAGTCTGTGGGGCACCTAGACGTCGCGACGGTAGTGAAAGGTTCACAGGCACTCTCGAGCGAGATGTTTCTGAACAGACTGATCGAAAAGCTCATGCAAATAGCCGTGGAGCATGCGGGGGCCGAGCGAGGTCTGCTCATCCTCCTTTCCCGCGATGACGAGCCGCGGATCGAGGCGGAGGCCACCACTGGGCGCGACACGGTGGAGGTCGCCGTTCGGCAGGCAGCCGTCATGCCGTCGGATCTCCCGCAATCAGCCCTTCATTACGTGATCCGGACGCGGGAGCGCGTGGTGCTGGACGACGCTTCGGTCGGGAACTTGTATTCGGAGGACGAATATGTGCGGCAGAAGCACCCCAGATCCGTCCTATGCCTGCCCATCGTCAAACAAACCAGGCTTGTCGGCGCGCTCTATTTCGAGAACAATTTGACTCCACGCGCCTTCACGCCCGACCGTGTCGCAGTATTGGAGTTACTAGCTTCGCAAGCTGCGATTTCGCTCGAAAATGCGAGCCTCTATTCTGATCTGCAAGGCAGCGAAGAAAAGATCAGGCAAAGCGAAAGGGAACTTCGACAGATTGTGGATTTCGCGCCGCAGCAGGTTGTTGTAGTAGGAGCTGATCGCAGTCGTCTTTATGCAAATCAGGCGACGCTCGATTATTTCGGCTTTACCCTTGAGGAGTGGCGGAGTGGCGACCCTGATAAGTTTGTGCATCCAGATGATAGGGAACGCTTGAAGCGTGAAGTTCAAGGTGAATCCTCAGATGGCGTCCCGCACGATTCCGAAGTACGTTTTCTGAGGAAAGACGGGACGTATCGCTGGTTTCTCCTGCGTAGGAATCCGCTTCGGGATGAACAGGGACGGGTGGTGCGTTGGTATCTCGCTGCCGCCGATATCGAGGATCGCAAGCAAGCGGAACAGAGACTCCAAAACGAGAACGTCGCGTTGCGTGAAGAAATTGACAGGGCGTCGATGTTCGAGCAGATCGTCGGAACTTCACTTCCCCTGCGAAATGTGCTGTCTCGGGTATCCAAAGTTGCTCCCACCGACTCCAGCGTTTTGATCACCGGCGAGACAGGTACGGGCAAGGAACTGGTTGCGCGCGCCATTCACAAACGTTCCCGGCGCTCCGCACGCGCGTTTGTGAGTGTAAACTGCGCAGCCATTCCGCGCGACTTGATCGCGTCAGAATTGTTTGGCCATGAGAAGGGCGCCTTTACGGGGGCAACTCAGCGGCGTTTAGGGCGCTTTGAACTGGCCGAAGGAGGCACGATCTTCCTCGACGAAATTGGAGAACTTCCTGCCGAGACTCAGATCGCTCTATTACGTGTTCTGCAGGAGCACGAGTTCGAACGTGTCGGTGCGACTGGATCCATCCGTACCAATGTTCGGGTGATTGCCGCGACTAACCGAGACCTGGAGGCTGCCATTGCCACCGGCACGTTCAGGAGCGATCTGTTTTATCGGCTCAACGTTTTTCCGATTGAGATGCCTCCTCTACGGGAACGAAGGGAAGACATTTCTGTGCTGGTCGAATATTTCATCGATCGTTACTCAAGGCAGGCGGGAAAGAGCTTTCAGACGGTGAACAAAAAGAGCCTGGATCTGCTTCAGTCGTACCCTTGGCCAGGCAACATTCGCGAATTGCAAAACGTGATTGAGCGATCTGTCATCATATGTGAAACACAGAATTTTTCGGTCGATGAGAGTTGGCTTTCGCGGCAGCCCCGTGCAGCCGGACCGAAAAGCCAGTTTCAGCTCGCCCAAAGAGTCGCTTCTCAGGAGAAGGAAATGATTGAGGCTGCCTTGCGTGAAAGCGGAGGGCGAGTGTCTGGACCCTCGGGTGCCGCTGCCAAGCTGGGTATGCCAGGTTCTACCCTTTATTCGAAGATTGCATTACTAAGAATCGACAGGCGTCGCTTCAAGACCACGAATCCTTCAAAAGATCACAGCTGAATACCTCTCCAACTGGGCGAGCCGGCACGATTACGAAATTTCGTAATTTCTAAGCATTCGTAATTTTGACATCTATGAAGTTACCTGTTTTAAATAACTTAACACTGGAGCTGTGATTGCTTTTTATATCGATCTCAGGGGAGCAGAGAACTCTCCAAAGAGGTTGGATGCTGAAGATTACGAGAGCAACAAACGGGGAACCGATCTTCACTCTAAGCGGCCGACTGGAAGAAGAAGACGTAGCCGAGTTGGAAACGCTAATTAATTCGGAAACCAGTGACCGCCCTATAGTCTTGAACCTACAGGATGTAACTCTGGTAAGTCGAGATGCCATCATTTTTCTCGAACGCTGCGAAGCGGACGGCACAACACTGCAGAATTGCGCGAGGTACGTCCGCGAGTTGATCACTCGGCAACGACGTGGAAGCTAGCTACTTTCCGTCGCAGCATTTTGCGACGGAAAGTAGCTAGCTAGCTATCAAGTATGAGCGTCAAGGGCGCAGGATTGAAAGGAGTAGGCAATGGCGACACAAACATGTTGCGCGACCAAAGGACCCGCACGCAACCATAGCGCGACTTTTGAAATCGAGGATAGGGAATTGGCGAGCGCCGAGGCCGACAACAATGAACTCAGCGCCATCGGATTGCCCCGCATTGTCGGTAACAGCGCTGCTTTGCGACGCGTACTCGCAATGGTCCGGATCGTGGCGCCGACTGACGCGACCGTATTGATCAACGGGGAAACGGGAACAGGCAAGGAACTGATTGCCGAAGCCATTCACCAGT
>Ga0181525_10004273_pt1 | contig 11024 bp, 10 predicted proteins | sample PEATcosm2014_Bin_48_FD_121100 | JGI IMG/M metagenome (GOLD analysis project Ga0181525, IMG submission 121100) | Peatland microbial communities from MTU Mesocosm Facility, Houghton, MI, USA - PEATcosm2014_Bin06_10_metaG | ecosystem: Environmental > Terrestrial > Soil > Wetlands > Peat | place... | reverse complement strand
GGCATCATAACGTTCGGGATCGATACGCTTTGTTTTTCGTGCAGCAACTCTATCCATTCCCGTGCATTTTGTGTCCGGAATCCGATTTGGGCTAGATAGGCCTCCAGCACATCATCGCCTACAAGCCTCTTGGATGGTTGCCCACCATTCTTGAAGTCTTGGTACCGGGCAAATATCAGCATGTAGCGCGGTGTGGCAGTTAGCTGCGCATTGTTTTTCCACAGAATGTCTAAGCTGCCTTCGATTGTGCTCACGTCACTATTTTACTCGCTTTTACTCACAAATTCTTACCCAATTTTTAATCTACTGCCGGATCCTCGGGTTCGCCACCGAGTAGAGCACATCTGTCAGAAAATTCACCACCACATACGTCAATCCGATCGCCAGGATGCAGCCTTGCACCAGATAGTAATCGCGGTTCGATATGGCTTGAATCGTCAGGCGGCCGATGCCGGGCCAGGAGAAGATTGTCTCGGTCACGATTGCGCCTGCCAGTAGCGCGCCGAATTGCAGGCCCAGGACGGTGATGATGGGGATCATGGCGTTGCGCAGGGCGTGGCGGTAGACGACCGTGCGCTCGGGCAGGCCTTTGGCGCGGGCGGTGCGGATGTAGTCCTGGCTGAGCTCTTCGAGCATGGAGGTGCGGACCATGCGGGTCAGGATGGCGGCGAGCGCGCTGCCCATGGTGACGGCGGGCAGAATGATGTTGGCGAACGAACCTGCGCCGGAGACGGGGAGCCATCCCAGCTTGATGGCGAAGAGAAGAATCAGGATGGGGCCGAGCGCGAAGTTGGGGAATGACAGGCCGAAGAGGCTGATGACAGAGATGGCGCGGTCGTCCCAGCGGTTGCGGCGCTGCGCGGACCGCACGCCGGCGGGGATCGATAAAACCACAGCCACGAAGAGCGACGCCAGCGTTAGTTGCAGCGTGTAGGGATAGCGCTGGCCAATGAGTCGCGTCACGCTTTGGTTGTAGCGGAACGAGGGGCCGAGGTCGCCATGGAGAACACCTTTCCAGTAGTGCAGGTATTGCTCGCCGAGCGGCGCGTCGAGGCCGTAGGCGTGGCGGGTGGCGGCGATGTCGGAGGGCGGCGCGCCTTCGCCCAGCATTTGCTGAATGGGGTCTCCGGGAACGAGATGAATGAGCAGGAAAACGAGGCTTACTACCAGCCAGATTACCGGGAAGGTATAGAGAATGCGTTGGAGGAGAGCCTTCGGCATTTTGTCGTTAGTCGGTGGCTGCGTGACCGGCGTCTTTGATATGGGCAAGGTGGTGACACATGTGGGCGACGTAATCTTCAACGACAAACTTTAGAGTCAAAGGCTCGGAGTTGGCGATCGTGCAGGTGCGCGTCCAATCCGAATCGCCGACGCTGTCTGCGGCGACGAGAAGTTGCCGATTAAATGCCGTCCATGTGTCGATGAGTTCACGCCAGTCGCGTCGCTGGTAGCGATGCACCTGCACCCAGCGCTGCTGCTCGTATCCCGGCATCGCGGGCTGGTCTTCGAACAGCGTGCGGACGATCCGCTGATGGTTGTTGGCCGCGGAATCGAGCAAGTGCCCTAGTTCTTCCTTCGGCGACCACTTTTCAGGAGACGGCTTGCGCGCGGCGGTTGCGTCCGATAATTCCGCTAACTTCGATGGCTCAGTCGACACTAGCTCCTTAAGCATTGCTACAGATGGTTGCACTCAATCCTCCAAATTGGTCTAATCTCCCGCTTGCTTCGCGCTCTCGGCTTTGCTCTCTACACCTTCCAACTTTTCGATCTTTACCTTGGCGATGCGGTGACCTTCCATCTCTTCGACGGTATAGCGGTGACCTTCATACTCGAAAGCCTCGCCAAGGTACGGGATGCGTTGCAAGCGGGCCAGGACGAATCCGGCGAGGGTCTCGAATCCAGCGTCGCGGGGCAGGACGAGACCGTGCTGGGTTTCGAGGTCACGGATGTTGACCGCGCCCTCGAGCACCAGAACAGATTCGTCTTCCAGCGCGGGCTCGGGCGGGGAGACGTCGAACTCGTCTTCGATGTCGCCGACCAGTTGCTCGAGAATGTCTTCGACTGTGATCACGCCCGCAGTCGAACCGAACTCATCGACTACCACGGCGAGGTGACGGCGGCGTTGTTTGAATTCGTCCAGCAATTCGGCGAGAACCTTGGTTTCGGGGACGACTAGCACGTCGTGAATGATGTGGCCGATTTGCATGCGGGCAATTCGGACTGCTATGGGCTGGCCGAGATTGACCAGCTTAAGGCGCACCCAGCGGACGAGTTCCTTGTAATAAAGGACGCCGACGATATGCTCGGGGCCGCGCTGCGGGTCGTAAACCGGGATGCGCGAGTGCTGGCCTTCGACAACGCGGTTCAGGGCTTCGTCGAGGGTGAGGTCGGAGGGCAGGGAAAAGATATCCGGGCGGGCCACCATGACTTCGCGGACGGTGATGCTGTCGAGTTCGATGGCATTGTGGATCATCTCTTCCTGCGACACGGGGATCTGGCCGACCTGGCGGCTGGCAGTGACGATGAGCTTGAGTTCATCGGGCGAGTGGACGGGGCCGCCGCGGCGGGCATCCCGCGCCCCGAAAACCCGCAGGACCAGGCCTCCGGAGCGCCGCATGAAAAAAAGCACGGGCCGGGTGATGGTAAGGAACGCTTCCATGGGGGCGGCCACGGCGAGGGCAATCTGTTCGGAACGCTGCAGGGCCAGAGTCTTGGGGACAAGTTCGCCCAGTAGCACATGCAAGTAAGTGATGAGACTGAACGCGACGACGATAGCGATGCCGTGGGCGTAAACAGCGGCATGCGGAACCTCATGAACAAAACGGAGAGCTTCGACGAGGCGGGCGACCATGGGTTCCCCGATCCAGCCTAAGGTCAGGCTAACCATGGTGATGCCGAGTTGCACGCCGTTCACGACTTCGTCGAGATGCTGGTGCAGGCGCTGGACGATGCGGGCGCCTGAACGGCCTGATTCGATGAGCTGTTGAATGCGGGTGTCGCGAACGCTGACCAGGGAGAACTCCGCGGCCGCGAAAAACGCATTCGCTGCCACCAGCAGAAGGATCAGGAGCACGCGGAGCAGCACGAAGGCGATCATTGTTAAGTAATTCTGACGGGTAATTCTGAGGTGTAATTCTAGCATTCCAAAGGGCTAGCAGCCCTTGAAGGGTAAGCCGCGCAGCGCGTAACATTTAGTGAAGGACGCTCATCTGCGGGCGCAGTTGCAGAATTCGATTCCGGCCAAGCTAACCTTTCTTCCACGCGAACGGTCTAACTATCAGGTGGCAGGTGGTTTGCGCCGCCGCGGGCTATTCTGGCCCGGCTCGAAATCTCCGGAACAAAGGCAACTCAGGCTGCGTACAAGGTAGTGAGAGCGCGAAACCGCTCTATCTCTGAGGCGAGTCAGTTTCATCGATCATTTTCAGCGGCATTCAGGAGGCGGTTGTGAACGGAAGCGTTAACAGCAAGAAGAAGCGGCGCAAACTGATTATCTGGGCGGTCGTCGTAGGGGTGCTTGTACTGCTGATCGCGGGCGGAGTGTTCGCGGCAACACGTGGCGGCACCAAGATCGATCCGACGAAGCTGGCGAAGGTGGAAAAAGGCGATCTGGCCAAGAGCGTGGTGGCGACCGGCAAGGTGACGCCGATTACCAAGGTCGAGGTCAAGTCCAAGGCCAGCGGCATCGTGAAAAACCTGGCGGTGGATTATGGCGATCGGGTGAAGAAGGGCCAACTGCTGGCGCAGCTGGACAAGGTGGAGATTGAAGCGCAGGTGGCGCAGTCGCGCGCGGCCTTGGATGCAGCCCAGGCCAACCTAACCAGTTCGCAGGCTGACTTCGAGCGGGCCAAAGTGGACGCCGAGGGTCCGGACGTGCCGCTGCTGAAACGCGCTTATGACCGCGCCGAAGGCATGGCGAAAGACGGCGTGGTTTCCGCGTCAGCGCTTGACGATGCCGAGAAGAATTATGAAATGGCTTTGAACAAGCAGAACGTCTCCAAGGCGCAGGTAACCGTGCTCAAGGCGAAGATTGCGCAGTCCAAGGCACAGGTGGCGCAGGATCAAGCCAACCTTACTCAGTTGGAAGAGCAGTTGAGCTATACCGACATCGTGTCTCCGATCGACGGCATCGTGCTCTCGCGCGATGTGGAAATGGGCGACGCGGTGAGTTCGATTTTGGTATTGGGATCTTCGGCCACGCTGGTGATGACGCTCGGCGATACCAGCGAAGTCTATGTGAAGGGCAAGGTGGATGAGAGCGACATCGGCAAGGTTTATTTGGGCCAGCCGGCACGGATCAAAGTGGAATCGTTCAAGGACAAAACTTTCACCGGCAAAGTGACGAAGATTTCTCCCATGGGCGTGGAGAAGGACAACGTCACCACGTTTGAAGTGCGGGTTTCGATCCAGAATCCGGGCGGCGAACTCAAGGCCGAGATGACCGCCAACGCTGAAATCATCCTGGAGGAGCACAAGAATGTGCTGCAGATTCCCGAAGGAGCGATTCTCTACGACAAGGACAAGAAGGCCTCAGTCGAGATTCCCAATCCGAAGGGTAAGGATGGCAAGGATAAAGTCGCGATCAACATCGGGATTTCGAACGGCGCCAAGACGGAAGTGCTCAGCGGGTTGAAGGAAGGCGACCAGGTGGTGCTGCAGTAGAGCGGGCTTTGGGCTTCGGCCGCCGGGCCTCGGCTTTCCAGACTTGTGTGGAGTTACTACGACATGAATAGACAACACTTTTTCGCTGCAGTTTCTATCCCGGCGCGTTCCTCATTCATGGCGATCGCGCTGGCGCTGCTGCTTACTTCCACGTTAGCGGCTTTCGCCTCCACGCCCCAGGGGACGTTCGATAAGACCTTCCAGGTCAGCGGACCGGTTGATTTGGAAGTGCAAACCCACTCGGGCGATATTATCGTGCGCAGCGGGCCCTCGGGCTCGGTTTCCATTCACGCCAAAATCTTCGTTAGCGACCACTGGCTGTTCGGAAATGAGCGGAAGGCCGATGTGTCCGAAATCGAGCAGCATCCTCCTCTGCGTCAGGACGGCAACAGTATCCGCATCGATTACGTAAACGTTCGCGACATCTCCGTGGACTACGAAATCACCGTACCCGCCGACACAACGCTGCGCGCCCACACCGGCTCGGGCAATCAGACGATTGACGAGATTCGCGGCAACGCCGACTTGCAGAGCGGGTCGGGAGACATGAAACTCTCGCGGCTTACTGGAGAAATTCATGTGCAAACAGGATCGGGAAATGTGCGGGCACGGGAGATCGCAGGTCCGGTCCGCGGCGGCGCAGGCAGCGGTGATCTTGAGGTGGAAGAAACCGGCGCGGGCGATATCGAGCTGCATACTGGATCCGGGAACATTACAGTTCGCGGCATTCAGGGTTCATTTCACGGCGAAGCCGGCAGCGGCGACATTACAGCCGAAGGCAGGCAGACCGGCACCTGGGAGATTCGAACCGGGTCGGGCAATGTGCGCGTGCGGCTGCCCGCGGATGCCGCTTTCGACGCAGATATTAGAACCAGTTCAGGCACGCTGAATGTGGATGCGCCCATCACGATGACCGTGCAGGGCCGCGTGGAGGACAGGCACAAACAGATCCTGGGCAAGGTGCGCGGCGGGGGACCGCTGCTCACGCTGCACACCGGCTCAGGCGATATTCACATCGAGTAACATGGTCAATGGCAAAAGCAGTGGCCAGTGGCCAGTGGTCAGCAAAGCCAGACGGGGTCTTACTGGCGACTGATCACTGGCCACTGGCCACTTTCTTATTACCTCCGTGCCTTGACTCCGCGGTTACTAACAATTACTTTCGAGTTTTTGGGTAGCGGTACGTGTCTTCATCCGCGAGGAAAATCTTGGCGCACCAACCGATCATTACTCTGACTACCGACTTCGGCAGCAGCGACCATTTTGTAGGCACCGTGAAGGGTGTCATCCTGGATATTGTGCCGGAGGCGCAGATTATTGATATTTGCCACTCGGTACAGGCCTTCGATGTGCTGGATGGGGCGCTCACCATTTCGCAGGCGTATTCCTACTTCCCGAACCGGACGGTTCATGTGGTGGTGGTTGATCCCGGGGTGGGCACGGCACGGCGGCCGATTCTGGCTTCGTGCGACAAATATCATTTCGTTGCGCCCGATAACGGCGTGCTGTCGCTGGTTTATGCCCGCGAACAGCGTATGCATGTGCGGCACATCACTTCCGAACATTACTATTTGCAGCCGGTGAGCAATACCTTTCATGCGCGCGACATTTTTGCTCCCGTCGCCGCATACCTAGCCAAAGAAGTCGACGCGCTGAAGTTTGGCGACGAAGTCGAGGATTACGTTCGCTTCAATGCGCCCAAGCCGAAAGCGGTCGACGGCAACCGTCTGCGCGGGGTCGTGCTCAAAGTCGACCGTTTCGGAAACCTCATCACCAACATCACTCCGCAAGATGCGCCCGGGCTGTTCGGCACCGGCGGCAAACCCTTCAAAATTGTCGTAGGAAGCCGCGAGATCACAGAAATTCACAACGCTTATGCCGAGGGCGCGCCGGGAGAAGTGATTGGCATTCTCGGAAGCATGGGCTTTCTGGAGATCGCCGCCAACCGTGGAGCCGCCGCGCAGTTAACCGGAGCGAGCAAAGGAACAGATGTTAGCATCATTATCGGCGACGCCGCGGCTGCAGGCAAAGGCGCATAAGGCAGTGGCCAGTGAGCAGTGGTCAGCTACAAGATTTTTACTGACCACTGGACACTGATCACTGGCCACTTGTTTTCTTGGGGTGGGCGTACCGCTCCATCTCGGCCGTCCACTTGAGAAAGCGCCACAGGCTGGTGCGCTCCCGCCACAGAAATTCCCAGAATTCCAGAAAACCAATTTGCGTCATCTTGACGCCGCAGTAGGTCTCGATGCGCCACAGCAGATAAGGGCTGCGCCACGGAGCCAAACGATGGCCTTTGGTCGCGTTCCAGAGAAAGCGGAGCCGGTACGGCATGGCATGATCATAACCCATGTTAGAATCCTGTCTCCGCAAGGGATTTCCTTCCATGTCCGATCCAGAAACGTCCGACGCAGACACCCGCCAGAAGGCCGAAGACCACTACTATGCCGCGCTCGACTTGATGGCGGATGGAAAGCTGGAAGAGGCAGTCGCGGCCTACCGGGAATCGCTGGCGGTCGATCCTTCCTTTACTGAATGCATGCACGGGCTGGCGCGGGCGCTACAGGATTTGCAGCGCTACGACGAGGCCATTACGGTAGCCCAGAAGATTGCGGAATTAGATCCCGATGACGTACTGGTGCACACCAGCTTGTCGGTGCTTTATCAGAAGAAAGGCATGATTCCTGAGGCTGAGGCCGAGGGCGCGAAGGCGCGGGTGTTGGGGTGGAAGCAGCAGTTGAAGAAGGGCAGCTCCTAGCTTCTAGCTGCTAACTTCTAGCTCAACCAGCCGAACGCGAAGCCCAGCGCCTGAAGGCGCACCCGTAAACACAACTTGCGGCACGCCTGAAGGCGTGCCCTGATACGAATCTCACCTGATACCAATCTCACCGATACGAATCCCGCTGATACGAGTCTCACTGGCTCCGAAGGCTGATGAAGGGCTAGGGGCTAGCGGCCAGAAGCTAGAAGCTTTCTACAGTTCATACTTCTTCATCAAATGCCGGAACGATCGGTACGATATGCCGAGCAGATCGGCGGCTTTGGTCTGCACGCCGTTGGAACGGTTGAGAGCGCTCTGCAGCAGCGTGCGTTCGATTCCGGCGACATAGCATTCCATGCCCACGCCCTCCGGGAGCACCGCGCCCGGCGCTACTTCGGACATTCCTCCTGCAACGCCCGCACCGGCTGCCGCGGCGCGAGCCTTCGGCCGTTCCGCGGGTAATTCCACGTGCAGTTCGTTGGTCACCTCAAGAGCGACGGCTCGCTCGACCGTGTTCTCCAACTGGCGGACATTGCCCGGCCATTCGTAATCGCAGAGTGCGTCGAGCGACGCTTTGTTGACGCGCATGATACTTCGATTGGCAGCGGCCGCGTATTTCTTCAGGAAGTGGTTGGCGAGCAGAGGAATGTCCTCGCGGCGTTCTCGCAGATTCGGCACGCGAATTGGAATCACGTTGAGACGGTAATAGAGATCTTCGCGGAAGAGATTTTCGGCGACGGCTTTGTCGAGGTCGCGGTTGGTGGCCGCGATGACCCGCACATCAATTGAGACTTCAGAGGTGCCGCCCACCGGACGCACAGTGCGCTCCTGCAACACGCGCAGCAGTTTTACCTGCATGGCCAGCGTCATTTCGCTGATTTCGTCGAGAAAAATTGTCCCGCCGCCCGCCACTTCAAAAAGTCCACGCTTATTCTGGTTGGCTCCGGTGAACGCTCCCTTCAGGTAGCCGAAAAGTTCGCTCTCCAGCAGAGTCTCAGGAAAAGCTCCGCAATTCACCGACACAAACGGCTCGGTGGCGCGCGGCGAGCAGATGTGAACGGCGCGTGCAACCAGCTCTTTTCCGGTGCCGCTCTCACCGTGAATCAGAACCGTGCTGGCGGTGGAAGCGACGGTGCGCAACGTCTGCTTCAGCTTCTCCATCGCCGCGCTGGAGCCGATTATATTGTCGAGCGAATTGTGGGAAGCGGCATCGCGGCGCAGGGCAAAGTTTTGCTTGCTCAGAGACAGGTTTTCAAGCACACGGTTGATGGTCAGTTTGATTTCGTCCACCAGGCCGGGACTCTTACGAATGTAATCCGATGCTCCTCCGGCTTTCACCGCCTCCACGGCGGCTTCGTAGTCGTCCACGGCGGTAATGAGAATGACCGGGGAATCGGGCGAGACGCGGTGCGCGTGGCGCAGCACTTCGATGCCGTCGATGTTCGGCATTTTGATATCGGTAATGATGAGGTCGTAGAGAGCGCCGTCGATTTTGTTCTTGGCCGCCTGGCCGGATTGCACGGTTTCGACGCGGTGTCCCTCGCGGCGCAGGGCGATGTCGAGCATTTCGCAGATGGAGCGCTCATCGTCGCAAACCAGAATGTTAGCCACGCGGCCTCCCTTCTGCTGCTACGGCTGCGAGTTGCGGCGAACCCTCTGGGGAAGCAGGCGTGAGCATGGTTTTCGCCGGACGCGCGCCCGCAGCGTACCTTTCCGCGTCGAGACGCCGCAGCCTGAGAATAAACGTGGTTCCCTGCCCTGGCTTTGACCTTGCCCACACTTTGCCTTCGTGCGCCTGCACGATCTGGTAGACGACCGCCAACCCGAGTCCGGTGCCGCCTTCGAAGTTCGATTGGAAAGGCTCGAAAATTTTCTCCGTCTGTTGCGGAGTCATGCCGGTTCCGGTATCGGTGAAAGTCACCTGCCAATCGTCGCTGTGGCGTTCGATGCCAACCTTTAGACTGCCACCGTTGCGCATCGCGCGGACCGCATTCTCGGCAATGTTCCAGAAAACCTGTTTGATTCTGTCCCCATCCGCGATCGTCCACGCCTCAGGAACCGCGAACCGGCTTTCAATTGTGATGCCGGTATTTTCCGCGGTCATGCGGTGGCGCATGAGTGTGAGTGTGTCCTCCAACAACCGCACCAGGTCGGTCTTGCTGAAGTGATATTGTTTGCCGCGGGAGTAGGCGAGGAAATCGGTAATAATCCCGTTCAAGCGTTGCGACTCGCGGGTCACGATATCGAGCAGATGCCGGTGCTCCTCGCTCATTTCAGGTATGCCGGAAAGCATGCTGACCGAACCTGCGATAGAGGTGAGAGGGTTCCGGATCTCGTGGGCGATGGCCGCCGCCAAGCGGCCCACAGCAGCGAGGCGATCCTGCATGCGGACCTCGCGCTCCAGGCGGCGAATTTCGGTGAGGTCATCCAGCGCATAGACGTAGCCCAGAGCTCCGCGCTCCGGCCCGCTGAGCGCGGCGACTCTTACCCGGGCCGTCTTGCGGAACGTGGTGGCAGTGTCGAAGCGAACTTCCGCGTGGGTTTGCGACTCGCCGTTGGGCAGCGGATCTAGAAATAATTGCGTAACTGGTTTTCCCAACAGTTGGCTGGATGTGTGTTCCAGAAGCTTCTGCGCTGCGCTGTTGACCAGGGTAATGCGCCCATCGAGACCGGTGGTGATCAATCCGCTGCTGACGGACTGAATAATGTTCTCATGCAGAATCTGCAGGTCCTGCAGCGCGCCGCTGGCGTCTTTGAGCTGAACCCGCGCCTGGCGCAGCTTGGCGACCAACTGGCTTGCCAGGTAGGCGATAGCCAGAAAGGCAAAGAGGTTCACGAAGATGATTCCCTGTAGCGCTTTCAGTTCGGGATGGGTTGTGCAATAGGAGTGCACGACTCCGTAGTAGTTGAGTTCGAGGACCGTGCCATAAAGTATGAAAGCGAGCGCCGCGACCAAGTACGCCCATATTCGGGGAAGCAGGATGCCGGCGACGATGATCGCCAGCGGATATAGAAAGTTAAACGAACTGTCCCAGCCTCCCGTCTCATGCACCACCAGGCTGATCATGATCAGATCGGTGAGGACTTGCAGGGAAGCTTGCAGGCGATGCTCCTGCCAGAAGGACAACAAGAGCACATAAAAGAGCGAAACCGTATACCAAAGCACAATCGTGCTGAGGAAGAGACGAAGCGGCAGCCGTGTGGGCGTCAATTCCGCAACGGTCAGTTGGATTCCGAGAAGAAAGGTAAGGATCAGGATCCGTACTTTGACCAGCCACGCCAGCCAATTCCGCTCGTCAAAAGTCGATTGCATCGAGGTTCCAATGGTTCATTCAGACCGATCTCGAAGAAATCGCGCTAAAGAAAGATCCCTCGAGGAAACATCCGGTGCGATCCCTCACCTGCTGGAGCTAATCGTCTTTACTTATCCAGCCAGCTTGGCGATCATGGCGAACAGAGGCATATACAGCGAAATTACGATGCCGCCGATGGTAACGCCGAGCAGGCCGATGATGACCGGTTCCAGCATGGCCAGCATGTCTTTGGTGGCTGCGTCCACTTCTTCTTCGTAAAAGTCGGCGATCTTCTGCAACATGCTGTCCAT
>Ga0181525_10004271_pt1 | contig 11025 bp, 7 predicted proteins | sample PEATcosm2014_Bin_48_FD_121100 | JGI IMG/M metagenome (GOLD analysis project Ga0181525, IMG submission 121100) | Peatland microbial communities from MTU Mesocosm Facility, Houghton, MI, USA - PEATcosm2014_Bin06_10_metaG | ecosystem: Environmental > Terrestrial > Soil > Wetlands > Peat | place... | reverse complement strand
GATGAGCAGCAAGAGCGCGATCTCCGGCAGACGTGGATCCCTCACCGGCGCGCTCTTCGTCCAGCCGGGCGGGGGTCCCCAGCGACAACGGGAAGCGGGCCGGGTGCCGATCCCGCTGGCCCCCCACAACCCACGCATCCAAGCGGTCCGCGACTTGCGCACGCCGCGCGGCCGCCGCACCGCGCAGCGCTTCGCCGCCGAGGGACCGACGCTGCTCGCCGAGGCGCAGCGCAGCGGGCTGCGGCCGCGCGAAATCTTTGCAAGCGAGGCAGGGCTCGCCCGCTTCGACGCCGCCGCGTACGAAACCGAGGGGATCCCGGTACACCTGGTCCCCGAACGCGTCCTGGCTCGCCTCTCCGACGTCGAGACGCCCAGCGGCCTGGTCGCCGTATTCGATCTCCCGGTCGACGACCCGGCGGCGGTGCTTGCCCGGCCCGGCGTCGTCTTGCTGCTGGCTGGGGTCGGCGATCCGGGCAACGCCGGCACGCTGGTGCGCTCGGCCGAAGCCTTCGGCGCGGCCGGCGTGCTGTTCGGCCGCGGCGGGGCCGATCCGTACGCGCCGAAGGTCGTGCGCGCCGCGATGGGGTCGATCTTCCGGCTCCCCGTCGCGACGGTCGACGCCGACGAGGTGCTCGATCTCGCCGCCGCCGCGGGCCGGCCGCTAGTGGCGACCGATCGCGAGGGCGAGGACCTGCGGCAGGTGGGGCTCCCCGCCGACGCCGTCCTGGCCGTAGGGAACGAGCGGCGGGGGGTACGTGATTGGCTCCCCCGTTGGGACCGCGCCGTCCGCATCCCGCAGACCGAGGCGACCGAGAGCTTGAACGCGGCGGTGGCGGGGAGCATCGTCCTGTACGAATCGGCGCGTGTCAAGTAGGCTGTCAAGTCGCCGAAAAACCCTGTCCTGTCAAGACTTGGCGGCCATTTCGACCGGTGCTATACTCCGCCTACACCTCGCCGCGCCAGCGCGCGCAAGCACCGAGAACGGGAGAGGGGAACGGCCGACGCCATGCGCACTTCCGAAGTCTTCTGGAAACTGTTCGCCACCACGGGCTCGGTCCGCGCATACTTGATGTACCGGCATCTGCACCCGTCGGCGACCGGCTGACGCGCCGGTGCGTCCAAAGCGGACGCGCGCGCATCGAGAACGAAGCCCCTGAACGCCCGGTCCACCAGGATCGGGCGTTTCGCATAGACGTATGACCACGATCGGCATGAGTGAACTCGAAGCGACCCTCGCGGCGCTGGCGGCGCGTTTCGACGAGGCGGTCGCCCAGGCGTCGGACGCGCACGCCCTCGACGAGGTCCGCGTCGCGTATCTCGGACGCAGCGGTGAGGTGACGGCCGTGCGGCGCGCGATCGGCGCGCTGCCGGCGGCGGAACGCCCCGGCGCCGGGAAGATCGTCAACGCCGCCGCCGAGGCGCTGGAGGCGAAGCTGGTCCAAGCGCTGACGCGGGTCGAGCGCTCCGCCCTGGACGCCGCGCTGAGCGAGACGATCGACGTCACCTTCCCTGGTCCGCCGGCCTCGCTCGGCGCGCTGCATCCGGTGCGCCGGGTCGCGATCGAGGTCGCGCGCTACTTCACGCGCCACGGCTTCGCCGTCGTGCTCGGCCCCGAGATCGAGACCGACGCGAACAACTTCGACGCGCTCAACATCCCGCCCGACCATCCGGCGCGCGAAGGGCTGGACTCGTTCTACCTGCGCCCCGACCTGCTGTTGCGCACGCATACCTCACCGATGCAGGTGCGCTCGATGCGCGAACACGGTCCGCCGATCGCCGTCATCGTCCCCGGCAAGTGCTATCGCCGCGACGCGGTCGACGCGCGCCACCTCTACCAGTTCCACCAGGTCGAAGGGTTGCTGGTCGGGCACGGCGTCCACTTCGGCCACCTCAAGGGGATGCTGGTCGGCATGTGCCGCGAGCTGTTCGGCCCCGACGCCGACGTGCGCTTCCGGCCGTCGTTCTTCCCGTTCACCGAACCGTCGGCCGAAGTCGACGTGAACTGCCCGGCGTGTCACGGCGCGGGCGGGACGTGCCGCACCTGCGGCGGGAGCGGCTGGATCGAGATCGGCGGCAGCGGGATGGTCCACCCGAACGTGCTGCGTGCCGTCGGGTACGATCCGCAGCAGGTCACCGGCTGGGCCTTCGGCTGCGGCCTCGAACGCATCGCTATGAAGCGCAACGAGATCGACGACATCCGCGCGTTCATCGAAAACCCGCCGGGCTTCGCAGCGGAGCTCTCGTAGCGTGCGCGTCCCGCTGGCCTGGCTGCGCGATTACGTCGACTTGCCCGACGACACCCCGGCGATCGTCGCGCGCTTGGCGTCGCTCGGCTTTCCGGTCGACGAGGTCGAGACGCGGCCGGCGTTGACGCACGTCGTGGTCGGCAAGCTCGCCGCGGTGGCGCCGCATCCGAACGCCGACCGGCTGCAACTGTGCACGGTCGACGTCGGCGGCGAAAAGACGCTGACGATCGCGACTGCGGCGACGAACGTCGCCGCCGGGCAGATCGTCCCGGTCGCGTTGATCGGCGCGCAACTCGCCGGCGGCCTGACGATCGCGCCGCGGACGATGCGCGGGATCGCCTCGGAGGGGATGCTCGGCTCGGCCGACGAGCTGGGGTTGCCCGCCGAGTGGTTCGAAGACGGTATCTTGCAGCTCGACATCGACCTCGCACCGGGGACCGACGTCGTCGCGCGGTTCCGGCTCACCGACCCGGTGCTCGAGGTCGACGTCACGCCGAACCGGCCGGATGCGCTCTCGATCGTCGGCTTGGCGCGCGAGCTGGCCGCCGCCTTCGGCACGCGGCTGCGCGAGCCGCAGACGGGCGTCGGCTACATCGACGGGCCGGACGATACGCGGGTCACGATCGAGACCGTCGACTGCCAGCGCTTCGTCTTCCAGCGCGCGAGCGGGCTTCGGGTGCGGCCGGCCAAGGCCTGGATGCGGATTCGCCTCGCGCTGGCCGGGCAGCGCCCAATCAACAACATCGTCGACATCTCGAACTTCGTCATGCTCGAGATCGGTCAGCCGCTGCACTGCTTCGACGAGCAGCGGATCGCCGGCGGCCAGCTGATCGTGCGCGACGCGCGCGAAGGCGAGCGCTTCGTGACGCTCGACGAGCAAGAGCGCGTCCTCGACCCGCGCGCGATCGTGATCTGCGACGCGGAGGGCCCGACCTCGCTGGCCGGGATCATGGGCGGCCTGCGCAGCGAGGTCGTCGCCACGACGACCGAGGTGCTGATCGAGGCCGCGGCCTGGACCGGGCCACGCATCCGGCGCGCGAGCGCCGCGCTCAAGCTGCGCACCGAAGCCTCGTCGCGGTTCGAGAAGTCGCTGCCGATCGCGTTCGCCGACGCCGGCGCGGCGCGTGCGGCGCGGCTGCTCGAGCAGGAGGGCGGGAGCGTGCGGATGCCGCGCGCCGCCGGTCGGCCGGCCCCCGATCCCGCGCCGGTGCAGTTGCCGGCCGGCGAGGTGGAGCGGCTGCTGGGCTTCGCCGTCGCGCCGGAGGAGATCGAGCGCGCGCTGCGTTCGCTCGGCTTCACCGTTGCGCGCGAGGGCGACGGGTTCGCCGTCCGCCCACCGAACTGGCGCGGCGACGTGCTGATCGCGGCCGACCTGGTCGAGGAGGTCGCGCGCGTCGTCGGCTACGACCGCGTGCGCGCCGAGGTCCCGGCGGTGCCGCCGCAGGCGATCGACAGCGCCGCCTTCGAGCACCAGACGGCGCTGGCGACGACGCTGGAGGCGCTGGGTTACACCGAGGTGCTCTCGCTCTCGCTGCAGCCGGCGGCCGTCGCCCAAACCTGGCGCACGAACGGCGTCGCGGTCGAGGACGTGGTCGAGATCAGCAACCCGCTCAGTGAAGACCAGCGCTGGATGCGCTTCTCGCTCGCGCCGGCGCTGCTCGAGTTCGCCGCGCGCGACCGCGCGGTGCGGCCGTACCGGGTCTTCGAACTCGGCAGCGTCTTCGCCGACGCGCAGCCGGCGCCGCGCGAGCGGGTCGAGCTGACCACGCTGCAAGCCGGCGCGGACGCGTTCCTGCGCCTGAAGTCCGACGTGCTGGCGCTGCTGCGCCGCACGCTGGGCGTCGACGCGCAGGTCGAGCGCGGGACGTATCCGTCCTTGCACCCCGGCAAGACGGCGGCGCTGCACGTCGGCGAGCGGGTCGTCGCCTTCGTCGGCGTCATCGATCCGCGCCTGGCGCGCGCCTATGAGGTCGAGGACGCGACGGCGCTGGCGACCGTGCTCGTCGATGCGCTGCCGCCGCGGGTGACGCCGCACTACGTCGCCCCGGCGAAGTTCCCTCCGCTCGATCGCGACCTGGCCGTCGTCGTTCCGCTGGCGGTGCTGGCCGGCGATCTGACCGCGGCGGTGCGGGAGGAAGCGCTCGTGCACGAGGCGCGCGCGTTCGACGAGTACCGCGGACCGCAGGTCGGCGAGGGACGCAAGTCGCTCGCGCTGCGGATCGTCTTCCAGAGCAACGAGGCGACCTTGACCGACGCGGACGCCGACGCCGCCCTGGCTCGGATCGTCGCGCGGCTGCGCGAGCGCTTCGGCGCCGAGCTGCGCACGTGATCGTCTGGCCGGATCTCGTCGTCGCGGCTTTCGCGCTGCTGTTCGCCCTCAAGGGCTGGAAGCGCGGCTTCGTCGCCGAGATCGGTGGCTTCGTCGCGCTCGCCGCGGCCGTCTGGGCCGCGCTGCTCTACCCGGGGACGCTCGACACGACCGCGGAGAACCTGCTGCACGTGGGGCCGGGGTCGGCGCACGTCGTCGGCATGGCGGTCTTCGCGGTGCTCGTCTACGCCGTGCTGATGACGATCTCGTCGTTGCTCTCCCGCATCGCCAAGCTGCCGATCATCGGGATCGGCAACGGGATCGGCGGCGCGGCGATCGGCGTCGCGAAGGTGCTGATCGTCTGCTGGGCCGTCGTCTACGTCGTGCTCTTCTTCCCGATCCCGCGCGATCTGCGCCAGGACCTTCGGCATTCGACCGTCGTCGAAGCGCTGGCCGAATCGAACGGCCGCGTCGACGACATGGTGCGCGGTACCCTGCCCTGGTTCGTCAAACCCTTCGCCGAGCCGCTCTTCGCCCGCCACCGCTCGTAGCCAGCGCGTCGCCTGTATGCTATACTTCCTGAGTAGAGTAAGCTCGGAGGGGCGATCGACGATGGCATGCGACGATGAAGCAGGGTTCACCCTGACGGTAAAAGCCTTTGGGTTCAGCGCAAAGACGGAAGAGGAGACGACGGCTGGAGCAATCGCGCGCATAACGGGCATGATCGAAAAAGAGCTCAACGCGAAAGGCGTCAAGTGCGACGGGGCGTGCGGAGATGGTGGTACGTGCTACGTCGACATCGAGCCGCCGGTCGATGCTCAGCTGACGTCGCCGAAGCCGCTTTTGCGCTACAATCCGAAGACCAAGAAGTTCGAGACAGCTTGGGTTTGCCGCATGAAGAAGGACACCAAGTTCACGATATCCTGCCAATGCGCGTTCGAGTAGGCGCGCGACCGGTTCACATGCGGTAGCGCAACTTCAGCACGAAGGTCCGGGCCAACGGATAGCCCTGCGGGACGTAGCCGGCTGTCCCGTAGTTCCACGGCACCGCCTGCGTCTGTCCGTCGTTGGTCGGGATCCCGTTCCCCAGCGTGTACGGGTTCCCGCACGCGGTCGGTGAGGGATTGCAGCCGGCCAGCACGTTCCCGTACGCCTGCTGGTAGTTCGGGTTCCCGCCCTTGTAGCCCGGCGGGCCGATCAGGTACGGGTTGGACTGGTAGCCGGTCGGGGTCGCGGTGCCGAGCAGGTTCACGACGTCGAAGATCAGCGTGAGCCGCGGCGTGAGGTCGTACTCGAGGTGCAGCGAGGCCAGCGTCTGCGGCGGCGCGTGCAGCGAGTTCGGCAGCGGTCCTTCGGGCGTGCCGAGCGTGGCGACGTACGGATTCGTCGTCGCGTTGTACGGCAGGTTCGGGTTCGCCAAGAAGTAGTAGTTGTAGCCGGGATTGATGTCGTTGTCATTGGGAACGAGCTCGGGCTTCCCGTTGGCACCGATCGTGTAGATCATCGTCCCGTTGCCGTAGGGGAATCCGCTCTCGTACGAGATCTCCGGCGAGATGCGCAAGCGCGGGGTCAGGTGGAACTCGTACGAGGCGAGCGCGCTGAAATCGGGGACGTAGCTGAGCGGGATCAGCGCATTGGCGGCGATGGCGGCCGGATTGAGGTCGTTGTAGGCGAACTGTGAGGCACTCGAAGAGTAGCCACGGATGTAGTTGCCGTCGAACGAGAGGTTGCCGTTGCGCGCCCAGAGCTCTACGCCGTGCGCCAGCAGCGCGCCGGCGTTGGTCGGGATGCCGATGCCGCCGGGGTTCTCGCCAGCCTGGATCGCCGAGCGGAAGTTCGCCGGCAACACGTCGATGCGATTGCTCTCGTGCTCTACGTAATAGGTGAAGCGGAACTGCGTGCGGCCGCGCCCTTCGAACGACAACGCGCCGACGTTCGTAATCTCCGGCGCGAGTGGAACATCGGGAGTGAGGTTGGACGTGTCGACCCGGTCCGTCTCCAGCGGCACCGGCGCGACGGTCGTGTGGTCGAGCGTCGCGCGCACGGCGTAGTTGCTGCCAAGCCGGTATGCGAATCCGAGGTGCGGATCGAGCGCGGCGACGTTGTAGCTGGGGCCGTCGCTCGTGACGATATGGGTGCGGTCGAACCGCGCCGTGCCGGAGACGTCGAACCGCGGCGTGACCGTCCAGGTGTCGCCCAGATAGGCCAGGCCCGTGAAGAGCGTCGGATTCGAGGTGATGAACTCGTCCGCGGTGGGGACGATCTGATCGAGGTAGCTGTTGTTCTCGCGGTACGAGGCGCCGTAGTCGACCCGGTTGCGCGCGTCGGAGACGTTCTGGACATCGAACATCAACCCGTTCTCACGACCACCCTGATGCATGACCAGCGAGATGATGCCGTCCGGGAAGGAGAGATCGTCCCAGAACGGGCCGCCGGCCTGCGCGCCGTACTGCGACTGGTAGAGTTGCGCGCGCGTGACCGCCTGCGCGCCGCTGTGCGTCCAGCCGAGCTTGAGGATGTCGTATGACCCCTGCAACCCCGACGCGAAGTTCGCTTGCGCGCCGGCGTCGGCGCCGGCGGGATACCCGAATGACCCCAGGGTCTCGCCCGGATACGGGAGGTCGTACTGCGTGTAGCTCGCCTCGCCCATCAGCGCCAAGAAACTCAGATCGTCGTGCGGCGTCAGCGCGTAGTGCACGTTGGCGACCGAGGCCGCCTCGCCGCGTGTCTGCAGCGCCAGGCCGTACGTCCCTTCCTCCGAGGGGTAGAACGTGTGGCCGTCACCGTACGGAAAGTATTCGCTGCTCCAATCCGTCGAGAAGGCGAAGCGCCACTTCAGATCGGGCGTCGCCCACTGGTTCTGCCAGCGGAACGAGTCGTATTGCGAGCCGATCCCGGTGCCCAGCTCGAACGTCTCGCGCTGCGGGTAGGTGCCGATGAGCGGGATCTCGTCGATGACGCCGGCCAGCGCATTCTGGCTCTCGTTGCCGAAGCCGCCCAGCGTCGCCGTCGTCGCGGCGATCCCGACCGTCGAGAGCTGCGCTCCGACGATGTTCCCGCCGGGCTCGGCGATCAGTCCTTGCGGAATCGGTACCGAGTCGAAGTCGAAGACCGCGTCGGAGACCTTACCGCCCCGCACGATCGCGTTGCCGAACACGTCGATGTCGACGCCTGGGACGGCGGCGATCGCTCCCTGCACCGTGCCCGCGTTGTATTGCGCCAGCCCCGAGGCGTTCTCGTTCGGCGTCGTGGCGCGCGCGGCGTCACCGCTGACGGTGAACGTGTCGGTCGTCGACCCGAGGGTGAACGCGGCGGTACCCCCGCGCGTCGACCCGATCGTCTCCAAGCGCCGCTCCAGACGGAACGTCACGCGATCCGACTGTCCGGGCAACAGGAGCACGCCTTGCCGCACGAGCGTCTGGTAGCCGCGCGCGTCGACCGAGACGACGTAGCTGTCGGGGACGACGCCGACCAGCGTGAAGCGCCCTTGCGCGTCGGTCGTCACCTCGTAGCGACCCGAGGGCGACGCGACGGTGACGTGCGCCGCCGCCAGTGGCTGACCGTCGGTGGTCGTGACCGTCCCGACCAAAACGCCGGTCGTCGCCTCGGCGGCACTCGCGCCGCGGGCGCTGCCGACGAGGATGAGGCCGATCGCCAGAGCGGCGATCAGCGCGCGGCTTTTTTCGACCATGATCTCTCCTCACGGGGGCGCACCGGCGCCCGGACGCTGCGAATTAGGCGAGCGTGGTGAGGAACGGGGGCGCGCGTTCGCCGCGTTGGCGCGCGCGATGGCCGCGGGCGGCGAGGAGTGGAGCCTCGGCCCGTGCCGCCAGACATGGGCGCGGTGGTCCCGCGAGGGTCGCCAAGACGACGTCGAGCACGCCGGCGACGAGCGCCGCGCACCAGCCGAGTAGCGCGCGCAGCGTCGTCGTCAGCGCCAGCGCGCAGAGCAGACCGATCGCCAACTGGAAGGCCAGGCTGATCGCGACCGGCGCGCCGAGCCAGAGCAGACCGTGCGGCGGCGGCGCGCCGACCGCGAGCGCTTCCGCACTCTCGATCGCGAACACCGTCGCGCACTGCAGGGCGAGCAGGAACGGCAGCGCGCGCAGCACCGCGCGCGGGGCGAACAGGCGCGCACTGGCGCGCCGCCAGGCCGCCCGCCGGCGCGCGTCGACCGCGCCGAGCAGCGCGCCCAGGCGCAGGAGCGCGACGGCGAAGGCGAGCCCCAGCCCGAGCACGATCGTCACGCCGACGGCGCTCTGATCATGATCGACGTAGCGCGCGCCGAAGATCCCGGCGTCGGCGATCCGCTCGACGGTAAAGTCGCCTAGAGCGCCCGCGATCAACGCGGCCGCCCCGAAGACCGAGCAGCGAAGCGCGGCCGACCCAAGCACCGGGCGTTAGACGGGAACGGGCTCGGCGGCCGTCGCGCCGCGCAGCGCGACGTAGCGCGCGAGGTGGTAGTCGCGATCGCCCAACAGCCGCTCGACCAGCGTCATCCGCTTGAAGTAGTGCCCGACCTTGTACTCCTCGCTCATCCCGATCCCGCCGTGGAGCTGAATCGCTTGCTGGCCGATGAAGCGGCCGGACTTGGCGATCTGCGCCTTCGCCGCCGAGATGCCGCGCTTGCGCGCGATCGGATCGGTATCGTCTTCGAGGGTCATCGCGGCGAGATAGGCCATCGACCGCAGCAGCTCGAGCTCGACGTACATCTCGGCCATGCGGTGCTGCAGCGCCTGGAACGAGCTGAGCGGGACGCCGAACTGATAGCGCTGCTTGGTGTAGTCGACCGTCGCCTCGAGCATCAGCGCGCACAGGCCGAGCGCCTCGGCGCACACCGCCGCGGTCGCGTAGTCGAGACCCGCTTCGAGCAGCGCGAGCCCGCCGCCGTCGCCGCCGACGAGTGCTCCGGCACCGACTTTGACGCCGCCGAGCACGACGTCGGCGACATCGTACCCATCCTCGGACGGATAGGCCGTACGCGCCACCCCCGCCGCGTCGGCAGGCACGGCGAAGAGCGAGACGCCCGCCCCCGTGCGCGCCGAGACGAGCAGCGTCTGCGCGCTGCCGGCATCGAGCACGCGGACCTTCGTGCCCTGCAAGGTCCAACCGTCGGCACCCTTCGTCGCGGTCGTCTCGACCTGCGCCGGATCGTAGCGCGCGTGCGGCTCCTCGTAGGCGACCGTGAAGCGCTCGCGTCCTTCGGCCAGCTCTTCGAGCAGATCGGTCCGGCCGGCGGCGCGGAGGATCGCGCCCGCGAAGACGACCTGCGCGACGTACGGCGAGACGACCAGACCGCGGCCGAACTGCTCCATGACGAGCAGCGTCTCGACCGGGCCACCGAAGCCGCCCAGGTCTTCGGGCGAGCCGATCGCGAGCCAACCCAGTTCGGCGAACTGCTTCCAGTGATCGGCGCGCTTGCCCGCGCCGTTCTCGGCGGCGAACCGCGCGACGCTGTCCTTGATGAGCAGCTGCTCGGGAGTGAGGGTGAAATCCATCTTTGACTATTCCTTTTGGGCGGATCGGCCGCAGGCCGAACGCGACGGGTTCGCGGTACGCGAACCCACTATACTTTCAGGATCTGCTTGGCGATGATGTTTTTTTGGATCTCGTTCGAGCCCGCGTAGATCGAGGCTTTGCGGAAGTTGTAGTAGCGCCGCGCGAGCGGCACCTCGAAGTAGGGGCCGCCGGCGTCGAGCGCGAGCTCCGTCAGCGCCTGTTGGATCTCGGTGCCCTTGATCTTGAGGATCGAGGACTCGGGTCCCGGCCGCTTGCCGGCGGACTCGGCGGCCAGCACGCGCAGCTCGGTGAAGGCGAGCGCGGTCAGCTCGATGTCGACTTCGGCGATCCGTTCGTCGAGCCGCCGATCGTCGATGCCCTCGCGGTCGAGCATCTCGCGCAGCGTGGTCAGCATCTGCCGGCAGCCGGCGATGCCGGCCGTCCCGGTGCGCTCGTGCTCGAGCAGGAACTTGGCGTAGGTCCAGCCGCCGCCTTCGGTGCCGACCAGGTTCGCGACCGGCACCTCGACGTTCTCGAGGTGCACCTCGTTGATCTCCTTGCCGCCGTCGATCGTCACGATCGGCCGCACCGTCACGCCCGGCGAACGCATGTCGATCAGGATGAACGAGATCCCGTCCTGCTTCTTCACCGTCGGATCGGTCCGCGCGAGCACGAAGATCCAGTCGGACCACTGTGCCGCCGTGATCCACGTCTTCGTCCCGTTCACCAGGTAGACGTCGCCCTTGCGCTCGGCCTTGGTCGAGAGCGAGGCGAGGTCGGAGCCCGAGCCCGGCTCCGAATATCCCTGGCACCAGAACTCCTCGCCCGAGAGGATCGTCGGCAGGTAGCGCGCCTTCTGCGCGTCGTTGCCGAACTCCATGATGACCGGCGCGACCATGTTCAAGCCGAACGGCAGCATCCGCGGCGCCCAGCCGTAGGCGAACTCTTCGTAGAAGATGTGCCGCCGAATCG
>Ga0181525_10004270_pt1 | contig 11026 bp, 14 predicted proteins | sample PEATcosm2014_Bin_48_FD_121100 | JGI IMG/M metagenome (GOLD analysis project Ga0181525, IMG submission 121100) | Peatland microbial communities from MTU Mesocosm Facility, Houghton, MI, USA - PEATcosm2014_Bin06_10_metaG | ecosystem: Environmental > Terrestrial > Soil > Wetlands > Peat | place... | reverse complement strand
TGCAAGCCGGGATGCTGGTCGCGGTCCAGCCGCCGCTCACCCTCGGCGACGCGCTGATCAGCTCGTGCTACGGGGTCACGCTCTTCAACGAGACCGTCCGGACCGGCCCCTGGCTGGTCCTCGAGATCGCGGCCGTCCTCGCCATCGCCGTCGGCTGCGTCCAGCTGTCCCGCTCGCTGAGCGAGGTGCACCTGAGCCCGGAGCAGGCCCAGCCCGCGGAGGCACAATAGCCTGGTGGACGTCGATGTGCTGGTGGTGCACGTCATCTGGCCCGACGGCGCCGAGCGCGACTGACCCGCTCGGCTAGCGCCGAATGTAGACCGGCTCGCCCGGGACCTTAATCAGCGTGTGGAAGAACGCGGCGATGTCCATCGGGATCCGCACGCAGCCGTGCGAGACCGGCTGCAGCGGAACCGGGATGTCGCCGTGGATCGCGTACGCGGTGCCGAGGAAGAACACCGGGTTGTACATCTCGCCCAGCGGCACCTGGAGCCAGCCGGGGAAGTACGAGAGGGTATGGAAGTTGCCCGTCGGGGTGATGGCGTACCCGCAGCCGCCGCCGGGGGAGCAGAAGTAGTAGCCGCCGCCGGACGAGACGTGGCTGATCAGCTGGATCTGGTTGTTCTTGTACAGCACCAGGACCTCGATGCCCAGGTTGATCTCGATCCGGTTGGCCCCGCCCTTGGGCACGAGCACCTTGGGCGCCCGCGGGTTGGCCAGCGCCTTTTGCATCGCGGAGCTGACGTAGTCCTCGCCCGGCAGCCCCTGGACCTCCTGGAACGCCCAGACGGCCTCTTCTGTGTTGAGGCCGAAGTTGCCGTCGATCGAGCCAGGGTAGTACTTCAGCGCGGCCAGCCGCCGTTGCAGCTGCTTGATCGCCTCGCCCTTCATGCCGAGCGTGAGCGTCCCAGCAGGCGCGGCCGGGGCCGCGCGCACCGACGAGGCCGCGTGCGCGGAGGAACTGGCCAAGGCCGCGGTTGGCACAGCGAGAGCCGCAAAGGGCACAACCAGCAGAGATATCCACAGGCGACGCATCCGTTAACCTCCGCAGCACGACTCGAGGCAACATCGGCGCCCCGCTAGCCGGCAGATACCTCAAGATTACGCCTTGACGCCACAAACCCCTAGGACCGTCGCATCTCGATCCGATCGCAGCTCAGCATCATGATCGACTTCATCGCCGCGGCGATGCCGAGGGCCCACGTCCGTTCAGGCGGGCACTTAAACCAGGGGCTAGGAGTGCGCGTACTTACCGGGAGCGGTGCCGAGCGGCGGGTACTCGCGGTTGCCGAGGGTCGGTCGCGCGGCCCGCTGCGCGCCGGAGCGCGCGATCAGCCAGTCCGCCCAGCGCTGCCACCACGAGCCCGGCTGCACGGTCGCCTCGGACAGCCACTTGTCCGGCTCCGACGCCGTGGGCGGGCCGTACCAGCAGTCGTAGCGCCCGGTCGCCGCCGGGTTGACGAACGACTGGATGTGACCGGACTTCACCACGGTCAGTTCCTTGTCGCCGCCGAGCAGCTGGGTGGTGCTGTAGCAGGCCCGCCAGTGGGTGATGTGGTCGGTGTACCCGGCGACGTGGAAGCTATCGCAGCCGACCGCGCCCAGGTCGGCCGTCGTGCCGAGGATCGTCGGCCCAGCAAGGCCGTCCCAGCCGTCAAGCACCAGCTCGGTCGTGTCGAGCGCGAACTTCGCCGGGACCGACGAGGCGTCGTCGTTCCAGGCCAGCACGTCGAACGCGGCGGGCGGCTTGCCCAGCAGCCAGCCGCTGACCAGGTAGCCGTAGACCAGGTCGTTCGGCCGCAGCAGGGCGAACAGGGTGCGCAGCGCGGTGGCGGGCACGACCTGGCCGGCCCGCGCCGCCCGCGTCAGCCGGGCGCGGAACTGGCCGGTGTCGAGCATGCCGACCGCGTTCGGCTCCCGGCCGGACAGCATCGTGACCAGGTAGGTGGCCGACGCCGCCGACTCGTCGCCGGTCGCGGCGAGGTGGCCGAGCATGAACGCTACGGTCATGCCGCCGGCGCACAGCCCGAGCCAGCTCACCTTCTGGCTGCGGGCGATCTTCTTGACCACCGCGGCGGCCCGCTCCTGCGCGGCGATGTAATCGTCGAGCCCCCACCGCCCGTGGCCGAGGTCGCCCCGCGGGTTCCGCCAGACGATCATGAACGTGCCGATGCCCTGCTGCACGGCGAACTCCGCGAGCGACCGCCCAGGCGCCAGGTCGAGGATGTAGTACCTGTTGACCTGCGGCGGCACGATCAGCAGCGGGACCGCGCGGACCTTCTGGGTGACCGGGGAGTACTGCAGCAGCTCGAACATCTCCTCGCGGTACACCACCGCGCCGGGCGTGCAGGCGACCTGCTCGCCGACGACGAAGGGCTTGCGGTCCGCGCCCCGCGGCATCCCGCCGCGGGCCAGGTCGGCGACGAAGTTCTGCATCCCGTGCAGCAGCGACAGGCCGCGGGTTTGTACCGCCTCGCGCATCGCCACCGGGTTGGTCGGCAGGTAGTTGGCCGGGGACGCCGCGGCCGTCATCAGGTCGGCCAGCCAGCGCGCGCGGGCCTGCCGCTGCCAGCAGCCGTCCACGCTGTCGACCATCCGGTCCATCCACAGCTCGTACAGCCGGTAGGACTGGCCGAGCATGCGGAAGTAGGGGAGCTGCCAGGCTCCGTCGGCGAACCGCTTGTCCCGCTCGCCGAACCAGACGTCGGACCGGCCGAGCGCGACCTTGGCCAGCTCGCCCGCCAGCCACGGCATCGCCCGCAGCACGGTGGCCGGATCGGCGAGCCCGGCGGCGGCGTCCAGCATGTCAAGCGGCAGCAGTTCGGCCGCCGCCTCGTTCGTGTTGGCTTCAGTGCTGGCCTCGGTCATGGCCTCTCCCAGAAATCAACGGACGCCCCGTTATTTCTTCAGGCGTCCCTTTGAGGTTGCCATACGATTACGGATCGCGCTAAGACCTAGCGACCTACCCCGCTGCGCCGATTTACCCCGAATCCACCGATGATTACGTTTGGCGCCATGGATGCCGGATAGGCCGGATAGGAGGCCACGCTCGACCCCACGGAGGCCCGATAGGAAGGTCATGCCATGACAACCAGCCCCGAATCACCGTCGGCCGTCGCCAAAGGCCCGCTCGAGGGCCGGGTCGCCCTGGTCACCGGGGGGACCCGCGGCATCGGAGCCGCCATCAGCCGCCGCCTCGCGCAGGACGGCGCCGAACTCGCCGCCGGATACTGGCGCGACACCGAAGCCGCGCAGAAGTTCCTCGAGGACCTGACCGCGGCCTACCCCAAGCACCCGGTCACCCTGCACAACGGGAACATCGGCCACGCCGACGACTGCCGCCGCGTGGTCGGCGAGGTCATCGAGCAGCACGGCCGGCTGGACATCCTGGTCAACAACGCCGGAATCACGATCGACAGGACCGTGGCCAAGATGACCGACGAAGACTGGCTGCGGGTGATCTCGATCAACCTGTCAGGCGCGTTCTTCGTCGCCCAGGCCGCGCTCGAGCACATGCTGGAGCGCGGCACCGGCCGGATCGTCAGCGTCTCGTCGGTCATCGGCGAGACCGGCAACATCGGCCAGGCCAACTACGCGGCGTCCAAGTCCGGCCTGTTCGGCCTGACCAAGTCGCTGGCCAGGGAGTCCGTCTTCATGCTGGCCAAGGCGGACCGCCCGGCCGGCGACGGCATCGGCCTGACCGTCAACGGCGTCACCCCCGGCTATATCGCCACCGACATGCTGGCCACCATCCCCGACAAGGTGCTCGACCGCCTGCGCAGCCAGATCCCGGTCGGCCGCCTGGGCCGCCCGGAGGAAATCGCCCGCGTCGTCGCCTTCCTGGCCGCCGACGACTCCTCCTACATAACCGGCCAGATCTGGGCCGTCAACGGCGGCCTAGACATGTAACCGGGCCTACCCGGCGGCGCGCTGCATTCACCAAGCATTCTGCTTGACATCCCAATCTTTGCTTGGTAAAGTTAGCAACGAAGCCAACAAGGAGGAAGCAGACATCATGCCGAACAACCCCACCCAGCAGATCCAGGACGAGCTCCTGAACACCATCCGCAAGAGCCAGGAGACCGTCATCGACGCAATCCAGACCTGGGTCGAGACCGTCCAGTCCATCACCCCCAAGATCCCCTCGGTCCAGCTGCCGCTCGCCGACAAGCTTCCCAAGCCGGAGGACGTCGTGGCCGGTGCCTACGACTTCGCCGAGAAGCTGCTGGCCAGCCAGCGCAGGTTCGCCGAAGAGGTGCTACGCGCCACCTCCGCGCTGACCCCGGGCACCGGCAACAGCAACAGCAACAGCAACAGCAACTCCTAGTGAGCCCCTGCCCGGCAGGCTCTAACCCCCCCAGAGCCAACGGGGCAGGACCTGTACGCGGCAGCGCCAACCCCCTGGCGCTGCCGCGTACTATATTTAGCGAGATCATCAAGCCAAGGAGGCGGCCGTGACGGACCCGTGGCAGGCACAGCGTGAGGCCCTCGGCTCCTTCATCCGCGCCCAGCGCAAGATGGCCAACCTGTCCCTCCGCCAGCTCGCCGACCTCACCAAGCTGTCCAACCCCTACCTCAGCCAGGTCGAGCGCGGCCTGCACCAGCCCTCGGTCCGCGTCCTCAAGCAGATCTCCGAGGCCCTTAACGTCTCGGCCGAGACGCTGCTCACCCAGGCCGGCCTGATCGACGCCGTGGTAGCCGACAAGGACAAGTCCGTCGGCCAGGACCAGAACCGGCCCGGCCCGAACCCGCCCCCGCCCACCGAGGACTCCATCCGCGCCGACGACCGCCTCTCCGAAGCCCAGAAGGCCGCCCTGATCGCCGTCTACCGCAGCATGCTCGGCTAGCCCCGCGACCCGCCGCCGTATCCCGCCAACCGCCCCGCCGCCGCGTCGGTGACGTGCCGCAGCAGCAGCGCGGTGGTAACCGGCCCGACCCCGCCGGGTACCGGGGTTAGCGCCCCCGCGACCTCGGCGACCGACGCGTCCACATCCCCGGCCAGCCCCCCGTCGGTCGTGGCGTTGGTCCCCACGTCGATCACCGTGGCCCCCGGCGCCACATGCGACGCCCCGATCAGCCCCACCCGTCCGGCCGCGACCACGAGCACCTCGGCCTGCCTAGTGATGGCGGCGAGATCCCTGGTGCGGGAGTGGCAGATGGTGACCGTGGCATTCCGGTCGAGCAGCAGGTGCGCCACCGGCTTGCCGACCACCGCGGACCGTCCCACCACGACCGTATGCCGCCCGGCCAGCGGGATCTGGTAATGGTCGAGGAGCGCAAGCACCGCCGACGCGGTGGCGGGCGCGAACGCGGGCAGCCCGGTCATCAGCCGCCCGAGCGATAGCGGGTTGGCGCCGTCCACGTCCTTGGCCGGGTCGATAACGCCGGCCAGCACGGCCAGCCGGACCCCGCTGGGCAACGGCGTCTGCAGGATGATCCCGTCCACCGTCGGATCGCCGCTGAGCGCCGACAGCTGAGCCTCGATCGCGGCCGCCGAGGCCCCGGCGCCGAGATCCTCCACCTCGCACGCGATCCCGGCCTTGCCCGCCGCGGTCACGATCGACCGCACGTACCAGGCGGTGGCCTCGTCGTCGGTGGCCGTCACCACCGTCACCCGGGGCGGCCGCCGCGCCGCCGCCAGTTCCGCCGCCGCGGCCGCCGTCCCGCCCCTGATCTCCGCCGCCAGCTCCCGCCCCGACAGCACCCGCGCGCCCGAAGCCAAGCCCGAGGACGGACCCGCGCCCAGACCCGAGCCCGAACCCGACGTCACCTCCTGATCTCCTCGAGCACCGCCGCCACGACCCGATCCGCGCGCACCGTGACCTCGTCGGCCACCGCTGCCATCGACGCGATATCCGCCTTGACCGCGTCATCGCCGATCCCGCGCAGGTTGACCTCGATGTTGACCTGCGCCGTAACCGCCGCCGCGCGCGCCGCCTCGGCCGCCGCCGCCACGTCCGTGATCACGTTACGGTTCCCGGTCGGCAGCAGTTCCTCGGCCAGGCTGACCAGCAGCAACGCGAGCCGCACGACGTCCGCGGGCGGCCGCGCGGCCCCCGTGAGCGCGGAAGCGATGGCGGCCGAACGCGCGGCCTTCTCCTCCTCGGTCCCCTTAGGCAGCCCATAGGCAGAAGCCACCGCGCCGAACGCGGCGGCATCCCGCTCGGCCAGCGTCAGCGCGTCGCTCCTGATCCCGTCGGCCTCGGTGATGACGTGCGACATCACCTCGGCGTCGTACTTGGCGCCGTCGCTGTACCTGGCCACCATGGAGAGCAGTGCCGCCGCCTGGGCGGCGTGCAGGGCGGCGGTCGCGCCGCCGCCGGGCGCGGGCACCCGGGCGGCCAGCTGGTCGAGGAAGGCCGCGATGGTCTCGTCACGCATACCGTGAGGCTATCGGGCCAGCCACCAGCCGCGCTGGCCTGGTCGACATCCCGTACAGTGGGATTATGCGCGGGTATACGCAGGACAAGGACGCTTACCTCAAGCGCTTGCGCCGGATCGAGGGCCAGGTGCGCGGCTTGCAGCGCATGGTCGAGGAGGATGTCTACTGCATCGACGTCCTCACCCAGGTCTCCGCGGTGACCCGCGCCCTGCAGGCCGTCGCGCTCGGCCTGGTCGAGGACCACCTCGGCCACTGCGTCACCCAGGCGATCGAGCAGGGCGGCCCCGAGGCCACCGACAAGGTCAAGGAGGCCTCGGAAGCCATCGCCCGCCTGGTCCGATCCTGACCCGCCGCCCCGCATCCCGCCGTAACTTCCCTTTATCCAGAACGATCAGTGGCGCGAGTTCCCCGCCCCGGATCACAGCGCGGGCGGCACCTCGACAAAGCTAGCCCGGGACTCCTCGAGCCAGTCCTGCAGCGGCTGGGCCGCGTCGCCGGTCACCTCCCGAACGGTGTCCGTCACCGTATCGGCGCCGCCCGCGCGGATCCACTCGAACAGCTCAAGCATCCCGTCCGCCTGCCATCGATCGAGCCCGGCGGCGAGCATGCCGTCGAGCGCCCGGGCCGGCGGCTGGTCCTCGAAGTCCACCTCGCGCCCGAACACCGCGGAAAACCGGGCCGCCACGTCCGCGTACCGCAGCGCCTCCGGCCCGGTCACCACGTACGTCGCGCCCTCGTGCCCAGAACCGGTGAGCACGGCGGCGGCGACCGCGGCGACATCGCCGGCCGCCACGAACCCGACCCGCCCGTGGCCCGCGGGCGCGGCGATGGTCCCGTCCTTCGCGACGGTGTCCGCGGCCGCCAGCAGGTCCTCCATGTAGCAGGCGGCGGCGATGTAGGTCGCCGGCAGGCCGGTGGCGTCCAGGTGCCTGGCGATCTCCCGGTGGCTGCGCATGAACCGAACCTCGCAGCCTGGATCGGCAAAGCCGTCCGCCGCGAGCTTGACCACGTGCGGCCGGTGCCCGGCCGCCACCAGCGCGTCGATGAACACCGTCTCGAGCTCGACCTGCTCCTCGTCCGCCGGGCTGAGCAGGAACACCCGGTCGAAGCCGCGCAGCACGTCCGCCGCGGGCGGATCGTCGAACGACGCCACGACGTGCGCCGGCGTCCCAGGCAGATCCTCAGCCCGCGCCTCCACCCGCACCATCGCGGTCACGTCGGCGCGGGCGTCCGCGAGCGCCTCCATCAGCCGGTAGCCGACCCGCCCGGTCGCGCCGGTCACAAGTATCACGCTGCCTCCTAGGCTCCCGGCCAGCCAGGCCGGGAAAGTTTTTGGTCGCCGACCGTCTATTTTCGCCCCGCCGGATCGTCCCCACTACCAAGGGATCGAAATTCCAGGAGGTTTGCGATGAGTCTGCCCGATGTCGTGTCCCGTGAGCAGTGGCTGGAGGCCAGGCGCCAGCTGCTGGCTCAGGAGAAGGAGCTCACCCGCCGGCACGATGTGCTGAACGCCGAGCGCCGCCGCCTGCCCATGGTGCGGATCGACAAGCACTACGTCTTCGAGGGCCCGGACGGCGAGGTGACGCTCGACGACCTGTTCGGCAAGCACCGCCAGCTGGTCGTCCAGCACGTGATGTTCGGCCCGGACTGGGAGCAGCCCTGCCCCGGCTGCACCGCCAGCATCAACGCGTTCCCCCTGTTCATGCTCGACCAGCTCGGCACCAGGGAGACGGCCTTCGTGTTCGCCTCCCGCGCCCCCTACGACAAGATCGCCGCCAAGGCCGCCGAACGCGGCTGGACCATCCCCTGGTACTCCTCCTACGGCAGCGACTTCAACTACGACTTCGGCGTCTCACTGGACGCCGAACGCGGTCAGATCGAGTACAACTACCGCCCGGAGCCCGACGCCGTCGGCGGCGAGACGTCCACCGAGCTCCCCGGCTACAGCTGCTTCCTGCGCGACGGCGACGACATCTACCACACCTACTCGGTCTACGCCCGCGGCACCGAAGCCACCGTCGGCGCCTACGTCTTCCTCGACTGGACCGCCCTAGGCCGCCAGGAAGACTGGGAACAGCCCAAGGACCGCTCCGGCGCCACCCGCGGCGGCGACCCCACCTTCACCAGCTGACCCCACTAGGCGCCGGTGGCCCAGTACTGCTGCATTCTGGCGGCGGCCTGGTCCCTGCTCATGGCCGCGACCTCGGCGTCGCTGAGGCGAACGCGCGTCAGGAGTAGGTGGACCAGGTCAGCGGGCAGTGCTCCGGCGGGCACTTCGGGCGTCCCGCGGTCGGGTCTTACACCTTCTTGGACGCACGCCCAGAACGCGGCCTGGTCCACGTCCAGCTGATCACGCAGGATATGGCTCCAGATGTCCGGGCCATAGGCATCCCGGTTCACCGGGTGCGAGATCCGCGTCCGCAAGATCCTTCCGTCATGGATGTGCAGCTCGCAGATGACGTGATGCGTGCCGGTCTTGCCCCGCGCGTTCCGGACCAGCTGCCATCCCTCGGTCTTGCAGAAGGCCTCGTGGGCTTCGCGGGTCGGCGTTGGCCAGGTCACCGTGCAGATCCGACCAGCCACTCGCGCAGCTGATCGTCGCTACTGAGGCTGATCAGCTGGACCAGACCCCAGTTGCCGCGATGATTGGCCGCGTGCAGCAGGTGGTCCTGCCAGTCCTCGGCGTATTCACGCAGCGCATCGATCATCTCGCCGATGGCCTCGTCGAAGGTGGCACCGTCGGCGGCAACCGGCAGGCCGGGAATGAATACCGACCAGCCGCCCGCCTCCTGAACCACCTGAGCCCGCGATCGCACGACCGAGACGAGGAACTGCTGCAGGCTCGTAGCGTCAATGACGACCATCGTGGCCGAGTCACGGCGAAGGGTGGCCACCTGCCCGCTCTCGGCGGCATCGAGCAGGTTCTTGAGGTTGTTACGCGCGTCCGTGTAACTGTCGTAGTGCACCCCGGCCATTGCGGCGACCTTCCGTTGTGACCTGCCTCAAGTCAAGTATAGAGCCACGCGTACATCAAGTACGTAACGTACTTGTCTCCCGAATCTGCGAGAGTACGCGTTCAGAGGTAACCGCGGATGGTGCGCAAGGTGCGCCGCATCACGCCAGTTCGAGCAGCAGCCCGGTCAGTTTCTCGGGCCGGTTACTGGCGATCATGTGGTTGGTAGCGATTTCCCGGTACCGCCAGGCGAGGGAGGCGCCTTGGCCCGGTCCGCGGCGGTCCAGAACGCGTCGGCGGCCTCGGGTCGCGGCTCCCCGGTGGCCTTGATGTGGGTCCGGGTGAACGGGTAGTCCTCCACCGCCGGTGTGGTCGTAGACCGTGTCGCCGTCGGCGGGCAGACCTGCGGCCCGGTCAGGTGCACAAGCACAAAGATCGCCATAGCTTCCCATCCCGACACGACCGACACGACCGCTCTGACAGGCCACGACACTACGACCGTAAAGATCACCATGCCCTACTGTCAGGCTTGTGGTCCGCTATCGGGTGCTGATCGCCGGCCAGGTCCAGGGCGTCGGCTTCCGCATTAACTGCCGGCGCGTGGCGCTCCAGCACGGCGTGCGGGGCTGGGTGCGCAACCTGCCCGACGGCCGGGTCGAGGCCGCCTTCGAGGGACCGGCCGACGACGTCCAGCACCTGCTGGACTGGGCTAGGCACGGCCCGCGCCTCGCGGTCGTGGCCGACGTCACCGTGCAGGCCGAGCCGCCGGAGGGCCTCGCCTCGTTCCAGATCAGGTAGCGCGGAAAACCGAGAGGCGGGAAGTAGCCGGCGGTACGCTTATGGCCTAGAACGTGACCGTTCCGGGGGATTGCTCGATGAGCCGCGATGATCCATACCAGCGCCGAGGCGGCGTTCCGGATCTTCGGCACGGCGGGAATCTCCGCGACGCGATCGACGATGGCGACGTAATTGCCGATCCCGAGCTGATGCAAGAACGCCAGGAAAGGCGCAGCTGGCACGCGGGAACGATGGACGCCAAACAGGCCGCGACGCTGCGGCTGACCCTCGCGATGGGCGGGTGCCTGGCGGTGGTCGTGCTGGCGATCTTGCTGGTCATACTGCACTACGCGGGCATGATAACCGGCTGGTCGCTGCTGGTCCCGGCCGTGCTGATATTTCCCGCCCTCGGCTGGCTTGGCAGCGCTGAAAGGTCGTACCGAACCTTTCCCGCCCTCGGCGAATCGAGCAGTTACGACCCGCCGGCACCGGATCGGATAATCCGGCTCCAGGATCTGGACGGCGGGTGCCAGAAAATAGCCCGCCGGGCCAGGCAGGCCGTTGACGTCATTCTCGGGTCGATGGCGTACGCCGATAACCTGCTACGGCAGCCGGCCCTGGAGACGACTCTCAGGCGGCACGAATGGGAGGTCGCTCTCATTCTGCGGGACGTCACTAAATTGCGCGCCAAGCACGCCGGTTTCCAGCCGGGTCACCCCATGGCCCAGCAACCGGGTCCGCTCACCTCCGCCGTCCTCGACCCGCAACAGCGCGTCCTCGCCCAGGCCGAACGCTCCGCCGACCAAAGGGTCAGCGCCCTCGAACGCTATGCCGCCGAGGTCAAGGCGGTGGACAACGCCCGCATCGACTGGGAAAGCTCCATGCGCCTATCCGGCCTCAACGACAGCTTCCTC